>Ga0308168_1000342_pt1 | contig 61957 bp, 57 predicted proteins | sample PhyCR2_FD_202133 | JGI IMG/M metagenome (GOLD analysis project Ga0308168, IMG submission 202133) | Phyllosphere microbial communities from UC Gill Tract Community Farm, Albany, California, United States - DLSLRC.R2 | ecosystem: Host-associated > Plants > Phyllosphere > Unclassified | place: USA...
CCCGCCTCACCGCCATTTTGCATCCGTAGCTCAGCTGGATAGAGTACTCGGCTACGAACCGAGCGGTCGGAGGTTCGAATCCTCCCGGATGCACCATCCTTTACTTCATGTCGCTTTCGAAACGATATGTAGTATCAAGTAGTACAGCAGTAAATCCTGATGCATCCGTAGCTCAGCTGGATAGAGTACTCGGCTACGAACCGAGCGGTCGGAGGTTCGAATCCTCCCGGATGCACCATCTTTTACTTTGTGTTGCTTATGAAGCAGTACCAAGTATCAGCAGTAACAGCAGTAAATCCCGATGCATCCGTAGCTCAGCTGGATAGAGTACTCGGCTACGAACCGAGCGGTCGGAGGTTCGAATCCTCCCGGATGCACCATCTTCTCCGGGATAACAGCCAGACTGTTGTTTCATGGTCTGCGAATCAATCGCCAGCACCAGGGAGGATAACGTTGCTTTAGTAACGACCCGGAGGGCGAGGCAACGCCGAGTAATCCTCCCGGATGCACCATTCTCTTCGATGTCCCCTCTGTAGTTTATTTCTTCAGCACTCCCAATCTAATGCCAGCCAGAAGCAGCGACAAAAGCCCTTGTTTACGATAAAGTAACGCTTTGTAATCCTTTTGCGAGTGCACGATGTACGCACAGTATGACGGTTTGATCTTCGATATGGATGGCACCATCCTGGACACTGAGCCAACGCATCGTAAAGCCTGGACTGACGTCCTCGGCCGTTACGGAATGCGTTTCGACTTACAGGCTATGATTGCCCTCAACGGATCTCCTACCTGGCGTATTGCGCAGGCCGTGATTGAACTGAATCAGGCCGATCTCGACCCTCATCTGCTTGCGCGTGAAAAAACCGATGCGGTAAAAGCGATGTTGCTAGATACCGTGCGCCCTTTGCCATTAATTGAGGTGGTCAAAGAGTGGCACGGACGTCGTCCGATGTCGGTCGGGACGGGTAGCGAGAGCGCAATCGCAGAGGCATTGCTCAATCATCTTGGCCTGCGCCACTATTTTTCTGCGGTGGTTGCCGCCGATCATGTTAAAAACCATAAGCCCGCCCCGGACACCTTTCTGCTGTGCGCAGAACTTATGGGTGTGCCAGCCGCGAAGTGCGTCGTGTTTGAAGATGCCGACTTCGGTATTCAGGCGGCGCACGCTGCCGGCATGGATGCGGTGGACGTTCGCTTACTGTGAGTGACCTGCTGTCACTGACCTCACTCTTCGCCAGCAGTTTTTTAAGCGCCACGCTTTTGCCGGGAAATTCGGAAGTGGTACTGGTGGCGATGCTCTTGTCCGGCGTAAGTCAGCCCTGGTTGCTCGTGTTAATAGCAACAATGGGTAATAGCTTTGGAGGGCTGACTAACGTTATTCTTGGGCGATTCTTTCCGCTACGCAAAACGTCGCGCTGGCAGGAAAAGGCAGTCGGCTGGCTAAAACGCTATGGGGCTGCCACGCTTTTACTAAGCTGGATGCCGGTAATCGGTGATTTACTGTGCCTGCTGGCGGGATGGATGCGCATCTCCTGGGGGCCCGTGCTCTTTTTTTTATGCCTGGGCAAGGCATTGCGCTACGTTCTCGTGGCGGTTGTGACCTTGCAGGGCATGACGTGGTGGCACTAATTGGACTGTTTGTGACCATGAACCATTACAATTATGCTAAATAAAATGATTTTGACAGGCGGGAGGTCGAATTGATCCCGGACGTATCACAGGCACTGGCCTGGCTGGAAAACCACCCTCAGGCTCTGAAGGGTATTCAGCGTGGTCTTGAGCGCGAAACGCTGCGCGTGAACGCGGATGGCAGTCTTGCAACGACGGGCCATCCACAGGCGTTGGGTTCTGCGCTAACTCATAAGTGGATCACGACTGATTTCGCAGAAGCGCTGCTTGAGTTCATCACGCCGGTCGATGGCGATATTGATCACATGCTGAAAATTATGCGTGATATCCACCGCTACAGCGCCCGCAATCTGGGTGATGAGCGTATGTGGCCGCTCAGCATGCCCTGCTATATCGAGCAGGGTCAGGATATCGAACTGGCGCAGTATGGCACATCAAATATTGGTCGTCTGAAAACGCTTTATCGCGAAGGGCTAAAAAACCGCTACGGCGCGCTGATGCAGACGATTTCTGGCGTGCATTATAACTTTTCACTGCCGATGGCATTCTGGCAGGCGAAGTGCGGCGAGACGGATAAAGAGGCGATCTCAGCAGGCTATTTCCGCCTGATCCGTAACTACTATCGCTTTGGCTGGGTCATCCCGTATCTGTTCGGCGCGTCACCGGCGATTTGTTCCTCGTTCCTGCAGGGCAAACCGACCACGCTGCCGTTTGAGAAGACCGATTGCGGCATGTATTACCTGCCGTACGCCACCTCCCTGCGCCTCAGCGACCTTGGTTATACCAATAAGTCGCAAAGCAATCTCGGAATTACGTTTAACGAATTGCATGAGTATGTGGCAGGATTGAAGCGGGCGATCAAAACGCCGTCGGAAGCGTACGACGAAATCGGGCTTGAGAAAGACGGTAAACGCCTGCAAATCAACACCAACGTTTTGCAGATCGAAAACGAACTGTACGCGCCGATCCGTCCGAAACGCGTCACCCGCAGCGGCGAGACACCGTCAGATGCGCTGCAACGCGGCGGTATTGAGTACATTGAAGTGCGCTCCCTGGATATCAACCCGTTCTCACCGATCGGTGTGGATGAGCAGCAGGTACGCTTCCTGGATCTGTTTATGGTCTGGTGCGTGCTGGCCGATGCGCCGGAAATGAGCGCTGACGAATTGCTCTGTACCCGCACCAACTGGAACCGGGTGATCCTTGAAGGGCGCAAGCCTGGTCTGACGCTGGGCATTGGCTGTCAAACGGCGCAGTTCCCGTTACAGCAGGTGGGTAAAGATCTGTTCCGCGATCTCAAACGCGTCGCCCACACGCTGGACAGCGTTTACGGTGGCGAAGAGTATCAGCAGGTTTGTGACCAACTGGTCGAAAGCTTTGATAATCCCGAGCTGACATTCTCGGCGCGCATTCTGCGTTCTATGATTGATCAGGGGATTGGCGGCACCGGTCGTGCGTTGGCGGCGGAGTATCGCGACATGCTGCAGCAGGAGCCGCTGGAGGTGTTAAGCGAAGCCGATTTTGCTGCGGAGCGCGATGCTTCTGTAGTGCGTCAGGGGGAGATTGAAGCGGCGGATACCGAGTCGTTTGCAGATTTCCTGGCGAAACAGGCCTGACAGAAAAGAAAAAGGCCACATCGCTGTGGCCAAAATAACATCTCTGAAGAACAGGGATGATGATAACAAATGCGCGTCTTTCATATACTCAGACTCGCGTTGAAATGAAGAGTTCATTTTATTTTAAAAAAATCACTATCGGAGGTGACGTATGCCGTTATTAGATAGCTTTACTGTCGACCATACCCGTATGGAAGCCCCTGCTGTACGCGTTGCGAAGACCATGCATACCCCGCACGGCGACACGATCACTGTATTCGACCTGCGTTTCTGCGTACCTAACAAAGAAGTGATGCCGGAAAAAGGCATCCACACGCTGGAGCACCTGTTTGCCGGCTTCATGCGCGATCACCTGAACGGTAACGGCGTCGAGATCATCGACATCTCCCCTATGGGCTGCCGTACCGGCTTCTACATGAGCCTGATTGGCGTGCCGGAAGAGAAACGCGTCGCAGATGCGTGGAAAGCCGCGATGGAAGACGTGCTGAAGGTGAAAGAGCAGAACCAGATCCCTGAGCTGAACGTTTACCAGTGCGGTACGTACCAGATGCACTCCCTGGAAGAAGCTCAGGAGATTGCACGTCATATTATCGAGCGTGACGTTCGCGTTAACAGCAATGAAGAGCTGGCGCTGCCAAAAGATAAACTGCAAGAGTTACACATCTAGTGCCTCAACATCGTGCCCTCTCCCTTAAGAGGGTACGGTTTCCACATTTGCCAATAATATTCACTAAATAATTTCTTTATATCTTCCTAAAAATTTGTACTCTGTTGTGAATCCAGCCGTTTCTGATTATATTGCTTGCGGGGCATAACTGTGGATGCTATATATTCATTCCGTGAACGTATACACTTAATTCCCATTTGTCGCGTATGTTGCAGATGAGTTAATAGTATACTCGCTACATTAGAATGAATCTTTCAGAGGGAAATATGAAATTTTATCATACTGGCACTGCTATCTTTTTATCCGCTCTTTTCCTGTCGGGATGCAGCGCTACATCATCAACAAAAGTTATTGCTGAACCCATCTCTAAAGCCCCTGAGGCGCGTAAGCAGGAAGTGCAGTGTTATCAGGAGTTCTCTGCTCTGCAGAAACTGGATCCTGCCGCTTATGAAACATTTCGTCAGCAATTCGATAATATTAATAAAAACTACAAAGTATATGAAGCAAATAAAGGTTTGATCGATTCAAATGCATCGGAAGTAATGTTAACAGAAATAAACAGAAAGATTTCTTTAGTCTGTGTTCGTGTAAAAAACTCTGTTTATACCAACATGATGCACCGCGCGAATGAAATGAATAAGTTATGAAAAAATACTTTAGTGCAGCAATATGCTGCGGATTATTATTGTCGACAGGGAAGTCGTATTCTGCAGGCACCGAATTGTTGGATCAGCTGAGTAAAGAAAAAATTATCGGCAACGATTCAGCAAATCCATTTATTGCTCCTGAAGTTACTCCCTCTCCGTCTAAAATTACCTCATCGATGGCCGCTCCAGTGCAGCAGAAAGCGAAGCCTGCGCGTGCGTCAGAAACCCCATCCCGTAAGGCTGCGGCAAGAGATACTCAAAGTCTTATCATGGCGCAGAAGAAATTAACACTTCTGAGTAATGATTTACAAAATGCTAACGAGAAAATAACCGCGCTCAGCCAGGCATTGGCTGATGCTCAAAACAAAAAGGCAGCCCTGGAAAAAGCGGCGGCGGAACAACAAAGTAACGCTGCGCTTAACGACCAGATGCTGGCAATGAAAGAAAATATGCCGGATACCAGCGCTCAGAAATTGGCACTGGAAAGTCTCTTCGCAACGCTAAATATAGCCAACAGCGATTTCAAAAAGAAAAATGCTGAATTATCAGAGCAGCTAAACAAATCGATGGCCCGAAGCGAGGAGTTGAATAAACAGCTTGCCGAGGTCCAGACGCAGAAAAAAACGCTCGAAGCACAACTCACCGCGCTGGAATCCTCCAGCACTGGCGACAAGCAAAAAAGTAGCGAGCTGGTCGGGCAGATGAACAAGTCTGTGGCCCGGAGCGAAGAGCTCAGCAAACAACTCGCCGACGCCCAAGCGCAGAAAAAAATGCTTGAACAGCAGCTTGCGGTATTGCAATCCAGCAGCAGCGACGACAAGAAGAAAAGCGCTGAGCTGACCGGGCAGTTGAGTAAAGCCACCACCCGCAGCGATGAGCTGAGCAAGCAGCTTGCCGATCTGCAGGGGCAGAAAAAAATGCTGGAAGAGCAGCTGACGGCCCTGAAAACCACCAGCACCGGGGATAAGCAAAAAAGCGCGCAAATGGTCGAGCAGCTGAATAAGGCGAGCGAGCAAAGCGCGGCACTGCTCAAGGAGCTTGCTGAGCTCAAATTGCAGAAAAAAGATCAGGAGCAGCAGCTGGCTACCCTGATGTCCAGCAGCAGCGACGACAAGAAAAAAAGCGCAGAGCTGGCCGGGCAGCTGAGTAAAGCCACCGCCCGCAGCGATGAGCTGAGCAAGCAGCTTGCCGATCTGCAGGGGCAGAAAAAAGCGCTGGAAGAGCAGCTTACGGCGCTGAAAACCAGCATCACCGGGGATAAGCAAAAAAGCGCGCAGATGGTCGAGCAGCTGAATAAGGCGAGCGAGCAAAGCGCGGCACTACTCAAGGAGCTTGCTGAGCTCAAATTGCAGAAAAAAGATCAGGAGCAGCAGCTGGCTACCCTGATGACCAGCAGCAGCGATGACAAGAAAAAAAGCGCAGAGCTGGCCGGGCAGCTGAGTAAAGCCACCGCCCGCAGCGATGAGTTGAGCAAGCAGCTTGCCGATCTGCAGGGGCAGAAGAAGACCCTGGAAGATCAGCTGACGGCCCTGAAAACCAACAGCACCGGGGATAAGCAGAAAACTGCGCAGACGGTCGAGCAGCTGAATAAGGCCAGCGAGCAAAACGCGGTGCTGACTAAAACTCTGGCCGATCTGCAAACCCAGAAAAAAGCGCTGGATGCCCAGTTAGAGACGCTGAAAACGAGCAGCGAGAAGGCCATCACTGCAGCGAAAGAGCTCGACACCTTAAAAGCGCAGCTGTCGGCGCTGAACCTGCAAAAAGCCACGGCTGAAACCAGGCTGGCCGAGCTGGAAAAACAGTTCAGCAGCGAAAAGACAAAGTCTGAGATTGCGCAGAACCAGCTCGAGGACGCCAAAAAAGTGATCTCTTCGCAGGAGTCACTCCTGGCCATGCAGAAGAGCAGCGCCGGAAGCGACAAAGAGAAGCTGCTTAAAGAGCTGACCGATCTGCAGACGCAGAAGAAAGCACTCGATACCCAGCTGGCCTCCTTGAAAGAAGCCAGTGCGAAAAACGCGACGCTGACTAAAGAGCTGACCGACCTGCAGGCCCAGAAGAAGGCGCTTGATACTCAGCTCACCGCGCTGAATGCCGTCAATGAGAAAAGTGCTGCCCAGACCAAAGAGCTGGCTGACCTGCAGACACAGAAGAAGGCACTGGAGACGGAGCTGGCCATGCTGAAGGAGACCCGCGAGAAGAACGCCGCGTTGACTAAAGAGCTGGCCGATCTGCAAACGCAGAAGAAAGCGCTGGATGCCCAGCTCGCCACCCTCAAAACCAGCAGTGACAAGAGCACCGGTGCGGTGAAAGAGGTCGATGCCTTAAAAGCCCAGCTGACGGCGCTGAATGTGCAAAAGGCCACCCTGGAAACCCGGATGGCCGAGCAGGAAAAACTGCTTAAAAGCGAGAAGTTTAAGTCCGATATTGCGCAGAACCAGCTTGAGGACGCCAAAAAAGTCATCGCTTCGCAGGAGTCCCTGTTGGCGCTTCAGAAAAATAACGTTGGCAGCGAGAAAGACAAAAGCGGTGCGCTGGTCACCCAGCTGGCTACCGCCGGAAAAGAGACTGAGGAGCTGAAAAAGCAGCTGACCCTGCTTCAGACGCAAAAAGCTTCGCTTGAGGAGCAGCAGAAAACGCAAAGCGCCTCCCTCGCAACGCTGACGGCTGAAAACCAGAAGCTGAAAGAGAGTCAGGCTGCACCCGCAAAAGAAGGTGCGGATAAGCAGCGGATGAAGATCGATAAGACGGCGGCAAAAGATACCCTGACCAGCTACGCTATCGGCACCTGGTACGGCGATGCGGCAGGGCGTGAAAAGAGCAAGCTGGACGGCCTGAACAAAAAGCTCGATCTCAGCGCCTTTATGCAGGGCTTTAACGACAAGGTAAACAATAAGCTCCAGCTGGCACCCGCTGCGCTGTCGAAGGAATTGGCCGCGCTGGACCAGGTCCAGAAAAAGCAGTTTGTCGCGACGCAAAGCGAAAACGAAAAGCAGAGCAAAGCGATCATGACTAAGGCGGCGAATGAGAAGGGCGCTAAACGACTGCCTGATGGTGCAATCTACCGGGTGATTAAGCAGGGTGAGGCGCCGTTGATTACGGGCCAGAATGAGATCATTACCGAGCTTGACGAGGTGCTGGGCACCGGGAAGGTGATGTCCAGTAAAGAGGTTCGCGCCAGCCGGGTGAAAGACTTACCGCCGCTGTTCCAGACGGTAGTGCAAAAGCTGGGTCTGGGTGGAGAGGCAAAACTGCATATTCCGGCGAAGCAGGCCTACGGTGAAGCGGGCGTGCCAGGCTTTGTGCCGCCAGGCACGGTCTCAATCATTACGATTAAAATTATCGGCATTAAGTAATCTTAATCGCGGCCATAAAAAAACGGATCTGCATGCAGATCCGTTTTTCTTTTCAGGCGTTTAGTGCGCACCACCGCCTCCGCCGCCCGCGCCAAATGGCGGTTTGGCGAACCAGATCAGCGCCAGTAACACAATGAACACCCCTGCCGATAGCCAGAAGATCTCGTTGGCAGAGATAATCAGCCCCTGCGCGGTGATCTGCTGCGCTATCCAGCCCGAAGCCTGCTGCTCGGTCATGCCCATCCCCTGCAGCTGGCTGTACACCTCCTGCGCCTGCGGATTGAACACGTTCACCGATTCAGTCAGCTGCGCATGGTGCAGCGACTCGCGGTTGGTCCACATGGTGGTGGTCATCGAGGTACCGATGGAACCCGCCAGCGTACGCATAAAGTTCGACAGACTGGACGCCGCCGCCATCCGTTCCGGCGGCAAGCCGGAGAGGGTGATGGTGGTCAGTGGCATAAAGAAGCAGGCCACCGCAAAGCCCTGAATGAACTGCGGCCACGCGGATGCACCAAAGTCCATGCCCGGCTCAAAAGTATAGGCACGCCAGTAGAAACACACCGCATACATAATGAAGCTGAAGGTCACCAGCCGACGCATATCGAGCTTATGGGCGAAGCGGCCGATAATCGGTGACAGCAGGACCGGGATCACCCCGACCGGTGCTGACGCCAGCCCCGCCCAGGTGGCGGTGTAGCCATATACCTCCTGCAACAGTTGCGGCAGCAGAACAATCGCGCCGAAGTAGAGCATGTAGGCAAGGCTGATACACAGACAGCCTATGGTGAAGTTGCGCGACTTAAACAACGACAAATCGACTATCGGGTTGTCATCCGTCAGCTCCCAGACAATCAGGAAGCTTAGCGCCACCACCGCCACGACCGTCAGGACGATGATCTCCTGCGAGGCGAACCAGTCCAGCTCTTTCCCGCGGTCGAGCATGATCTGCAGACTGCCGATGCCCAGCACCAGCAGCGCCAGCCCTACGCCATCAATGCGCCGTTGCTCGGTGCGGGTTTCGCGACCGCGCAACGACTGCAGGGTCAGCAATACCACCACCGCGCCAATCGGCACGTTGATAAAGAAGATCCAGCCCCAGTGATAGTTATCGCTGATATAGCCGCCCAGAATCGGGCCGCAGATCGGGGCGACGATCACCGTCATCGACCACAGCGCCAGCGCGATAGAGCGTTTGGCGGGCGGGTAGTTATTGAGGAGCAGACTTTGCGACAGCGGGATCAGCGGCCCGGCGACAATCCCCTGGATCACGCGGAAGAAGATCAGCATGGTCAGGCTGCTGGACATCCCACACGCCCAGGAGGCGATAACAAAGGCGATGGTGGACCACAGGAACAGTTTCACCTCCCCGACGCGCTTTGCCAGCCAGCCGGTAATCGGGATGGAGATAGCATTCGCCACCCCGAACGAGGTGATTACCCATGTCCCCTGGCTCAGGGATGAGCCAAGGTTCCCGGCAATGGTCGGGATCGCCACGTTCGCGATGGTGGAGTCCAGCACCTGCATGAATGTCGCCAGCGACAGCGCAATGGTCATGATGACCAGCTGCGCCCCTTCCAACGGTTTTTGCGGTTTTTGCTGCTGCATAACGCTCACCTTCGGATTAACCGGCGTTCGCCTTCACGATTTCATCGATCAGCTTATTCACTGGCTCAAGGCTGATCTCACGGGCATTACTTTCGTAGGCCGGGTTAGAACGTGCCTGGTTCGCCAGCATCTGACCGTCGCGGTTGGCGGTATCGACCGTCACCAGCGTGGAGAGACCAATACGCAGCGGATGGTCCGCCAGCTGTTTTTCATCCAGCTCGATACGCACCGGCAGACGCTGAACCACTTTGATCCAGTTCCCGGTGGCGTTCTGCGCAGGCAGCAGGGAGAAGGCGCTACCGGTACCCATATCCAGCCCGACCACTTTACCGGTGTATTTCACCTCGTCGCCGTAGATATCGCTGACCACCGTTGCGCTCTGGCCGATACGCATATGCGCCAGCTGCGTCTCTTTGAAGTTAGCATCCACCCACAGGTTCGTTGCCGGCACCACCGCCATCAGCGGGGTTGAGGAGCTGATCTGCGCGCCAGGCTGCACGGCGCGACGGGAAACGTAGCCGGTCATCGGGCTAACAATTTTGGTTCGCTCCAGCGCCAGCCAGGCGTTGCGTACTTCGGTCGCTGCCTGTTTCACCGCAGGTTGTTGATCGAGGGTCGTGTCCAGCACTACCGCCTGGTTGGCGTTGTACTGCTGGATGGCGACATCGAGCTGGGCCTGCGCGCTGGCAACCGCATCGCGGGCGTGCTGCAGCTCTTCACGGCCAATCAAATTGGCGGTGCCGAGCGGAACGCGGCGATTAAAGTCGCTCTGCGCCTGGGCGAGAGCGGTCTTCTGCACGGTGATGTTAGCCTGCAGCTGCTTGCTGTTGATCATCTGCTGACGGGTCTGACGCACGCTCGAGGCCAGCTCGGTCTGCGCTTTTTCAAACGCCTGCTGGGCGTCGGTCGGATCCAGCGTCACCAGCACGTCGCCTTTTTGCACAAAGTCGGTATTGTCAGCCCAGACTTTCGTCACGCTGCCCGACACCTGCGCCATAATCTGAACCTGGTTCCCTGCCACGTACGCGTCATCCGTCTCTTCACTATGACGCAGTACTAAAAACCAATAGATCCCATATGCCACGGCAATGATAATAAAGAGCAAGGTCAGCAGCAGAAGGGCGCGCTTGCGTTTGCCTTTCTTCTTGTTGACCGGTTGCTGCGGGGTAGTGTTCTCCGCATTTGCGCTCATGTTTCTCTCCACGATCTTATTATTTCACATCGGCTGAGCCGACCTGTTATCAGAAAGGCCAGCAGTATGCGTGCTGGCCTGTTCGGTTTTCTTATAAATCTGGATTTTTTGGAGCGTGTCGTCGCGTTAGCGCAGCGCCTCAAGAACGGCGCCGTCTTCATCCATCTGATCCAGACGGGTGAGAAGCTTACGGGTGATATGCTCGAGCTGCTCTTTCTCGGTACCGCTTAAAGACGACCAGAGTTGATGCAGGCAGTTGTGCTGAGGTGGAAGCACCTCGCGCAGGAATTCGTGACCTTTCTCGGTCAGTTGCAGGTGCAGACAGCGACGGTCATTGTCGCTTTCACGGCGTTCGATCCAGCCGCGTTTTTCCAGCTCATCGGCAATACGGGTTGCATTGGTACGAGACGAACCCAGGGCGCAGCTCAGCTCGGAGGGCTGAATGCTGTGATTTTCCTGAGACTCCAGCGTAATCAACGCCATAAATAACGTCTCGTTAATCCCTTGAGCTTTCAGCATTTTATTGCGATTTTCCAGCAGCTTGCCCTGCATGTGCATGCAGAGACGGGTCAGCAGGATCTCCTGATACGGGAAATCTGCATAGCGACTGGCGCGAAACTTAAGCATTTGTTCAATGGGCGTAAACGAACTATCCATTTGGGCATAACCTCATTAATTACAGCCGATATAGTAACGATAGTGACAAATAATGTAAATGAATTATTTGTGCGGCTAAAATCCATTAGACAAATTTCACCGTCATCAAGAGCCGGGTAGATCCGTGACCCGGTAAGCACAGAAGAGAGGGGGTTGCACTGGCAAAACGGGGATGGGTCTTCGGGCGTAAGTTATTCATGCGGTATTCTAATATATTACCCACATAAAAATTTCCAGAATAAATGATTATCGCCACCATAACAGAGTGAGGGGCTCCTTAACACCCTGAGGAGCCCCAAACTTATGTAAACCTTATTGAATGGCTTCCTGACGATGGTAGCCGCGCCACCAGACCAGCAGGTTAACCAGCGCCATTACCGTCCCGACCGCACACACGCCCGTCCAGCCGGCATGCTGCCAGGCGTATGCCGAGATCAGCGACCCGGCGGCACCGCCGATAAAGTAGCTGGTCATGTACCCGGCGGTCAGGCGGTTACGGGCGTCCGGCTTGACGCGATAGATCACGGTCTGGTTGGTGATATGCACCCCCTGCACGGTCAGGTCGAGTACCAGGATGCCGACAATCAGCGCCAGCACCGAGACGTGCCCATACCAGATCGCCGCCCAGGAGAGCAGGAGCATCACCAGCCCGACGCTGGTAGTGAGATGCGATTTGCCCTTATCCGCCAGGCCACCCGCAGGACGCGCACCCAGCGCACCGGCCGCGCCCGCCAGGCCAAACAGGCCAATCACCCCTTCGGAATAGTTAAACGGCGGGGAGGCCAGCAGGAAGGCCATTGAGGTCCACAGGATGCTGAAGTTAGCGAAAGTGAAACAGCCCAGCAGCGCCCGGGTACGCAGCAGTTTATCGTGGGTGAACAGGCTAAAAACGGAGCCCAGCAGCTGAGGATAGTTGAGATGGGTTTCCGACTTCACCTTCGGCAGGCCGCGCCACAGGGCGAGGGCCATCACCACCATCAGCACCGACGCCACCCAGTACACGGTGCGCCAGCCGCCGATGCCCGCCAGCAGTCCCGCGACGGTACGCGCCAGTAAAATCCCCAGCAGCAGGCCGCTCATAATGGTCCCGACCACCTTGCCGCGTTTTTCCGGCGAGGCGAGGGTGGCGGCCAGCGGCACCAGAATCTGCGCCACCACCGAGAACAGGCCGGTCAGGGCTGTGCCGAGGATCATCATCGCCAGCGACTGGCTGGAGGCGGTGATCAGCATCCCTCCGGCGGCCAGCAGGGTCATGGAGACAATCATCGCCCGGCGTTCGAACATATCCCCCAGCGGCACGAGGAACAGCAGGCCCACGGCATACCCCAGCTGGGCGGCGGTGACGATAAAACCGGCCGAGCTTGCCGAGAGCGAGAAATTGCGGGCGATGGTTTCCAGCAGCGGCTGGGCGTAGTAGTTACTGGCGACCGCCAGACCGGTTGCCACTGACATCAGCAGGATAAGTGCGGGGCTAAGCCCTTGATTAGTTTTTGTCATCAGGTTTTTGAAATCATTAGTTGAGTGATTATTTTTTCAAAAACAATAATAACGGATGAAGAAGGGCGGCGGGGAGATGTTAAGTGATGGATTGTGCGGTCTGGTTCCCTCACCCTAACCCTCTCCCAAAGGGAGAGGGAACTTGTACACCCTCTCCCTTTGGGAGAGGGCCGGGGTGAGGGGACACAGCGCGCAATGACTTACTTCTGCGCGGCCAGCGCCTCATTCACCCACGCATCAAACTGCTGCTGGTGGGCTTTGATCCAGCCGTCAACGTGGCCCTGAACATCGGCTTCAGAGGATTTGCCCGCATGCATCATCGCGTTCTGGGCGTTGATATCCGCCAGCGGCAGCTTCATCACAGAGAACAGCTTCGCCGCCGCCGGGTTTTTCTCCGCCCAGGCTTTGTTGGCCACGATGTGCATGGTGTTGACCGGGAAGCCGTAGTTCATGCCGTTCGGCAGTTTGGTGTCGATATCCTTCTGCTCGCCCGGCAGGGAGGAGAACGGCACCTGCAGCCAGACCACATCTTTACCCGGCTTCAGCACGTCGCTCACCCAGTACGGGGTCCAGGTGTAATAGATGACCGGCTTGCCTTCCTTAAAGCGGGCGATGGTGTCGGCCATCATCGCCGAGTAGTTGCCGTGGCTGACGTCCACGGTTTTCGCCAGGTCGAAGGCTTTGTTCTGGTGGTTAATCACCGCTTCACAGCCCCAGCCCGGGGAGCAGCCCATCATGTCGGCTTTGCCATCCCCGTTGGTATCAAACAGTTTGGCGATCTTCGGATCCTTCAGCTGTTCAATATTGGTGATGTGGTACTGATCGGCGGTTTTCTTGTCGATCAGATAACCCTGCGCCGCACCCGTGACAAAGGTCCCTTCACGGTAGAACTTCTTATCACCACCGGCGGCGGCATACATATCGTCATGCAGCGGCTGCCAGTTCACGGCAGTAAAGGTGGCATCGCCGGAGGCAATCGAGGTATAGCCCACGTTGTAATCCACTTCGCTGGGCTTACTCACGGTATAACCCAGCTTCTCCAGCGCCCGGCTGACCAGCCCGGTCTGGAACGACTCTTCGGAGATGGTGCTCTGTACCGGTTGCACGGTAATGCCTTTGCCCGGCAGATCGGCAGCAAATGCGCTGGTGGAGGCAAGGGTGGCAAACGCTGTGGCAAAAATTACGCTATGTCGCATCGTTGTTCCTTATTTCGAGAATGGACGGGTGATTAACCCGACAGGGCCGGTGTTATACCAGCGACGGTTGCCGCGACTGCGTGAATCACGACCGACAGCCTGGGTCAGGCGGTCAAGAATAATGGCGAGGATCACGATCCCGACGCCGCCCACGGTCGCCAGTCCCATATCGAGACGGCCGATACCGCGTAGCACCATCTGGCCGAGACCGCCCACGGCGATCATCGAGGCGATCACCACCATCGACAGGGCCAGCATCAGGGTCTGGTTTACACCGGCCATAATGGTCGGCATTGCCAGCGGCAGCTGCACTTTGAACAGCATCTGGCGCGGGCTGGCGCCAAACGAGCGTGAGGCTTCGATCAGATCGGCCGGCACCTGGTTAATCCCCAGAATGGTCAGACGCACAATCGGCGGCAGGGCGAAGATGATGGTCACCACCACGCCCGGCACGTTACCGATGCCGAACAGCATCACGATAGGCACCAGGTAGACAAACGCCGGGGTGGTCTGCATCGCATCCAGCAGCGGGCGGATAATTTTGGCCGCCCGCGGACTGCGCGCCAGCCAGATCCCCATCGGCAGGCCAATCACCACGCAGAACAGCAGGGCGGTCAGCACCAGCGCCAGGGTGATCATCGCCTGCGACCAGGCCCCGATCGCGCCGATCAGGATCAGCGAGATCAGCGTCGCCACGCCCATCCCCGCGCTGCCGAACTGCCAGGCAATCAGCGAGAACAGCACGATGGCTACCGGAGCCGGCATCCCCAGCATCAGCTGCTGGAAGCCGTTGAGGATGTAATCCACCGGCACGCGAATGCCCTGGAACACCGGGCGGAAGTGTGTGACTACCCAGTCGATCCCTTCGGTGACCCAGCTGTCGAGCGGGATCAGGGTTTTATGGAACGGATCCATAATGTTGAAATGCTCGGGCGCCGGCGCCGGGGCGCTGGTCAGCCAGTCTGCCGCGCCGCCATCGGTTGGCGCAGGTGCTGCCACGGAAGAACCCCACGCGTCAGCGGATTGTGCCGCGCTGTCGGCGGCCTCTGTGGTGCCCCACGGGTTTGATTGATCAGCCATTGTTTGCCCCCTCGCGATCTAAAGCCTGCAGCAACATGCGTTTTGAGATGATGCCGACGTACTGTTGTTCCTCTCCGACCACCGGCACCGCGCAGGGCGCCTGACCGACATGGGAGAGCAACTCGCTGAGCGGCGTTTCGGCGTCCACGGCAAGCGGAGCATCAATTAACGCCGCATCGATACCTGCGTTTTCGCCAAGGGCGGTTTTCAGGGAATCGATGGAGACAACACCGACAAATTTGTTCCCGCGCTCAACCAGATAACCGTATTCACGGTCTTCGTCCTGCAGCAGCTTCAGCGCCGAGCGCGGGCCGAAACCTGGCGTTTTACGGATAATGCCGTTCGGGGTTCGGCGGGCAATATCTTTGGCGCTGAACACCTGGCTAATATCCACGCCGCGGAAGAAGGTGCGCACGTAATCATTTGCCGGATTATTAAGAATTTCATCCGGGGTTCCGACCTGCACCACTTCGCCATTTTGCATAATGGCAATCCGATCGCCAATTCGCATGGCTTCATCAAGGTCATGGGAAATAAAGACAATAGTGCGCTGATGCCGCGACTGCAGTTTTACCAGCTCATCCTGCATCTCGGTACGAATTAAGGGATCGAGCGCCGAGAAGGCTTCGTCCATTAATAATATATCGGGGTTGATCGCTAATGCGCGTGCTAATCCCACGCGCTGACGCATCCCGCCGGAAAGTTCATCCGGGTACGCATGGGCATAATTTTCCAGCCCCACCTGACGCAGTGCATCCAGCGCTTTTTCCTGGCGCTCACTGGCCGGTACGCCAGCTAATTCCATGCCAAACGCGGTGTTATCTAATACCGTCATATGCGGCATCAGGGCGAACGACTGAAACACCATCGCGATCTTTTTCCTGCGCACCTCACGGAGCTCGGCGTCCGATATTCTGGCGATATCCACGCCGTCAATCAGCACCTGCCCGCGGGTGGGTTCAATCAGGCGATTGAGAAGGCGAACCATAGTGGATTTACCCGAACCGGATAACCCCATGATGACAAAAATCTCGCCTTCTTCAATGGCCAGACTGGCGTCTTTAACGCCAAGCGACAGCCCGGTTTTTTCCAGAATTTGTTCTTTTGAAAGACCTTTTTCAATATATTTGAATGCGCGCTGCGGGTGCTCGCCAAATACCTTATAAAGATTTTTAACTTCTAATTTAATTGCCATGCAATAAAGAATGTCCCGTTATTTATTTATGTCGATATCATTACCAGTGAATATAATTAACCGGCCATACCCTAACATACTCAGAATCTGAGACAACCCTGTATTGGCTTGTGGCATGATTTTTGCCGCGCGCGAAACGGCGCAATTTCCCATGAGATAAGGGCTGAGCGCGATATGAATTTTTCTTGAGAAATGTCTTATTGTGACGACATTCGCGGAGTCAAAACAAAAATGCGGGCGAATATGACAGGGAAATAGCACCCCGAAAACATGAGCATTATATTCCACTCATGCGGGTGATATTTCCCTCCGGCACCATTACAAAATGGCGTTCTTATCGATCCCCAGGCGCTTCATGCGCGACAGGAGCGTGGTGCGCTTCAGGCCCAGCCGTTTGGCAGCACCTTTTGGCCCGGCGATTACCCCGTTGGTCTCTTTCAGCACGCGCATAATGTGTTGATACTCCTCCTCGCCTTCGCGGATCGGACTGACTGCCGTCTCAGGCGCTGCGGCGCTGACGAAGCGCGGATAATCAATATCCGGCAGCGACAGCTGCAGGACGTTGCCGCGGGTCAGAAGCACCGCGCGCTCAATGACGTTTTCCAGCTCGCGCACGTTGCCCGGCCACTCCATTTTGCTGAGCTGACGCAGCGTCTCCGCCGGAATACTGTCGATATTGCGCCCCAGCCGGTGGGCGATCTTGAAGGTGAACGACTTCACCAGCAGGGGAATATCTTCCGGGCGTTCCCGCAGGGGCGGAAGGAAGATCGGGAACACGTTGAGCCGGTAGTAAAGGTCGCTGCGAAACTCACGATCGGCGACCATTTGCGTTAAGTCGCGGTTAGTTGCCGCAATCAGGCGCACGTCGGTGCGGATGGTGCGGTTGCTGCCGAGCCGCTCAAACTCCTGCTCCTGGAGCACGCGCAGCAGCTTGGGCTGGAGCTCAACGGGCATATCGCCCACTTCATCGAGGAACAGCGTGCTTTTATCCGCCAGCTCAAAGCGGCCAATATGCTGGGCGCTGGCACCGGTAAAAGCTCCGCGCTCGTGGCCAAAAAGGTCGCTTTCCAGCAGGCCGGCGGGCATTGCCGCGCAGTTCATCTTCACCATCCGGCGCTCGCTGCGTCCGCTCAGGTTATGAATGGCGCGGGCAATCAGCTCCTTACCGGTGCCGGTCTCCCCGAGGATCAGCACCGTGCTGTTGCTGTGGGCCACCATCTCCACCTGCTTCATCACCGTCATCATCGGCGAGCTGCGACCAATGATTTCGCCAAAATCGGTGGCGACGTTATTGATCTGCTCGGTCAGGGCGAGGTTCTCGTCGATCAGCCGCTCCTTGAGGTGGCTGATCTCGCGGTAGGAGAGGGCGTTATCCACGGCAATGGCGATGCGTTCGGCGATCTGGTTCAGCAGCTCCAGGTTCGAGGCGGTGAAGACCTGGGCCTTACACTGGGCCAGCTTCAGGGTGCCGAGGATCCGCTCGCGGAAAATCAGCGGGAACAGGCACAGGGTCTGATCCTGTTCGCCCCACATATCAAACAGCATGCGTTCGTAAGGGGCATGCCGATCGCGGCTGTGCAGGTTAAGCATCAGCATCTTTTTGCTAAGCATGACTTTTTCAGACAGCGTGCCTTTCTCGTCCACCTCGCTCTGATCGTACAGCGGGGCATCTTTATTCAGGTAATGGGTGGAGTAGACGAGGAGCTTGCCCTTGCGCTCGCTGCGCAACACCATGCTGATGGAATCAATGCCGAAGTTGCGCTGGATCTCCCGGGAGACCTCCGTCACCAGTTCATCAAGGTCGAGCTTAGACAGCACCGCGTTGGTGATGGCGACCAGCAGGCGAAAGTCGTTACGTTCCCGGCACAGTACCTCATAGCTGTCGCTGTTGTTCTGCCGGGCGAGGATTTGCTCCACCGCCAGACCGGCCGCCTGGGTCAGGGTTTGTAGCCGGGAGAGATCGCTGTCGCGCCAGGAGCGATCGGTGTCGCGCAGGAACTCGCAGCCACCGAAGATCCGGCCGTCGGCCGCCAGCGGCGTCAGGCAGTAGTGGGCAAAAGTCGGGTAGAGCGCCAGCCCGGCCAGAGCCGGCCAGGTCTCTTTAAAGGTGTCCGCCTGACAGTGCAATACGTCCGGGCGCGACAGCATGCGGCGGAAAGGCCCGTTCGCCAGCAGCGGCTCATCTTCACAGCGGATATCCCGATCCTGCTCGTCTGTGCCGTACAGATACACGCGACGCTGCTCTGACTGCCAGAGCAGAATGTTGGCACGATCGGCCAGGTTCATCTGCCGGGCATGCCAGGTCAACGACCGCGCCAGGGCGCAGAGATCGGGCTGTTGCAGCAGGGTACGGGTAATATCGAACAGTCCTTGATCGATGGGATCGTTCGTGGGTGTATACGACATGCGTTATATCCAGAAAATGAGAGTCTGCTGTCAGCAAATACGCGGCAGCGGTTCGGCATGCGGCAGGTTCAGGGTGCGCTTCACGCCGTAAAGTCCGGTAAGCCGGACACCTTTGCGTTCGACCACTTCACCGATGATGGCGGCATCCTGGCCCAGAGGATGCTGGCGAAGTAAGCCTAGCACGCGCTCCGCTTCATGGCGGCTAACGACGATAGCCAGCTTGCCCTCGTTGGCAAAGTTGAGCGGATCCAGCCCCAGCAGCTCGCACGCGCCGCGCACGGCGGGCTTCACGGGCAGGGCGCCCTCCTGCAGTTCAATCCCACAGCCGCTGCTGGCGGCAAACTCATGGGCGACGGCGTTCACCCCGCCGCGGGTGGCATCGCGCAGGGCTTTGATACCCGGCTCCGCCCGCAGCGCCTGAATCAGCGGCGTCAGGACGGCGCAGTCGCTCTGCAGATCGCCATCCAGGCCTAAACCTTCACGCAGGTTCAGGATGGTCGCGCCGTGATCGCCCAGCGTACCGCTCACCAACAGCACATCGCCGACCGCAATCTGGCGCATGCCCCAGTTTACCCCCTCGGGAATCGAACCGATACCGGCGGTGTTAATAAACACCTTATCCGCCGCGCCGCGCGGGACCACCTTGGTGTCGCCGGTGACGATGGTGATCCCCGCCGCCGCGGCCGTTGCGGCCATGCTGGTCACGATGCGTTCCAGCGTCGCCATCTCCAGCCCTTCTTCGAGGATAAAGCCGCAGGAGAGCCAGCGCGGGATCGCCCCGCTGACCGCCACGTCGTTAGCCGTGCCGCAGATCGCCAGCTTGCCGATATCGCCTCCGGGGAAGAACAGCGGGTCAATCACGTAGCTGTCGGTGGAAAAGGCCAGCCTGTCGCCCTGGGCGGTGAGTTCATGCAGGGGAATACGGGCCTGGTCTTCCTGCTCGTTCAGCAGCGGGTTGGCGAAGGCGCGCATAAAGAGCTCGCCGATCAGCTGCTGCATGGCCTGACCGCCGCTCCCGTGGGCGAGGGTTATCTGTTTCAACTTTCACACTCCTGAGAACGGTACTGATACCAGGCGCTACACGCCCCTTCTGATGACACCATCAGCGCGCCAAAGGCGCTTTGCGGCGTGCATTTATTACCAAACAGCGGACACTGGGCCGGTTTGCAGCGCCCGGTCAGGACCGCCCCGCAGCGTGCCTCAGGATCGTCGCAGATGTCTTGCGCCCGGGTGCTGAAATGGCGCTCGGCGTCAAACTGGCGATAAGCCCCGGTGAGGTGCACGCCTGAGTGGTCGATGACCCCCAGCCCGCGCCATTCGCTTTCGCCTTCGATGGTAAACACCTTGTCCATCACCGCCTGCGCCAGCGGGTTACCCTCTTCCGGCACGATGCGGCGATACTGGTTTTCCACCTGACTGACACCGGCGATTTTCTGCTCCACCAGCATTAAAACCCCCTGCAGCAGATCGACCGGCTCAAAACCGGCCACCGCCAGCGGGCGCTGATATTCATCGGCAATAAAATCGTAGGCGTGGGTGCCAATCACCATGCTGACGTGCCCCGGGGCCAGAAAGGCGTCGATGCCGTTTTCCGGCTGCTCCAGCAGGCTTTTCAGCACCGGGATCAGGGTGATGTGCTGGCAGAAAAAGAAGAAGTTCTGCACGTTAGCCGCCTTCGCCTGGCGCAGGGTCAGGGCGGTGGCGGGCATGGTAGTTTCGAACCCGAGGCCGAAGAAGACCACTTTACGATCCGGGTTCTGCTGGGCCAGCTTCAGCGCGTCGGCGGGGGAGTAGATAATCCGCACATCCGCGCCGCGCATCCGGGCGTCCAGCAGGGAGCCGTTTTTACCCGGCACCCGCATCGCGTCCCCGAAGGTACAGAAGATCACCTCCGGGTGGCTGGCGATCTCAATGCAGGTGTCGATCCGCCCCATCGGCAGGACGCACACCGGGCAGCCGGGGCCGTGAATAAACTCGATATTCTCCGGCAGGAGCTGATCGAGGCCGAACTTAAAGATGGCGTGGGTGTGGCCGCCGCACACCTCCATAATCCGCAGCGGGCGCTGGGGCGTACAGGGCAGGGCTTTGGCGCGGGCGTTGAGCGTTTCAATCAGGGCCATCACCTTTTGCGGGTCGCGGTACTCATCTACAAAGCGCATCAGCGGGACTCCTCGCCAAACAGCAGCGGGCCGACGTCCGGCTCAACGTCAAACATGTTCTGCAGCGCGGCAAGGGTGTCCAGCGCCTCCTCTTCATTAATCACGCTCATGGCGAAGCCGACGTGGACTAACACCCACTGGCCGAGACGGCTGTTGCCGTTGTCGTCGTGGGCACCCACCAGGGTCAGATCCACATCGCGCAGCACGCCACAGACCTCTACTTTGGCCTGCATACCGTCGACGATGGCGCTGATTTTACCGGGAACGCCTATGCACATCGCTGCGCCTCCAGCCAGTCAAGCCAGGCGTCCATCCCGTCACCGCGCGTGGCGGAGACCAGCAGGATCGCAATATCCGGGTTCACTTCCCGGGCGGCGGCGAGGCATTTCTCCACGTCAAAGCTGAGATACGGCAGCAGATCGACCTTGTTGAGCAGCATGATGGAGGCGGCGGCGAACATATGGGGGTATTTCAGCGGCTTGTCCTCGCCCTCGGTAACGGAGAGCACCGCTACCTTGTGACGCTCCCCGAGATCGAAGCTGGCCGGGCAGACCAGGTTGCCGACGTTCTCGATAAACATGATCCCGCCCTCAATCAGCGGCAGGCGCTGCATCGCGTCGTGAATCATCTGCGCGTCGAGATGACAGCCTTTGCCGGTATTGACCTGGATCGCCGGGGTGCCGGTAGCGCGGATCCGCTCGGCGTCGTTCACGGTCTGCTGATCGCCTTCGATCACCGCGCAGGAGACGCGCTGCTGTAAGCGTTTTAAGGTCTCGGTGAGCAGGGTGGTTTTACCGGAGCCGGGGCTGGAGACAAGGTTCAGCGCCAGCTGGTGTCGGGCGCTGAACCGCTGGCGGTTCAGCTTAGCGAGCTGATTATTTTTGCTCAGCACGTCGATCTCAATCTCGACCATTTTGCGCTGGCTCAGGCCCGGCGCGTGCGTCCCTGCGGCGCCCTGGCCGTAATCAAGCTGGCCCGGCTGCTGTTCTGTTGGCGCAAACTCTCCGCCGTCGATGCGCGTGACCTTAAACGTCTGGCGCGGGGCCGGAGAAAAAGGGGCGCTGCGAAAAGCGGAATGGGCGTTCCGCTCGTCGCCTTCTATATAGAGGTTGCCGTGAGCGCAACCGCAGGTGGTACACATGATTTACTCCTGTTCAATTTCCAGACGCGTGATGTGCAGTCCGTCGTCAGCGACGATATTCAGACTCGCGCCGCCACATTCGGGGCAGCGGCGCACGCGGTGGGTAAGCAGCTGGACATAGGCCTGGCAGTCCTGACACCAGCATTCCGCCTGCTGCTCTTCGAGATGCAGCCCGCAGCCTTCGGCCAGGGTGCCGCGGCACACCAGCTCAAAGCAAAATTCCAGCGCGCTGCTTTCCACGCAGGAAAAGGCGCCGACGCGCAGCCAGACATCCGTCACCCGCTTCGCGTGATGCTGATGGGCCTGTTGTTCGATCAATTCCAGCGCCTGCTGGCAGAGGGTGATTTCGTGCATTGTGCTATTCCCGGTGAAGTCTTGTGGGTTATAGCAATATTGATGCCAGCTTTTAGTGAGGAGAAAGTGCAGGGGAAGACTCAAGCCTGACAAAGATGACGAAATGACATGTCATTTTTTGTGATCGGGCAGGCTTTAAAAAATAAAAACATATAAAATCAATACGTTAAAAAATGGCATGAAATGTGCTTAGTGAAGCCAACTCTTTACATATGACGCATCAGGTACATCACCATGACACTTAACGAATTGAGCGAAAAAGCCAATTTCATTGCCGGACAACAGCGCGTGCTCCGCGCCCACTGGAACCACTACGGTAATTCACTGGTTCAGGCCATCACCCTCTCTAAAGCCAGTCTGCACCTGAGTGTGGGCTGCAATAACGACACCGGGCTCGGTTTCTGGCTGTTCGACCACTTCCTGATCCGCGTGACGCCTGAGCAGGCGTTCAACGGGCATATCTTCAATTACACCATCGAAGCGCGTGACGAAGAACAGAGCGTGCTGATTGGTCGCGCCCGTCTGGGCGACGACGGGATGCTGGACGGCAGCGTCCATATCGACCAGCGCGAGGCAGTGTTCAACCATTTTCTCGGGAAAATCAACGGGGTGTATAACGCGCTGTTTGAGGCCACCGAACGCGGCGAATCGCTGACCCTGGCGACGCTCGCCCGGCACCACGCTGCCGCCTGAATTCGATGTCGTCAGGTGTCGAAAATGACACTTCCGCCATTTTTCGTCAAAAATGACTATCACCAGAGGAAACCAGGTGAATCGTTTTGTAATTGCCGATCCCACGCTCTGTATCGGGTGCCATACCTGTGAGGCAGCCTGTTCAGAAAACCATCGCCAGCATGGCCTGCAAAGCCAGCCGCGACTGAAAGTGATGCGCAACAACACCGACTCTGCGCCGCAGCTGTGCCATCACTGCGAAGATGCCCCCTGCGCTCAGGTGTGCCCGGTCAATGCCATCACCCGCATTGACGGTGCCATCCAGCTCAATGAAAGCCTGTGCGTCAGCTGCAAGCTGTGCGGTATTGCCTGCCCGTTTGGCGCCGTTGAGTTTGCCGGCAGCCGCCCGCGGGCCATTCCTGCCAACTGTAATACCAGCAAGGCTCCGATGGCCCCTCCGGCACCCGCCCGCGTCAGCCCGTTCCTCGACTGGGTGCCCGGCGTGCGCGCCATCGCGGTGAAGTGCGATCTCTGCTACTTCGACCCCGACGGCCCGGCGTGCGTCCGCACCTGTCCGACCAAATCCCTGCGTCTGATTAACAACGCGGACATCGCGCGCGCCAGCCGGAACAAGCGCGAACTCACCCTGCATACGGATCTGGGCGATCTGTCGCTGTTCCAGTCGCAACAAGGAGAGCTTTGATGAACGCCTTATCGTTAATTAACCTGTCGCTGGCGTGGTACGTGACCAGCGCCGTGCTGGCGTTGGTGTTCAGCGAAAACCGCATCCTCAGCCGCGCCGCTTCTGGCTTCGGCGGGGCGATTGGCAGCGCTATGGCGGTGATGGCGGGGGTGATGACGCTGCTCGCCGCGCCGCAGATCGTGCCGCAGCAGGCTGAGATGACCTGGCTGCACCTCGGCATGCAGATGTCCGGCATCCGCGCGGTATGGCTTATCGCCATCGGCCTGCCGGCGTTTCTTATCAGCCTGTATACCGTCGCCTGGATCCGCCCCCCGCAGGCCAGAAGCCACGGCCTGCTGACCAACCTGCTGATGGCCGCCGCCGTGGCCGCCATCATGGTCGATAACCTCGGCTGGCTGGTGGTGATGGCCGAGGTGATGGCCCTCTGCGCCGCGTTTCTCACCGGCTGCGCCCAGTCCGGCAAGCTGTGGTTTGTGCTGGGGCGTCTGGGGACGATCCTGCTGGCCATCGCCTGCTGGCAGGCGTGGAGCTACTACGGCACCCTGAACTTTGGGGCGATGAGCGCCCTGGCTACCGCTCAGGCACCGGGGGCCAGCATCTGGCTGCCGGGACTGGCGGGCTTTGGCCTGCTGGCCGGGGTGATCCCGCTGCACGGCTGGGCTCCGCAGGCGCATGCTAACGCCAGCGCCCCGGCGGCCGCGCTGTTCTCCACGGTAGTGATGAAGGTCGGTCTCTACGGCATGCTCACCGTGGCGCTGAGCGGAGCATTACCGCCGCTGTGGCTCGGGGTACTGCTGCTGTTGATGGGCATGCTCACTGCCTTTATCGGCGGGCTGTACGCCCTGATGGAGCACAACATCCAGCGCCTGCTGGCGTATCACACCCTGGAAAACATCGGCATTATCCTGCTCGGCCTCGGGGCGGGCGTCACCGGTATTGCGCTGCACAGCAACCTGCTGATTGCGCTCGGCTTTACCGGCGGACTCTACCACCTGGTCAGCCACGGGCTGTTTAAAACCACGCTGTTCCTCGGCGCGGGCGCGGTGTGGTATCGCACCGGCCATCGCGACATCGAGAAGCTTGGCGGCATCGGCAAAAAAATGCCGCTGATCTCGCTGGCCATGCTGGTGGGGCTGATGGCGATGGCAGCCCTGCCACCGCTGAACGGCTTTGCCGGAGAGTGGGTGATCTATCAGTCCTTCTTTAACCTCGGCACCCACGATGCGTTTATCGCCCGTCTGCTGGGGCCGCTGCTGGCGACCGGCCTGGCAATCACCGGCGCGCTGGCGGTGATGTGTATGGCGAAAGTCTATGGCGTCACCTTCCTCGGCGCACCGCGCACGAAGGAGGCGGAAAACGCCCGCTGCGCGCCGGGGATGATGACCTTCAGTACCGTGCTGGCGGCGCTGCTCTGCGTGGCGGGTGGCGTGGCGGCCCCGTGGTTCCTGCCGATGATCAGCGGCCTGTTCCCGGTCAGCGGCGGCGAGATGTCCACCGTCTCGCAGCCGATGATGACCCTGCTGCTGCTCGCCGGTCTGCTGCTGCCGTTTATCGTGATGGTGCTGTTCAAAGGCGACCGTCTGGCGAACCGCTCCCGCGGCTTTGCCTGGGTCTGCGGGTACGATCACGAAGCCGCAATGGTCATCACCGCTCACGGCTTTGCGATGCCGGTGAAAGAGTCCTTTGCCCCGGTGCTGAAGCTGCGCAAGTGGCTTAACCCGGTGCGCCTGATCCCCGGCTGGCAGTGCGACGGCACCGCCGTGTTGTTCCACCGTATCGCCCTGATTGAGCTGGCGGTGCTGGTGGTTGTCGTTATCTCCCGAGGAGCCTGAGCATGACTCTCATCTTCGCACTGATTCAGGCGCTGGTGCTGTTTGCCGCTGCGCCGCTGCTGGCAGGCATTACCCGCGTGGCGCGTGCCCGTCTGCACACCCGTCGCGGGCCGGATATCTTCCAGGAGTACCGGGATCTGATCAAACTCCTGGGCCGCCAGAGCGTGGCCCCGGCGGCCTCCGGCTGGGTCTTCCGCCTGATGCCGTTTGTGATGGTGGCGGTGATGTTTGCCATTGCCACCGCGCTGCCGGTGATCACCGTCGCTTCGCCGCTGCCTGCGTTGGGGGATCTGATCGTTCTGATCTACCTCTTCGCTATCGCCCGCTTCTTCTTCGCCATTGCCGGGCTCGATACCGGCAGCCCGTTCACCGGGATTGGCGCGAGCCGTGAAGCGATGCTCGGCGTGCTGGTGGAGCCGATCCTGCTGCTGGGTCTGTGGGTCGCCGCGCAGGTGGCGGGCAATACCCACATCAGCGCCGTGACCGCGACCATTTACTACTGGCCGGCGGCGCACTCCGTGACGCTCTTACTGGCAATGTGCGCCTGCGCCTTCGCCACCTTTATTGAGATGGGCAAGCTGCCGTTTGACCTCGCCGAAGCCGAGCAGGAGCTGCAGGAAGGCCCGCTGTCGGAATACAGCGGCGCAGGCTTTGCGCTCCTCAAGTGGGGCATCAGCCTGAAACAGCTGGTGGTGCTGCAGATGTTCGTCGGGGTGTTTATCCCCTGGGGACAGATGACGCAGTTCTCCGCAGGCGGCCTGCTGCTGGCGATCGTCATTGCGGTGGTGAAGCTGGTCGTGGGCGTGCTGGTGATCGCCCTGTTTGAGAACAGCATGGCGCGTCTGCGCTTTAACGCCACCTCACGCATTACCTGGACCGGTTTCGGTCTGGCATTTTTAGCTTTCGTCTCCTTGCTGGCGGCGTGACTGTAGAGAATAACCATGTCTGAAGAAAAAGTTGGTCAACACTATCTCGCCGCACTGCACCAGGCCTTCCCGGGCGTGGTGCTGGATGAAGCCTGGCAGACCAAAGATCAAATCACCGTGACGGTGAAAATTAACTACCTGCCGGAAGTGGTCGAGTTCCTGTACTACCAGCAGGGCGGCTGGCTGTCGGTGCTGTTTGGCAACGACGAACGCCAGCTCTGCGGCAGCTACGCCGTCTACTACGTGCTGTCGATGGAGCAGGGCACCCGCTGCTGGCTCACCGTGCGCGTGGAAGTGGACGCCGACAAGCCGGAGTTCCCGTCCGTCACCCCGCGCGTGCCCGCAGCGGTGTGGGGCGAGCGCGAAGTACGCGACATGTATGGCCTGGTGCCGGTTGGCCTGCCGGACGAGCGCCGTCTGGTGCTGCCGGATGACTGGCCGGACGAACTCTATCCGCTGCGCAAAGACAGCATGGACTACCGTCAGCGCCCGGCTCCGACCACCGACAAAGAGACCTACGAGTTCATCAACGAACTCGGCGACAAGAAGAACAACGTGGTGCCGATTGGCCCGCTGCACGTTACCTCCGATGAGCCGGGCCACTTCCGCCTGTTCGTCGACGGTGAGAACATCATCGACGCCGACTACCGCCTGTTCTACGTCCATCGCGGCATGGAGAAGCTGGCCGAAACCCGTATGGGCTACAACGAAGTGACCTTCCTGTCGGATCGCGTCTGCGGCATCTGCGGCTTTGCCCACAGCACGGCCTACACCACCTCGGTGGAGAACGCGATGGGGATCGTGGTGCCGGAACGCGCCCAGATGATCCGCGCCATCCTGCTGGAGGTGGAACGCCTGCACTCGCACCTGCTGAACCTCGGCCTGGCCTGCCACTTCGTCGGTTTCGACTCCGGCTTTATGCAGTTCTTCCGCGTGCGTGAAACCTCCATGAAGATGGCGGAGATCCTCACCGGGGCGCGTAAAACCTACGGCCTGAACCTGATCGGCGGCATCCGTCGCGACCTGCTGAAAGAGGATATGATCGCCACCCGCCTGCTGGCCCAGCAGATGCGCCGCGAGGTGCAGGATCTGGTGGATATCCTGCTGAGCACGCCGAATATCGACCAGCGCACCGTGGGCGTGGGCCGTCTCGACCCGCAGATCGCCCGCGACTTCAGTAACGTCGGCCCGATGGTCCGCGCCAGCGGCCACGCCCGCGACACCCGCGCCGATCACCCGTTTGTCGGCTACGGCCTGCTGCCGATGGAGGTCCACACCGAGCAGGGCTGCGACGTGATTTCCCGCCTGAAAGTGCGCATCAACGAGGTCTACACCGCCCTGAACATGATCGACTTCGGCCTCGACAACCTGCCGGGCGGCGAGCTGATGGTGGAAGGCTTTACCTACATCCCGAACCGCTTTGCGCTGGGCTTCAGCGAAGCGCCGCGCGGGGATGATATCCACTGGAGCATGACCGGCGACAACCAGAAGCTGTGGCGCTGGCGCTGCCGGGCGGCCACCTACGCCAACTGGCCGACGCTGCGTTACATGCTGCGGGGCAACACCGTCTCCGACGCGCCGCTGATTATCGGCAGCCTCGACCCTTGCTACTCCTGCACCGACCGCATGACGGTGGTGGATGTACGCAAGAAGAAAAGCAAGGTGGTGCCGTACAAAGAGCTGGAACGCTACAGCATTGAACGCAAGAACTCGCCGCTGAAATAACCCGGAGCACCCATGTTTACCTTTATCAAAAAAGTCATCAAAACCGGCACGGTGACAGCGTCCTACCCGCTGGAACCGATTGCGGTCGACAAAAATATGCGCGGCAAGCCGGAGCACGACCCTAAGCAGTGTATCGGCTGCGCGGCGTGCGTAAACGCCTGCCCGTCGAATGCCCTGACGGTGGAGACCGATTTAAAGAGCGGGGAGCTGTTCTGGCAGTTCAATCTGGGGCGCTGCATCTTCTGCGGACGGTGCGAAGAGGTCTGCCCGACCACCGCCATTAAACTCTCCCAGGAGTATGAGCTGGCGGTGTGGAGCAAGGCCGATTTCCTCCAGCAGTCGCGCTTCGATATCTGCCACTGCCGGGTGTGCGAGCGCCCGTACGCGGTGCAAAAAGAGATCGACTACGTCATCGAACTGCTGCGCCACAACGGCGACAAACGCGCGGAACATCACCGGGAGAGTTTTGAGACCTGCCCGGACTGCAAGCGCCTGCAGGGGCTGACCCCTTCGGACAAAATCCATCTGACCCGCGAGATGAAGGACGCGACACAATGAGCGAACTGTTAGGGCCACGTAACGAACAGGGGATCCCGGTGCCGGTGACGGTGGATGAGTCCATCGCCAGCATGAAGGCCTCGCTGCTGAAAAAAATCAAGCGCTCGGCCTACGTCTACCGCGTCGACTGCGGCGGCTGCAACGGCTGCGAGATTGAGATCTTCGCCACCCTGTCGCCGATCTTCGACACTGAGCGCTTCGGTATCAAGGTGGTGCCATCTCCGCGCCACGCCGACATTCTGTTATTTACCGGGGCAGTCACCCGCGCGATGCGCTCCCCGGCGCTGCGCGCGTGGGAATCGGCACCCGATCCAAAAATCTGCATCTCCTACGGGGCGTGCGGTAACTCCGGCGGCATCTTCCACGACCTGTACTGCGTCTGGGGCGGCACAGACAAAATCGTCCCGGTGGATGTGTACATCCCCGGCTGCCCGCCGTCGCCTGCCGCCACCCTGTACGGCTTTGCCATGGCGCTGGGGCTGCTGGAGCAGAAGATCCACGCCCGCGAGCCGGGGGCGCTGGACAATCAGCCTGCGGAACTGCTGCACCCGGAGATGGTTCAGCCCCTGCGGGTCCGCATCGACCGCGCCGCGCGCCGTCTGGCGGGCTACCGCTACGGTCGCCAGATCGCCGACGACTTTATGCGCCATCTGCTGGAAGGGGATAAAAGCGTAGTGGACTGGCTGGCCCGAGAGAACGACCCGCGTCTGAACGAGATCGTCGGCAACCTCATCGAGGTGGTCGGGCAGGAGCGTGTCTGATGAGCGAAACCGTGGTCTTCAGCCAGCTCAGCCGCAAGTTCATTGACGAAAACGACAACACCCCCGACGACGCTCAGCAGGTGATCTACTACGGGCTGGCCATCGGCCACCATCTGGGGGTCATCGACTGCCTGGAGGCGGCGCTGACCTGCCCGTGGGAGGCGTACCTGTCATGGATCGCCACTCTGGAAACGGGGAGCGAGGCGCGGCGCAAAATGGAGGGCGTGCCGCGCTACGGGGAGATTGTGATCGACGCGAATCATATTGTGATGCTGGCCAGCGCCTTTGACGCCGCCATAGCGCGGCAGACGGCGCAGCAGCAGACGTGGAGCCGGGCGATGCTCGGCATGCTCTACGCCATTCACCAGGAAAACGCCATCTATCTGATGGTTCGGAGGCAACGTGACTGATGTTTTACTCTGCGTCGGCAACAGCATGATGGGCGACGACGGTGCCGGTCCGCTGCTGGCCGGGATGTGCCGCGAAGCGCCGCGCGGCGACTGGGTGGTGTTTGACGGCGGCAGCGCCCCGGAAAACGACGTGGTCGCGATCCGCGAGCTGCGTCCTGCTCGCCTGCTGATTGTCGATGCGACGGATATGGGGCTCAACCCCGGCGAGATCCGCCGCATCGACCCGGACGACATCGCCGAGATGTTTATGATGACGACGCACAATATGCCGTTGAACTACCTGGTGGATCAGCTGCGGGATGATGTGGGGGAGGTGGTTTTCCTTGGGGTGCAGCCGGATATTGTGGGGTTTTATTATCCAATGACGGAGAAGGTGAAGGCGGCGGTTGAGAGGGTTTATGAGAGTCTGGTAGACCGGGATGGGGTGTTAGTGTTTGGGGAGTTGTAGCGCGTAATCACGAAGGTACCTCTCTGGAAATGCCCGGTGGCGGCTAGCGCCTTACCGGGCCTACGAAAAATGCGTCATTTGTTGATATCGTGGGTTTTGTAGGCCGTGCAAGGCGTCAGCCGCCGCCCGGCAAATGCGAGCACAATATTTAAACTAGGCTGCTAATTGCGAGCACCCCTCTGGAATTGCCCGGTGGCGGCTTAGGTCTTCCCGGACCTGTACCTGTGTTTTTTATTAGTTCTGATTTTCGTAAAGTGTTAAACCGAAATTAATTTTGACGGGTATATGAGAATGGGAGTTTAGGCGTGAGGTTGCGTGAAAGTGTAGGGAAGATACTTATGCTTGCAGCTGTGGTCAGCCTGATAGCAGGTTGTGCGCCGTTACAGCCTTCGGGATGCCACAAAACCACGGCATTGGGTTGCTGCGGTTCTGGCCGCTGGGACGATCAGGATGAATGGGGTGCACAGGCGCGGGGTATTAAGGCGGCTATAGAAGATAAAATTGCTGAGCCACAACGCTGGAAGGGCAAAAAATGCCGGTTGCATATGGAATTTGCGCAGGATGGTACGGCGTTGAAGGTATCAACCAGCAAGGGCAACAAAGCGTATTGTGAGGCGGTGAAGTTGGCAGCCCAAAAAGCGAAGTTCCCGGCGTTTAGTAATCCGGAGGTGTATAGGGATTTTCAAGAGTCTGGGTTTGATATGCGGGGGTAACTGGCGAATTATTGTTGAAATGTCCGCTTTGTGCTCAAAGCAGACATTGATAACATTGAGATATGTTAATTTATAGGGACCAGCTTAGGATTTCAAAACACCCCGATTAGAGGTGGGTTGTTTCGTCTGAACCAAGGGGATAGTTTGCCCGGTACCTGCTCAGCGGCTTGCAGCAGTAACCCGCACACTTTCTTAAGTTTGTCGGAAAATTCGTCTGATACGTGTAACCAATGACGAAGGTTTCTGGGTACAATATCGCTTCGAGAGAGTAGGCAGGCCCAATACAATAATCTGTACTAAAGGCCCTTTAAAGGAGCCTTTTTGTTGGATTTTTTGCCTGAAACCCTATTTGTACCTTACCTTGCCCCGATATGGCCTGCGGTATCAGTTACGTCGTTTGTTTTAATCACTGACAAACTATGACCCTGACTAGTCCAGTGAGTGTTCACCACGAATCTTTGTATCATAAATTCGCTGAATAAGAAGTTCCTGAATACTTTCCCGTACAGCACGACGTGTTACCCAAAAGTAAATAAACAACATGGCATAGTGATAAGTAGTTGGGTTTAGTTCAATATAAATGACAAGTTCATCTAATTTTTCAGCATTCAAACTCGCTTTAAAATTAGTAAATGATTTCTCGACCCAGGCGCTTAACTGATTAGTGTCATCAATAGGCGGTGACTGAATTATTCGAATAGCCTTGCGTAAGTATGGTAAATATCCATAAAATATTGGATTACCATCAGTACTATCCCATCGGTTCTCTAGGTTTATTAGTCGATTTATTCGATGATGTTCAACTGGGTACCTTTTTAATATAGGGGAAACCCGAGGAACTAACTTTTCTATTTCCCTGTCATATTCCATCGATTTTACTCGATCACGTAAAATTTCCTTTATTTTTTCATACCAGAAACTGTGAACTGCGGATTTATCGCCAAGCATTACGATTGACTCATTGAAGTCGTTATTCATACATTTCTCACCACTTTAAAAGCCAAACCACAATTGATTTCTAAATCGACCCTTTCTTTTCGGGTGCTCCGGACGATGAAGGTTTTATTTATTTGTGCATATGCTCCACCTGCTTCGTAAGCTGCCTGAATATAGTTGCTTGCATCATTAAAGGCTGTTTCGCGTTTTTTGGCATCCCCGCGTTCCAGTTTGGATTCTAAGTTCTGAAGCATTATATGTCCCTCTTCTTTTGAAGGAGGTATGAGCGCAGCCCAGGCCACAGAAACTTCCAGTTTTTGACCCTGAGCCTGAAACCGTCCCCGATGAGCAGTTCCACTTGAAGACTGCGCAGTCTTAGTTTTCTTTGCCATTAGTTTTCCCTTTATGATATCGATAAATACTTTTTTGCAATTTCCGCTGCCGTTTTCTCCATGCTGGGATATACAGTGCTTTCGGATATATTAAGCTGCGCCAACTCTTCCAGAATTTTATTTTTGTTTGCTATCTCCACTCTGTTAAGAGGAAAATCAGCATCTGTTTCCGGTAAAATGGGATCAAGTCCGAACAAAAGGAAAGCGCCTGCCTGAGACTGTATGCGTTCATTATTTATTTTAGCCTTAAGGAAAACAACTTTTTTTAAATCATCGGAGATTATTCTGTTTCTGAAATAGGATTTTTCATTCTGTATAAGGTCTGCAAGTTTATCAGTGAGTTCAGATAGCTCTACAGTATTTTTTCTGACATCAATGGAAGACAATTTTTCCAGCTCTTCGTAAGATAAAACTGATAAGTTTGCTATGCAGCTCACTGTATCGGAGTCGAAATATTTAATTTTCTTTCTGTTTGTTGAGAACGAAATCACCTGCCCGTTTTCATCAGGATTCGAACTGCAAGCAAAATATAATGCTATCAATGGGTTCGATGTGATATCCAGGAGTCTCGTAGGCAAGCCATAATGCTGCATGCGGACAAGTTTATCAATCGTGAATTTATCCTCCTTAAATTCATTAGGTCTTGCACTGAGTATTTCACGTACTAAGTCAGATTCTGAAGCAAGATGCCTGTACGTCCCGTTTTCATTCTTTCTGTAAAGAGAGGGGACAAGCTCATATGAGCTTTTAGAGTGTCCACGATAAAAGGTAATGAGACCATCTTGGGTGTTTTTTTTAATAAAATCAAGATAATCGCTGACATTCTCAACCACCTGGTATGTTTGTTTTTTTAATTTGATTGTACCTTTAAGGCGGTTGTTTTTCTTGTCTAAACCAAGCCATTCCAGAACAATATTCAAATCCTTATTTTTTACTGCCCAGTGCGTACGACTTAACCCGAAAGATCCTAGCTCCAAGGCTTCTTTATATAATGCCAATTTGGGGTTTATTATTTCTCCAAAATCATGATTAATCTTGAAGTGAAATATAATATCGTCACCACCTTTACTTAAATTACTTATTTCCCCAAGCCTGACCCTGATGTACCTATTTTTATCATTTTCATCATCTTTCATATAAGTTTCGGTCATGAACAACACCGGTAGCATGGCGAGTGCTTTTAAGGTATTGGGTCTTACTGGTATTAATTTACTGTAAATATCGCTTGGGGTGCCTTCCAGCATGCGGGACATCGAGAAGCTTTCCTCGCCTTCTTTAAGCTCTGGATTCATACACGGCCAGCGGTCAAAAACGTCCGGTTCTCCGGCCATGATTAAGTTAAACATCGCAATCTCCTGAATTTACTCACTTAAGTCAGTGAACTTTTATTATATTCCTTCATTCTGTATGAAAGTTACATAGATTGTCCATGCATGTTTGTCTCTAATAACTAACAAATTCCTGAATTTTTTTAATCAAATCTTCAAAACTGATAGGTTGAAATAATCAAATTTCACAAAGTACATCTGCTTCTAATGTGGTTACGGTACGACCATGTGGGCGATGTCTTTCCATTCCTGAAAACTCCCGACTCAACCATCTGTATGATGACGGTCAACTTCGCTGCTTGAATTATCTGTCGTTTCAAATCAACCATGATGGATGAGCTGTAGTATGAAGTCTATTGCCATCCAGTTAAGTAAATGTCTGCTCCTCGCTCTTAGCAGACATTCATTGTTTCTCATATGCAACCGCCTATGTTGCTAGCTTATAAAATCGACCATCACAAACCCCAACATCAACCCCATCCTCAAACGCATTCAGGGGCCTGCCACAGCCCCTTACCAAAACCTGAAATCAGTCAACCTTGACCGACCTCCAGCCGCACTCAATGCACCGTAATATATGGCTCCTTCACAAACTCATTAACCAGCCAGACCAGGTCATGCAGCAGCCCCGCCAGTTCTTTCTCGACACTTGCGGGCAAGGTTCCACCCAGAATCGCCTGCACCAAAGCCAGCGCATAATCCACCTGCGGCGCGGTTTCCTGCCAGCAGTCCGGCATACAGGAGGTAAGTGTTTCCCCCTGGATCAACTGCGCGACAAGATGCGGTGGGAGTGCAGCATCACAGCGTTCACGTAGCTGGCGCAGGGCGTGCAGCAGACCTTCGCAGAGCACAGTGCGGGAAGCACTGTCCTCAGTTTCGATCAATATACTCACCAGCGCGGCGCAGCGATCGGCGACCTCAAAGAGATCCGCAGCAGCAGAAAGCGGCATAGTCAGGGAAGCGGGAATAACCTGTTCGTCAGATTGCGGGTAAGTCAGGGTTGGGATAGTAGTCATCATGACATCCTCTCTGTATTAATTGAATTAACCACCCTAAGAGTTCCTACGCTCGAAGGAGGTAGCACTGACGGAGGTAGGAATGCCGCCTACAGAGAAAAACGGCCAGTCTCGCGACTGCTCCGCCAGTGCCACCGTGATTTTACGGGATATGCACTGTCGCGACATATAAATATCGCTCTGTAGAATACGGGTTCCTACGCCCGATTGCGGATGTGCCGCAACGCAGTCACTTTACGAGCCTGATTTCGGGATTAAAAGCCTTAACCCTGAATTACATAAGGTTACTTTGAAGTTTGCGAGGAACTTTCCAGAAAGGCCATGCCGGGGGCGCTTCGCTTGCCCGGCCTGGATGTTACATACGCCAATACTGTCATCGTCACTTATGTCGATGACAGCTACCTCACCAAATAAAACCCTTTAATTTCATCATCTTAATTCCTGGCCCAATTTATGCATACCTCCGGCAAGCTAATCATCATTCCCGGAGAGTAAGGATGAACCGTTTCATTATCGCCGATGCCAGCAAATGCATCGGCTGTCGTACCTGTGAAGTGGCCTGCGTGGTGTCGCACCACGACACCCAGGACTGCGCCTCGCTGACCCCGCAGAACTTCCTGCCGCGCATTCACGTCATCAAAGGCGTCAACGTCTCCACGGCCACCATGTGCCGCCAGTGTGAAGACGCCCCTTGCGCCAGCGTCTGCCCGAACGGGGCGATCACCCGCGATAACGACTTTGTTCACGTCCATCAGGAGCGCTGCATCGGCTGCAAAACCTGCGTCGTCGCCTGCCCGTACGGCGCGATGGAAGTGGTGCTGCGTCCGGTTGTGCGCAGCATCGGTGCCGGGCTGAACGTGATGTCGGAAAAGGCCGAGGCCAACAAGTGCGACCTCTGCTACCACCAGCCGGACGGCCCTGCCTGCATTCAGGCCTGCCCGACCAATGCCATTGTCTGCATCGATCGCAAGAAGCTTGAGCAGTTGAGTCTCGATAAACGCCGTCGTGCGGCGCTGGACTCCGTTTCCTCGCAGATGCTCTAAGCCTCTGCCTCTCTTTTCACTTTTAGCAGGTCTGTTACTGATGAAAAAAATCACCAGCGTCTGCCCGTACTGTGGTGCGGGCTGTAAATTAAAACTCGTCGTCGACAACAATAAAATCGTTCGTGCCGAGGGCGCGCAGGGCGTCACCAACCAGAATCAGCTGTGCCTGAAGGGCTATTACGGCTGGGATTTTCTCAACGATACCCGGCTGCTGACGCCGCGCCTCACCCAGCCGATGATCCGCTACCAGAAGGGCGGCAAGCTGGAGCCGGTCACCTGGTATGAAGCCATTCGCTACACCGCCCGCCGCCTGAGTGAAATCAAGGCTAACTACGGGCCGCGCGCCATCATGACCACCGGGTCATCCCGCGGCACCGGGAATGAAACCAACTACGTGATGCAGAAGTTTGCCCGCGGGGTGCTCAACACCAACAACGTCGACTGCTGCGCCCGCGTCTGCCACGGGCCGAGCGTGGCCGGGCTACAGGAGACGCTGGGCAACGGGGCGATGAGCAACTCCATCAGCGATATCGAAAACTCAAAATGCCTGCTGATCTTCGGCTACAACTGCGCCGACTCGCACCCGATCGTCGCCCGCCGGGTGATCAAAGCCAAACAGAACGGCGCCAGGGTGATCGTCTGCGATCCGCGCAAAATTGAAACCGCGCGCATTGCCGACCGGCATCTGCAGATCCACAACGGCTGCAACATGGCGCTGGTGAACGCCTTTATTTACACCCTGCTGGACGAAAGCCTCTACAACGCCGACTACGTGGCCCGCTATACCGAAGGGCTGGACGCGCTGCGCGAAACGGTCAGCAATTACGCCCCGGAAAACGTCGAGGGGATCACCGGCGTCAGCGCCCGGCAGATCCGCGAGGCGATGCGCATCTACGCCGCCGCGCCGTCCGCCACCGTGATGTGGGGGATGGGCGTGACCCAGTTCGGGCAGGCGGTGGACGTGGTGAAAGGGCTCTCCACCCTGGCGCTGCTCACCGGCAACCTCGGGCGCGAGCACTGCGGCGTCGGCCCGGTGCGCGGGCAGAACAACGTCCAGGGCGCGTGCGACATGGGGGTGATCCCCAATCAGTTCCCCGGCTATCAGGACGTGACCGACCCGCAGGTGCGGGAGAAATTCGCCCGGGCGTGGGGTGTGGATCCCGCGCTGATGGATGATCAGGTCGGGGTGCGGATCACCGAAGTGCCGCACCTCGCGCTGGAGGGTAAGGTCAAAGCCTATTACATCATGGGGGAAGATCCCCTCCAGACCGAAGCCGACTTAGGGTTGGTGCGCAAAGGGTTTGACGCGCTGGACTTCGTGGTGGTGCAGGACATCTTTATGACCAAAACCGCCGAGGCGGCGGACGTGTTGCTGCCCGCCACCTCCTGGGGCGAACATGGCGGGGTCTTTACCTGCGCCGACCGCGGCTTCCAGCGCTTTGAAAAAGCCGTTGAACCTAAAGGCAACGTCAAGCGCGACTGGGAGATCATCAGCCTGATTGCCACCGCGATGGGCTACCCGATGGCGTATCGCGATAACCAGCAGATCTGGGACGAAATGCGCGAGCTCTGCCCGCTGTTCTACGGCGTGACGTACGAAAAAATGGGCGAGATGGGGCATATCCAGTGGCCGTGCCCGACCCTCGACCATCCGGGCACGCCGTGGCTGTACGAGGGCAACCGCTTCGACACCCCAAGCGGCAAAGGGCAGCTGTTTGCCGCCCCGTGGCGCAAACCGGCGGAGATGCCGGACGCCGACTATCCGCTGGTGCTCTGCACCGTGCGCGAGGTGGGGCACTACTCCTGCCGCTCGATGACCGGTAACTGCGCGGCGCTGCAAACCCTGGCGGACGAGCCGGGCTTTGTGCAGATCAATCCGCAGGATGCCCGGACGCTCGGCATCCGCGATCGCCAGCTGGTGTGGGTCAGCTCCCGCCGCGGGAAGGTGATCAGCCGCGCCGACGTCAACGAGCGCATCAACAAAGGGGCGGTATACATGACCTATCAGTGGTGGATTGGGGCCTGCAACGAGCTGACCCAGGACAACCTCGATCCGGTCTCGAAAACGCCGGAAACCAAATACTGCGCGGTGAAGATCGACACTATTGCCGATCAACACTGGGCAGAAAATTATGCCCAGACCACCTACAGCGCGATGAAACAACGCCTGCGTGAGGCGGTAGAGAGTTAATTCATGAGGACAAACGGCACGCTGCTGCGCATTCGCGGCAAAGTCCAGGGGGTGGGGTTTCGCCCCTGGGTCTGGCAACTGGCCCGGCAGCTGGGGCTGAAGGGTGACGTCTGCAACGACGGGGCAGGGGTGGTGGTGCGCCTCACCGGCGAGTCGCAGGCCTTCATCACCCGGCTGGCCGCCGGAGGCCCGCCGCTGGCGCGCATTGACGACATCAGCGAGCAGCCGTGGCACTGGGCACCGCTGCCGGTGGATTTCACCATTCTGCCCAGCGGGCAGGGGCAGATGGCCACCCAGGTGGTACCGGATGCCGCCACCTGCCCGGCGTGTCTGGCGGAGATGAACGATCCGCGGGAGCGTCGCTACCGCTATCCCTTTATCAACTGCACCCACTGCGGACCGCGCTTCACCATTATCCGGGCGATGCCTTATGACCGCCCGGCCACCACCATGGCGGAGTTTGCCCTCTGTCCGGCCTGTGAGGCGGAGTACCGCAACCCCGCCGACCGGCGCTTTCACGCCCAGCCGGTGGCCTGCCCGGACTGCGGGCCGCAGCTGAGCTGGGTGTGCGGCGAAGCGCGTGCAGAGAAAGACCACGCCCTGCGGGCTGCGGAGGCGGCGCTCAAGCAGGGCGGGATCGTGGCGGTAAAAGGCCTCGGGGGCTTCCATCTGGCCTGCGATGCCGGTAATCAGCAGGCGGTTACCCGGCTGCGCGAGCGCAAGGGGCGTCCGGCGAAACCGCTGGCGGTGATGATCCCGCCACGATTAGCCGATGCACTCCCCGCAGAGGCTCAGGCGCTGCTGCGTTCCACGGCGGCGCCGATTGTGCTGGTGGATAAACGCAACCTGGCCTGCTGCGAGGCCATCGCCCCGGGGTTGAACGAGGTGGGGGTGATGCTGGCGGCGAACCCGCTTCAGCACCTGCTGATGCAGGATCTGGACTGCCCGCTGGTGATGACCTCCGGCAACCTTAACGGCTGCCCGCCGGCGCTGACCAACGACCGGGCCATGCAGGATCTGGACGGCATCGCCGACGGCTGGCTGCTGCATAACCGCGACATCGTTCAGCGCATGGACGACTCGGTGCTGCGCGCCAGCGGCGAAATGCTGCGACGCTCCCGGGGCTTTGTCCCGGATGCGCTGCCGCTGCCGCCCGGTTTTGACCATGTGCCTTCGCTGTTGTGTCTTGGCGCGGATCTGAAAAACACCTTCTGCCTGGTGCGTGGCCGGGAGGCGATCCTCAGCCAGCACCTGGGCGATCTGGGTGATGACGACGCGCTGGCCCAGTGGCAGCAGGCGCTGACTGCGCTGCAGGATCTCTGGCAGTTTAGCCCGGAAGGCGTAGTGACCGATGCCCATCCCGGCTATCGCTCCACCCGGCTTGGAGAGCAGATGCCGTATCCGCATCATCGGGTGCTGCATCACCACGCCCACGCCGCGGCCTGCCTGGCGGAACACGGCTGGCCGCGCGACGGCGGAGATGTTATCGCCCTGGTCCTTGACGGTATCGGCCAGGGGGAGAACGGCGAGTTATGGGGCGGGGAGTGCCTGCGGGTGAACTACCGCAGCTGTGACCGGCTCGGCGGCCTGCCTGCGGTGGCGCTGCCGGGCGGTGACCTGGCGGCGCGTCAGCCGTGGCGCAACCTGCTGGCGCAGTTCCAGGCCTTTGTGCCTGAGTGGCAGACGCTGCCGGAGGCAAAAATCCTCGCCGATAAACCCTGGCCGCCGCTGGCTCAGGCCATCGCCCGCGGGGTCAATTCGCCGCTGGCCTCGTCCGCCGGACGGCTGTTTGACGCGGTGGCTGCCGCAACGGACTGTGCCCCGGCGCAGCTCAGCTATGAGGGGGAGGCCGCCTGTCGGCTGGAAGCCCTGGCCCTGCACGGCGGACCGGTCAGCCATCCGGTCACCTTGCCGGTCATCGACGGCGAGCTGGATATGACCACCTTCTGGCAGCAGTGGCTGGGCTGGCAGGCCCCGGTTGAGGCACGCGCCTGGGCGTTTCACGACGCGCTGGCCCACGGGCTGGCGACGCTGGCGGCGCTGCACGCCAGGATGCGCAACCTCGACACTATTGTCTGCAGCGGCGGGGTGTTGCATAACCGGCTCCTGCGGGAACGCCTGCAGTTCTGGCTGGACGATTTCACCGTGCTGTTTCCCGGGCGACTGCCCGCCGGAGACGGCGCGATTGCATTTGGACAGGCGGTGATTGCTGCCGCGTCTCTTTCTTAAATCGGGATATCAGGATGTTTATCAAATACTTCAATAACCACCCCAAGGCCATGGCGCTGATGCTGGCCCTGATCGCCACCAATATTCTCGCCTGGGGAACCGCGTTTTATCTGTTTCACAATACCCCGTCGCTGATGGCGGCCAGCCTGCTGGCCTGGTGCTACGGCCTGCGCCACGCGGTGGATGCGGATCACATCGCCGCCATTGATAACGTCACCCGCAAGATGATGCAGCAGGGCAAACGTCCGTGCGGCGTGGGGGCCTGGTTCTCGCTCGGCCACTCCTCCATTGTGGTGCTGGCCTCGATTGCCATCGCCGCGACCGCCACGACATTCAGCCGTAACATGGAGTGGTTCCACGAGACCGGCGGCACCATCGGCACGGCGGTGTCGGCCTTTTTCCTGCTGGCGATGGCGCTGGTGAACCTGGCGATCCTGCGCGACGTCTGGGGCAGCTTTAACAAAATGAAGCGCGGCGAGAAGGTGCCGGAAGAGGTCTCTTTTGCGCGCGGCGGGGTGATGAACTGGCTGTTCCGCTCGGCTTTCCGCCTGGTGACCCGCAGCTGGCATATGTATCTGGTGGGCTTTCTGTTTGGCCTCGGCTTTGATACCGCCACCGAGATCGGGGTGCTGGGCATCTCCGCGGCCGGGGCCTCCAGCGGCATGTCGGTGTGGGCGATCATGGTCTTCCCGCTGCTGTTCACCAGCGGCATGGCGCTGATCGACACCCTCGATAACCTGATTATGGTGGGTGCTTACGGCTGGGCCTTCAACAAGCCGCAGCGCAAGCTCTACTACAACATGACCATTACCGGTACCTCGGTGGTGGTGGCGCTGTTCATCGGCGGGCTGGAAGCGCTGGGCCTGCTGGCGGATAAGTTTGGCCTGTCGGGCGGGCTGTGGAACGGCGTGGCCGCGCTGAATGACAACCTCGGCAACGCCGGGTTTATCGTGGTCGGGCTGTTTATCCTCTGTTGGATCGCCTCGCTGATTAACTACCGCTTCAAAGGCTACGACGCGCTGGTCGTACGCTAACGTCATCGCTGTCCGTTCGTCATGACATTTATGACGAACGGCTGGCTCCTCGCAAAACATCCATCATATTCTTCATCTATTTCATTAAGTTAATCGTAAATCTCAGGCTGGCACACTTCATGCATACCGCTGAGGACATATTACTAACGGAGTAACCACCGATGAAGAAAGTCGTCACGGTTTGCCCCTATTGCGCATCGGGTTGCAAAATCAACCTGGTGGTCGATAACGGCAAAGTCGTCAAGGCTGAAGCGGCACAGGGTAAGACCAATCAGGGCGATCTCTGCCTGAAAGGCTACTACGGCTGGGATTTTATCAACGATACGCAGATCCTGACCCCGCGCCTGAAGTCGCCGATGATCCGTCGCCAGCGCGGCGGCAAGCTGGAGGCCGTCTCCTGGGACGAAGCCCTGGATTACGTTGCCACTAAACTTAGTGCGATCAAAGCCGCACACGGCCCGGACGCGATCATGACCACCGGGTCATCCCGCGGCACCGGGAATGAAACCAACTACATCATGCAAAAATTTGCCCGCGCGGCAGTCGGCACCAACAACGTCGACTGCTGCGCGCGCGTCTGACACGGCCCATCGGTTGCAGGTCTGCACCAGTCGGTCGGTAACGGCGCAATGAGTAACTCCATTGTTGGCATCGAGAATGCCGATATGGTGTTTATTTTCGGCTATAACCCGGCGGATTCGCACCCTATCGTGGCGAACCGGGTAATCAAAGCCAAACGTAAAGGGGCGAAAATTATCGTCTGCGATCCGCGCAAAATTGAAACCGCGCGCATTGCCGATATGCACATCGCTTTGAAAAACGGCTCCAACATCGCGCTGCTTAACGCGATGGGGCACGTGATTATCGAAGAGCAGCTGTACGACCGCGCCTTTGTGGCGTCGCGTACCGAGGGCTTCGAGGAGTATCGCAAAATTGTCGAAGGCTATACGCCGGAGTCCGTTGAAGCGATCACCGGGGTCAGCGCTCAGGAGATCCGTCAGGCGGCACGGATGTATGCCGCAGCGGAAAACGCGGCCATTCTCTGGGGCATGGGCGTGACCCAGTTCTACCAGGGCGTGGAAACCGTGCGTTCCCTGACCAGCCTGGCGCTGCTCACCGGCAACCTCGGCAAGCCGTACGCGGGGGTTAACCCGGTGCGCGGTCAGAACAACGTCCAGGGCGCGTGTGACATGGGTGCACTGCCGGATACCTATCCGGGCTATCAGTACATCAACAACCCGGAAAACCGGGCGAAGTTCGCCAAAGCCTGGGGCGTGGACGCTCTGCCTGCCCATACCGGGTATCGCATCAGCGAGCTGCCGCACCGGGTTGCGCACGGCGAAGTGCGTGCCGCCTACATCATGGGGGAAGATCCACTCCAGACCGACGCCGAGCTGTCTGCGGTGCGTAAGGCCTTTGAGGAGCTGGAGCTGGTCATTGTCCAGGACATCTTCATGACCAAAACCGCTGCCGCCGCCGATGTGATCCTGCCGTCCACCTCCTGGGGTGAGCACGAGGGGGTTTACACCGCCGCCGACCGGGGTTTCCAGCGCTTCTTCAAAGCGGTCGAGCCGAAGTGGGACCTGAAAACCGACTGGCAGATCATCAGCGAGATCGCCACCCGGATGGGCTATCCGATGCACTATGACAACACCCGGCAGATCTGGGATGAGCTGCGTCATCTGTGCCCGGATTTCTTCGGTGCCACCTACGAGAAGATGGGCGAGCTGGGCTATATCCAGTGGCCGTGCCGCGACGAGTCAGAGGCCGATCAGGGGACCGATTACCTGTTCGAGAAAGCGTTCTCCACCCCGAACGGGCTGGGGCAGCTCTATACCTGTGACTGGGTTGCGCCGATCGACAAGCTCACCGAGGAGTACCCGCTGGTGCTGTCGACGGTGCGTGAGGTCGGCCACTACTCCTGCCGCTCAATGACCGGTAACTGTGCGGCGCTGGCCGCGCTGGCGGATGAACCGGGCTATGCGCAGATCAATACCGCCGACGCGAAGCGCCTCGGTATTGAGGATGAAGCCCTGGTCTGGGTTACGTCGCGCAAAGGCAAAGTCATTACCCGCGCCCAGGTGAGCGATCGCCCGAACATTGGTGCGGTGTATATGACCTACCAGTGGTGGATTGGGGCCTGTAACGAGCTGGTGACGGAGAACCTGAGCCCGATTACCAAAACGCCGGAGTATAAGTATTGCGCCGTGCGCGTGGAGCCGATTGCCGACCAGCAGAGGGCGGAACAGTACGTGATTGATGAGTATCACAAGCTGAAAAAGCACCTGAAGGAGCTGGCCAAAGGGTAAAGGCCGCACGGCGGCGCTTTGCTTGCACGGTCCTGGGGTCTTGTAGGCCGGGTAAGCGCAGCGCCACCCGGCATAAAGGCGAGCGTTATCATACTCAGCAGCCCTCAGGGGCTGCTTTTTTTGCGCTCATACTTTATTTGGGAATATATTCGTCCGATCGGAAAATCTGGAAATTTAAAAGGACAGGGGATATATCAGCCATTCAGCCATCCGGGTGTTTAAACGGGTAAAATAAATAATATAAACATTGCTTAGCTAATTTTTCTATGTCTTAATAGCGCCATCGGTTTGGAAAACAGACCTTACGAAAGCAGTTTTAGTAAAGCAGTCCTCAGTTCAAGTGTTATCCACAGATACCCTTCTTCATGAGTCTCCTCCTAAGTGCCAGGTAAGTAACTCTCGCAATACAGGCCATCATCGCCGCGTTTAAGTGGCTCATCATTAAGGAATTATCTATGTCTAATAAAATGACTGGTTTAGTAAAATGGTTTAACGCAGATAAAGGTTTTGGCTTTATCACCCCTGATGACGGCAGCAAAGATGTCTTCGTACACTTCTCTGCTATTCAGAGCGACAGCTTCAAAACGCTGGAAGAAGGCCAGAAAGTCTCCTTCACCATTGAAAATGGCGCTAAAGGTCCTGCTGCCGGAAACGTCACAGTTCTGTAATCTGCGTTAATTATCAGTAGTTATTACGATAGCGATGAAGGTAATAGCCTGAGCAGTTAATCTCCGCTGATAATAAAATAAACCCGCCCTGAGCGGGTTTTTTATTTTCTTAGTTAGCGGGCGTTTGTGCCTGCTGCTTTTTCATTTTGTACATCTCTTTATCGGCTAACAGGATGCTGGTTTTCAGGTCCTGGCAAAACTTGCTCACGCCGTAGGAAATGGTGCTGGTTATCACGTCGCCATTCACCCCAATCGACCGCCGGGCGATCTCTTCCGCGATTCTTTCCATCACCAGCAGCGCATCGCATTTGTGTTCGGTTTTGATAATCAGCAGAAACTCGTCACCGCCATAACGAATGGCAATATCTTCTCTGCGGATGGTCTGTTTAATCACGTCGGCGACCATTTGTAGCACCCTGTCGCCTACAGCATGACCATGCATGTCGTTAATTATTTTGAACTTATTGCAATCCACCAGGGCAAAAAAGCGTCTTTCAAGCGTAGTGTGGGTGAGCTCAGCTTCGATTTTTCTGCTGTACAGGCCCGTTAAGTGGTCGATCAACGTATGTCGGGCCACGCTCGTCAGATAGCGTGAAGTCAGTTTCATGACCAGCATAAACAATAACAACGTGGCCGGTATCAGCAGCTTAAACATCATGCTGTGATAAACAGAAGCAAAAATGTTGATATGGGTTACCACCTTAAACTGCGATGACAGCCCTGATTCAACTTTAGCCTGGAAAGCGTGGCTTATATCGCAGCCAAAAATGCACAATTTGTTCGGACTGTCCGTCTCATGCAGCGTGATCTTCACCCATTTATTCTGGCGGGCTAAGGTTTTCGCAATACCGTGCAGCTCTTCAAGGTTGTGATCGTAGAGCAGGTAGGCGACCGGCACAGTGCTACTGTTCAGGTCATAGATAAAACTCACTACGCTGTAGGCGTTTGTCTGGGTGATCAAATCATGATAGATGGGGGTTGCTACCGTGCCCTTTTGCGTCAGTTTATGGGTCAGCTTGCGCTTATAGTAATCCGGCATGGTGGGAATATAAAAAGGCAGTTCGTTGAACATCTTTGAATCTTCAATAGCAAAGTTGTCCGAATTGATGCGACTGAAAAAGTAGAACATTTTTTGCCGCATGCTAATGATATAGCGAAAACCCTCTTTAGTGGAAAGATCGCTTTTAGCAATGTTCTGCCGCACAAACAGTGCCGACGAGACCAGGCATCGCTCAGCTAAATCAGGCTCCTTGTTTAAAAACAGGCTGCCACGATCGTCGGCGGCGTCGTTGGATTTACGCCAGTGCCACTCGTCATTTTCACGCGCCAGCGCCGGGATTTCGCACCTGCCATTTTGCAGGGACGTGGTATATCTGGTGGTAATCGCATCGGCTATATTTTCATTTTCATCAAAAATGTTCAGCAGCTTAGCGCGTACCTCATTGGTCAGCTTAATGGCTTCATTTTTTTGATGCAGAAAAATAAACGACATCATGATAGCCAAAAATATTACGCAGACGGCTGCGGAGATAGCATAGACTCTGCTGGCAATTTTTTTTCTGGAAAAGAGAAACACAACGCTTTACCCCGTATAAGCTACAATGGAATCGGACTCTTCTTTCATAATGCCTTCCAGCGGCACCGGCTTCGCTATGTAATACCCCTGTAGATAATCCACGCCAAGCTGCGATAACAGCGCCTGATGTGCCTGCGTCTCCACATATTCAGCCACGATAGACATGCCCTTGGCCCGGGCAATATCAATGATTGACTTTACAATCAGCTGATCCACTCTGTTACTGATAATTTCTTTGATGAACATGCCGTCTACTTTAACGATATCGGCATCAAGATTTTTCAGCCTTTCATAGTTAGCATACCCGGTACCAAAATCATCAATCGCAATTTGAAAGCCATAATGGCGTAAGCGTTTAATATTATTGAGTACATTTCTTTCATTCAGGAACAGCTGTTCTTCCGTTACTTCAAATACAATGTTGTCGGGTTTTTTATTCTTGTTCTCAAACATGAAAATAATCCTTTCAGCCGTGTTTTCATCTGCCAGTGTTTCTGGGGTAATATTCAATGAAAAACGGATGTGTTGGCACTTAGCCAGATTTTCATGATAAAAATCGATAAAGGTCTCTAACACTTTGAAGTCGAGCAGCCCGCACAGACCAAACTCGGTAATAGTCGGGATAAATTTATCCGGCGTAACGATATTTCCGTCTAGTTTCATCCTGCAGAGGATCTCATAATATTGTGCGTCACTGTTTCTGTGTTTTATTTTTTGCGCATACAGAACGATGTCGTTGCGGAGCAGGGCCTGCTTAAGCTTTTGCAGCAACGCGATATCCAGCGTCATATGTTGCTCAATGAAATCCTGGTTTTTATCAAGCGCACTGATGTGATCCGCGCCTTTGGTTGTCGCAAGATAATCCAGCTCGGAGACAGACTTGCTTAAATCAACGTTCGCGTTGTATGTCATCCAGGCGAGACCGAACGCGACGTCCACGTCACTCACCCTGGCATAGCCCTTCGCCTGATTAAGTTTCTTCAGCAGCTCCTGCAGGACGCTACGCCCACCTTTTTCTGGCAGCACAATCAGCAGATCGCCATAAGGTACGGAATAGACACTGCCGTTTTTTGGCAGGAATTTTTTCAGCAGATAATAGACGGCGACTTTGGCATTAACCCGGAAGGTAAAGCCAAGATGTTTATCCAGGTTATCGGCAGAGAATATTTTTACGTAACAGAGCATCGCCGGATGGGTAAGCTGCTGAAGATCTTTATTCATCAGCAGCAGGTTCGGCAGCATGGTCAGCGGCTCCCTGAAAGCTGCATTCGTTATTTTTACGTTCGCCTGCTTCAGGTTTCTCTTCATGGTGGCGAGATAGGCATTGGCGATGGTGAATACGATAAAAAAGGCGGAGAAAGAGGTTAAAAGCTGACCTTTTTCAACAACTTTTATAAACTGCGGGTTACCGGTGATGAGTATAAAAATGGCACACGGCCAGGTCAGCGAGACGATCGGCGCGCTAAAATTAATCACCCCATACACAAAGGCCAGAAAGACCAGCGGAATGGCATAGCTGGAGATAACCGGATACTGGCTGACGTTGGTATAGGTAAAAATAAGCGCACCAATCACTATCATCCAGACAATCAAGGTGTTTCGGTTGCTGACTTCCAGTATATTCCTTGTGTAGAACTTGCGTGCATAATGCCATGAGGTCAGGAATCGTAATAAATAATATAAACCGGAGCTGAACACCACCGCGGGCATCATCAGGCTTTGCAAATTCAGGATCAGCAGGCGAATTTCACTCGCTGAAAAGTAATATTGAAAATCGTCGGGGATGAGGGTTAATGCGCCAACAATATACATTGCCGCCTGGGCAAGAATGGGATAAATAAAACCAAAACACCATAGCCGGACAAAAATCCCGGTGCTTTTGGTGATATCTATTCTGGCATAGCGTCCCAGTCTTTTATGGAGAATAAACTGGGCAATCGCCAGGGGGATCATCAGGCTGAGCGTCACCGCCCAGGTTTGGGTGACGTTGAGATTTAACTGGTGCTGGAAAGATAACCAGGTTGCCAGCGTTAACGCAGGCAATACGCTGGCACCATAAATGCCCACCAGCGCGATAAAAAGGCTGATGGGCAAATACGCTACGTAAATAATGGTATGGTCAATCGCAACGCGTGGAGAAAACTCTCGCAGGAGGGGCAGAAAAATCAATACAGTAATAAATGTGATCACTGTGTGAAGAATTTTACTGCTTTTGTATAAATTATAATGAGACTTTAAGGATTCAATAAGGGTCATGAAATGCTCGCCACAGAGTAGAGTTATCATGAAGCAATGTGCAGGCATCCTTTCCGGCTTGATAACATGTATAAAATATGCATGTTAAATCTTAACGCAAATTTATTAGTGTGAACATGATCACACGCAATTTTTCGCTTTTAGCGATCGAATAAGAAAGTAGCCGATAAAAGAATATCGGCTACGCGTTCAAAACTGCCCATTATCATTGCGGCCTTTTAATCAGCAAACTGCGCAAGCCCCTTTAACGGCCGCTTAAAGCTAGTTTTGCCGCAAAGCATAAAAAGAGCCCGCCGGTTGCCCGATCCATCGCCATGATAACGCGCCTCTTTTTCAGGATCCCGGATGCCAGCTGTGTGGACAGGATCAGCGTCACCGACCACAGGGTGCCAATCAGCACATGAATGCTGACCAGAATAAATGTCCAGATGAAAGGCGAGTGCCCGGCAGGGATAAACTGCGGTAAAAACGAGACGTAAAAAATGCCCATCTTTGGATTGAGCACATTTCCCAGCATCCCTTTTACAAACCAGTTCCCGCCTGAAGAGGGATTGCCCTCGTCCTGACTGAACGACGACCGGGGGCGCAGCAGCAGCTGTAAGCCTAACCAGCAAAGATAAGCCGCGCCGCAGAATTTCAGCAGGGTATACGCCAGGCCGGAGTACGCCAGCAGCGCCCCAAGGCCAAGTGCGACAAGCGCTCCCCAGATATAACAGCCGGTATCAATGCCGAGCGCCGCATGAAACGCCTTCTTTCCCCCTTCGGCGCAGGCCGTTCGCAGGATAAGTGCGGTATCAAGACCGGGGGTGAGCGTAAGCAATAAGGCGGCGAAGGAGAAAGCGAGAAGTGAATCGGTGACAGACATTTTCTTTATCCGAAAGGACGGATGTTAGCCACTTATTTACATTCGATCAACATCTCGCCTCGCCAGGTTAAGAAAAAAAATCTCAGCAATTTCAGCTCCAGTCGCTGGTCGATTAATGAAATTTGCTCATTTTTCTATTCTGATAACGGCTATTAACAAGGCGTTTTATTCCGGGAACAATAGTTGAAAACCTAAACAGGCTTGAAAAAGTCACCCATCTACACTCTCTGCAGGCAGGAGAACATGAATGATTAGCAGGACATGCCTGGTCACGGTTTCTCTGTTGTTGATGAGCGGATGTGTCTCCCAGACCACGCAAAACAGGAGTTCGAAAATGATAGCAGACGATGCGCAGGGCGCAGTGGCGGACGTCGCACCCGCAATGGCGGCCTATTCTGAACGCTTTATTGAAAAGGATCTCTGGAGCCGCCCGGACCTGTCGCGTCGCGACCGCAGTCTGGTGACGGTTGCCGCGCTGATTAGCCGTAATGATACCGTTGAACTTCCCCACTATCTTAACGTGGCGCTGGACAGTGGTATCACGCCAACGGAAATCTCAGAGACCATTACCCATCTGGCGTTTTACGCCGGTTGGCCAAATGCCACCTCTGCGGCTCTGGTCGCGCGTCACGTATTTGCCGGGCGTCATATTGATATGTCCTCATTGCCAGGCGAAAAGGTGGATTTACTGCCGCTGGATAAAGAGAAAGAGAATCAGCGCGCCACCCTGGTTGAGTCAAACTTTGGTAAGGTCGCGCCGGGCGTGGTGAAGTACACCACAGAGGCGCTCTTTCAGGACCTGTGGCTGAGGCCTGGCCTGGCACCCCGTGACAGAAGCCTGGTGACCGTCACCGCTCTGGTGACCGCCGGGCAGGTGGCTCAGATCCCTTACCATCTCAATCGCGCGATGGATAACGGTTTGACCCAAACGCAGGCCTCAGAGGTGCTGACCCAGCTCGCGTTTGTTGCCGGCTGGCCCAATATCTTCTCGGCACTGCCGGTGTTTAAAGAGGTATTTGCGGGCAGAAACTCAGCCTGAGCAGGGAGCAGTACAAACAAATCAGGCCCCCAATACGGGGCCTTTTTGTCAGGGATGCTTGTAATGGCGTAGCGCGTCGATAACCAGCTGGAATGCTTTCGAAAGATTGCGATTTTCCGGGTAGTAGATGTAATAACCCTCCCAGTAAGGACACCAGTCTTCGAGCACGCTAATCAACTCCCCGCGGGCGATGTGCTTTTCGGCGATATCCCGCGGAACATGCGCCAGTCCGTACCCTTCCACTGCGGCCTGGAGATTCTGATAAATACGGCTGAACACCAGCTGACCGCTGACTTTCACATTCAGGCATTTTGCCTCTTTCTCGAACTCCCAGACGTACAGGTTGCCATGGGTGGGAAAGCGCAGATTGATGCAGTTGTGATCGATAAGATCGTGAGGATGCTGCGGGTAAGGGTGACGGGAAAAATAGTCCGGAGAGCCGACAACGGCAAAGCGCACGTCCGGGCCAATACGCACCGAAATCATGCCGTTGGAAATTTGCTCCCCCAGGCGGGTTCCTGCATCGAACCGGCCAGAAACGATATCCGTCAGGGCATAGTCATCAATCAGCTCGAGGTTAATATCCGGGTAGTCCTTGAGCAGCGGTTCAAGTTTCGGCCAGATGACCGAGCTGATGGCGTAATCCGACGTGGATATACGCACGGTTCCGGCGGCTTTGCTGTTGAGATCCTTCAGCGACTGTAACCGCCCCTGGATGCCGTCGATGTAGGGGCCCAGATCGTCCAGCATGGATTGCCCTATATCGGTTAACGCTATACTGCGGGTGGTGCGCGTCAGGAGTTTCATCCCCAGACGGGATTCCAGAGTGCGCATGCAGTGGCTGAGAGCGGATTGTGAAATGCCTAACTGGGCCGCCGCTTTGGTAAAACTCTTTTCACGTGCGACGACGATAAACGCCATCAAATCATTCAGGTTTTCCCGCGCCACGCTCAGCCCCTTACTGCCGAAAAAATGAAACCTCAGTGTACGCAACGTCAGGCAGAAGTGATTAATGAATTATTTGCATAATTCATATCAGGTTCCACCTGCTAATCACTCTTGTCTTTTCATTTTAGAATGGACGTTTGACAGGGCAGAGGGGTTCAATCGTGGAATATGCAGAATTAAGCAACAGCCTGAAAATGCCGATGGCCGGTTTTGGTGTATTTCAGGTGACCGACAAAGAAGAGTGTAAACAGTCCGTGTTGAGCGCGATTCGGTCAGGCTATCGTCTGATCGATACCGCTGCGGTCTACGGCAATGAAGATGCCGTCGGCGACGCCGTTCGGGAAGCCATTGCCGGAGGTCTGTGCACCCGCGAAGAGCTGTTCATCACCTCAAAACTGTGGGTGCAGGACATGGCCAGCTACGGGACGGCCAAAGCGGGTATTGAGGCATCGTTAGAAAAATCGGGGCTGGAATATTTTGATCTCTACCTGCTGCATCAGGCCATGCGGGACTATTTCAGCGCGTGGCGGGCGATGGAAGAGGCTTATGATGCCGGTAAACTGAAAGCGATTGGCGTGTCCAATTTTTACGCCCATGTGTTAGCCAACTTCTGCGAAACCGTCCGGATCAGGCCGATGGTCAACCAGGTTGAACTGCATCCTTACTTTGCCCAACCTGCCGCCCTGGAAACCATGCGCTATTACAACGTTCAGCCTGAAGCCTGGGCACCGTTAGGCGGTGGACGCCACAAGCCGTATGACAATGCGATGCTGCAGGGCATTGCCGACGCCCATAACAAAACCGTTGCTCAGGTGGTCCTGCGCTGGAACGTCCAGCGTGGCGTGACCGTCATTCCAAAATCGACTCATCAGCAACGCATTGAAGAGAACTTTGCCATCTGGGATTTCTCCCTGACGGAGAGCGAAATGGCGCAGATCGGCTCCCTCGATTTGGGTTACGTCGGGGAGTCCGTGAAGCACTTTAACCCTGAGTTTGTGCGCGGTTGCCTGGGCGTCAGGATCCACGACTGAGCCGTTGCGCCACCATTTCACCCCTTTTCGGGGTGAAATCATCAGAAATTCCAGTCCTCGTCCTCGGTCTCGACCGCTTTACCCATCACGTACGATGATCCCGACCCGGAGAAGAAGTCGTGATTTTCGTCGGCGTTTGGCGAAAGCGCGGCGAGGATCGCCGGGTTGACCTCCGCCATCTCCGTCGGGAACAGCGCCTCGTAGCCGAGATTCATCAGCGCCTTATTGGCGTTGTAGCAGAGGAAGGCCTTCACATCCTCCTCCCAGCCGGTTCCGGCGTACAGCTCCTCGGTATAGGCCAGCTCGTTGTCATACAGATCCATCAGCAGATCCAGCGCAAAGCCTTGCAATGCCTCGCGCTCCGCCTCGCTCACTTTCTCCAGCCCTTTCTGGTATTTATAGCCAATGTAGTACCCGTGTACCGCCTCATCGCGGATGATCAGCCGGATCAGATCCGCGGTGTTGGTCAGCTTGCCCCGGCTCGACCAGTACATCGGCAGCCAGAAGCCGGAGTAGAACAGGAACGACTCCAGGAACACGCTGGCGATCTTCTTCTTCAGCGGCTCGTCGGCGCGATAATGTTCCAGCACCCGCTGGGCTTTGCGCTGCAGGGCGTCGCTCTCTTCGCTCCAGCGGTAGGCGGCATCCACGTCCCGGGTCTGACAGAGGGTGGAGAAGATTGAGCTGTAGGAGCGGGCATGCACCGCCTCCATAAAGCTGATGTTCGACATCACCGCCTCCTCGTGCGACGTCAGCGCATCGGCGATCAGCGCCGGAGCACCCACCGTGTTCTGCACCGTGTCGAGCAGGGTCAGGCCGGTAAAGACGCGGATGGTGAGCTGCTGCTCGGCGTGGCTCAGGGTGGCCCAGGCCTGGACGTCATTCGACAGCGGCACCTTTTCCGGCAGCCAGAAGTTGCTGGTCAGGCGGTTCCACACCTCCAGATCCTTATCATCTTCAATCTTGTTCCAGTTAACGGCGTGAACCCGTGACAGTTTCATCCTCTCTCCTTAAAGCGCGCAGGACACGCAGCCTTCTGTTTCGGTGCCTTCCAGCGCGAGCTGGCGCAGGCGAATGTAGTACAGGGTCTTGATCCCTTTCTTCCACGCGTAAATCTGCGCTTTGTTGATGTCGCGGGTGGTGGCGGTGTCCGGGAAGAACAGCGTCAGCGACAGCCCCTGGTCGACGTGCTTCGTCGCCTCGGCATAGGTATCGATAATCTTTTCCGGGCCAATCTCGTAGGCGTCCTGATACAGGGCCAGATTCTCGTTGGTCATAAAGGGGGCAGGGTAGTAGACGCGCCCGGTTTTCCCCTCTTTGCGGATCTCAATTTTCGACACGATAGGGTGAATGCTGGAGGTCGCATGGTTGATGTACGAGATCGACCCGGTAGGCGGCACCGCCTGCAGGTTCTGGTTGTAGATGCCGTACTGCATCACGTCATCGCGCAGCTGCTGCCACATCTCTCGCGTCGGCAGGGTCACGCCAGCCCGGGCAAACAGGGCACGCACCTTCTCCGTTTTCGGCTGCCAGTCGTTTTCCAGGTACTGACTAAAATACTCCCCGCTGGCGTAGCGCGACTGTTCAAAGCCCGCAAAATGCTGCTGGTGTTCGCGCGCCAGCATCATCGAGGTATTCAGGGCGTGCCAGGTGATGGTGTAGAAATAGAGGTTGGTGAAATCCAGCCCCTCCGGGCTGCCGTAGGCGATCCCTTCCCGTGCCAGATAGCCGTGCAGGTTCATCTGCCCGAGGCCAATGGCATGCGAGGCGGCGTTCCCGGCCTCCACCGACGGCACGCTGCGGATATGGCTCATGTCCGACACCGCCGACAGGCCGCGCACCGCGGTCTCGACGGTGCGGCCAAAGTCAGGGGAGTCCATGGTGTGGGCAATGTTCAGCGAGCCCAGATTGCAGGAGATATCGTGCCCGATCCGGGTGTAGTCCAGATCCTCGTCATAGGTCGAGGGGCTGTTGACCTGCAAAATCTCCGAGCACAGGTTGCTCATGTTGATGCGCCCGGCGATGGGGTTGGCGCGGTTAACGGTATCTTCGTACATGATGTACGGATAGCCGGACTCAAACTGGATCTCCGCCAGCCGCTGGAAGAAGTCGCGGGCGTTAATGTACGTCTTACGGATCCGCGCGTCCGCCACCAGCTCGTCGTACAGCTCGCTCACCGCCACATCGCCAAACGGCTTGCCGTAGAGGCGCTCCACGTCATAGGGGGAGAACAGCGCCATGTCGGCGTTCTCCTTCGCCAGCCGGAAGGTGACATCCGGGATCACGACCCCCAGCGACAGGGTTTTGATGCGGATTTTTTCGTCGGCGTTTTCGCGTTTGGTATCGAGGAACCGCAGGATATCCGGATGATGGGCGTGGAGATAGACCGCTCCGGCCCCCTGGCGCGCCCCCAGCTGGTTGGCGTAGGAGAAGGCGTCTTCCAGCATTTTCATCACCGGGATCACCCCGGAGGACTGGTTCTCAATGCGCTTGATCGGCGCGCCCGCTTCCCGCAGGTTCGAGAGTAAAAATGCCACGCCGCCGCCGCGTTTGGAGAGCTGTAACGCCGAGTTCACGGCGCGGCCGATCGACTCCATATTGTCCTCAATGCGCAGCAGGAAGCAGGAGACCAGCTCCCCGCGCTGGGCCTTGCCGCAGTTGAGGAAGGTGGGCGTTGCGGGCTGAAAACGTCCGGCGAGCATCTCGTCGGTAAGCTGGCGGGCGAGGGTTTCATCCCCCTGGGCCAGCGTCAGGGCCACCATCACCACCCGATCCTCAAAGTGTTCGAGGTACTGCTTACCGTCGAAGGTTTTCAGCGTGTAGCTGGTGTAAAACTTCCAGGCGCCGAGGAAGGTCTGGAAACGAAAACCGCTGGCATGGGCGTGAGCAAACAGCGCCAGCACGAAGGCGCGATCGAAGCGTGCCAGCACCCGCGGATCGTAGTAACTCTCGCTGACGAGATAGTCGAGACGCGCCTGCGGGCTGGCAAAGGTCATGCTGTTGGGGTAGACGTGGGCGTTAAAAAAGGCGTCCACCGCCTCATGATCTCTGCTGAACTGGATCTTTCCGTCCCGATCGTACAGGTTCAGCATGGCGTTCAGCGCATGGAAATCGGTCGATCGCTGCATTACGCGCTCTGCGGTTGTCGTTGCCAAAATTCGTTCACTCCTTTACGCACGTTGGCGACGTCCTGCTCCGTACCCATCAGCTCGAAGCGATAGAGGTAAGGCACGCCGCATTTTTGTGAGATGACATCCCCGGCACGGCCGAACGCCTCGCCGAAGTTACGGTTACCGGCGGCAATCACCCCGCGGATGAGCGCCCGATTGTGCGGATCGTTGAGAAAGCGGATCGCCTGACGCGGCACCGCCCCGGCCGTTCCGCCCCCGCCGTAGCTGGGCACCACCAGAATAAAAGGCTCGTCTACCTGGATCCGCTCCCGCTCGTTCAGCGGGATCCGCACGGCGGGCAGCCCGACGCGGACGATAAAGCGGTGCGTGTTCTCCGAGCTGCTGGAGAAGTAGACGAGCAGGCTCATGCCCGGGCGGCCTGCGCAGGCTGGGGCAGGCGGTTAATCAGGTCCGGGCGGAAGCCCGACCAGCTCGTTTCCCCGGCGATCACCACCGGCAGCTGGCGGAACCCCTGGGATTTGAGCGTCTCTGCCGCATCAGGAACCTGGTCAACATTCACCATTTCAAAGGTCACGCCGCGGCTCTCCATGGCGCGTTTGGTAGCATGGCACTGCACACAGTCGTTTCGAGTGTAAATAATAATGCGCATGATTCGTATTTCCATCTAGAATAGGATTCCGACGCCAGTTAGTGCGTCACCAGGAGTCTCTCTTGCTAAAGGGAATACTAGATGTAGTTGTCGTAAGTTTCAACCATACAAGATATGGGAAAATTCGATAGATTGACTGCCGGTGATGCGTTCAGCGGGAGAGGGCGCACGCAGGCCTGAAAAAAGAAAAACCCCCACACCGCAGGGCGTGGGGGCGAAGAGAAGATAGAGCCGGAACGGAGATTATTTGCGCAGGGCGAGCAGCGCGCCGATAAAGATCCCCACCGCGGCGACGGTACCTACCGCACACACCGGACGTTCACGGATAAAGGTGCTGGCGCAGCCAATCGCATCGCAGGCGGCCTGCTTGCCGGTAGAGCGCCCCTGCAGACGCGCGCGGGTTTCACGCAGTAGCGATTTGGCCTTACGTCTGGCGTCATCCGCATCGTCTTTCGCATCCGATCCCCAGGATTTCAACACGCTTTCCAGCGAATCCGCTAATTTCCTGACATCGTTATGGATATCCTGAACATCGTCGTCAACATCGTTTCGATTCGAACGGTTAAACATATGCTTCTCCCTTGTATTTGCGGTAATTAAGAGTTTAGACCACCTTTTTAATATCTGAAGCCGGTCACGGCTTATCAGGCCGTTTATGGATTTTTCTGAAAGCCCTGCTATTGCTCAATACGGTAAGGTTGCCCGGCAGGAAATGATAACGAGGAAAGAATATGTATTTACGACCCGATGAGGTTGCGCGCGAACTTGAAAAAGCGGGATTTACCGTGGATGTGGTAACCCCAAGAGCATACGGGTACCGTCGTGGCGATAATTATGTTTACGTGAACCGGGAAGCCCGTATGGGGCGCACGGCGCTGATCATTCACCCGACGCTGAAAGAGAGAAGTCTTTCCTTTGCGGAGCCTGCTTCAGAGATAAAAACCAGCGACCATTACCAGCAGTTCCCGCTCTATTTAGGGGGCAATAACCAGGAACATTATGGTATTCCGCATGGCTTCAGTTCCCGCATGGCGCTGGAACGCTTTCTGAAAGGCCTGTTTGGCGACTCGCAATAACGACGCGACTGGCTTTCGCCAGTCGCTGTGCTTTACGCCTTGACCTGATGATACTGGCTGACTTTGAACAGACGTCGGCAGTAATCGAGGAAATAGCCGTAGACCGCACCCATCATCATCGACACCACGATATTTGAACTTACCGCCGCGGCGATCTGGTGCCAGTCGGCGCCCACCGTTAACAGAATGGCGACATACACCGGTGACTGAAAGGTGACATAGGCCACCACGTCCGCCAGATTTTTCATCCAGCCGCTGGGCGAATAGCGACGGGCAAAGCGCATCACTGCATCGCGATAGAAACCGTATGGCCATGCAATAAGGATATTCACCGGGACGGCTACCAGACGGGAGGAAAGCGACTGCTCGAAGGTCATTCCGGAGAGGAATATTTCAATCAGCATGTTCACCACCGAACAGTAGACCACCATGGCAAAGGTATCCGCTACCGCGTGACGCAGGCGAGACTGCCGAGAGAACATGTCCTGACTCCTTAAAGGTCGTATAACAGAGAGGCTAAAGCGGGTTAGGTTAGTGCTTTAGTTTGCATTATTTTTCGTGTATAGCGTATCTCTCTGCATTGAAACCTACAATTAGCGATAAATTTTTATTTAATGGCGTTTTGTCCCTAAAATTCTCTAAACGAATCGGTTTTGCCAGCGCGGCGGCATTTTCTCTTCGGTCTTTGTTTTTATCTATTTAAAACAAAGCTTTGTAATTTTATTTTTCAGCGGCTGGCATCTGCTGTGTCCAGGGGCAAAAAATCCCGGGCTTCGCTTGCCGGTTATGTTGTCAGTTTGAGTTTGTTTAGCGTGAAACGCTAAAAATATAACGTTTGTTTTATGCGCTAAGAGTGAATGGATATTCGCTCTGTCCGGAAGGGGAGTTACCTGTCAATTTCCCTGGAAACGTTCAGGAATTAAATAATCATTAAACTGTTTATCAGGATAAATCATACAAAAAGAGAAGTAGCGCGCTTTATATTTTTCTTATTTCATTTAATTTGACATAAATTATATTTTCGTGCGCTGTTGTCTGGATGTTCATAAACAAATGAATTACCATGGCCGCTATTGTTTATTTTATCGGCTTGAAAAGGTTTTCTTTTAATATGACTTCACTGTTACAGAATCTTAATAATATTCGTACTCTGCGCGCCGCGGCGCGTGAATTCTCGCTTGACGTGCTGGAAGATATGCTCGAAAAGCTGCGTATCGTCACGGAAGAAAAACGTAATGAACAGGCTGAAGTCGAACAGCAGCGTGCCGCGCAGAGTGAGAAAATTAACGCCCTGCTGGAAAAAATGAAAGCCGACGGTATTTCGGCAGAAGATCTGCTGGGTTCCGATCTGTTGAACGCCCCGGCGCAGCCGAAAAAACGCCAGGCCCGTGCGGCAAAATATCGCTTTACCGATGTCGACGGTCAGGAAAAAACCTGGACCGGCCAGGGTCGTACGCCGAAGCCTATCGCCCTGGCACTGGCAGAAGGTAAATCACTGGATGATTTCCTGATTTAATCGGTGCATATCGGGCGGAATAATACCGCCCGGTAGCGTCTGCTTAGCAGACCCCAAAATCACCTTCTTCTTTATACAGCGTCACGTCCGCTGCCTTCAGGGTAAATTTCTCGCCCTGCTCGTTACTCGCCTGCACCGCCACAATCTGATCTTCATGCACTTCGAGCACTTTCAGTTTCGGGCCGCCCATGCGCGGTTGTACATAATCGCCTACAGAAAACATAGCTATCTCCTCATGATTGTTTCGACCCTAACATTAGCCCAGGCACAGGGCCGGGTACAGCGCCCCGCGCGGATTACCCCTCAATTTCCAGCCTAAACCTGTGTAAAGAGGGTAAAAGAGGGTAAAACTCCACACGAACAGTGGCAGCTGGGCGTAGACTCGCTACGCTTAGAGGTAAAATCTCTTTTGTTACAATGACCTGACTGCTTGTATGGAGAATCTATGGGTTTCTGGCGTATCGTTATTACTATTTTGCTTCCCCCGCTTGGCGTGCTGATCGGCAAAGGGTTCGGCTGGGCGTTTATCCTGAACATCATCCTGACGCTGCTGGGCTATATTCCCGGCCTTATTCACGCGTTCTGGGTGCAGAGCCGCAGCTAATCATCCCGCCACAGTAAATCACTGTAGATCCCGGTCAGCACCCCGTCAGGCGCAAACTGCTGTTTGATCCAGCGGGTGACCTGACCGGTCGCCGCATGCTGCGTGGCGAGCAGCATGCGCGAATCCTGGCGCGGGTTGTTAATCCGTCGCGTCACCAGCAGCCCTGCCTCAACCGCCTCTCTCGCCATATGCTCCGGTAAAAACCCAATCCCTTCGCCGAGGATCTGACACTGGCACTTGGTATTAAAATCCGGAACCAGGATCGCCTCCTGGCCGTGCAGCAGCCAGCCCACCTTTTTATTGATGGTATGCGCCGTGTCTTCGACCATGATGTTGGGGTACAGCCGCAGCTGGCTTTCGGCCAGCGGCTCCGGGGCCAGCGCCAGCGGATGTTCCGGGGCGATGGCGAACACCCAGCGGATCGCGCCGATTTCGGTGTAATCGATCCCGCCGCCGTCGAGCAGGGTATCCGGGGCGCCAATGGCGATATTCGCCTGGTTATTGATGATCGAATCCCAGACGCCGTTGTACACCTCGGTGGTAACGGTGATCTGGCAGGTGGGGAACTGCTTTTTCAGCACCTGCAGCAGGCGGGCGGTATGGCGCGGGGTGTAGAGCAGCTGGTTGATGCAGATCCGCACCCGGGTCTCGATGCCCTGGGAGATGGTGTCGATCCCGCGCTTGATGGCGTGGAAGTCATTCAGCAGGTCTATGGCTTTGCGGTAGAAGTAGAACCCCGATTCGGTCAGCTCGATGCTGCGGGTGTTACGCACAAACAGCACCACGTCGAGGCCGGTCTCCATCCGTTTGATGGTGTAGCTAATGGCCGAGGTGGTCACCCCCAACTCGGTGGCGGCTTTGCTGAAGCTGCCAAAACGCGCCGCGGTGGTAAAGGCCAGCAGGTTCTCTTCGGTAAAGATGGAATTCATATTATGGCTCCCGGCACCCATCAGTTTTGAACATATTTTAACAAAGTGGTTACAACGCATTTGAAGCCGGTCACAGTTCTGCTAATTTGCTGCGAGCCGCGCGGCACAAGGGCTGCGTAAACATAAGCAGAATGCAGTTTAAGGGCTTAAAAAGCGGTAAAACATAAGGAAAAGGTTGCACAGACGCACATTTTGGCTCCACTGTTAAATTTAACTCAACAATGAATTGGCTGTCGATGAATCATTTTTAAGCGGATTCTTTTCTGACCAGGCCGTTGCTATGCTCAGTCCATCAGAAAGGAAAACCAGGAGTGTGGATATGTCCAACAATGAGCTCGTTACTGAATTTCTGCTAGCCGCCGAACAGGGAAATGCCGATGCATTAAAAGCCTGTCTGGAGAAAGGGGTGAATATTAACGCCACCAACCGGCAGAAAAGAACCGCCGTTATTATTGCCAGCCTGAATAAACAATATCCCTGCGTCGAGTTATTGATTGCCGCCGGGGCCAATATCGACCAGCAGGATCAGACCTGTTTCAACCCGTTCCTCATTAGCTGCCTGACCAACGATCTCACCCTGCTGCGCCTGGTGCTGCCGGCCAACCCGGATCTCGACAGGCTGACCCGCTTTGGCGGCGTGGGCATCACCCCGGCCAGCGAGAAAGGCCATCTGGAGGTGGTGCAGGAGCTGCTGGCCCATACCGACATCAACGTCAACCACACCAACTTTGTGGGCTGGACGCCGCTGCTGGAAGCCATCGTCCTCAATGACGGCGGTGCCCGCCAGCAGGCGATCGTGAAGCTGCTGCTCGACCACGGCGCCAACCCGCACATGACCGACAAATACGGCAAATCCCCCCTCGAACTGGCGCGGGAAAAAGGCTTCAGCGAGATCGCCGATCTGCTGCTCGCCGCCGGCGCGTAATACCCCCGGCCAGCGGTTTCGCGCTGGCCTGAAATAAAAATAGCGCTTTCCATCATGCCTTCGGGCGTGATGTGGCCCCCTTTTGTCCGCATCCAGGAGGACGTAATGCCCACCAAAATCGTTATAAAAAAGAATACTTATTTTGATTCCGTATCGCTGATGTCGGTTTCCACCAAAGCCAACAAATTGCCCGGCGTGGAACAGGCCTTTGTCGCCATGGCCACCGAAATGAATAAAGGCGTATTAAAAAACCTCGGCCTGCTGACGGCGGAATTAGCAGAGGCCAAAAACGGCGACCTGATGATCGTCATTAAAGGCGAGGCCGCCAACGACGAAACCCTGGCCGCCATCGAAGCCCTGTTCACCCGCAAAGAGAGCGCGGGCTCCCACGAAGCGCGCTACGCCACCCTCGCCAGCGCCAAAACCCATCGCCCGGAGGCCAACCTGGCGGTAATTTCGGTCAACGGCACCTTTGCCGCCCGCGAGGCGCGCCAGGCGCTGGAGAACGATCTCAACGTGATGCTGTTCTCCGATAACGTCTCCCTCGACGACGAGCTGGCGCTCAAGCAGCTGGCCCACGAGAAAGGGCTGCTGATGATGGGCCCGGACTGCGGCACCGCCATCATTAACGGGGCCGGGCTGTGCTTTGCCAACGCGGTGCGTCGCGGGCCAATTGGTATCGTTGGCGCGTCCGGCACCGGCAGCCAGGAGCTGAGCGCGCGCATCCACGAGTTCGGCGGCGGCATCTCCCAGCTGATCGGCACCGGCGGCCGCGATCTGAGTGAAAAAATCGGCGGGCTGATGATGCTCGACGCCATCGCCATGCTGGAAGCCGACGACGCCACCCAGGTCATCGCGCTGATCTCCAAACCGCCTGCGCCTGCGGTGGCCGAGAAAGTGCTGGCCCGCGCCCGCGCCTGCCGTAAACCGGTAGTGGTCTGCTTCCTCGGTCGCAACGAGCCACCGGCCGATGAAGACGGATTACAGTTTGCCCGCGGCACCAAAGAGGCGGCGCTGAAGGCAGTCCTGCTCACCGGCATCAGGAAAGAGTCGCTGGATCTGCACCCGCTCAACTGGCCGCTGATCGAAGAGGTGCGCGCCCGCCTGACCCCGCAGCAGAA
>Ga0308168_1000346_pt1 | contig 61785 bp, 55 predicted proteins | sample PhyCR2_FD_202133 | JGI IMG/M metagenome (GOLD analysis project Ga0308168, IMG submission 202133) | Phyllosphere microbial communities from UC Gill Tract Community Farm, Albany, California, United States - DLSLRC.R2 | ecosystem: Host-associated > Plants > Phyllosphere > Unclassified | place: USA...
CCGTCTGAATTTGCAGCGGGCTGGAGAAAGGGTAATTCTGAGAGTGAAGGATCCGACATTACTAACTGAGCCTTGTATCTAATACTGGGGGCAGGTCAGTTTGCTAGCATTTTTCGCGCGCCGCAGCTAACTTTATTACTGGATACTCATCCAGCACATACATGCTCGATTTGCCGTTAAGTATACTGGCGGCTGGTGATGAGTGATATTTTATCGAGTTCGGTTACCACCTGAACGATAACGTTTAATAGATGATCAGTTACGCAGAAATTATTTACAAGATGTCGACTGATCGCTTTGGTCGAGAAGTTTAAGTTTACGACTGCAATAAAGGGCGTTGTAGCCTTACTGAGTAGATTAAATGTTCAATTAAAGATAAGCATTCAATGAGTTGCAGCAGTAGCTATTGACTAGATTGTAGCAATAGCTTTTGTTATGATGAGGCAATTAGGTCCTATAAAAATTTTATGGACGTGAATGTCGAGATACGTGTTGAATCTTATAGAAGAAGAGATTGCTGTTTTATAAAGTGTAGGATTATAAGGAGATGTGATGATTTATGTAACAATAGACGGAGATGATGTGGGGCAAAAAATATCCGCATCATATCTTTTTAATAATGTTGAAGAGTTAATTGGAATAAATAATTTAGTTAATTGTGCAACTTTAAAGATATCTGATATTTTAGCGGGGAATGGTTTTGAAGTGATTTTCCGTGCTGCAGATGGAGTGGCTGCAAGGATAGAAAGTGATTCGGTTGAACTAAGCGAAATATTCGATAAAATTCAAATGATTTCATGTGGAAACATCACGTTCTCAATGGGCTCAGGTAGAAGTTTGAAAGATTCTTATATAGCTTTAATTACCGCAAAAAGTAATGGGAAGAATCAACATTATAGCTCAGTGATTGGAATTAAAAATGTTTAGGATTATAAATTTCATCAAATTGTTAAGGGTATCAGCGTTTGTAACAACTGTTGTTAGCATTTTGAGTTATCAGTTTCTACATCGGTTTTGGGATAACGACCTTCCATTAATAAAAGTAATTAGCATTACTCCTTGGGTTAGTTTTCTAATTGTAATACTACTTACAACTGCTACGACCTCGAGATTCTTTTGGCGCGTACTGAGGAAATTTAATAAGGAATTATATCCAGATTTAAACGGTAGTTGGGTAGGAGAGATAACTACTGAGGGAAACATGATTATTGGAGCGCAAGCAACAATAAAACAAACTTTGCTCAAAACAGAAATAATAATGCATACAGAAACCTCAAAATCAGTAACGCTTGAAACAACTCCTTCTGTTGATAGTGGTCAGTGTAAACTTTATTATGTTTATAGATCTATACCAAAGGATCCTGCAAGGCAACCTTACACAGGCTCCACTGTATTTGATGTTAGATCTAAAAAAGTAGATTCGTCTTATATTCTCGAGCTATCAGGTTCTTATTTCACTGATAGAAAAACAATTGGTCGTGTAAGGTTAGAGCAGGAAAGTAAAGACATACATAAGGATGTTTCATTCTATTAAATTAATACTTATTAATTTTCTCGTGACAACAGAATTATAAATTTGTCTGATTGGTTTAGCAAGGCTGTTAGGGAGGTTGCATTCACTTCAATTTCACCCTCTCCCAGTTAACTAACGCCCTGTTCGCCGGTTCAGTCGGTCTAGAACTTTATTAGTGTTTTAATTTTTTGATTAATTTCTCGGCTATTTCTATACCTAGTTCGATACGCTTCATATCGATATTTTCTGACGTAGAATGTACTTGGGAATTTCGAATTAAGCGTAACTCGGTAAGCTGATTGATATCAGTTATTTCCAGCACACCCTCACGTTTTGCCATTTCCCATTTAAACGTATGGCCGGTATCTACACCAGAAGCCTCGAGTATTTTACGAACTAATGTCTCTACTTCGTTAAATAGTAATATAAGGTTTTCTAGCGTGGCCTCGGTGCCTTTTTGAACAATCATTACACCAAATAAATTATTCAATAAAACGGCTGCTATTTGCCGATAAGCATTTAGGTATCGTCTATCAACGGCTAAACCAGTTCCATCATGATATAGCCGATTTCTAATGCGATGATAATGCTCTATGTCACCATCATCCAAACCAGCTAATTTTGACTGAGCTTTATTGAACAAAAGATCAACCATCTTTGGAAAGCTATTACCTGCATCTTCAACTTCTTTTCGCTGGAATTTTACGCCTGATATTTTTTCTGGAAGAGATAGAAAAGTTCTGATGGATGTCTCAACTGAATTATCAACACTAATGAAGGCAATTCTGCTATCAAAAGCTGTTTCTAGTTTGAGGTGCGAATCAGCATGTCTTAACAACTCTAGTGATCCGGATGCCCAAGTTTTTTCCATATTCGATCTCTTATTTGTGAGCCTAAATTTTATTCTGCAGAAAGATCTGTACTTAAGCACTGACTTTTCCGTTTTTGTAAGTTTAATGAGCAGAACATTACATTGCAATATCAAAACTTACAATGAATTATAGATACAGCTTAGATTTTCTTAAGTAGCTAATATAGATTAAACTATCTAACAAGTAATAGAAGCATCTAGATACGAACAGGACATAATTATAGCATTGATGACTTAGCCAAGCGTTAGGAATGTCTGCTTCGGGTTCTAAAGTAGACTCGGAAGGATACTCGGCGATGAGTTATATCGTCGTGGTCCAGTAGATGCAATTGGTTTTTTATTTGAATGCTGTCATCCATGCGTCTAGTTTATCAGCCCATTCCTGCATCATCACTTTACGTTCTTCAAGGTAAGTTGCATGGTTGTATGTGCGACGAACATTGTTGGTATCAGCGTGTGCAAGTTGGGCCTCAATAGCATCAGGTCGATAGCCCAATTCGTTTAAACGCGTACTTCCTGTAGTTCTTGTAGCATGGGGGCTATAAATGCCACTCCAGCCGAGGCTTTTAAGTAGCTGGCGCAGGGAGTGCGATGTCATTGGACCTAGCGGATTATCTCTGCCCGGGAAAAGGTTCTGCCGATGCCCGGTTAATCCCTGTAGTGTTCTGAGTATTTTGACAGCCTGGGAGGGAAGGGGAATAACGTGTTCTCTGCGGGCTTTCATTCGCGTTGACGGAATAGTCCACAGTGCGTTATCGAGATCGAATTCTGTCCATTCTGCCTCAGTTACTTCGGCTGGTCGCGCCAGCGTCCACCACATAAGCCACATGCAATAGTTAACCTGGTACGAGCCGCGACTGTTGTCAAAACAGCTTAATAGTTTCCCGATTTGCTGCGGATTCAATGCCTGTTTGTGCTGCGTTTTGTTTGCCGGAATCGCCTTACGCACCGGCCAGACAGGATCGCTATCTGCTCTGAGCGTCGCTACTGCCAACTCGAAAACTGATGAAATGGTGCGGCGGGCTTCAGCGGCAACGGTCGGTGCTCCTCGTTTAGCAGTTTCTTGAAGAATTTTAAGAATGTGGTGTGGGGTGATCTCCCTGACTGGGAGCTTACCGATTGCGGGAAAAACCACTCGTTCAAGCATATCCAGTCGCCGCGTTTTGGTGATTTCGGCCCAGTCTTTCATCTGCAACCACTCTTTGGCGATCAGCTCAAAGGTGTTGGATGCGTCATTGACCTTGCGGATCTTATCTAGCTGACGAACCTGTGTCGGACTAACTCCATCTGCGACTTGCTTACGCGCTTGCTCGCATTTCTCGCGAGCTTCTGCAAGTTTGACCGTCGGGTATTCACCCAATGCAAACATGCTGGATTTACCGTTGAGTTTAAACCGATAGCGCCATGCCTTTTTGCCATTGGGTTTCACTTCGAGGTAGAGACCATTGAAATCATTGAGTCGATAGAGTTTTTCTTTCGGCTTGGCAGTGCGGCATTGCGTATCGGTGAGCATAACGGGGCCTTGTTTATTTATTATACCGTTATTGTACTCACTTAAAATGAAGATGGAAGAATGTTGTACTCATCCGTGTACTCATTTTTGACAGCGTTGTTACGAGATGAATTGCGACATTGTGAAATGAAAAATCCACGCAATTGCGTGGATTTTATAGGGTTTCTCCGTTGTTATGAGATTCAGTGAAACCACATGAGACAACAAATTTAATTTAGACGTTAAACAGGAAGTTCATCACGTCGCCATCTTTGACCACGTAGTCTTTCCCTTCTGAACGCATTTTACCGGCCTCTTTCGCACCCTGTTCACCCTTGTAGGTGATGAAGTCATCAAAGGCGATGGTCTGAGCACGGATAAAGCCTTTTTCGAAGTCGGTGTGGATTTTACCGGCGGCCTGCGGGGCGGTAGCGCCGACCGGGATCGTCCATGCACGGACTTCTTTCACGCCTGCGGTGAAGTAAGTCTGCAGGTTCAGCAGGGCGTAACCGGCGCGGATCACGCGGTTCAGGCCCGGCTCTTCAATGCCCAGTTCCGCCATAAACTCTTCGCGGTCGCCATCTTCCAGCTCGGCAATATCAGACTCTACCGCCGCGCAGACCGGCACCACCACTGAGCCCTCTTTCTCGGCAATCGCACGCACGATGTCCAGGTACGGGTTATTTTCAAAACCGTCCTCGTTCACGTTAGCGATATACATGGTAGGTTTCAGGGTCAGGAAGCTCAGGTAGCGGATGGCGGCTTTATCGTCATCGCTCAGATCCAGCGCACGCAGCATCCCGGCTTTTTCCAGGTGCGGCAGACACTTCTCCAGGGCAACCTGTTCCGCTTTCGCATCTTTGTCGCCGCCTTTGGCTTTCTTCTGCACGCGCTGCAGGGCACGTTCACAGGTGTCCAGGTCAGAAAGCGCCAGTTCGGTATTAATGGTGTCAATATCATCAGCCGGGTCGACTTTATTATTCACATGGATAATATTATCGTTCTCGAAGCAGCGCACCACGTGGCCAATGGCTTCGGTTTCACGGATGTTGGTCAGGAACTGGTTACCCAGGCCTTCGCCTTTAGACGCGCCTTTCACCAGGCCGGCGATATCGACGAATTCCATGGTGGTGGGCAGAATGCGCTGCGGTTTGACAATCTCCGCCAGCTGATCGAGACGGGAGTCAGGCATGGGCACCACGCCAGTATTTGGCTCAATGGTACAGAACGGGAAGTTAGCTGCTTCGATGCCCGCTTTGGTTAACGCATTGAACAGGGTGGATTTCCCGACGTTTGGCAGGCCCACAATACCGCATTTGAATCCCATGTTTGAATCACCTTAATTTCTTGATAATCAACGCACTATTACGTGCCCTGATAGTGTCACAGACGGTTGTCTAAAAAGTTTCCGCGCATTATACACGTAATTTTAGCCTGGCGGCGGTTGATTTCCGGAAGGGGGGTGAAGTTATTCCTTGAGATCGTGCTCACATTTTCCCATACTGACGTGTCTTTACAGAAACCGGAGAACCCTGCAGATGCATCGCTTCCTGCTTACGCCACCTTAAGTCCTTCCCTCCAGCGCAACGCCTGTTGCCGCCACTCGTCACTCTGACGAGCCAGCTGTGCCCGTACTCTGTGGCGCAGAAAGTCGATCACATGAAAAAATTATGGAATGACCATGTTTAACCTGAGCAACTTCAGGGCGAGTCACGTTAAAAATGACGTGCTGGCCGGTGCCGTGGTGTCTGTCGCGCTGATCCCGGAAGCGACCGCCTTCTCTCTGCTGGCCGGGCTGTCGCCGACCATCGGTTTACATACCGCCTTTATCCTCGGGCTGGTGACGGCCTTCTTCGGCGGTAAACCCGGCATGATTTCCGGGGCGGCCGGGTCGATCATCGTGGTGCTGATCAGCCTGATAACCCAGCATGGCTATGAGTACGTGCTGCTGGCGACCATTCTCGCCGGACTGATCCAGCTGTCCATCGGCGTACTGCGCCTCGGTAAGTTTATCCGTCTGGTGCCACAACCGGCGATCTACGGTTTTGTTAACGGCCTGGCGATAGTCATCATGCTGGCGCAGTTCCCGATGATTAAGGGGCAGGGGCCGGTAATGTATGCGCTGGTGGCTCTGGCGATGCTGATAGTCTGGTGGTTCCCTAAGCTGACAAAAGCCATTCCGGGGTCGCTGGCCGCGTTAATTGCCGTCAGTGCGCTGGCAATTGGCCTGGGGCTGGACACCAAGCGCGTGGGTGACCTGGCCGATATCGCCGGGACGCTGCCGCAGTTCCACCTGCCCACGGCCCCCCTGACGTGGGAAACCCTGAAGATTGTGCTGCCTTACGCGGTGGTGATCGCGCTGGTGGGGCTGATTGAATCGCTGCTGACCCTCGCAGTACTCGATGAAATGGGCAGTAAAAAAGGCTCAGGAAACCAGGAGTGTGTGGCGCAGGGCATCGGCAACACGATTTGCGGATTCTTCGGCAGCTTTGCAGGGTGTGCGATGATCGGTCAGTCCATTATCAATTTCACCTCGGGAGGACGCGGGCGTATCTCTAATCTGGTCGGCGCGCTGCTGCTGATCCTGTTTGTGATCAGCCTGTCGGACTACATCGCACTGCTGCCGGTGGCTGCGCTGGCCGGGATCATGTTTGTGGTGTGCATTAATACCTTTGAGTGGAGCTCCCTGCGCCGCCTGAAGCGTATGCCAAAAGCCGATGCGGTGATCATGGTGGCGGTGACGCTGGTGACCATCTTTACCGATCTGGCGATGGCGGTGATCTGCGGGGTGATTATCTCGGCGCTGGTGTTCGCATGGCAACATGCCCGCATTACCATTCTGGCGCAGTCAGAGCAGGAAGGGCAGAAGACTTATCAGCTGGAAGGGCCGCTGTTCTTTGGTTCCACCGCCAGTTTCCATGAGCTGTTCCACCCGGAGCTGGACCCGGATAGCGTGGTGATTGATTTTGCCCGCACCCGGGTGATGGATTCCAGCGGCGTCGAAGCCATCGATAAGCTGACGTTGCGCTATCTCGAAGCGGGTAAAACCCTGCGTCTGCGCCACCTGAGTGAAGATTGCATCAGCCTGTTACAGCAGGCCGGACCGTTCTGCAGCCACGAACTTGACGACCCTGATTATAAAGTTGCCAGCAACGATGCCTGAACCATAAAGCAACGGCCGGGCCTGCCGATAACATAAAAATCGTCGTTTTACGACGGCGAAGGCAGAGTTAACTTCTATAGTTTATCTGTACGGCGATTTTATTCACTGGCAGGATGCCCGTTAACTGGCCCGGCAGCATGAAAAACGATTTCCTTTGTATTCCAGTCCATACGCTCAGTGGCGAGCTAATCGCCATTGACCTCAGCTATCGGCCCCAGCCGGGTGCCCATAGCGGGCCACCGGTAACGTCACTGACTCCCCAGGATCGGCTGCTGAATCAGCTGCTGATCGTCGAAGAGCAGGGTGATTATTTTCGCCAGCAGGGTCTGATGTGCAGTGTCGCCATTGATTTTCAGCTGGCGCGCGCGGTATCAGAGTCATCATTTATTCAGCAGATCCTCAGCCAGCTTCCTTTTGTGCGGCTGAAGCTGTCGGAAGACTTTCCTAATCTGCACGATGGAATGAATAATCCTTTGCTGCGTACCCTGATTGAACAGTTAAATATTTTGTGGCTGGACGATCTGGGGGCGGGAGATGCGAATCTGAACGCGCTGCAGTCCAATATGTTCGAAGCCGTGAAGCTCGATCGCCAGTTCTATCTGGAAAACGTCAATAAGCCGTTCTTCACCGTGCTGATCAATCATATCCGGGAATACACTAACCGGGTCATTGTCGGTGGCGTTGCGGGGGACAGTCAGCTGGCGTTGCTGCGTAAAAGCAAAGTCTGGGGAGTTGAGGGCTATTTCAGCCCCTCACTGACGCTGGCGGGTCTGGAACACCAGGACCACCGCCGCTGTGAAAACCGCTAACCGCGGGCAGAGCCCGCAGCGACAACAGGCCGGGCCGGATACCGTCAGACCGCTTTAAAACTGTGCAGGCGGTTCATCGCCTTCAGGCGATCTTCTTTCAGCCACACTTCGGTACAGCGTGCCGCTTCGTCAATCGCGTTATCAATCAGCGTCTGTTCTGCTGCCTGGGGTTTCCCCAGCACAAAACCCACCACTTTATTTCGGTCGCCAGGATGGCCAATGCCAATGCGCAGGCGATGGAAATCCAGGCTGTTACCCAGCTTACTGATAATATCTTTTAGCCCGTTATGGCCACCATGCCCGCCGCCCTGCTTGAATTTTGCCACGCCAGGGTTAAGGTCCAGTTCGTCATGAGCCACGAGGATCTCCTCGGGCGCAATGCGATAAAAGGTCGCCATCGCCGCCACGGCTTTACCGCTCAGGTTCATAAAGGTGGTCGGTACCAGAAGGCGCACATCCTCACCGCCAATGTTTAAGCGTGCGGTATAGCCGTAAAATTTGCTCTCTTCTTTTAATGACTGATGATGACGTTCAGCCAGCAGGTCAACATACCAGGCACCGGCGTTATGGCGTGTAGCGGCGTATTCAGCGCCGGGGTTGGCAAGGCCAACGATCAGTTTGATGCTGCTCACGAGTGGGTTTCCTGAAGCGTGCGGGGTGAAAACGGCTAGTTTACTGAAGCGGCAGCGATAACTCAAAGATCTGCCACCGTTGTGATGAAAATCACAATAATACAGCCACGTGATAATACGTTTTCTATATAAAAACAGCCGGTTAGACGTAAAGTTTTGTCAAAGTTTTAGCTATAAATGTGATCATCCACTCATCAGAGATACTGAAGATTGCCTAGACTATCTGCATCTGGCAACGGAGTTGCCTTTCAATACTGACTGGAGGTGCGCAATGAAACGTAAACATTCACACATGATGGGTAATGCCCTGATGGTATTAGGTCTGGTGGTGATGATAGGTGGAGTAGGCTACTCGGTACTGAATCAGATGCCACAGCTCAACTTGCCGCAGTTTATGGTCCATGGTGCCATCTTTAGCATCTTTATTGGCGCGCTGCTGTGGCTGGTCGGGGCCAGAATCAGCGGCCGGGAAAAAATTGCCGATCGTTATTACTGGGTGCGTCACTGCGGAGACAAGCGTTGTCGTCAGGGTTCCGGTCATCAGCCTCATCGCTGATATTTCCTGTGCCTGACGCCGGCAAACCGGGGTCAGGCCTGCCTTCCTGTCCCACCCGTGCCCGCTTTTCCAGCCCGGAAAATGCGTTGTCAAAGATCTTAACCTGATTTCTTCCTGCCGCCTTCGCCTGATACAACGCTTCATCGGCTGCGGCCATCAGATGCTCAATATCGTCACACCCGGGTTCACAGCCCGCGATCCCAATGCTGACGCTGTAACTGACGTTCTCCGGGCAGGAATGCTCGACCCCCTGTCGGATACGCTCCGCCACCTGCAGGCTCTCTTCCTCAGAACACATCACGACGGCGGCAAACTCTTCACCGCCAAGGCGGGCAAAATAACTGCCCGGCGGCAGCTGTCCGGCCACCTGACGGCAGAAGTCCTTCAGTACCCGATCGCCCTGTGAATGGCCGAACCGGTCATTGATGGTTTTAAAATGGTCAAGGTCAAACAGCATCACCGACAACAGCTGCTGGCTGCAGTGCCAGCTGCCAGCCAGTTGACTGGTTTTTTCGAACAGGGCCCGCCGGTTCCATACCCCGGTCAGCGGATCAAGCAGTGAGGCCTGGCGATAGATAATCTGCGTGCGCTCATTGACCATCGCCATCATCGTAAAGCTCAGTCCAATGACCACCAGGATGGACTCCAGAATCACATAAACCGAAAAGGTTGAGCCCCCAATCGCGCCGTGCAGTGGATTGGGGATGCCGCCGTCGAGCAGTCCCCGCGTCACGTTAAAGCTCAGGTGGATAGCCAGCAGCAGTTGTGCGGGCCACCAGGTTACCGGCAGCAGCAGGCGCGCACGCTGCAGCTCATAAATCATCGCAGAGGTGAACAGTATGCACAGCAGGGAGCTCAGCAGAATGCGTGACGACAGGGAATAATAGAAGCCGGGCAGCAGGCACAGCCCGGCCCATGTCGCCAGGCTCAGGATCCACAACCAGCTGAAGCGGGCTCCCCGCAGCGCCCGGAATGCATTCAGCTGGAGTCCATACGCGCAAAGGATCAGCAGATTTCCCACCACAATGGGGAGAAACATCATACCGGAGCTGCGCAGGCTGCTCAGAGCAACCGCCACAATACTCAACAGCAGTGAGAAACAATTAAACCCCAGAACCCGGTTGTACTGTGCGCCACGCCAGGCAAACACCATGATAATACTGAGGAAAGCCAGTACATAGAGTTCGCAAATAAACAGCGTATAAACATCAAGACGCATTTTAGGATTATTCCTGGGTGAGCAATGACAGCAAAATATCACTAATAAATACTCACCAACAGGGGGGGCTGAAGCGTTCCAGTAAAAAATTAATCATTTCCGGAAAATGCCTGGCGGGCAGGTAACAGGCAGCGCCAGATAGCGACAGTGCACATCAGGGTGAGGGCCATCAGCATCCACAGCAACTGCTGAAAAGCCTGCTCGGCCAGCGGCAGCAGGGGCGCGCTGGTAAGATGGTAACTGGCCAGCAGGCGAACATTGTCCGGCGATCCGCCGCTGGCAGCCAACTGATGCAGGAGCAACTGACTGAAGAGCATACTGACGCTGGCCAGCGCCACCCCTTCACCTGCCACGCGTACCGTACTGAAAATGCCGGTTGCCATCCCGGCGCGCTCTGGCGGGACCACGCTGACCGAAAGGTTATCCATCAGTCCCCAGGGCAAACCGCTGCCGATGCCGGTCATCAGCATGGCCAGTAGCGTCAGCAGCAACGAACTTTGCGGGGTGACCAGAGAAAGCAGGCCAATGCCCGCAGCGGCCAGTACCAGCCCCGCACAGCAGAGAGTAGGGGGCGAAACCCGCCGGGACAGCGTGACGGCAAGAGACGGCATGACCAGCATCGGCAGGGAGAGAGGCAGCATCAGCAGGCCTGTTGTTAGGGCGTCAAATCCGTAATATCCCATAAAGCGCAGCGGCAGCAGCACCAGCAGGACAACAAAACAGTAGCAGGTGGCTACCGGCAGCAGCTGAACCCCGACAAAGCGTCCGTAGCGAAACAGCGTGAGGTCGAGCATCGGCCTGGCGCTGCGCCGTTCAAAATGAATAAACAGCAGGCCTGCCGCCAGGGAAGCGAGCAATAAACCGGGTGCCAGATAATCGCTACTGCCATCAGCCAGCTGAAGCATTCCCCACGTGAACAGCGTCAGCATGGCGCTGAAGGTGACGATACCGGGCCAGTCAAGCGCGTGCGCATGAGGATTCCGTGACTCAGGCAGGGCACGTATGCCAGTGACAAGGGCCAGCACGCCAAACAGCGCGCAGCAGAGAAAGACGCTGCGCCAGCCTGCCAGTGCCATCAGCCCACCGGCAATCACCGGCCCGGCCGCCAGACCGATGCCGAAGCTGGTGCCCAGCAGGCTGAAGGCCCGCGCCCTTTCACTCCCGTCAAACGCACTGGCCAGCGCCGCGCCACCCCCGGCCAGTGCCGCGGCGGCGGCGGCCCCCTGCAGCGCTCTCACCCCATCCAGCCAGACAACGGAGGGCACCCAGCCTGTGATTAGCGACAGCAGCGTAAATAAGCTGACTCCGCTGATAAACAGGCGCTTACGGCCGTAGCGATCGGCCAGGGTTCCTGCCGCCATCAGCAGGCTGCCGAAACTGAGCAGAAAGGCATTGGTGATCCAACTGAGAACCAGAGGCGATGCCCCCGGCTGCAGGGCGATGGCCGGCGTGGCAATGACGCCGGCGGAAAAGCTCAGGGGCAGCATCATCGCGGCGCTGCATACGGCCAGCAGACTCAGGCGGCCACGTGGTGACGACAGTGTCAGGATACTCATCGGTCATACTCCGCTTTATTCAGACAGAGAAGCAGGATAGATTGGCGTTATCCGTCGATAAACAGGCCAGATGGCCACAGATAAAGGACAAAAAGTATCGAATGAGTAGCGTGGAGAGTCTGAGCGGTCTTAATGCGTTTGTGAAAGCCGCGCAGCTGGGCAGTTTTGTGGCGGCTGCTGAACGGCTCGGCGTGTCGGCGTCGGCAATTGGTAAGAGTATCGCCCGACTGGAGGGCAGTCTCGGCGTCAGCCTGTTTAATCGCAGCACGCGCAGTCTGAGCCTGACCGAGGAAGGGCAGATGTTCTATGAGCGCAGCCAGCGCATCGTCGCGGAACTGGAGGAAGCGGAACAGGAGCTGTCGACGTTGATGGCCGTACCCCGTGGCCGCCTGCGTCTGAGTTTCCCGGCGATTGGTTATCACCTGTTGCTGCCTCTTTTGCCCGGTTTTACCCGGCAGTATCCCGAAATTGAACTGGATCTCGATTTTAACGACCGTCTGGTCGATGTGATCGGAGAGGGCTACGACGCGGTGCTGCGCAGCGGGGACTTTGCTGATTCCCGGCTAAAGGCACGCAGGATGGGCGGCTTTCGTTTTCGTGTCGTCGGGTCTGACCGCTATTTCCGTGATTATGGCATCCCGCGTGTTCCCGCCGCCCTCGCACAACACACCTGTCTGCTTTATCGTTTTGCCGGCAATGGTCAGATCCAGCCGTGGCAGTTTGACGGGGGGGAAGGGCATGTGCAAACGCCCGCCGGACCGCTGGTTTTCAATAACCTGGAAGCGCAAATTTCTGCTGCCCGTCGCGGTCTGGGGCTGATTTATGTGCCGGACTTTGCCGTGGCGGACGCGCTGCGATGCGGTGAGTTGTGCAGCGTGCTGGAGGATCACATTGGTGCGGGCGGGCAGTTTTCGCTGCTGTGGCCAGGAAACCGGCACCTGTTACCTAAGCTGCGGGTACTGATTGATTACCTGGCAGAGCATATCGCTTTAAGCAAATAAAAAAAGGGGACAGGTGTGACCTGTCCTCTTTTAGGCGGGTTGACCTTACGTGCCGACCGAAACTAAAGGTCAACCCGCCAGGTCAGGCCGGGATTAGTGCTCAAACATCGCAGAAATCGATTCTTCGTTGCTGATACGACGGATCGCTTCAGCCAGCATGCCTGACAGGGTCAGGGTACGCACGTTTGGCAGGGCTTTAATCTCTTCCGGCAGCGGGATGGTATCGCAGACCACGACTTCATCAATCACCGAGTTGCGCAGGTTTTCAACCGCGTTGCCCGAGAAGATAGGGTGAGTCGCATAGGCAAATACGCGTTTCGCACCGCGCTCTTTCAGCGCTTCCGCTGCTTTGCACAGGGTACCACCGGTATCAATCATATCGTCTACCAGCACACAGTCACGGCCAGCAACATCACCGATGATATGCATCACCTGAGATACGTTGGCACGCGGACGGCGCTTATCGATAATCGCCATATCGGTGTCGTTCAGTAGTTTAGCGATAGCACGTGCACGTACCACGCCGCCGATGTCCGGGGAAACCACGATCGGGTTCACCAGGCCAATCTGCAGCATATCTTCGAGCAGGATCGGGCTACCAAATACGTTATCAACCGGGACGTCAAAGAAGCCCTGAATCTGTTCCGCGTGAAGATCCACAGTCAGAACACGGTCAACACCCACGCTGGAAAGGAAGTCAGCAACGACCTTAGCCGTAATGGGGACACGCGCAGAGCGCACGCGGCGGTCCTGACGTGCATAGCCAAAGTAAGGGATAACGGCAGTAATACGACCCGCAGAGGCACGGCGCAGGGCGTCAACCATCACAACCAGTTCCATCAGGTTGTCATTGGTGGGGGCACAGGTGGACTGGATGATGAAAATATCACCACCGCGTACATTTTCGTTAATTTGTACGCTCACTTCACCATCGCTGAAACGACCGACGGCGGCGTCGCCCAGGCTGGTGTAAAGGCGGTTGGCAATACGTTGTGCTAGTTCGGGGGTGGCGTTACCAGCAAAAAGCTTCATATCAGGCACGAGAGGAACCTCAGGCTTTGCGTCCAGAGAATGAAATATCGTTAGCGGCACTGGGCGGAATACCGCTTACGGTTTCATACGGGTGTGTGTCATATAGAGCAGCTGTGCAGCGTCCGGAACAGGAGTGACGCTGTCACATCAGCTCAATTGCCCTGTAAGTCTGCGGTGCAGCGGCGAGATATTAACACCTCGCGCAACAAACCCCTGCAGATTTTTCGGGGCCAGCTCAAGCACCTGGCGTGCGGCATACTCGGTGTCGAATTCAGCAAACACGCAAGCACCCGTTCCAGTCAGGCGCGACGGCGCGTATTCTAGCAGCCAGGAAACAAGCTGTTCAACCTCGCGAAAACGATTTCTTACTACTGCTTCACAATCATTGCGGAAATTGGTGGTTAATAACGCGCTGATTTCGCGTTTCGGCGTATTTCTGGTCAGGTCAGGATCGTTAAACACCAGCGGGGTTGCCACGCTGACCCCGGGGTGCATCACCAGATACCACTTTTCCGCCGGGGAAACGGGTGTGAGCTGTTCGCCAACGCCTTCAGCAAAAGCCGAGAACCCCCGCACAAAAACCGGGACGTCTGCGCCCAACTGCAGTCCCCATTCCGCCAGCTGTTGAAAACTGAAGCCGGTGTTCCAGACATGGTTGAGCGCCACCAGTACCGTCGCTGCATTGGAGGAACCGCCCCCCAGACCACCGCCCATGGGTAAACGTTTCTCCACCCCCAGCGTGGCCCCTGCTGTTGCCGGAAGCACACCCTGTGCCCTGGCCTGATCGCGCAGCAGCTCTGCCGCCCGGACAATCAGGTTCTGTGCATCGGGCACGCCGTTAACCGGGGTCAGCAGTTGCAGTTCGCCACTATTGTTGGCTTCAATCGTCAGCGTATCGCCGTAGTCGAGAAACTGAAACAGGGTCTGAAGGTCATGATAGCCGTCGGGACGACGGCCGGTGATATAGAGAAAAAGATTCAGCTTTGCCGGGGCAGGCCAGGTTGTGATCATTTTACGGTCCAGCTGTCCATCTTCAGTTTGATACGCTGATCGCCTTCACGCAGTTCAAGATTTGACGGCAGCGGCGGGGTTTGCTGACGGTCATAGCCCTGATAGGTGACTTTCCACTGTTTCCCGTCCTGGCTGTAGTTCACTTCACGCAGACGATACTGGTCGTCGAGGGTGAAATCCTTCGCATCGCCAGGCAGGCCGAGGATCCACTGACGCAGGTTATCCAGCGGAATGCTCATGCCGGTGAGCTGAGAGATCATCTTCGCAGCATCATTGCTGACGTAGCGTTTGCCTTTGTTATCGACAATCTGTGCCACCTGGCCCTGCTGATCCAGCTGCAGTTCGGTACTGCCCAGCGGATTGGTCAGCAGCAGGCGGTAACGGTCAGGGGCGGTCTGCTGCCAGTTAAAGCGGGCGTAAACTTTCTGCCGGTCAGAGAGGTAGGCAAAGGCCCCGCGCGTCTGATACTGGCTGATTTTTTCCACGGCCTGCTGATGTTCACGCCACTGGGGTGACGCAGGGCTCTGCCCGGGTTTCTGTGCGGAATCCGGTGTAACACAGCCGGCCAGCACCACGGCAGCCAGGGGAAGAAGCCGCAGCAGGCGGCGATTCGGCATTAACAACATCAGGGTCAGCTCCTCAGACTCGGTTCGGCATAGATGCCGTCATCAACCGACCACGCTAACCAGCTAAAACGGCGGCGTCAATGTGCAAATTGTCTCATTTGATCGACAAGAGGTATATCTTGTTACAGGGATAGGCCAACCATGGCTTTTATTGATCCCGCGCATCTTGTAGAATGCGCCTCACAAAACCCTATCAACTGTGGGATAACCCCAACCTGGTACCATGACGTTACTGGCTCTCGGCATCAATCATAAAACGGCACCTGTGGCGCTGCGTGAACGTGTAACGTTCTCGCCGGACACGCTGGAACAGGCGCTGAACAGCCTGCTGGCGCAGCCGCTGGTACAGGGCGGCGTTGTGCTGTCTACCTGTAACCGAACCGAGCTGTATCTGAGCGTCGAGCAGCAGGAAAACCTGCAAGAGCAACTGGTCACCTGGCTGTGTGATTACCATAAGTTGAGTGTTGATGAAGTGCGTAAAAGCCTTTACTGGCACCATGATAACGATGCGGTCAGCCATCTGATGCGTGTCGCCAGCGGGCTGGACTCGCTGGTACTGGGTGAACCACAAATTCTCGGTCAGGTGAAAAAAGCCTTTGCTGATTCCCAGCGCGGCCACTCGCTGTCCAGTGAGCTGGAGCGGATGTTCCAGAAATCCTTCTCCGTTGCTAAACGCGTGCGTACCGAAACTGAAATCGGTGCCAGCGCCGTGTCGGTGGCGTTTGCCGCCTGTACGCTGGCGCGGCAGATTTTTGAATCTCTCTCGACCGTGAGCGTACTGCTGGTAGGGGCCGGTGAAACGATCGAACTGGCCGCCCGACATCTTCATCAGCATAAAGTGAAGAAGCTGATGATTGCCAACCGAACTCGCGAACGCGCACAGGTGCTGGCCGATGAAGTGGGCGCAGAGGTGATCAGCCTGCCGGACATTGACTCCCGCCTGGCTGAAGCCGACATTATTATCAGTTCTACCGCCAGTCCGCTGCCGATTATTGGTAAAGGAATGGTCGAGCGGGCGCTAAAACAGCGCCGTAACCAGCCCATGCTGCTGGTCGATATTGCCGTCCCGCGAGATGTAGAGCCGGAAGTGGGCAAACTGCCCAACGCCTACCTTTACAGCGTGGATGACCTGCAGGCGATTATTGAAAGCAACATGGCGCAGCGTCAGGCTGCCGCGGTGCAGGCTGAAACCATCGTGGTGCAGGAAAGCAGCGAATTTATGTCCTGGCTGCGGGCGCAGAGCGCCGTTGAAACCATCCGCGATTACCGCTCACAGGCGGAGCAGGTTCGGGCTGAACTGGAAGCGCGGGCCATTGCTGCCCTCCAGCAGGGCGGCAATGCCGAAGACGTGCTGCGTGACCTGGCCCACAAACTGACTAACCGTCTGATCCACGCCCCAACCAAATCTCTTCAGCAGGCCGCCCGTGATGGTGATGGCGAACGTCTGCAAATTTTACGCGACAGCCTCGGGCTGGAATAGCGTTTCAAGCCTCTTTTTTACAAGGTAAAATAATACGAATGAAGCCTTCTATTGTTGCCAAACTGGAAGCCTTGCAGGAGCGCCACGAAGAAGTGGAGGCCATGCTGGGTGATGCCGGCGTGATTGCCGATCAGGATCGTTTTCGTGCGCTCTCCCGTGAATATGCCCAGCTAACCGACGTCAGTCAGTGTTTCCGTCAGTGGCAGCAAACCCAGGAAGATATCGAGACCGCTGAAATGATGCTCGATGACCTGGAAATGCGCGAGATGGCTCAGGAAGAGCTGAAAGAAGCACGTACGGCCAGCGAAGCGCTTGAGCAACAGTTACAGGTGCTGTTACTGCCAAAAGACCCGGATGATGAGCGTAACTGCTATCTTGAAATTCGCGCCGGAACCGGCGGTGACGAAGCGGCCATCTTTGCCGGCGATCTGTTCCGCATGTACAGCCGTTATGCGGAATCGCGCCGCTGGCGGGTGGAAGTGATGAGCGCCAACGAAGGTGAACACGGCGGCTATAAAGAAGTGATTGCCAAAGTGATCGGTGAGGGCGCTTACGGCCGGTTGAAGTTTGAATCCGGCGGTCACCGCGTGCAGCGCGTACCGGAAACGGAGTCCCAGGGACGTATTCACACGTCAGCCTGTACCGTCGCCGTTCTGCCGGAAGTTCCGGAAGCCGAACTGCCGGAAATTAACCCCTCCGATCTGAAAATTGATACGTTCCGTTCATCCGGCGCCGGTGGCCAGCACGTTAACACCACCGACTCTGCCATTCGTATTACCCACCTGCCGACCGGCATTGTGGTGGAGTGCCAGGACGAACGTTCCCAGCATAAAAACAAAGCGAAGGCGCTTGGCGTGCTCGGATCGCGTATTCGTGCCGCAGAGATGGCGCGCCGCCAGGAACAGGAGTCGTCAACGCGCCGTAACCTGCTGGGCAGCGGCGATCGTTCAGACCGTAACCGCACCTATAACTTCCCCCAGGGGCGTGTGACCGATCACCGTATCAACCTGACCATTTATCGTCTCGACGAGGCAATGGAAGGTAAACTGGATGCGCTGATTGAGCCGATCGTGCAGGAATATCAGGCCGATCAGCTGGCTGCCCTTGCCGGGAACGACTAGTGCAGATCCGCGCCTGGCGGCGCCAGGCCATCGCTCAGCTGCCTGACAGCGACAGCCCAAAGCGGGATGCGGAGATCCTGCTGGAAAAAGTGACCGGTAAATCCCGCGCCTGGTTAATCGCGTTTGACGATGAGGTGCTGACAGCAGCGCAGCTGGCGCAGCTGGATGCGCTGCTTGCCCGCCGCGCCGTGGGTGAGCCGGTAGCGTACCTGACCGGAGAGCGTGAGTTCTGGTCACTGTCACTGACGGTGTCTCCCGATACCCTGATCCCACGCCCGGACAGCGAAGTGTTGGTAGAACAGGCCCTGGCGCGGCTGCCCGCCGGAGGTTGTCAGGTACTCGATTTGGGTACCGGTACGGGGGCGATTGCGCTGGCGCTGGCCAGCGAACGTCGCGACTGTCAGATCACCGGCGTGGATCGCATTCCTGCGGCTGTGGCGCTGGCACAGCATAATGCCCGCAAACTGGCGCTGCCCAACGCCCTTTTCCTGCAAAGTGACTGGTTTTCTGCGCTGTCCGGGCAGCAGTTCGCCGTGATTGTCAGTAATCCCCCTTACATTGATGCCGCCGATGGCCATCTGTCGCAGGGTGACGTGCGTTTTGAACCCGCCAGCGCGCTGGTGGCTGACGATCAGGGGCTGGCCGATATTAAAATAATTGCCGCACAGGCAGGCCAGTACCTGTTTCAGAATGGCTGGCTGCTGCTGGAGCACGGCTGGCAGCAGGGGGAGCAAGTGCGAAACATTTTGCGTGACAACCACTTCCATGCGGTGGAAACCTGTCAGGATTATGGCGGTAATGACCGTGTGACATTCGGACAACATCAAGGTAAATAAGGAAATTTATGGCTGGCTGGTATCTTCCGCTCAAGCAGTTTCATCTGTTCACCGTTGCGATCACACTGCTGATGTTTGTGCTGCGCTTTTACTGGCTTCAGACACATTCTGCGCTGCTGCAGCGCCGCTGGGTGCGGATTGTTCCCCACCTGAATGATACGCTGTTGCTGCTGTCAGGCGCGCTGCTGGTGGCAATCACCCATTTTTATCCCTTTACCCCACAAGGTAACTGGCTGACTGAGAAGCTGTTTGGCGTTATTATCTATATCGTGCTGGGTTTTATTGCTTTAGGGCGTCGCCCACGCGCGCAAAAAGTGCGCTGGATAGCCTTCATTGTGGCGTTAGTCGCCATTGTGGCCATCGTGTATCTCGCCACAACTAAAATGCCATTGCTGGGGTTTGTATGACGTCTGTCGCTGATTTTGATTTTACCGCAGCGCCGCTGAGTGAGGCGGTGATTACCGCATCGCTGGCTATTCGCAGCGATTTCCCGGCTGAAGATGTCAGAAAGCAGTTATCGGCGCTGGTGACCGAAGCCCGGGCGGAAATCCCGTCCGAGCTTGCTGCAGATTTACAGGTTGAACAACTGATTGAACTGTTCTGGGGCCGCTGGGGTTTTGGCGGTGCCAGTGGCGTCTATCGCCTCTCTGATACGCTGTGGCTGGATAACGTATTGAGGAGCCGTCAGGGAACGGCTGTCTCGCTGGGGGTGATTTTCCTGCATATCGCCGATAAGCTGGATTTACCGCTGTTCCCGGTGATCTTCCCCACTCAGTTGATTCTGCGTGCTGAATGGGTCGATGAAGATATGTGGTTAATTAACCCTTTCGATGGTGAAACCCTGGATGAACACACGCTGGAAGTGTGGCTGAAGGGCAATATCGGGCCGGTTGCAGAGCTCTATGATGACGATCTGCAGGAGGCCGAACCGCTAATGGTCTTGCGTAAGATGCTGGATACGCTGAAGTCTGCCCTGATGGATGAGAAACAGATGGAGATGGCGCTGCACGTCAGCCAGGTGCTGGTGCAGATGGATCCGGAAGACCCGTATGAAATTCGCGATCGGGGGCTGATTTTTGCCCAGCTGGAGTGTGAGCACGTGGCCCTCAACGATTTGACCTACTTCGTTGAGCAGTGCCCGGAAGATCCGATCAGCGAAATGATCAAAGTGCAGATTCACTCAATAGAACAGAAACAGATTACCCTTCACTAACTGAAGTGAACTCTATAAAGGCGAAGATATGAAACAAAAAGTGGTTAGCATTGGTGATATCAAGGTCGCAAACGATCTGCCGTTCGTCCTGTTTGGTGGCATGAACGTGCTGGAATCTCGCGATCTGGCTATGCGTATCTGCGAACACTACGTCACTGTTACCCAGAAACTGGGTATTCCTTACGTGTTCAAAGCCTCGTTTGATAAAGCCAACCGCTCCTCTATTCATTCATACCGTGGCCCGGGCCTGGAAGAGGGCATGAAGATCTTCCAGGAGATTAAGCAGGCATTCGGTGTGAAAATCATCACTGACGTGCATGAAGCCAGTCAGGCGCAGGCGGTAGCTGACGTAGTGGATGTGATCCAGCTTCCGGCTTTCCTTGCCCGTCAGACCGACCTGGTAGAAGCAATGGCGAAAACCGGCGCGGTGATTAACGTCAAAAAACCGCAGTTCGTCAGCCCGGGTCAGATGGGCAATATCGTGGATAAGTTCGCAGAAGGCGGGAATGATAAAGTCATCCTCTGCGATCGTGGCGCTAACTTCGGTTACGACAATCTGGTGGTTGACATGCTGGGTTTCAACGTCATGAAGCAGGTCTCTAACGGCAGCCCGGTGATCTTCGATGTGACGCATGCTCTGCAGTGCCGTGATCCGATGGGGGCCGCTTCCAGTGGCCGCCGTGCGCAGGTCTCCGAGCTGGCGCGTGCCGGTATGGCTGTCGGGATTGCCGGTCTGTTTATTGAAGCTCACCCGGACCCGGCCAATGCAAAATGCGACGGTCCTTCTGCGCTGCCGCTGGACAAACTGGAACCGTTCCTGGTACAGATGAAAGCCATTGATGACCTGGTTAAAAGTTTTGCTGAACTGGATACCAGCAACTAACTTTGCCTTATCCCCAGGCGGGCCCGTCAACGGACCCGCCTTTTTTCTGCCCCCACCCCGCCTGAATCCACCGCTTTTTTTGACCTACAATGGAAAGGTAATCTAAGGAGTTTCTATGAAAAAAATCATCTTACTACTCGCCGGCGCCCTGGCACTGAACGGATGCAGCAACGCTCAGACGACCGCTGATGCGCCGGACGCCGCCCGGTTAGCTAACCGCCTGTTTACGCTGAGTGCCGTAGATGGGAAGGCCGTCACCCCACATCAGGGAATGAAGCCGGGGATAGGTTTTGCTGAGGATCTGAAGGTGAGTGGCGTGATGTGTAATCGCTTCTTCGGGCAGGGTAAGCTGGAGCAGGGGCGTCTGAGCGTACCGCAACTGGCCTCGACGCGTATGATGTGTAGCGATCCGCAGCTTAACCAGTGGGAGCAGACGTTATCCACGGTGCTGACCCGGGGTGCGGAGGTCAGGCTGAGCGGAATGACGCTGACGCTGTCGGGTAGCGGGCATACGCTGGAATATCAGGCCCAGTAATCAGAATGTGTTAACGGGGGCGGGCCGGTCTGACGACCGGCCCGCCCCTTTCTTATGCCACGAAGACTTACAGCATGATGGTCATCAGGTAGGCAATAAACAGCGCCAGGTGCGCCGCACCGTTCAGTACATTAGTACGTCCTGTGGAGAACGAAATCTGACACAGCAGCAGCGCGGCAATCATCACCACCATCTGCGGCGGCTCAAGACCAAAGATCAGCTGCTGCCCGGTCAGGGTGGCGATCAGCGTCACGGCGGGCACCGTCAGTGAGATGGTGGCCAGTACGGAACCGAAGAACAGGTTCATCGCACGCTGCACCTGGTTAGCCAGAACCGCCTTAATCGCGCCCAGCCCTTCAGGGGAGAGGATCAGTAATGCCACCAGGAAGCCGGTAAACTGCTCCGGGGCTTTCAGTTCGGTCAGCAGCGACTCCAGCGTGTTGGCATTCATCTTAGTGACCGCAATCACCGCAATCAGATGAACCAGCAGCCAGACGGTGTGCCAGGTACTGGAGTGGGCCGACGGTTTACCGTGGTGCGGGTCGTCCCCCTCGTCCTCATGCTCATAGACAAACAGGCTCTGGTGCGTTTTGGTCTGGATCAGCAGGAAAACCCAGTACATCGCAGCGGAAATCCCGGAGACCAGCAGCGCCTGCATGACCGTAAAGTTACCGCCGGGCAGCGCGTTCGGGAACACCAGGACGATAATCCCGAGTGGGAAAATAGCGATAAGGTACTGTTTAACCCCGGCCAGGTTCACATACTGTGTGGCAAACTTTCGCCCGCCGAGCAGCAATGCTGCGCCCACCAGTCCGCAGGTCACAATCATAATGATCGAATAAAGCGTATCGCGCATCAGCGCCGGGGCAGCGTCACCGGTGGCCATCAGGGCGGAAATCAGACTGACTTCAAGGATTACAACGGAAAGACTGAGGATCAGGGAGCCGTAGGGTTCGCCCAGGCGGTGTGCCAGTACGTCAGCGTGGCGGACGACGCTGAAGGCGCTGCTGAGGATCGCAACGAGGGCAATCAGGTTAATGACGACGACCAGGGAGAAGGTAGCGGTGTTACCCCAGAACCATAATATGATTAATGCAGCGACAGGTAAGATGAGGGAATACTCGGTGTGGCGGGTTTTACTGCTCTCTTGCGCACTCATAGGCAAACGCTCCTTATCTTGTATCCTGTGGACCCGGAAATAGCAAATTCTGCCACGGGTCTGTTAAACATAGTCTGACAATATGAAAGACAAGTGGCGAAAGTATAACCTTTTTTTCGCCAAAATTGAAGGAATTTACGTCCTTTTACGGTTTGACTTAGAAAAGTGCCTATACCCGCTATTTATTCCTCTTTAGTTCCTATCGTAATGAAAATCATCCGACTTTATTAGAATAAAAAAATTAAAGTAAGCAGGAAGGTACGCTAACTCAATGTGATAAAGCCTGAAATAAGGCTTTATAGCATCAGAATGATATATTGCGGTGTAAAGTCCGCCCTTGAAAAAAAGGGCAGTTGTACCAGGCTTAAATCAGACACTGAGAGGAGAGAAACCATGCCTTATAACAATCGCAGCGCCTTACCCGACAGCGTCCGACATGTGCTGCCCGCCCATGCCCAGGACATCTATCTGGAAGCGTTTAACAGCGCCTGGGATCAGTATAAAGAGAGCGAGGATCGACGCGGTGATGATTCACGAGAAGAGGTGGCGCACAAGGTCGCCTGGGCGGCGGTAAAACACCAGTATCAGAAGGGGGATGACGATAAGTGGCATAAAAAGTGAGGGTGCCGTCTGTTGCGGTGTGCGCCCGCTGGCCGGAAGTCAGACGGCTGAAACAGCTCGCCGCCATTTCAGGCGGGCTGGCAACCAGCGCTGTGTCACTTCTGGCGTCTGTTCATCAATCAGCTGCGTGACCATTTCAAAGCAGTTCCAGGCCAGCATCCGCTCATCCTGAGCCACGGTATCAATGCGCACCGACAGGGCGTCATACAGATAGTGGTCATCAAAGCTGCTCAGATGCATCGGTGTGTTCAGCAGGTCATGCTGACTGAGGTAGCGCAGCACGCCCTCCTGCAGGCCGCAGGCGGCGCAGAACAGCGCCTGTGGCACGCGGCCCAGCCGCGCATACAGTTCCGCGAACATCTCATAGCCTGAGCTGGCGTGGTAATGGCCGTGCATGATCCACTCCGGCTTCACGGCTACGCCGGCACGCTCCAGCCCCAGGCGAAAGCCTGCCAGACGGTCGCGGGTGGGGGAGATGCGCGGTTGCCCGCCAAAGAAGTAGATCTCTTCATAGCCCAGGCGCGCTACCCCCTCCATCAGGGTGGCGGTAGGCCCGGTGGCATCGGTGATCACCAGCGGCAGACTGGACTCGCCCAGATGGCGGTCAAACAGCACCACCGGCAGCTGCTGGTTAATTTTCTGATACTCGGTATCGTTCAACTGGCTGGAGGCTACGATCAGGCCATCGACCTGTCGCTGGATCAGATTGTTGACCGCCAGGGTTTCCTGACTGGCATTTTCCGCCGTGCAGGCGATTAACAGCTGCAGGCCGGCATCCCGGCAAAGCATCTCCAGCTCGTGCGAAAAACGGGCAAAGCCCTGGTTGGTCATTTCAGGCACCACCAGCCCGAGGGTATGGCTGCGGGCGGAGTTGAGGGCGCGCGCGTGAATACTCGGCTGATAGTGCTGCTGACGGGCAATTTCCAGCACGCGCTCGCGGGTGGCTTCAGCCACGCGCAGCTCTTTCCCACGGCCATTGAGCACCAGACTGGCGGTGGATTTTGAGACGCCCGCCAGCCGGGCAATATCATTAATGGTGATGCGTTTGTTTTTAGTCACAGTGGCTTAGGTGTGATGGTACATGAGCCTATTCTATCATGCATTGCCGCAAGCTCCAGTGACGCAGCCCGATCTGCCCCGTACCGTCGAAGCGCAGCTGCGGCTGTGGGGAGGGGAAATAGCGCGACGACATCACGGCCTCACCCTCGTTGACAAAGATTTCCACGCTCGAGCGATCGCACAGGATACGCAAAGTCTGTACCTCTCCCCGCCAGTAACGCTCTTCCGGTTTTCCACTGCGTAAATTGTGACGTTGTAACGTTAACCCCTGTGCGTTAATGCTGAGATGCAGGGCGCCGGCAAAATCCGCCTGGCACGTACCGCTGATCGTCATTTCTATCTCGGCACTGTCAATGTCCAGTGGTGGCAGCGTTGCCGCCCGCCCCGTCAGGCTCCTTTCACGCGACCGCAACTGCTGCAGTTCGCGGGCGGGGTGCTGAAACACCCGATCGCCGCGCAGTGTCAGTTCACGCGGGCAGGTCATGGTATGCATCCAGCCGCTGTCGCGGGTCGGCTGGAAGAACTCATCCCCGTCGGGGATCCCCATCCAGCCGATCATCAGACGGCGACCATCGGCACTGAGGCAGGTCTGCGGTGCGTAGAATTCGAAGCCGTGGTCGAGCTCGTGAAACTCCCCGTGCTGAAACTGCGCGCTGTCGTAGTCAAAACGTCCGCAAAAATAGCCGCTCTGGAAAGTATTACGCCAGCGCCAGGTTTCTGCAGGCAGGCCCTGCGGGCACACCACCAGCACGGCGGTGCCGTCGAGTTCAAACAGGTCCGGGCACTCCCACATATAGCCGAAATCATCCAGCCCGTTAAGCCGGCTGCCGGCGATTTCACCCAGCGACGTCCACTGGTGCAGGTCGGGGGAGCGGAACAGCAGCACTTTCCCTTCAGACTGCTGATTCTGCGCGCCCAGCACCATGTACCACTGGCCTTCGTGCTGCCACACTTTCGGGTCGCGCACGTGGCCGGTGTATCCCTCCGGCAGTGCCAGTACCGGCCCGTGTTTTTGAAACTCGCCGTGCTCATCGCGGGTGGCCAGACACTGCCAGGCGGTGCGGCTGCCGTCGGCAAACTTAACGTTACCGGTGTAAAGCAGCGTCAGTACACCCGCGTTATCCACCGCACTGCCGGAATAACAGCCGTGACTCTCCCACGGTTCAGACGGGACCAGCGCGACCGGCTCGTGTCGCCAGTTCACCAAATCCTCTGAGCTCCACTGGCCCCAGAACTTGGCTCCGTGCGCGCAGGCCATCGGGTTCCACTGGTAGCAAAGCACGTAGCGGCCATCGAAGTGAATAAAGCCGTTCGGATCGTTCATCAGCCCGACCGGTGGGGCCAGGTGCCATGCCGGGCGGTGGCGATCCGCCGCAGCACGCTGCTGGCCGGAGAGTACCGACCGCAGCGCCTGTTTTAACAGGTGGGCTTCACTCATGCTTTCACCTCAAATTTGATTTTCAGCAGCAGCGACAGCACGAATGCCGTACCAAAGGCGATCACCATGCCGATCAGATAGTTGAGCATGGAGCTGGCCTGCACAATAGCCATCCCCGGCAGGGCAGTCAGACCAACGGCAGTCATATTGACGTGCATTGTCACTACCCAGGCCCCGCCCAGCGCACCACCGACCAGTCCGGCAATGAAAGGTTTTATGTAGCGCAGGTTAACGCCGAAAATGGCCGCTTCGGTAATACCGAGCATGGCAGAAAACGCCGAGGGCAGCACGATGCTGCGCACCTTGATGTCCCGGGTTTTAAACCACACCGCCAGACATGCACCCCCCTGGGCCACATTGGCCATTGACCAGATTGGCAGCAGGAAGTTAACGCCAATTGACGGATTGCCCAGCAGCCCGGCCTCAATAGCATGGAAGCTGTGGTGGATCCCGGTGATCACAATCACCGAGTACAGCCCGCCGAACAGCAGCCCGGCCAGCCAGCCAGCATGGGCGATCAGCGTGCTGAGAACCAGTGAGATGCCGTCACCCAGCATCCGTCCCGCCGGGCCGATGATCAGCAGGGCGATAAAGCCGGAGATAATTACCGTCAGGAACGGCGTAAGAATGATATCCAGCGCATCGGGTATCACGCGGCGCAGTCGTTTCTCACAGTGGCTCATAAACCAGACGGCCAGCAGCACCGGGAAAACCGTTCCCTGATAGCCAATCATCGCAATTTCCAGACCAAAGAAGTTCATGGTATGGAAACCGCTGGCGACGCCCCACGCGTTGGTCAGCGCGGGGTGGGTCAGTATGCCGCCCAGGGTCGCCCCAAGATAAGGGTTACCACCGAATTCACGTGCGGCGGTAAAGCCAATCAGGATCGGCAGAATGATAAACGCCGCCGAGCTGCACATATCCAGCATGATAAACAGGGCGCTACTGGCGTCGACCCAGCCGTAAGTTTTCACCATGCCCAGCAGGCCCATCAGCAGGCCTGAAGCGACAATGGCCGGGATAATCGGCACGAAGATATTCGACAGCACGCGCGCTATGCGTTGAAACGGATTCAGCTTTTGCGCGGCAATATCGGCGGCTTCACTCTTGCTGGACTCGTTAATGCCCGCTTCTTTCACGAATGCCGCATGGACTTTATTCACGATGCCACTGCCGAAAATGATCTGCATCTGTCCGGCATTGCGGAAGCAGCCTTTCACCCCTTCCAGTGCTTCAATGGCCTCTTTCTGCACGAGTTCATCATCGACCATCACCAGACGCAGGCGCGTAGCGCAGTGCGCGGCGCTGGCGATATTTTCCCTTCCACCCAGTAAGGGCAGAAGTTCCCGGGCTGTTTTTTCAAAATTCATCATGTCACCTTTTCATTATTGTGATGAAGCCGTCAGAACCAGGTTTCCATCTGGACACCAAAGTTCCATTCGCCACCAGCGCTGAAGCCGCTGCTGCCGAAAGAGTCGTCGCTGGCGTAGCGATCAAGTGAGCTGTCCCAGTCCATCCAGCTGGCAAAAACGCGTATCTCCGGGCGGGTAAAGAAGTCGCCAATGTCGGCCACTTTGAAGGTCGGAGCGACGGTCAGTTTCCAGAAACTGCCGGACACGGCCTGACGATCTTTGTACCCCTGCGGATCGAGATCCATATACTGATAGCTGCCTTCGTACGCGAGGGCGAAGTTCTGATTAATCTCCTGGATCAGCCGCGCGTTAACGGTGGCCCAGCGATAGTGATCCCCAGCGGCGTAACGGTCGCTGCTGGTCTGGGCCAGCACGGCCGGGGCAAAACTCCATGTCTTATTCAGCGGCGTCACGCCGTAGCTGGCCAGACGCCAGGTCTCCGCCTGCTGCGTCAGATTGCCGTCAGAACCCACGCCTTTGACTTCGGCACCCAGTCCGCGACCGTACAGCAGGGCGGTTTTCGCCGTGCCTTCGCGCAGGCCCCAGAAACTGTCGTTATGCAGGGCCAGCATGGCATGAACGCCCGTATCGCCCGCATTATCATTCTCACGGCTGGGGTTCAGGCGCTCGTCGTTATCTTTTGCGCGCAGGCCGCTGACCATCAGCTGGAACGGACCGGCAAAGTTATTGCTGGTGACAATGTAGTTCTGAATGGTGTTATCAATCGCCTCAATATCACCAAAATTACGGCCATACAGCGAGAAGTTGCTCTTCAGACCGTCGGTCAACTGCACGTCATAGATGCCGCCGCCGGTCCCGGCGAGGAACACTACGTCGGAATCCAGCCAGTGGATGTCGAAGTTATTGCGGTCAAAGCGCTTACCGGCCCACAGGGTGCTGTTATCAAACGCACCGGTGAAGGTCGGCAGATTGCCCAGCTCGACAAACGCCTGACGGATGTTCAGCTCTGAGGTGCTGCCGGTCCAGTCGTTATAGTCACGCTGTCCGTCGGCCAGCATCGCCTTGAAGCGCGTGGTTGCGCCGTTAGCCAGCTGCTGCTTGTGCTCAAAGTTCAGCTCAACATAGGTATTGTTTTCATTACCAAGACGACCTACGGCTCCGCCGGTTTCACCGGCGGGCGTCATGAAGGGGCCACTTTGCGTACCGGCGGCCGAGTCATTCATGATCAGGCCGGAGCGCGCATAACCGTGAAACTCAAAGCCATCTGCGATCCTGCTGGTGGCCACCGGCGCGGCGGCGGGTGGCGCCACGCTGGCGGTCGCGGCGGCGGGGGCCGTTACCTGCTGCGCTTGCTGCTGCTGAGAGCGGGCCTCCAGCCTGACAATTTTCTTTTCTGCCGCCTCGGCACGGTTTTCGGCCGTGGCCGCACGATCTTCGGCTTTTTGCAGTCGCTGTTCCATCGCCATCAGTCGCTCTTCCAGGCTGGTGAGCGTGGGGGCGGCGAAACTGACCGCCGGGGTGGCTAAGGCGAGGCTGATGGCGACAGCCAGTCTACGAGGTGTGATCATTTGCACGGTTCCCAGTGTGATTGTTTTGTTTTTGCTAAACCGGTTCGACGCAGAGAGTAAGCTAACAGGAATGTCCTGTTCAATCAGATTTGCTAACCCGGTTTAGGAAGTGTGACCGGGTTGGCAATTTGTGCGGGGCAGGGATCAGAATCGGGCGAGGTCGGCGGCGTGTGGCAGGGCCGTCATGGCGCCTTTAGCGGTGGTCGCGGCCGCACCGCTGCGCTGCGCCTGTTGGATGGCCTGCTCAAGGCGGACGGGGGCCAGCGCATCGGCTTCAGTGGCCAGTGCTGCCAGCAGCCCGGCAACAAATGCATCACCCGCTCCCGTGGTGTCGACCACCGCCACCGACGGGGCGGGGAAGTGCTGTACCGTTCCGTTCTGCCACAGGCTGACGCCTTCGCTGCCACAGGTCACCAGCAGCAGGGAAGGCTGATACGCGGCGGTAAATTCCGCGATGCCGTCGGTGAGACTGGCATGGCCGGTCAGCGTGGCGAGTTCATCCCCGGACAGTTTGATAATGTCTGCCAGCGCAAAGGCGCCGGCCAGCACGGTGTCCATCTCTGCCGGGTTTGCCCACAGATCCTCACGCAGGTTAGGGTCGAAGCTGACCCAGCCTCCTGCCGCTTTAATCGCCCGCATCGCCTGCATGGCCGCACGGCGGGAGGGGTCAGCACTCAGGGCAATGGAGCACAGGTGCAGGCCTTCACCGGCACAAAACGCCGGCAGGCGGTCAGCGGTGAGAAACAGGTCAGCAGAGGGACGCACCATAAAGGTAAACTGGCGTTCGCCCTGTGCATCCAGGCTGACCAGCACGGTTGATGTACGCTGGCCCGGCGCGCGATACATCTGCTCAATATCAACGTTTTCATCGCGTAGCGTCTGCTGCAGGAAGCATCCAAACGGGTCGTCGCCGACACAGCCGATAAAGCCACTGTTTCCCCCCAGGCGGGCAATGCCCACCGCGACGTTAGCCGGGGCGCCACCGGGGCACTTCAGCAGGTGAGTTTCACCTTCGGGCAGCAGGTCTATTACTGCGTCGCCCAGTACCCAGATTTTATTGCTCATCATCATTATCCTTAAGTGATTATCTGCCGAAAAGCTAAACTGGTTTAGCAAAAAAATCAAAGTTCTTTTTATCACTTTGTGGCGGAAGGGCGGTGCAGGGGGTAAAGATTTCGCGCCGGCTGCCGACAAACTTAAGTGAAACTTTTTTTCTTTTGTGATCGCCTTCAAACTTGATTGCGCACGCGGAAATGCATAAGGTCATTCATCGCACTAATTTTTTTGCGAAAATCAGACCGTTGAGGGACGCAGTCAGAACAGCGTGGATGTTAAGCAGTGGTGTGGAGGTGGCAATGTTAACACGAGATTTTTTATTAAAGGCGGACTGCAAAACGGCCTTTGGTGATATTGAAGAAACGCTGTTGTGGACCTGCGAGCAGCGTGCCGCCTCGCTGGCGGCGGCCCTGGCCTGTCGTCCGGATAACAGCCCGGTATGGATTTTTGGCTATGGGTCACTGATGTGGAACCCGGTTTTTGAAGCGGATGAAGTCGCCGCCGGAACGCTGAAAGGCTGGCACCGCGCTTTCTGCCTGCGCCTGACAGCCGGCCGCGGCACGGCCAGCCAGCCCGGGCGTATGCTGGCGCTGAAAGAGGGGGGGCAGACCACCGGACTGGCCTTCTGTCTGCCTGAAGCCAGGCTGCATGAAGAGCTTGAACTGCTGTGGAAACGGGAAATGATTACCGGTTGCTATCTGCCGACCTGGTGTGATCTGGCGCTGGATGACGGTCGTACGGTGACGGCGCTGGTGTTTGTCATGGATCCTCGCCACGCGCTGTACGAGCCAGATTCCTGCCCGAAAACCATTGCCCCACTGATTGCCCAGGCTAAAGGGCCGCTGGGCACCAATGCGCAGTATCTTTTTTCACTGGAAACGGAACTGAAGCAGCGCGGGATGTATGACGACTGTCTGACCGATCTGGTACAACGGGTGCGTGAGCTGCAGGAATATCATAACGGACTGGTGGGATAGGCGTCCGTCCGGGGTGATCGCTCAACCGCCCCCCGGACAGAAACAGAAACTCAGCGTCCCGGATTAATCAGCCAGGTTCCTGGCCGATCGATCTTCAACTGCTGGCTGCGAACGCCGCTGGCGTTTTGCACTTCCAGTTGATAGTCCCCTGCCGCCAGATTAAGCGAAGCATAACCGCTAGTATTCGGTTTCACTTCCACCACGCTGCCATTCAGTAATAACACGTCGTCGCTGCTTAACTTCAGATACACGGTGGCCATCGCTGGCGCACTGGCAGGAGGCACCGCCGGGGAAGGGGTTGCGGTGCTGTTGCTGGCCGCTGCAGAGTGCTCCGGAACCGCGCTGTCCTCATGGTTAAGCCCCCAGACCAGTGCCACGACAGCGGCGACGGCCAGGCCGCTCAGTAACAGCAGCGGTCGCGACAGACGCTTTGCCACGCGCGGTGCCATTACCGGCTCGGCAGCGCCCGCGGCCGGATTAACGGCCAGCACCACGGGTTCAGGGTCGGGAAGGGCGGGCTGTTCCTCCTGTGCAACGTCCAGGGAGGCGACCAGCTCCTCTATCTCACTGACCGGCAGGTCAATCAGGGCTGCCAGCTCATCCACGGATTGTGGTCGCTGCCGGGGATCCATTTCCAGAGCCCGGTCTATCGCGTGCAATAACGGCAATGAATACCCTTCGGGGCGCAGGGTACTCAGGGGCTGATAGCGATCTTCAATGCAGCGTACCACGCTGACCGGCGGGGGATTACCGGTGATCAGCGTATGCAGTACCGCGCCCAGCGCGTAAATGTCGGTCCAGGGGCCCTGATCGCTGTCGCCCTCTTCACTGTACTGCTCAATGGGCGCATAGCCGGGCTTGAGCATGATCTCCATTTCATCGGAAAGGTTTCCGATTTCTTTGCGTGCTGAGCCAAAGTCGAGCAGCACGGGTAACTGGTTATCCTGGATCTGAATATTATCGAGTGAAATATCACGGTGCAGATACCCGGCGCGGTGAATGGTATTGATAGCACCAAACAACGGCGGCAAAAGCTGCCGTATCCATGCTTCGTTAATACTCTCCGGGCTGGTCTGCTGCCACGCTTTCAGCGTCATCCCGCTGTAGAATAGCGTGCCCATGTAGGCGGTTCCGTTCTCTTCCCAGAAGCGCAGAACGTGCAGCAGACCCGGGTGATTAAAGCGGGCGAGAAGACGCGCTTCCTGGATAAAACTGTTCAGACCGGCATTAAACAGGCGCTGATAGCGCTCGCCGCGCAGGCTGATGGCCAGATCCTCGTTGCGGCTGGCCAGCGAGACCGGCAGATACTCTTTAATCGCAATCGTGCGTTCAAGAAGATGATCCCAGGCACGGTAGACAATGCCAAATCCGCCCCCCCCAATCACTTCTTTGATTTCAAACTCGTTAAACCGGTAGCCAGCGGGAAGTGCGTTAGGTACATTTTTTTGTTGGTCATTAGCCGACATAGTGAAACTCTCATGGCGCCCTGTTGAGCGGGATATTAGTTAACGGTACGCCAGGCGCCAATCGCCGGGTCGGCCAGATCGGCGTGCAGGTCATCCACCAGCAGCACATTCACTTTCACACCTGCATCAATGCTATCTGACCAGGTTTTCCGCACAGCATCGACTTCCGTTTTCAACGCGGCGCCCTCGCGGGCCTGAGTTTTACTCATTTTTACCAGCAACGTGCCGTCAAACGACCAGACGTGCAGGCTATTGTTAAAGGGCAATACCAGCCAGCTGTCAGGGGCATCATCTCTTGCGAGCACCATACGCTGGTTGTTAACCGATACGACATCCAGAGACGCCCCGGTCGGGTGCAAATGGGCCAGCGGATAACCCTGATAAAAGTTTACTGCCAGCGATTCGCTCTTGTCGCCATGGGCCATGGTCAGTGTACTCTGACCATCGAGCCAGCCCTCCGTTGAGCAGTTCATGTTCTTATCATCCGGGATAAAGAGTGATTTACCCTTATCATCCCACCAGGTTCGAAAATGGCAGCCGCCTGGCAGATCAAAATGCTGGAGAGGTTCGGCATTCGCTGGCTGCGACAAATCGAGCGGCGAGGCGTTGCTGGCCGTTGCAGTCGCGGTGGCATCTGCCGTCACAATAGGACGCCAGCTCTGCTCCTTTGCTGCTGTTCCCGTGGCCAGTACCGCGCCCCGGGCGTTAGTCATCTGCCACGGCAGCTCCAGCAGTTTGCCGCACTGATTCTGCAGCAAATTGCCCACGCGCGGTAAGAAAGGGGTCAGAACATCTGACTCGGTACTTTTACCGGAGACAATACGCAGGTTCAACGTCTCCTGACACCAGGCAGCGGGCGCATTGCTGGAAACATTATCGATAAACACTTCCAGTTCAAGACTGGGGGAATAAACGACCCGGTAGTCCGCCGCCTGGGTCGTGGTAGCGAACAACAGAGTCAACGTAGCTGGCAACCAAAATTTCATAACATTCCTTGGTGTTAATCGCGTGGCGGAAGAAAGCGAGCAGAGTCCGCCATGGAGAAGAGTAGCGTGGTCTCCTGGGGTGAACCGACCCATACCGCCACGGCGCTCAGATTATCTGTTTTTACGCCGCGGTCGATGGCTTTTTGCATCAGCGCCAGCCACTCTTCCGGACAACTGACCATCCGGAGTGCCTGTTCCATCTCGACGGGGGTGAGATGACTCCAGAAACCATCGGTACAAATCAGGAAGGCATCACCATCCTGGAGCGTCACGACCTCACTGAAACCGTGCGGATGCGCCACATCAGCACCCAGGGCATTATAGAGTAAGCTGCTGTTAATGCCCGTGTTTTCATATCCCGCATCCTGTAACTGCTGCACCAGACTGTGGTCGCGGGTGACGCTATGTACAACGCCCCGCCGGAAAAGATATACCCGACTGTCACCGGCGTGAGCCCACCAGGCATGCAGGTTATCCCGATCGATAAAGAGTGCCGCAAGCGTGGTACTCATCTGCCGAAAATTCGGATTATTCCTCTGCGCGCTGAGAATGGCCTGCTCGGTATTTTCAATCAGTACCGCCGTGCGGTCGGGCTGAAGAGGGGTATCGACGTCAAGCTGGGCCAGCAGGGTATCACGGGCAATTGTGGCCGCCATTTCACCGCCCGATGAGCCGGCGACACCGTCACAGACCATAAAGCAGGCGGCGCGCTGCCCCAGCAGGGCCCCGATGGTGTCCTGATTACTCTCACGGGCACCTTTCTGACTGGTGGTGGAATACGTAATATTCATAAGTCTTCCGGGCGGGTCTGTGAATCTTTATATTGATTCACTTCGATGTCATAGGCGTGCAGGAAGGCTTCGCCAAACAGAGTATGGAAATCATCCTCTATTTCACCCGACGTGCTCTGATAGTGACGCATAAAATAGTCCCAGAGTGCAGCTTTTTTGCAACGGGGTAACGCCATTCGCGGTAGTACGCCGTCGCGGCGGGCATGTTCTTCCAGACGCTGCGGGTTAAAGGATTGCAGCATGGCGGCAATAATCGCGCGGATACCGGCAATCATCCCTAACTGATGGGCCTGCAGGTCCACCAGTGCATCGCGCACCGCCTGCTCTGGCGGCATAAAACCTGGCATCTGGCTCTGGTAAATCTGCATCAGCACCGTTTTACCTGAGGGAAGAATTTTGAACGGATTGTTGGCCTCATTCAGGATCATCGTCATTTCCGCTTTCACTCCCCGTTTCAGGATCGAACGCGATGAAAGCAGCGCAACAGTACCCTGTGAAAACAGACTGAGCATACGCCCGGTAATACGCATCTGATCTTCTGTCAGCGGCGTTTTATCCAGCGTGGTGTCCAGCCCCATGCCTTCCAGCAGTGCGGCCATCAAACGCTGCTCACGATTACCCCCCTCCGGGGCGTCATGGGCGGTGGAGGACGTATCGTTGCTTATCGGGTCAATTCCCAGACGGGCCACGGTCTGACGGGCCGTCCGCATATCGGCTGCCCCGGTGTCAGGGCTTTCTGTCGGGAGCGGAGCAGGCTCGTCCGCGGGACTCTGCATCTGCAGGGGATCGTCGCTGTTGCCCGCCTCGTCACCAAATAATGACAACGGGTCAACCTGTTCCTGTGTCGCCATGCTGACTTGCTGCGGATCGCTGACGTCAATCTGATAAGGGCCGATAGCCAGTGTGTCACCGTGTTCCAGGGTGACCTGACTGCCGCGCATCAGTTCATTGCCGTTGTGGATCACCGCAATGACGCTACCCTGGTTGGTCAGGCGACAGTCGCCGTTAGCCGCCACATGTACCAGCGCCTGCAGGCGCGAGATCGCCCGCTCAGGATCCGGCAGCACCAGGTCGTTATCAACGCTGCGGCCAATCGTGCCGCCCGGTGGTACAAAATCGCAGGCGACGATCGGAATGTCGTCCTGGTTCTGTAAAATGGTCAATCGCATGCGTTTTTCCTGCAATAAAGCCGATGGCCAAAACACGCTATTCAAACATCGGAGGATAGAGTCCGTGACGGCCCGGCTTTAACCCGGCCGCCGGATGAAATAATTGCGAAAAGAGCTGTGCGGTCAGATTCCCGCTATGTTTGTGGCTGGTCAGGGGATACCCGTCACTCTGATTGGTCCACCAGTAACTGATGTACTGCAGTGGATCAAAATGGAGCGCCACTTCCCGCCATGCCAGCGTACAGGGCAGGTCCTGATAGCCAATCACATCCATAATATCGGAGCGCCCGGTATCCGGTAACGACAGGGGCGACATGCCGCGCAGCGCCTGCTCAAGCCAGTCTACAGAGTGTAACTGCTGAACGGACTGATTAAGCGTGGCACCCAACTCCTGAAACCACTCCCCGGAGATGGCCAGTTGGGCGGGATGCCAGGCACTCACCGGAACACTTTGCACCGCCAGCAGGGGCCATGCCCGTCCCACTCTGTCGCGCGACGGCATCAGGCAACCGATCTGTACCCGCTGAACCCCCAGGGTGGCGGGCAGGGCGAAGTTCCACACCGGTGCCCGGCTGAACGGGTCTGTCGTCCCATCATGATGATGGTGCCAGTGAGCCAGGCCAAGCTGAAACCAGTTCGACCAGCTGTCAATCAGCCCTTCCGGCATACGGCGATGCAAAAAGTCACCCGCCGTGGGCAGTTTGCCATACCATCCCAGGTCATTTCTCGCTGCCATAGTGATGACCCTATCAGTGAACGGGGTTGAGGCGACCCGCATCAAAAGTGTGCATTTCGGCAGAGGCTGTCGCAGTGGCCTGACGCCCGGAATTGTCCAGATTGAGCGCTAATGTTTTCACCATCAGCGCATTATCGCGCACGTAGGGAGAACTCAGAATCTGACGGTCCAGCAGTTGGCTTAAGTGCCAGTCGAGCTGTTGTAGCTCACGCGTTGTCACGCTGGCTGGCAGCTTGCGCTGCAGGTTCTGCATCACCCAACCCCGCAGAAACTCACCATCGTAGCTGCGCGGCTGATACAGCATCTGATAGGCGCGCAGGGCATTACGACTAAATTCAGCATCTTTCCCATCGTCATTACGGAGTGTGTAGGTGATGATTTGAGCGACCCTGGGCAGAAGCAATGATTTCAGCGCCCCCTGATACAGCCCCCACGTCGCATCACTAATCTGATCGCCACGGTAAAGCCCACCCCGCAGAGTCAGCGGTGGCGACGCCAGCGAAAAATGGCGACTTTGCGGCAAGGCGACCAGGGTATTTAAGAAGGGTAGCAGATCCAGGATATCACCGTGGTTATCCCGGGTGAGTTGTTTTGCCTGCTGCGTCACCGCGGGCAGGCGCGCGGCCACTTCCTGCAGGTAATCCTGATTTTTCATATAGCTGGTCAACCAGAGCGCCGACGTTCCCAGCAGGGCGACGGCGAGTGCCACATAGCCTGTCCTGTGTAGCAGGCGGTTACGATCTTCCCAGCGACGATCGCTGCCTGCCAGCCGGCTCTCTTTAAACACCACATCGCAGAGCAGGCCATGAATAAAGAAGCTTTGTCCTTTATTCGCCGGGATGGGGGCACTACGGTTCACGGTATCCCAGCTGGCAATAGACTGCCCTTGCGGCTGGGGTAGCTGCAGTTTACGCGACAGTTCGCCCATCACCCGGTCAAACGGCAGGCCTTCCTGAGTGCCGCTGGTAAAGAACAGACCCCGTGCGGCCCAGGGAGTTTCGCTGTGTTCCGGTGAAAAAACAATATCAAGGTATTCGGCCAGCAGAGGACGCAACGCGCTAAATTCCTGCGGAAACTGGAAACATTCTGCGCGCAAAGTCAGATCGCTTTCCTGCGCCATCTTGTCGCTGAGACCGGCCATCAGTCGGGAAGAGAGCTGCTTAAAGCGTTGTTCAAACTGCGTGTTCAGGCGTCGATCGTTTTGACGTCCTGGTTCCCACGGGAAGGTGAACCCACATATGTCTTCTCGCTGCTGTTTATCGATCCGGGCGAAATAGGACATAAATCCCTTCAGCAGGTCGGTTTTAGTCACCATGATATACACGGGGAAGGCGATACCGGTCTGTTGATGAAGTTCAGCCATGCGCTGACGCAGTGCGCTGGCCTGCGCATGACGCACTTCGGCGGAGTCACTCAACAGGTCGGCGACGCTGATGGTCATGATCACACCATTAATCGGCTGGCGTGGGCGATAACGTTTCAACAGGGTAATAAAGGTCTGCCATTCACTGGCATCGCGTGCGCGCTGACTCTCCTGCAGAGTGTAGCGCCCTGCCGTATCCAGCAGCACGGCCTGGTCGGTAAACCACCAGTCGCAGTGACGGGTACCGCCAATGCCGCGAAGGGCGCTTTTACCGAGTGTATCGCTGAGCGGAAATTCCAGACCGGAGTTGACCAGCGCCGTCGTTTTTCCTGCGCCGGGCGCGCCGACAATCAGATACCAGGGTAACTGATAGAGATATTGTGCGCTGAAGCGTCGCAGCCAGCCTTTACGCCTGCCGAATTGCGTTTTCTTTAACAGCATGGCCGCTTCACTGAAGCGGTTATCCAGCATTTCACCCGTCGCCTGAAGCTCCGCATGATCGATGTTGCTGATTTGCAGGCGCGTCAGCAGCTTGCTATTAAACCAGGCGCGGTAAAGCTGAGGGATAAGCTGAAAAAGTATCCATAAAAAGTAGGTCAGGCCGATTAACAACTGACGGTTCAGCGGGCTGTCCAGCCCCTGCAGTGGGGTCAGTGAGAGCAGGGGGCCGACCATCCAGATGAGCGCAGAGAGCGCGGTGACGCCAATGAGTCCCCAGAGCAGGCGGCTGGAGAGCAGTGAAAAGAAGGTCTTTAGCATCATTTTTTCCCCGTAGAGTGGCTGTCGTCTGACTCAGGGGCAGCGAACAGGGTGATTTCAACACGGCGGTTCTGCGCACGGTTCTCTGTGCTGTCGTTCGGTAACAGCGCGCCGCTGTCGCCCCGTCCCTGAGCGTGAACGCTGATCCCCGGCTGAGACATCATCTCAGCCATCATGGTGCTGATGGCACGCGCCTGGGCGGCAGAGTATTCATAATTTGACGGGAAGCGACGTGAGAGCACCCGCTGATCATCGGTGAAAACGCTCACCAGAATGGTGCCTTTAGCCGACTCCATGGCCGTGGCTACGCGGGCTATCAGCGCGCGCCCCTCCTGGGAGAGTCCGGTTGTGGCAGGTTCAAACAGCCGGTCAGCGGACAAAATCACTTTACTGCCGTTATTACTGTCCGCGACGTCGAGTTTGCGCTCAATAATCAGGTCGCTCAGGCGCTGACGTAAGTCCAGCAGAGCCTGTGGGGCGGTCGCGCGTTGTCCGGTCACCACTTTTGGCAATGGGGTTTGCCAGATTTGCCGCAGCAGAGGTTCAGCGGCATTGCCTAACCGCCAGTTGAGCGTGGAAAAAAAGACACAGCCGATGAGGGTGGCGAGGGAAAAACAGACCCAAAGAGGAACCGGCGGGCGCCACAGCGTACTTTGCCCGGCGGCAATGGACGTTTGTGGTAACGGTTGTACTTCTTCGACACGCACATCCCGAATCAGCTGGGCCAGACGGGTGCGAACGGCATCACGCTGCAGGCGACCATTATCCATACTGCGGTAACGACCTTCATAGCCCAGCAGTAAACAAAAATGGATCACTTCCAGCAGCCAGAGATGCTGGGCAGGATTCTGTGAAATGCGTGACAGCAGCTGGAAGACTTTTTCGCCGCCCCAGCTTTCATTGTGAAAGGTTACCAGCAGGCCATTTGCAGACCAGACGCCACGGCTGCCCCACGGCGTTTGCGCGGCGGCTTCATCCAGCACGGCGCACAGGCAGTAGCGGGCACCAATAATCATTTCAAAGGGCATCCCCGCCTGTTTACAGCGTGCCTCAAACTGTCGCATTTCATCGATCAGCTGATGGCGTAAACCGGCCGGGTCGTCATGGGTAGCCGCCAGGCGGATCTGTACAATCGCATTAAGCAACGGCGAGGCAGCGACCAGCAAGGCATTGTCTTGGTTGACCGGAGTGGCGGGGTCAACAGGGAATTCCGACGTCATGAGGATGTGTTATTCTCGGCTGTATGCCAGGAGGCAAATAGGAAACTTTACCAGACGCAGAAGAAACGCGTTGGCTGCCATCCCTGGCAGCACGGTGCCTTAATAAGCGCGTTACTCCAGAATCCAGGTCGCCGTATTATTGTTGCGGCAGGCTTTACTCTTGCCGCCAACATCGACGCATACTTTTTTGCTGTTTTTACGCGGCCGTGGACGATCGCTGCGCACTGTGGCGTCGTACAGCTCACTTTTCACACCGGCTTTCAGCGGTACGTAACCAATCAGCTGCTGCTGATCGACGTCAGCAATGGCAAACCAGCGGTTCTCCACTTCACCCAGTACCAGAAAAGGTTTGCCGTTTTCCAGATAGCGCACCACTTTGCCGCCATAGTCCGGGCTGGTCATGACGGAGGCATTGTAGAGCGCGCGATAGTTCTCATTCACAGGCGTGAAGGACGTAGGCGCTTTCACCGCATGTCGATGTGTTAGCGTCGCGCCATCGACGACACTGGTTATGACCGTATCATCATTGACCGGAGGAGGGGGCGTTTTGCACCCTGATAACGTGAGCGCGGCCAGCAGGGTAAACGCGATGCTAATTTTCACTTTAATCCTCGTGAATATCATCAAATAATCGGGTTCTTTTCAGATGCGACAGGGCGACTCTGAGCGACTCCAGGAACGCGTGATTAAACGCGGTGTGGCCTGTACGTTCCGGGAGGAAAATTCACAGGTTTACATAAAGATAATTCTTACGTCAGTTTACCTGACGCTTTTGGGAATGGAAACCATTGCGGACGCCGGATGAACATGTTAATGCGGTCGGCGGGCGTGACAGAGTTTGCCTGAAAGGTGACAAAACGGCAATTTGATTAGTATCAATAATCAGTATTCCGTCCTGCGCTATGCTGTCCGCCTGAAAACCACGCGATGCCTGACATTAACATACGCGAACGCAGCAGCATGACTGATTGATTGCAGCCGGTTAATGACCTCCGTCGGCGCGCCCTTTTTCAGGGAAGTGCCAGGCGGTATCCATGCGGTGCGCGACGAGAGGGGGAGTGCCAGGTCGATGAAAAAAAAGCAGGGTATGAACGATGAGCGGGGGTGATCCTTCTCCGCTGGCGTACCTGCTGGCTTCGCGTCAGCGGGAAATCGCCAGCCTGCGCTCCCTTTTACAGAAGGGCCGACTGACCACAGAGGTCAGTCAGCTGATCCATGAAATCCAGCGGGAGCGCGGGGCCAGTAATCTGTGGCTCTGCACGACAGGGCAGATGTTCGGTGACGAACTGTCACAGTGCAGTCGTCGTGTCAGGCACAGCCAGAGCGAGGTCATTGCCCTGTTGCCTGCGTTGCCAGAGGACGACAGCGACGGGCTGGTCTCCAGCCGCTTGTACAGCCGGATTGCTACAGCGCTACAGGCGCTGGGTGAACGGGACGTTCTGCGCGAGCAGGTACAGCAGCGTACCCTCTCCCATGATGCGGCGATGGCGCAGTTTAACCATATTATTCGCCAGCTTCTGAACCTGATATTTGAGATGGTAGATACGGCCTCTGACCCCGGTGTTTCCCGCGCGCTGATTGCTATGTTCAGCTTTATGCAGGGTAAAGAACTGGCCGGTCAGGAGCGCGCCATGGGGGCGGCGGGGTTTGCCTCAGGAAGACTGACGATGGCGCTGAGCCAGCAGATTGTGGCGTTGATAGATGCCCAGGAACGCTGTTTTAGCCATTTTGTCGGTTTTGCAGACGATGACAGTCTGCAACGCTGGCAGCAGGTGGCGCAGGAAGAGAGCGACATCGAGCGACTGAGGCGTATTGCCTGTACCACGTTATGTCAGGATGAGCCGGATGCAGCAATGGCGCTGCGCTGGCATCAGTGCCTGACACGGCGAATTGACGGTATGAAAACTGTCGAGGACAGGCTGGCGCGTGCCGTGATGCAGCGCTGCCGGCAGAGTATTGCACATGCCGAGGCGCAGGGTCAGAGCCTGACAGACGACCTGCTCCAGCAGCAGATGCAAAACCGGGCAAATGAGCCGGCGTGGAGCGTCTTTATCGCCGCGGAGGAGTGGCAGGAAACGTCCCCGGCAGAGCCGCTGGAGGCCGATGCTCTCACCCCACGGCTGGGACGGTCGCTGCTGGCGATGATCCAGCAGCAGTCAAAACGGCTACAGGATCAGGATGACGAGCTGGCTGCTTTGCGCGCCAGCATTGAAGATCGTAAGCAGATCGATCGCGCTAAGGTACTGCTGATGCACCATCACGGCTACGGTGAAGAACAGGCCTGGCAGGCATTACGTAAAATGGCGATGAACCAGAACAAGCGCATGGTGGAAATTGCCAGCGCGCTGATGGCGGTGGCTTCTGCGTTTGAACCTGCGAAAAAGTAGTCGCCTGCGCAAAGGTAACACAACATAAAACGGAGCGGTTTCGCCAATGGCGGTGAAACCCCTCTTCGGATAACGGCGTCCAGCTCCCTGCATCAGGCAGGGGGGTGGGCGCTTTTTTTTTGGGTTTTTCAGAGAGTGACAATGATGAGCAATTCACAAAGCAGAGTACCCGCCCCGGGCAACGCGGCTGAAGCCGCCGGCAAACCCACGCTGGTGGTCATCGGGCATGGCATGGTCGGCCAGCACTTTCTGGAGCAGATGGTCAGCCTGGCGCTTCATCAGCAGTATCAGATTGTCGTGTACGGCGAGGAGCGCTATGTCGCCTATGATCGCGTCCACCTGTCGGAATACTTTGCCGGTAAGGGGCACGCCGAACTGTCGCTGGTGCCACCGGGATTCATGGAACAGAACGGCATACAACTGCGCACCGGGCGTCAGATCGTCGCTATCGACCGCCAGCAACAGCAGGTGCGCGAAGCCGACGGGCGCGTGCAAAATTATGATCGGCTGGTGCTGGCGACCGGTTCCAGCCCGTTTGTGCCCCCAATCCCCGGCAGTGAGCACGCGTCCTGCTTTGTCTATCGCACACTGGACGATCTGGATTCCCTCGCAGCCAGGGCAGCCACGGCAAAACGCGGCGTGGTGATCGGCGGCGGATTACTGGGGCTGGAAGCGGCCAATGCGCTGAAGACGCTGGGGCTGGAGACATCAGTCGTGGAATTGTCTCCACGGCTGATGGCGGTACAGCTTGATGAGGGCGGGGCTGCGATGCTGCGCCGTAAAATCGAGGCGCTCGGGGTTAAGGTACTGACCGGCAAGGCCAGTCAGGGCATTGACGTGCAGAAAGACGGCACGCTGCGGCTCAATTTTGCCGATGGCAGCGAACTGGAAACCGACCTTGTGCTGTTTTCGGCGGGGATCCGCCCGCGCGATCACCTGGCAGCCTCAGCCGGGCTGACCCTGGGGCGGCGCGGGGGCGTGGTCATTGATGACTGCTGCCAGACTTCCGATCCCGCCGTCAGCGCCATCGGTGAGTGTGCCGTCTGGCAGGGCAATCTCTATGGTCTGGTCGCCCCCGGCTACCAGATGGCACGCGTGCTGGCCGCGACCCTGGCCGGGGAAGCGGCCGCCTTTAGCGGTGCAGATATGAGTACCAAACTCAAACTGCTGGGGGTGGAAGTGGCTTCAATGGGGGATGCCCACGGCACCACCCCGGGCAGCCAGAGCTATTACTGGACCAATGAACCCCATGAAATTTATAAAAAGATTGTGGTGTCCGCCGATGGTAAAACGCTGCTCGGTGGCGTGCTGGTCGGAGACAGTAGCGAATACAGCCTTCTGCTGCAGATGATGCTCAACGGCATGACCCTGCCGGATGCACCGGAAACCCTGATCCTGCCGCAGAGCGCCGGAGCACCATCGAAAGCGCTGGGCGTAGCGGCACTGCCGGACAGTGCTCAGGTTTGTTCCTGTCATAACGTGACCAAAGGAGACATCTGCGCCGCAGTCAGAGCCGGGTGCAGTGATATGGCCTCGCTGAAGGCCAGTACCAAAGCCGCCACCGGCTGCGGAGGATGCGCCGCGCTGGTTAAACAGGTGATGGAGTATCAGCTGGCCGATCTGGGCGTGGAGGTGAAGAAAGATATCTGCGAGCACTTCCCGTGGTCACGGCAGGAGCTTTATTCGCTGATCCGCGTCGGCAACATCAAAAGCTTCGAACAGCTGCTGGCTAAACACGGGCGCGGCTGCGGCTGTGAGATCTGTAAGCCGCTGGTGGGGTCGATGCTGGCCTCCTGCTGGAACGAGTATCTGCTGACGCCAGCTCTGCTACCGCTTCAGGACACCAATGACCGCTATTTTGCCAATATCCAGAAGGATGGTACTTACTCGGTCGTGCCCAGGATGCCAGCCGGTGAGGTCAGCGCCGAAGGGCTGATTGCTATGGGTGAAATAGCCCGTGAATATGGTCTTTACTGCAAAGTCACCGGCGGGCAGCGTATCGATCTGTTTGGTGCCCAGCTGGAGCAACTGCCCGAAATCTGGCAGAAGCTGCTGGCCGCCGGGTTTGAGACCGGCCACGCCTATGGCAAATCGCTGCGCACCGTGAAGTCCTGCGTGGGCTCCACCTGGTGCCGCTACGGCGTACAGGATTCTACGGGCTTTGCCGCCCGGCTGGAGAACCGTTACAAGGGCCTGCGCTCACCGCACAAAATCAAAATGGCGGTGTCCGGCTGTACGCGGGAGTGCTCCGAAGCCCAGAGTAAAGACATCGGGGTGATCGCCACCGACAAAGGCTGGAACCTTTACGTCTGTGGCAACGGGGGAATGAAACCGCGTCATGCCGATCTGTTTGCCAGCGATCTGGATGATGAAACCCTGCTGCGTTACGTCGACCGCCTGCTGATGTTTTACATCCGTACCGCTGACCGCCTGCAGCGCACCAGCGTATGGATGGATAACCTCGAAGGGGGCCTGACCTATCTGCGTCAGGTGGTGATTGATGACGTCCTCGGCGTGGCCGCCGAGCTGGAAGCGGATATGCAGCGCGTGGTCGACAGCTACCAGTGTGAATGGCAGACCACGCTGGCCAGCCCCGATCGCGTGGCGCTGTTCCGTCGCTCGGTCAACGAGGTGCAACCCACCTCACTATGGAATGCTGTATGCCAGATCGAGGACATTCCACCGCAGGCAGGGATAGGTGCCCGGCTGGGCTCACAGCCGATTGCGTTGTTCCGCCTGGACGATAAGGTTTACGCGCTGGACGATCTGGAGCCGGGAACCGGGGCCAACGTGCTGTCGCGCGGTCTGCTCGGGGACAGCGGCGGTGATGCGCTGGTGATCTCGCCGTTGTACAAACAGCGTTTCCGCCTGCGGGACGGGCAGAGCCTGGATAATCCGGCCCTCTCACAGCGCTGCTGGCCGGTGAAAGTAGAGCAGGGACAGGTATGGGTCGCCAGCACGCCAATGGTGCAGGCCGGAAAAACGATCACCGCTTGAGAGTAACCGATGACTGCGAAAATTCCTTCTCTTGATAAACTGCTGGCCGGGAATATGGTTCCCGGCCAGCAGGGGGCCGTATGGCTGGTAGGAGCCGGCCCGGGTGCCGTTGATCTGCTGACGGTTCGCGCGTTGCGTCTGATTGAACAGGCGGAAGTGGTTGTCTATGACCGGCTGGTCAGCCCGGAGATCCTTGCGCTGATCCCGCCTGGTGCACTGAGCATCGACGTCGGAAAAACGCCGGGCTTCCACGGGATGAAACAGTCGCAGATTAACCAGCTGCTGGAAGATCTGGCCCGCGCCGGCCGGCAGGTTGTCCGGCTGAAAGGGGGGGATCCCTTTATCTTCGGCCGGGGCGGTGAGGAGATGGTGTGGCTGCAAAAAGCCGGAGTTACCTGCCATATTGTGCCCGGTATTACTGCTGCCACCGGCTGTGCTGCCGCCAGCGGCATCCCGCTGACTCACCGTGACCTGGCCCAGTCTGTGCGCTTTATTACCGGTCACGGGCGTGACGGGAAACCGCGACTTGACTGGGAAAGCCTGCGCGACGCACGTCAGACGCTGGTGTTTTATATGGGGCTGACCTGGTGTGAAGCCTTAAGCGGACAGCTGATCCTGTCCGGGCGTGATGCCGCTACCCCGGTGGCGATCGTCGAGCGGGGAACAAGGGCAGACCAGCGCACCCTGATCACCCGTCTTGACCGGCTGGCGCAGGCCGTGGCCTTGCACCAGCCGCAGTCACCCAGTCTGTTAATTGTGGGCGAAGTAGTGAGCCTGTATCGCCCCGACGCCGTTCAGGTCGCCACCAGTACGGTGATCCCCAGCGCTTCAAAGGCCGAGATCGACGCCTGACTGATGCCGCTGTCGGTGATCAGATAGTGGATTTTGCTCCAGTCACACGGCAGCGCAAACATCGAGACTTTGTCGATTTTGCTGGAATCGGCCACCACATAAACCGTGCTGGCTGAATGGATCATCGCACTTTTCACTTTGATATCGGTTTCGCTGGGAAAACTGAGGCCCAGACGGGGGGAGATACAGGCCGTCGCCAGAAACAGCTTTTCTGCCAGCACGTTTTCAAAAAAGCTGGCGGCTTTTTCACCCGAAGTGGACAGGGTCGGAAACTTAAAGGTACCGCCGGTGAGCAGAATATTGATCCCCGGCTCCCCGCCCAGCTTCAGGGCGATATTCACCGCATTTGTGACCACCGACAGCCGCCGGATATGTGCCATATGATTGGCGATAGCGGTGGTGGTGGTGCCGGAATCGAAAATCACCGTATCGCCGTTTTCGATATGTCGGGCTGCCAGCCGGCCAATGGCATCTTTCGCCTCCATATGGGTCTGCCGTTCCAGCAGCAGCGCGCCGGTATTTTGCTTGCCGGTCATCAGCGTGGCGCCGCCGTGATAGCGCTGCACATGCCCCTCTTTCTGTAATATCCGCAGGTCGGTGCGCAGCGTCGCCTCCGTCAGGCCGAACGTCTCTTTCAGCCTTTTCACCGTGACGGTGCCATCCTCACGGATCATTTCCAGGATTTTTTCCCGCCGTTGCTGCATATCAGCCAGCTGTTCATTTTTGTTTTTCACGTCAGTCACTCCCTTTACCTGAAAGCGGGTCGCAGGGCCGCCAGCCGGGCTGCTGCGCTAAATAGTAACCCCCGACCGGAGCAATTGCGAGGATAGCGAAGGGGACTTTTCATTTTCGAATGAAAGTCACAAATGGTCATTTTGTTGATTTAACTGGCTTTTAACGTTAAGAAACTGGATTGAATTGTCATCTTTAATGCTTAATTTATTGATTATTATGATGTTGTGTTATTTTTGTGCTTTTGTTTGAAATATGATCAACCCCACAATATGATAACAAACGATAGCGTATATTTTTATTCGAAAACGAAATTGCCGCAGCAGACTGTCATATCAGCACGCTATCCCGCCCGCGGCGTCACAGATGAAGAGGTAATGATGGATTTTCAGGCAATCAAACAGACGGCGCGCCAGGCCCGGCGCTACGTACTGCAAATGAATCATCGGGCAGGCAAAGGGCACACCGGCGCCGACCTCTCAGAGGTGGATATCATCTGCACCCTGTTTATGGCGGTGATGGATCGCAGCCGTCCGCGTCCGGATCAGGATCGTTTCATCCTGTCAAAAGGCCACGGCGCTGGCGGACTTTACTGCAGCGCGGCGGCGATGGGGCTGATAGACCCGGCGATCCTTGACCAGTTTATGGGCGACGATACGCTGCTGGCGGGGCATCCCATCCACCAGAAGCTGCCTGAACTGGTGGAAATTAACTCCGGAGGATTAGGCCACGGCCTGTCGATCGGTGTCGGCCTGGCGCTGGGGAACAAACTTTCTGGTCGTGCTGATCGCAGGGCCTTTGTCCTGCTGGGCGACGGCGAACTGGCGGAGGGGTCGAACTGGGAAGCCGCCATGTCGGCCAGTAAGTTCAGGCTGGAAAATCTGGTCGCCATTGTCGATCGCAACCGCCTGCAACTGGCCGGTAAAACAGAGGACATTATGCCGCTGGAGCCACTGGCCGATAAATGGCTGGCCTTTGGTTTTGAAGTGCTCGAATGCAACGGCCACGATCCCGAAGCGATAGCCGCCGCCGTGAACCAGCCGGGCATCGGTAAACCGCGCGTTATTTTAGCCAATACCGAAAAAGGGCACGGTATCTCCTTTATGGCCAACGTCCCGGCCTGGCATCACGCCGTACCTGACGATGAACAGCTGGCCCTTGGGCTGGCCGAGCTGGAGGATTAAACATGCAAGACTTACGCGACGCCGTGATTGCCACGCTGGTGCAAGCCCAGACCGGGGGGGCCGACCTCAGTGTAATGGTGGCTGATTCCACCTCTACGTCAAAAATTGCCCCGTTCGAGAAAGCCTTTCCTGATCGGGTGATCAACGTCGGTATTGCCGAACAGAATATGGTAGGAATGGCGGCGGGAGTGGCACTGAGCGGCCGCACCGTCTTTACCGCTAACGCGGCCCCGTTCCTGTTTGCCCGATCAAACGAGCAGCTGAAAAATGACGTCTGCTACTCCGAAACCAACGTCAAAATGCTCGGCCTGAATGCCGGTTTTGCTTACGGCCCACTGGGGGCAACCCACCACTGTACAAATGATATCGCCATCGCCCGCTCGATGGGCAATCTGCAGATTTTCGCGCCGGCGGATGCAATCCAGGCCAGCGCCATCGCCCGCCACGCCATCAGCCATCAGGGGCCGGTCTATATCCGCATGGACAGCGACAAAGTGCCGCTGCTGCACGACGCGGACTATCAGTTTGTTCCCGGAAAACCGGAAGTGTTGCAGCAGGGAACCGACACCGTGGTGTTCTGCCTGGGCACGCTGGCTCATGAAGCGCTGGCAGCGAAGGACGACAGCATCACTATCGTCTCGCTGCCTTCCCTGTGGCCGCTGGACGAAGCGGCCGTCGTGGCCCTGATCGCCGCCCACCGTCAGGTCATCACCATGGAGGAGCATGTCCTGAGTGGTGGACTGAGCAGCATTATCGGCGAGCTGCTGCTTCAGCACAGCCTGCGCCAGCGCTTTGTTCCGCTGGGTATTCCCCCTTATGAATTTACCCACAGCAGCAGCCGTGCCGCCCTGCGTCGCCAGTTTCGCATCGATGCCGACGGTCTGCGAGCTACGTTAGAAAACCTGGTTGCAGCGTAAGGAGAGGGTGAAAAATGAGTCACGAATATGACGTCAACCTGCGCTACGGCGTAGACATTAACGGCGATTTGAGCGGTAAGGTCGCCGTTGTGACCGGTGGGCTCGGTGGGATCGCCATGGCCAGCAACCAGATGCTGTTGGAAAAAGGGGCGAAGCTGGCGCTGCTGTACCCGGCATTTGAACAGAGCAAAGTGGCAGAGGTAGCCGGGCAATTTGCCGCCGATCGCGTGCAGTTTGTCCAGTGTGATGTGACCGACCCGGACGCTGTCGAGCAGGCAATTGCACAGGTTGAAGCACACTACGGACAGATCGACATTCTGGTGAACTGCGCGGGCTACGTGATGTTACAGCCGGTGCTGGAAACTGACTTTAGCGAATGGCAGAAGCAGGTCGCTGTCAATCTGACCGGGCCGTTCCTCTGTTCGCAGGCGGTGGCAAAACGCATGGTGAAAGCAGGTAAAGGCGGAAAGATCATCAATATCGCCTCGCAGGCGGCCTCTATTGCCATTGATAACCATGTGGCTTACACCTCGGCCAAAGCGGGACTGCTGGGCATGACCAAAGTGATGGCAAAGGAGTTTGCGCCGCACAAAATCAATGTAAACACCCTGTCGCCGACCGTGGTGCTGACGCCGATGGGCGAGAAAGCCTGGCGTGGTGAAAAAGGGGAGGCGATGAAGCAGCTGATCCCGATGGGACGCTTTGCCTACACGGACGAAATTGCCGCCGCTGTGCTGTTTTTTGCCGGCAACGGCAGCGACATGATCACCGGAGCTGATCTGATGATCGATGGTGGTTTCACTATTTGGTAAGACTTCAGACCGGCTTCGCCCAGACCAGAGACGCTGAGAATCAAACGCTGTACCTACACATAACAACATAACAAATTGCGAGAACATCAATATGAAAATGCGTTTAACGCTGTTAGCCGTTGCGACCGCCTGTACCTTCTCCCACGCCGCGTTTGCGGCAGAGAAAGGCACCATTATGATCCTGGTGAACTCCCTGGATAACCCGTATTACGCCTCTGAAGCGAAAGGCGCCAATGTGAAGGCTCAGGCGCTGGGCTATAAAACCACCGTCCTGTCCCACGGTGAAGATGTGAAGAAGCAAAGCGAACTGATAGATGCCGCCATCGGCAAAAAGGTGCAGGGCATTATCCTCGATAACGCCGACTCTACCGCCAGCGTCGCCGCCATTAAAAAAGCCAAAGACGCGGGTATTCCGGTGGTACTGATTAACCGTGAAATACCGGTGGATGACGTCGCCCTGGAGCAGATCACCCATAACAACTTCCAGGCAGGTTCCGATGTCGCCAACGTCTTCGTCGAAAAGATGGGCGAGAAAGGAAGCTATGCCGAACTGACCTGTAATCTCGCCGACAATAACTGCGTCACCCGCTCTAAATCCTTCCACCAGGTGCTGGATCAGTACCCGGAAATGAAAAGCATCGCCCGACAGGATGCCAAAGGCACCCTGATCGATGGTAAGCGCATCATGGACAGCATTCTGCAGGCACACCCGGATGTCAAAGGCGTGATCTGTGGTAACGGGCCGGTCGCGCTGGGAGCGATCGCCGCGCTGAAGGCTGCCGGACGTGACGACGTGATCGTGGTTGGCATTGACGGCAGTAATGACGAACGCGATGCGGTCAAAGCCGGGACGCTGAAAGCCACCGTGATGTTACAGGCGCAGGCCATCGCCGCCCAGGGCGTGACGGATATCGACAACTTCCTGCAGAAAGGTATCAAGCCAGAAAAACAGCGCGTTATGTTCCGCGGCATCCTGATCAACCAGGGCAACGCAGACAAAGTGCAGGACTTTAATTTCAAATCCTGAGTTAACGTTTTTACATAATGTTGCTGCGCCCCTGCGGGGGCGCTAAGGAGAGAATTATGTCCAGGCGAGTCTGGCTGACCATGGCCACTTTAGCCCTCGGAGGCTGCCGCATTGTGTCGCAGCAGGAGCTGGCCGATTTAAAAAACCCGCCCAACCCGGCGATGGCAAACGTCACCGCTACCTGGCAGCAAAAGATTGTGCCGCAGATAGTGAGCACGGCAAAACCCCTGGGCGAGATGATGGCATCGCTGGCGGCGGCAAAAGATTTTGACGCCGCCTGCAAGGCTTCGGGATATCGCAGTCAGGATGAAAACCCGTGCGTGTTCAGTGTGAAAATTCAGGGGGCGGTGACCGCGGTGAATACCACCTCACGCAGCGGGAAAATGACGGTGAAAGACGTCAGCGGCCAGGAGGTGGTGGTGCAGATTGGCCCGATTATTCGCGGCACCGCGCTACGGGATGCCTATCAGGGCGCGAGCTATCAGGATTTCAACGATCAGGTGCTGTTTGGCGACTACGGGCGCGCCATCAATAACCTGGCCTCGGCTGAGGTGCAAAAGTTGCAGCCGAAAGTGGGCGATAACGTCGAGGTTGACGGCGTCTTCAGCAGTTGGGATGTGCCGCAAACGCCGCCGGACGTTACGCCGGCCCACGTGGTACGTAAGTAAAGGGGGCATGATGGCTGAGTATCAAATCGACCCACTGCCGCAACGTCAACAGCAGTCAGCGGTGGTGATTGAAGCGCGCAATGTCTCACGTGTCTATCCCGGGGTCACTGCGCTCGACCAGGTGAACTACCGCGTCTATCGCAACAAGGTCAACGTGCTGATCGGGGAGAACGGGGCCGGTAAATCGACCATGATGAAGATGCTGGCCGGGGTGGAAGTGCCGTCTTCCGGGCAGATTTTCCTTGAGGGGGAAGCCGTCTCGCTGCACTCCACACAGCAGGCAGAAAAGCACGGCATCAGCATCATTTTTCAGGAACTGAACCTGTTCCCGAATATGAACGTGATGGACAACATCTTTATCGGTAATGAGTTTTTCCAGCGCGGCCGGATTAATGAGAAATATCAGTACCAGCTGGCGAAAGCCCTGCTGGAACGGCTGGAGCTGGATGTCGATCCTTATGCGCCGCTCGGGGAACTGGGCATTGGCCACCAGCAGCTGGTGGAAATTGCGCGTGCGCTGTCAAAAGACACCCGGGTACTGATTATGGACGAACCGACCTCGGCACTCAGTCAGTCCGAGGTCAAAGTGCTGTTCAACGTGATTGCCGCGCTAAAACGGCGCGGCGTCACCATCATCTACATTTCGCACCGTCTGGAAGAACTGATGGAGATTGGCGACCACATCACCATTTTCCGCGACGGGAAGTTTATCAGTGAGCGTGAGGTGCGTGACGCCAGTGTGCCGTGGATCATCGCCCAGATGGTTGGCGACAAGAAAAAACAGTTTGACTATGCCCCGGCCCGCCAGGGGGACGTCGTGCTGGAGGTCAGCGGGCTGACGGCGCTGCGTCAGGATGGCGGCTATAAGCTGAATGACGTCGGCTTCAGCCTGCGTAAGGGTGAAGTGGTCGGCATCTATGGCCTGCTGGGTGCCGGGCGCACCGAGCTGTTCAAAGCCCTGATCGGCCTGATGGGCTGCGAGCACGGCACGGTTTCGCTGAACGGCGAATGCCTCGATAAACGGGATTTCCAGTACCGGCTGAAAAAAGGCATTGCCCTCGTACCGGAAGATCGTAAAGGCGAGGGGATGATTGGCATGATGTCGGTGAAAACCAATATGACATTAAGCGATCTCAGCCTGCGTGGATTCCGCCGGGCGCTGGGCCTGCTGCGCCCGCAGAAAGAGACGGAAAAGGTGAACGAGATGGTGCAGCGTCTGGCGATCAAAGTCAGCGATACCGACCTGCCGATCACCTCTCTGAGCGGCGGTAATCAGCAAAAAGTGGTGCTGGGTAAGGCGCTGATGACCGGGCCGGAAGTGGTACTGCTGGATGAACCGACGCGCGGTATTGATGTGGGGGCAAAAACCGACGTGTATCAGCTGATCGGCAAAATGGCCCAGGAAGGACTGGCCGTGATGTTTTCATCGTCAGAACTGGATGAGGTGATGGCCCTGGCCGACCGCATTCTGGTGATGGCCGACGGGCGTATCACTGCCGATCTCCTGCGCGCCGATGTTACGCGCGAAACGTTAATCACTGCGTCAACACCGCATGAATAAGCGGGCCTGAGGAAGACAAAATGAATCAAAAATATCTGCTCTATATGTACCTGCTGAAGGCCAGAACCTTTATCGCGCTGCTGATTGTGGTGGGCTTTTTCAGCGTAATGGTGCCGAACTTTCTCACCCTGTCGAACCTGCTGATTATGACCCAGCACGTGGCGATCACCGGCCTGCTGGCGATTGGGATGACGCTGGTGATCCTCACCGGTGGCATTGATCTGTCAGTGGGGGCGGTTGCGGGGATCTGCGGTATGGTCGCGGGAGCGCTGCTGACCAGCGGCGTACCGATCTGGGGCGGGCAGGTGCTGTTCCTCAACGTGCCGGAAGTGATCCTCGCGGTGGCGGTATTTGGCATCCTGCTCGGCTTCATCAACGGCACGGTGATCACCCGTCTGGGCGTCGCACCGTTCATTTGTACCCTCGGCATGATGTATATCGCTCGCGGTGCCGCGCTGCTGTTTAACGACGGCAGCACCTACGCCAACCTGGTCGGCGTGCCTCAGTTGGGCAACACCGGATTTTCCCTGCTTGGCTCCGGCAGCTTCCTGGGGATCTATTTCCCAATCTGGCTGATGGTGGGCTTCCTGCTGACGGGACTGTATATCACCCGTAAAACGCCCCTGGGCCGCTATATCTATGCGGCGGGGGGAAATGAGTCTGCGGCCCGCCTGGCCGGGGTGCCGATTATTAAAGTAAAAGTCTTTGTTTACGCCTTCTCAGGACTCTGTGCCGCCCTGGTCGGGCTGGTTGTGGCGTCCCAGCTGCAAACCGCACATCCGATGACCGGCAATATGTTTGAGATGGACGCCATCGGTGCCACGGTACTCGGCGGCACCGCGCTGGCGGGTGGCCGTGGCCGCGTTTCCGGTTCGATAATCGGTGCTTTTGTCATCGTCTTCCTGGCTGATGGCATGGTGATGATGGGCGTCAGCGACTTCTGGCAGATGGTGATAAAGGGCCTGGTGATCGTCACCGCCGTGGTCATCGACCAGTTCCAGCAAAAGCTGCAAAGCAAAGTGGTGCTGATGCGTCGCCATGAAAAAAAGCAGGCGGCCGCGCCGCTCTCTGAGGTCAGCCATGGCTAGAGATCTGATTGTTGCCCTGGATGAAGGCACCAGCAATGTCAAAGCGGTGGCGCTGGATGCACGCGGTCAGCTGGTGGCGAAAGCCTCACGGCCGCTGACCGTGGCCACGCCGCAGCCAGGCTGGGTCGAACAGGATGGGCTGACTCTGTTAAATGCATCAATGACGGTACTGCGGGAGGTGCTGAACACGGTGGGTGAACACCGCGTGGCGGCGCTGGCGATCAGCAATCAGCGTGAGACGGCCATCGGCTGGGAACGCCAGAGCGGGCGTCCTGCAGGCCCGGCGCTCACCTGGCAATGCTCCCGCTCGGGGGCCTTCTGCGAGCAGCTCAAGCGCGACCATCAGGAGACCCTTATCCGCTCCGTCACCGGGCTGCCGGTGGCACCGCTGTTCTCTGCCTCGAAAATGCGCTGGCTGCTGGATAACACCCCGGATGGCCACCAGCGGGCAGCGAGCGGTGAACTCTGCCTGGGGACGATTGACGCATGGCTGCTGTGGAACCTTACCGGCGGCCAGCAGTTCCGCTGCGATACCTCCAATGCCGCACGCACCCAGCTCCTGAACCTGCGAAGCGGTGACTGGGATGCGTCGATGCTGGCCCTGTTTGGCATTCCGCGTGCGGCCCTGCCTGAGATTTGCCCCTCCGGCAGCCTGTTTGGGGTTACCCGCGGTCTGGCGGGGATCGCGGATGGCCTGCCGGTGATGGCGATGGTGGGTGATTCCCACGCCGCGCTTTACGGCCATGGGCTGGGGGCACCGGGGGGGGTTAAAGCCACCTACGGAACGGGCTCGTCGGTGATGGCCCCGCTGGATACACCCGACACCAGCATCACTTCGCTGGCAACCACGGTGGCCTGGCACGACGGTGAGCGGCTGGTTTACGGTCTGGAAGGCAATATTCCCCATACCGGGGATGGCGTAGCGTGGATGGCGCAGGCCACCGGTCTGACGGACGGGAAGGGGCAGGTTCTCAGCCGGGCGCTGCACGAGCTGCCCGCCAGCATTGACTCGACTTTGGGGGTTTATTTTGTCCCTGCGCTGACCGGCACCGGTGCCCCCTGGTGGGACGACCAGGCGCGCGGTGTGATCTGTGGTCTGAGCCGTGGGGTGACGCCCGCGCACCTGATCCGCGCCGCGCTGGAGGCCATCGCCTACCAGATTGCCGACGTGATTGAGGCCATGCGCCAGCATCCGGGCTTCCGTCTGGAAACGCTGATGGTGGACGGTGGCCCGACGCAAAACCCCTGGCTGATGCAGTTCCAGGCAGACCTGCTGGGCTGCCCGGTGGCACGCAGCAGCACCCCGGAGCTGTCGGCAATAGGGGCCGGGCTGCTGGCCCGTCGCACCCTGGGTCAGTTGAACGATCGGCAGTTACTGGCGCTGATGCCCGAGCACGATCTGTGGCAGCCAGATCCGCAGCGGCATGAGGCCTGTCAGCAGAGCTGGCAGGGCTGGCAGGAGGCGGTACAACGCACTCTCTGGCAGCCTGCCACCCCCATTCAATCTTAAGGAGCAGCAGATGAATCGTGATTTTAGTGGTAAGACCGTGGTGATTACAGGTGCCTGTCGCGGTATCGGTGCCGGTATTGCCGAACGTTTTGCCCGCGACGGCGCGAACCTGGTGATGGTGTCGAATGACGAACGTGTACTGGCCACCGCAGACCGGATAAAGGCAACGTGGGGCAGTGAGGTCCTTGCCTTACAGGTTGATGTCACCGATGAAGCTCAGGTACAGGCGATGTACCGTGAGGCGGCGGCGCGTTTTGGTCGTATCGATGTTTCGATCCAGAACGCCGGGGTGATCACCATTGATACCTTCGACAAAATGCCGAAGGCCGACTTTGATAAAATCCTGGCGGTAAACACCACCGGCGTCTGGCTGTGCTGTCGTGAAGCGGCAAAATACATGGTAAAGCAGCAGTCCGGGAGCCTGATCAACACATCGTCGGGGCAGGGCAGGCAGGGGTTTATCTATACCCCGCATTATGCCGCCAGCAAGATGGGGGTGATCGGCATTACCCAGAGCCTGTCGCAGGAGCTGGCCCCCTGGAATATTACCGTTAACGCTTTCTGTCCCGGGATTATCGACAGCGAAATGTGGGACTACAACGACCGCGTGTGGGGAGAGATCCTCAGCACCGGGGCAAAAAAATACGGTAAAGGGGAGCTGATGGCCGAGTGGGTGCAGGGGATCCCGCTTAAACGGGCCGGACTGCCGGAGGATGTCGCCGGGCTGGTGGCGTTCCTCGCCTCCGACGATGCCCGCTATATTACCGGACAGACGATCAATGTGGACGGCGGACTGATTATGTCCTGATGCGGTTCACGGTGCCTTTCGTGCCCCAGCCATTTTGCCCGGCTGAAAAGTCTTTATACTCGCTCCAGTTATGGATTTTTCGGTGAAAGGTTCTTTTCATCCGCATAACGCAGGCTGACATTTACCGGCGGGATCATCTGGACGATCCCGGTCAACTGACGGGCAAAATAATGAAATATTTCGTGTTAATTATCTGGATCTTAACCGTATTGTATGTGCATCTGAGAGGGAGAGTTCGCTACGGATTCTGGCGACAGCTGGCCGACCATTCGTCCTTTGTCGCTCCTCTCAACGTTTTTATGTATCTCTTTTCCCGCATTCCCACCACGCCTTTTCTTCCTCCGACGCAGTTCCCCGAGCTGAAGACGCTACGAGAACACTGGCTGACTATTCGCGATGAGGGGCAGGCGCTGCTGGCGCTGCAGCAGATCAAAGCGTCAGATCGCTGTAACGACGCAGGTTTTAACTCTTTCTTCAAAACCGGCTGGACGCGCTTTTATCTGAAATGGTACGACGAGGCGCACCCTTCAGCGGCCACACTTTGTCCCCACACTACCGCCTTGCTGCGTGGCCTTCCCTCGGTCAAAGCCGCCATGTTCGCCTCGCTGCCGGACGGCAGTCGCCTGCCGCGTCATCGCGATCCCTATGCCGGGTCGCTGCGTTACCACCTGGGGCTGATCACGCCCAATGATGACCGCTGTTTAATTGAGGTCGATGGTGTGCGCTACAGCTGGCGCGACGGCGAGGAGGTGATTTTTGATGAAACTTATATTCACTATGCTGAAAATACCAGCGGGCAGCCCCGCCTGATCCTGTTTTGTGATATTGAGCGGCCCATGCTCGGGCGATGGGCACAGGCAGTGAATCACTGGTTTGGCCGACATCTGGTTGGGGCCGCTGCGGCACCGAACGGCGACAGTGACCGGGTCGGCAGCATCAACCGGGTATTCAGATACCTCTATGCAGTGCGTAAGGTGGGCAAACGCCTGAAGGCGTGGAACAAGCCGATCTATTACGCGATCAAATGGCTGCTGTTTGGCGGTATCGCGGTGGCCATCTGGCGGTCACTGTAAAAGTGCCGCGTCGGCTGCGCTGAGGCAGGTGGCCGGCTTGTCGCCTCCGTGGCTTTTTCTGTGCTAAGGTTAGCGGTATGATTTTGTGAAGCAACTCACACTTACACAGATAAAAAAATTGCTTTTGAGGTTATGAACAGATTCAGCCACTGGTTTTCTCCTTCGTCATCCCTGCTGGTTTCTCTGGCCCTCTGTGGCCTGCCGCTGGCCCCTGCGCTGGCCTTAGATGAGGCAACGCGCGTCCCGGATACGCCGTTTGACGATCCCGCCCGTTTCCGTCAGATGCAGCAGCAACTGCCGGGAATGGGGATCACCGATACCGACAGCGGGCTGGCGGCTAAAATCGCCCAGGCAGCGAAAAGCATCGGTGAAGCGAGTATGAACAACGACAGCGATAAATCGCTGCGTCAGGAGGCCGGCCAGTGGGCGTTTAATCAGTTTCGTGATGCGGCCACCCAGCGTGCTGCCAGCGAGGGGGAGCAGTTGCTCTCCCCCTATGGCCGTGCCAGCGTGTCGCTGGCGGTGGATGACGAAGGCAGTTTCAATGGCACCTCAGCCCAGCTTTTTACGCCATGGCAGGATAACTATCAGTATCTGACCTTCAGCCAGCTCGGCGTCCAGCAGACCGACTACGGCACGGTGGGCAATGCCGGCGTGGGGCAGCGCTGGATCGCCGGGAGCTGGCGGGTCGGCTACAACGCGTTTGTCGATGATCTGTTCGAATCTCATCAGCAGCGTGGCTCACTGGGCGCGGAAGCCTGGGGGGAATACCTGCGGTTTTCGGCCAATTACTACCATCCCCTGACCGGCTGGCAAAATCGCAACAGTACCTCACAGATGCGCATGGCGCGGGGGTATGACATCACCACCCAGGGGTATTTACCGTTTTACCGCCAGCTGGGGGTCAGCCTGAGCTATGAACAGTACCTGGGCAATCGGGTCGATCTGTTTAACAGCGGCAACGCCATGTCAAATCCCACCGCCGTGTCGCTGGGAGTCAATTATACGCCTGTCCCCCTGTTCACCCTGTCGGCCAGCCATAAAGAGGGGGATAGCGGTGAGTCGCAGGATCAGTTTGCCTTAAAAATGAATTACCGCATCGGCGTCTCCCTCAGGCAGCAGCTTTCGGCCAGCAATGTCGCGGCAGCGAAGTCCCTCAGCGGCAGCCGTTATGATGAAGTCAATCGTAATAACTCTCCGGTGATGGAGTTCCGCCAGCGGAAAACGCTGTCGGTGTTCCTCGCCACCCCGCCGTGGCAGGTACAGCCGGGTGAAACCCTGGCGCTGAAGCTACAGGTGCGCAACAGCAACCCGATCAGGGCGGTCAGCTGGCAGGGCGATACCCAGGCCCTGAGCCTGACGCCGCCGGCCGAGAATGCCAGCGTTAAGGGCTGGAGCATTATTATTCCGGCCTGGGACAGCAGTGAAGGGGCCAGCAATGAGTATCATCTGTCGGTGACGCTGGAGGACAGCCGGCAGCAGCGGGTAACGTCAAACTGGATCACCCTGAAGCTGGCCCCGCCGGTCACGCTACAGCCCGCTGACGACGGGAGTTTCGACCTGATGGCACCCTGAATTCAGCGGATTGTGCTGACCGCCGATCGGGCGGGTTTTGTCAATATGCCGCCCTGAAATAAAGGTGATCAAAGTCACAAAATACCGCTTCTCAGGCACGGGGATTTTCTGCACAATCGGCGGAAAATCCCACTCAACTGCACATCATGATCATCCGCCCTGAGAGTCACTGGTTTATCCGCCTGTTCGCCTGGCACGGTTCGGTATTGCCGGGCATCTGGTTCCGTCTGTCGCTGAATTTACTGATGTCCCTGATCGCCATTTTTTGTCTCGACTGGTACGAAACGCTGGGCATTAAGCTGACGCTGGCGCCGTTCAGCCTGCTGGGGGTCTCCATCGCGGTGTTCCTCGGGTTCCGTAACAGCGTCTGCTTCGGTCGTTTTATCGAAGCCCGTATGTTCTGGGGTAACCTGCTTATCGCCTGCCGCACGCTACAGCGCCTTGCGCTGGCCATTTCTCCCGCCGATGCGCCGCGCGTCACCTCCCTGCTGCTGGCCTTTTCCTACAGTCTGAAACACCAGCTGCGCCACAGCGACGCGCGCGAAGATCTCCGCCGCTATCTGGGGGAGGAGGCGGATGAGGTGCTGAAACGGCGTTCGCCGACTAACTTTATTGAGCTGCAGCTCTCCCAGTGGCTGGCCGATCAGCGCCGTCGCGGGAATCTTTCCGATATCCTGTATATGCACATGGACAGCAATATCAATCAGCTCTCCCAGGTGCTGGGCGGGTGTGAAAGGCTGGCCAGCATGCCGGTGCCGTTCGCTTACGGGCTGCTGTTACACAGAACCGTCTATCTGTTCTGTACGCTGCTGCCTTTTGCCCTGGTCCCGGATCTGCATTATATGACGCCGCTGGTTTCGGTGTTTATCGCCTATACCTTCCTGTCGCTGGATACGCTGGCAGAGGAGCTGGAAATGCCGTTCGGCCTGGCCACAAACCACCTGCCGCTGGATGCCATGTGTACCAATATTGAGATCAACCTGCGTGAAATGAATCTGGACGAGGATCTGCCGGACACCCCACGCCCGGACAGTCGTTACCGGCTGACCTGACGCACGGGCGATTGCCCGGTTATCTGCCCCCACTCACGCCTTCCTCATTACCGCCACTGGCACGGTTCGGGTGCACCACCCTGGTGCGCCTGACCTTTTTCAGGGCGTTAACTGCCTCTTTTTAAAACCAAATTCCGGCTTCGATCACACATTCGATATTTTATTTTGCCACTGCATAATTCTGCTTTTTATTCTGCTGTAAAGCCCCGTTGTTCAGATTGTTATTCACTTTCTATGCATTAACGATGAATAGCAGTCGGGCGTAACTCATTGATATACGGTATCTGACCCGGGTTTATGCATTTTTTTCTCTGGCTGGCACGCGGCGTGCAATCTACAGTAGAGCTGCAATGAATCATTTCATTAACATTAATTAAACTTTTAATTCACCCTGCCTGCGCAGGGGAATGTGAATAACGAGGCCGCCATGCAACCGTCAGTTACCCGTGAAAATTTTGATCAATGGATTGTTCCCACCTATGCCCCGGCCAGCTTTGTGCCGGTGAAGGCAGAGGGTTCGACACTGTGGGATCAGGAAGGGAAGTCGTACATCGACTTTGCCGGGGGTATTGCGGTCAATGCGCTCGGGCACGCGCATCCCGAGCTGCAACGCGCCTTACAGCAGCAGGCTGCTCTGCTGTGGCACACCGGCAATGGCTATACCAATGAACCGATCCTGCGCCTGGCGAAACAGCTGGTCGATGCCACCTTTGCTGACCGGGCATTTTTCTGTAACTCCGGGGCAGAAGCCAACGAAGCCGCGCTGAAACTGGCGCGTAAAGTGGCGATGGATAACGAGCAACCGCAGAAAAACGGTATTGTGGCGTTCAAAAATGCCTTTCACGGTCGCACGCTGTTCACCGTTTCTGCCGGGGGGCAGCCAGCATATTCGAAAGATTTTGCCCCCTTACCGCAGGGTATTCAGCATGCGGTCTATAACGATCTGGCCTCAGCGGCTGCGCTGATTAACGACCAGACCTGTGCGGTGATTGTCGAACCTATTCAGGGGGAAGGCGGTGTGGTGCCGGCGGAACCTGGCTTTCTGCGCGGCCTGCGCGAGCTGTGTGACAGTCACGGTGCGCTGCTGATCTTTGACGAAGTGCAGAGCGGCGTCGGCCGCACCGGTTCGCTGTACGCGTATATGCACTACGGTGTGACGCCGGACGTGCTGACCACAGCGAAAGCGCTGGGCGGCGGCTTCCCGATAGGGGCGATGCTGACCACCGAAACCCTGGCCGCCCATCTGAATGTGGGCAGCCACGGCACCACCTACGGCGGCAACCCGCTGGCCGGTGCGGTCGGCGGTAAAGTGATGGAGTTAATTAACCGACCGGAGGTGCTGGCCGGGGTCGCTGAACGCCATCAGTGGTTTGTTGACGGTCTGACGGCGATCAACCAGCGTCTGCAGCTGTTCAGCGAAATTCGTGGCCTGGGCCTGCTGATCGGCTGCGTGCTGAATCAGGATTACCAGGGTAAAGCCAAACTGATCAACCAGGCCGCCGCCGCTGAGGGCCTGATGGTGCTGATCGCCGGGGCCAGTGTCGTGCGCTTCGCGCCTTCCCTGATTATCACCCGCCAGGAAGTGGAAGAGGGGCTGGCACGCTTCGAACGCGCCTGCCGCGCCGTCACTGAAGGAGCCCGCGTATGATGTTTATTCGTCCCGTTGAACGAGACGATCTCGCGCAGTTACTGCACCTCGCCGGGAAAACCGGCGGGGGCCTGACCTCGCTGCCTGCCGACAGCGACACGCTGTCAGCACGTATCGATCGTTCGCTGTTAACCTGGCAGGGCAAACTGCCGGATGCGGAACAGGGATACGTTTTTGTGCTGGCAGACAGTGAAAGCAAAAAAGCGGTGGGCATTTGTGCCATTGAAGTGGCCGTGGGTCTGCAGGACCCGTGGTACAACTTTCGCGTAGGCACCCAGGTTCATGCCTCCAAAGAGCTGAACGTCTACAACATGCTGCCCACGCTGTCGCTCAGTAATGACCATACCGGCAGCAGTGAGCTCTGTACGCTGTTCCTCGATCCCGACTACCGCAACGGTAAAAACGGCTATCTGCTGTCAAAGTCGCGCTTTCTGTTTATGGCCGGTTTTCGCCAGCACTTTATGCAGAAAGTGGTCGCTGAAATGCGCGGTGTGATTGATGAGCAGGGGAGCTCACCCTTCTGGGACAGCGTCGGAAGTCGTTTTTTCTCTATGTCATTTTCCGATGCCGATTATCTGTGTGGCACCGGGCAAAAGGCGTTTAT
>Ga0308168_1000349_pt1 | contig 61603 bp, 61 predicted proteins | sample PhyCR2_FD_202133 | JGI IMG/M metagenome (GOLD analysis project Ga0308168, IMG submission 202133) | Phyllosphere microbial communities from UC Gill Tract Community Farm, Albany, California, United States - DLSLRC.R2 | ecosystem: Host-associated > Plants > Phyllosphere > Unclassified | place: USA...
TCGACGATCAGCCGGCAAACCTCCAGCTTGAACGCAGCATCGAATTGTCTGTATTTCTTGGTCATGAAAACTCCTCAGTAGGGGTAGTTTCACCTATTGAGGTGTCCGGGGCCATTAGACCAGCTCAACATGGACCTGAGATAGCCTGCACCAACGCGGTGTAACTACGGGTGTGGGAGTACAACTACAGGTGTGGGAGCGGGCTTGCCCGCGATGAAGCCACCGCGAAACCCCCAGATCGAGCGCTGCCCAGGCCACCGCTGAACGGACATGAAGCCCCCCGACTTACTGCTCCACCTGCCCGATCCCACCTCCCCACCGTATACTGCCTCCACTTTCACACCCCTCCAGCCCTCGCTCGCCCGGACCCCAACGCCCCATGCCTTTCTCGAACGGATTCCTCCTCAGCCTGTCCCTCTGCCTGGACATCGGTATCGCCAACATCGCCATGATCACCCTCGCCATGCAGTGCGGATTCCTGCAAGGGTTCTGGCTGGGGCTGGGCACCTGCGTGGGGGATCTGATCTACGCCGTGGCGGCGTTGGCCGGGATGACCGTGCTGCTGCAATTCGAGACCGTCCGCTGGGTGCTGTGGCTCGGAGGCTCGGCCTTGCTGGTGCTGTTCGCAGTCAAGATGCTGCTGGCCGCCTGGCGCGGTGGGCACCTGCGAGCCCAGGACGCGGCGGTGGTAGAGCCTGCCTGGCGCGAGTTCCTGCGTGGCCTGTTCCTGGCCATGTCCTCGCCCAGCGCCATCCTCTGGTTCGCGGCGGTCGGTGGGGTGCTGATCTCCCGCTCGGCCGAGGGCGGGCTGGTCGAGGCCAGCCTGTTCCTGAGCGGTTTCTTTCTGGCCGGGCTGGTCTGGAGTGCCGGGCTGTGCGGCGTGGCCAGCCACGGCGGGCGGCTGCTGGGCGATCGTCTGCTGACCTGGTCCTACCTGGCCTCGGCCGCCATCTTCTGCTACTTCGCGGTGTACGTGATCCTGTCCGGCTACCGCGAATTCATCCTCGCGCCCACGGGGCTGTAGGCGCGATCAGGCCCGCCCGTTCTGCCTTCAGCTGGCGACGAAGTTCGGCGGGCTGACCAGCTCGACCGTCTGCTGCTTGCGCGGCGCCAGGATCTCGGCCTCGCCTTGCACTACCAGTTCATCGTGCTGGTTGTAGACGTTGGTGGCGATGCGCACCTTGAACTTGGGCAGCTTCTCGAGGATTTCCAGGCGCACGGTCAGGGTGTCGCCGATCTTCACCGGCTTCTGGAAGCTCATGGTCTGCCCCAGGTAGATGGTGCCCGGGCCTGGCAGCGTGCAGGCCACGGCGGCGCTGATCAGCGCGCCGCTGAACATGCCATGGGCGATACGCTCGCGGAACAGGCTCTTGGCGGCGAACTCGGCGTCCAGGTGCACCGGGTTGTGGTCACCGGACATCGCGGCGAACAACTGGATGTCGCGCTCTTCCACGGACTTGCTGTAGGTCGCGGTCTGACCGACTTCGAGGGTTTCGTAGGGGGTGTTGGTGACCTGGGTCATCTGGGCTTCCTTGAGCGAGAAAGACGATACGTGACGGCACGTCCCGCAGGACGCCGGCGAAAGGGTGCGATGATATCGGTTGGTGGGGTTTGTTGCTTGGCTGATTGACGCGTACAGGGACACGCCGAGCCTGAACGGAGAGGGCGGCGGGTGCAGCGGAATCCGACCTGCGTAACAAGGCACTACGGCTGAAACAAAATGTGACCAATATTAAAATCACGGTCACAAAGACAACTCCACGGCCACCCCTGGCCCTAGGCGCCCCCTGGCAAAGCTGCTAATCTCGCCCCGCTTGCCGATGAAACGGTTCCCGCGACCGTCATCCTATATCAATAATAATCGCATCGATGCGATCAAGATTCTGCTGTGTTCAAGGAGTGGGGTTCCATGATCGAAACCTTTTGGAAGGACAAGTACCCAGCCGGAGTCGCGGCCGAAATCGATGCCGACGAGTTTCCCAACCTCCAGGCCGTACTCAAGCAGTCCTGCCAACGCTTCGCCGACAAGCCTGCCTTCAGCAACCTCGGCAAGACCCTGACCTACGGCGAGCTCTACAGCCTGTCGGGCGCCTTCGCCGCCTGGCTGCAGCAGCACACCGACCTGCAGCCGGGCGATCGCATCGCCGTGCAACTGCCCAACGTCCTGCAATACCCGGTGGTGGTCTTCGGCGCCATGCGCGCCGGCCTGGTCGTGGTCAACACCAACCCTCTGTATACCGCCCGCGAACTCGAGCACCAGTTCAAGGACTCCGGCGCCAAGGCGCTGGTCTGCCTGGCCAACATGGCCCACCTGGCCGAAAAGGTCGTGCCCAAGACCGACGTGCGCCACGTCATCATCACCGAAGTCGCCGACCTGCTGCCGCCGCTCAAGCGCCTGCTGGTCAACAGCGTGGTCAAGTACGTCAAGAAGATGGTCCCGGCCTACCACCTGCCCAAGGCCGTGCGCTTCAACGACGCCCTGGCCAAGGGCAAGGGCCAGCCGGTGGTCGAGGCCAACCCGGACGCCCATGACGTGGCCGTGCTGCAGTACACCGGCGGCACCACGGGCGTAGCCAAGGGCGCCATGCTCACCCACCGCAACCTGGTGGCGAACATGCTGCAGTGCCGCGCGCTGATGGGCGCCAACCTGCGCGAAGGCTGCGAGATCCTCATCACGCCGCTGCCGCTGTACCACATATATGCCTTCACCTTCCATTGCATGGCGATGATGCTGATCGGCAACCACAACGTGCTGATCACCAACCCGCGCGACCTGCCGGCGATGGTCAAGGAACTGTCGAAGTGGAAGTTCAGCGGCTTCGTCGGGCTCAACACCCTGTTCGTCGCGCTGTGCAACAACGACGCTTTCCGCGCCCTGGACTTCTCCTCGCTGAAGATCACCCTGTCCGGCGGCATGGCCCTGCAGCTGAGCGTCGCCGAGCGCTGGAAGTCGGTGACCGGCTGCGCCATCTGCGAAGGCTACGGCATGACCGAGACCAGCCCGGTGGCCACCGTCAACCCGGCCGAAGCCAACCGCGTCGGCACCATCGGCATCCCGGTGCCGTCGACCCTGTGCAAGATCGTCGATGACCAAGGCCGCGAGGTGCCCCACGGCGAGCCGGGCGAGCTGTGCGTCAAGGGCCCGCAGGTGATGAAGGGCTACTGGCAGCGCCAGGAAGCCACCGACGAGGTGCTCGACCACGAGGGCTGGCTCAAGACCGGCGACATCGCGCTGATCGAGCCCGATGGCTACCTGCGCATCGTCGACCGTAAGAAGGACATGATCCTGGTGTCCGGCTTCAACGTGTACCCCAACGAGATCGAGGACGTGCTGGCCAGCCTGCCTGGCGTGTTGCAATGCGCGGCCATCGGCGTACCGAACGAGAAGTCAGGCGAGCTGATCAAGGTATTCCTGGTGGTCAAGCCCGGCATGACCCTGACCAAGGAGCAGGTCCTGGAACACACGCGGGCCAACCTCACCGGCTACAAGATCCCGCGCCAGGTCGAGTTCCGCGATTCGCTGCCGACCACCAACGTCGGCAAGATCCTGCGCCGCGAGCTGCGTGACGAAGAGCTGAAGAAACAGGGCCAGGCCAAGACCGCCTGACCCGGAGCCGTCGCCACGGGGCTGTGCAGCCCCGTCGGTGACGCCTCGGGCTGTACGCTGCCGGTCGTCCTGACCGGTGGCCGCGTGCCTCCCATCGGCAAATCTGCGACAATCACCGCCTTACATTGCTGCTCATCCACTGCGCCTGCGTCACCCACGCGGCCCCTGGGCACGGGCGGGCGTTGCCGATCCGGCACCCTGCACGCCATGCCCTGCGGGCTGGATGACCTCTCATCAAGCAGGGCCCCCCTGCGCCACGCGAGCCTCATGACAGACCACGCCACCGCCAAGCTGCTGAACAACCTCGACCACGCCATGATCGCCGACCGCCATCGCCTGCGTCGGCAACTGCACGAGCTGAACAAGCGCCCCGACGACGCCAAGCTGGCGCAGTGGGCCGAGCGCCTGCAGGCCTCCTGCGCCCAGGTCAGTGCCCGCCAGGCCAGCGTGCCGACCGTGCGCTACGACGACAGCCTGCCGATCGCCGCCAAGCGCGACGACATCAAGAAAGCCCTGTCCGAACATCAGGTGCTGGTGATCGCCGGCGAAACCGGCTCGGGCAAGACCACCCAGCTGCCGAAGATCTGCCTCGAACTGGGCCGCGGCAGCCACGGGCTGATCGCCCATACCCAGCCGCGCCGGATCGCCGCGCGCAGCGTGGCCTCGCGGGTCGCAGACGAACTGGGTACACCCCTGGGTGGCCTGGTCGGCTACCAGGTGCGTTTCGAGGACCAGAGCGACGCCAACACCCTGGTCAAGCTGATGACCGACGGCATCCTGCTGGCCGAAACCCAGCACGATCGCTTCCTCGAGCGCTATGACACCATCATCGTCGACGAGGCCCACGAACGCAGCCTGAACATCGACTTCCTGCTGGGCTACCTCAAGACCCTGCTGCCGCGCCGTCCGGACCTCAAGCTGATCATCACCTCGGCGACCATCGACCTGGAGCGCTTCTCCAAGCACTTCGACGACGCGCCGATCATCGAGGTGTCGGGCCGTACCTACCCGGTCGAGACCTGGTACCGCCCGTTGACCAGCGAGCAGGACGAGGAGGGCAACCCGGTCGAGGACGACCTCACCGTCGACCAGGCGATCCTGGCCACGCTGGATGAAATCGCCGACCACGAGCGCCGCGAACGCAAGAGCCCGGGTGACGTGCTGGTGTTCCTGCCGGGCGAGCGCGAGATTCGCGACGCCGCCGAGATGCTGCGCAAGGCCCAGCTGCGTCACACCGAGATCCTGCCGCTGTACGCGCGCCTGTCGCCCGCCGAGCAGCAGCGCATCTTCCAGTCCCATGCCGGACGCCGCGTGGTGCTGGCCACCAACGTGGCGGAAACCTCGCTGACCGTGCCGGGCATCCGCTACGTGATCGACAGCGGCACGGCGCGCATCAGCCGCTACAGCTACCGCGCCAAGGTCCAGCGGCTGCCCATCGAGGCGGTCTCCCAGGCCAGCGCCAACCAGCGCAAGGGCCGTTGCGGACGGGTCGAGCCGGGCATCTGCATCCGGCTGTACAGCGAAGAGGATTTCAACGCGCGGCCAGCCTTCACCGATCCGGAGATCCTGCGCACCAACCTGGCGGCGGTGATCCTGCAGATGCTGCACCTGCGCCTGGGCGCCATCGATGCCTTCCCGTTCATCGAGCCGCCGGACGGCAAGGCCATCAGCGACGGTTTCAACCTGTTGCAGGAGCTGTCGGCGGTCAACCGCGAGAACCAGCTGACCCCGCTCGGGCGTCAGCTGGCGCGTCTGCCCATCGACCCCCGCCTGGGCCGCATGCTGCTCGAGGGCGCCCGCCAGGGCAGCCTGCAGGAAGTGCTGATCGTCGCCAGTGCGCTGTCGGTGCAGGATCCGCGCGAACGTCCGCCGGAGCGTCAACAGGCGGCCGACCAGGCCCATGCCCAGTGGAAGGACGTCGACTCGGACTTCGCGGCCCTGATCAACCTCTGGCGCGGCTTCGAGGAGCAGCGCCAGGCGCTCACCGCCAACCCGCTGCGCAACTGGTGCCGCAAGCAGTTCCTCAACTACCTGCGTCTGCGCGAATGGCGCGACGCCCACCGCCAGCTGGCGCTGATCTGCCGCGACCTGCACCTGGTGGTCAACAAGGAGCCGGCCGATTACCTGCCGGTGCACAAGGCCATCCTCAGCGGCCTGCTCAGCCAGATCGGCCACAAGGCCGAAGAGGGCGACTACCAGGGCGCCCGTCAGCGACGCTTCTGGGTGCACCCGTCGTCCGGCCTGGGCCGCAAGCGCCCGCAGTGGCTGATGGCGGCCGAACTGGTGGAGACCACCAAGCTGTACGCGCGCATGGTGGCGCGGATCGAGCCGGACTGGATCGAGCCGCTGGCCGGGCACCTGATCAAGAAGAACCACTTCGAGCCGCACTGGGAGAAGAAGCGCGGGCAAGTGGTGGCCTTCGAGCAGATCACCTTGTACGGGCTGATCCTGGTCGGGCGTCGTCCCGTGCACTTCGGGCCGATCGACCCAGTGGTCTCGCGCGAGCTGTTCATCCGCGAAGGCCTGGTCGGTGGGCAGATCCAGTCGCGTGCCAAGTGCCTGGCGGCCAACCGGCGCCTGCTCGAACAGCTCGACGAACTGGAAGCCAAGGCCCGTCGGCGCGACATCCTGGCCGACGAAGAGACCTTGTACGCCTTCTACGAAGCGCGCCTGCCGGAGGAGATCCACCAGACCGCCACCTTCGACAGCTGGTACCGCACCCAGAGCCAGAAGGACCCGAACCTGCTGATCATGCGCGAGGAGGACGTGCTGGCCCGCGAAGCCAGCGAGGTGACCGCGGCGCAGTACCCCGATACCCTGCAGTTCGGCGACCTGCGCCTGTCGCTGACCTACCATTTCGAGCCCAACCACGCCCGTGACGGCGTCACCGTGCGGGTGCCCGCGCCCCTGCTGCCGAGCCTGCCGGCCGAACGCCTGGAATGGCTGGTGCCGGGCCTGCTGGAAGCCAAGTGCATTGCCTTGGTGCGTAACCTGCCCAAGGCGCTGCGCAAGAACTTCGTGCCGGTGCCGGACTTCGTCAAGGCGGCCATGGCTCGGCTGGTCTTCGGCCAGGGGGCCTTGCCCCAGGCCCTGGGCCACGAGCTGTTGCGCATGACCGGTGCCCGGGTCAGCGACGAGGCCTGGGCGGAGGCGGCCAGCCAGGTCGACAGCCACCTGCGCATGAACATCGAGGTGGTCGACGGGCAGGGCAAGTTCCTCGGCGAAGGCCGTGACCTGGCCGAGCTGACCGCGCGCTTTGCCGCCGCCAGCCAGGCCGCGCTGGCCATGCCGCGTCACGAAAAGGCCGATCAGCCCGTCCAGGCCAAGGCCTTCGGCCAGGTGGCCCAGACCGCTCAGCAGAAGATCGCCGGGCTGTCGCTGACGGTCTACCCGGCCTTGGTGGAAGACAACGGCGCCGTGCGCGAAGGACGCTTCTCGACCCAGGCCGAAGCCGAGTTCCAGCACCGCCGGGCCTTGCAGCGCTTGCTGCTGCAACAGTTGGCCGAGCCGGCCAAGTTCCTGCGCGGCAAGCTGCCAGGGCTGACCGAGCTGGGGCTGCTCTACCGCGAGCTGGGCCGGGTCGAGGCCCTGGTCGAGGACATCCTGCTGGCCAGCCTGGACAGCTGCATCCTCGAGGGCGAAGACCCGCTGCCCCGTGACGGCGCGGCCCTGGCCTCGCTGGCCGAGCGCAAGCGCGGTGCCTGGGCCGAGCACGCCGAACGCCTGGCCCGCCAGACCCTGGAGGTGCTCAAGCTGTGGCATGGCCTGCAAAAGCGCTTCAAGGGCAAGATCGACCTGAGCCAGGCGGTGGCGCTCAACGACATCAAGCAGCAGTTGGGCCACCTGGTCTATCCCGGCTTCGTGCGCCAGACGCCCCATGCCTGGTTCAAGGAGTTGCCGCGCTACCTCAAGGCCATCGAGCTGCGGCTGGAGAAGCTGGGCGCGCAGGTGCAGAAAGACCGGGTCTGGAGCAGCGAGCTGAGCACGCTCTGGGCCCAGTACCAGGCCCGTGCCGACAAGCATGCCCAGGAAGGCAAGCGCGACGAGCAACTGGCGCTGTACCGCTGGTGGCTGGAGGAGTACCGCGTGTCGTTGTTCGCCCAGCAGCTGGGCACCAAGGTGCCGGTGTCGGACAAGCGCCTGAACAAGCAGTGGACGCTGGTGGAAGGGTAGGGCCTGGGTGGGGGGTGCACCGCGGCTCCCGTTCGCCCACTGCGTCACGGATGTGACCCATTGGTCACTCAATCGTGGCGTAAAAACTTGCCGCCAGGGCCCTGCGGCGGCTTAGAATCCAGACCACTGCCCATCGGCACACCGTGCCATCCACTCCACCCGATCCAGGCCGACGCCACACCGCGCGGGGCCACAGAACAAGAGGAACGAGCGTGCACAACGTCGTGATCAGCGGCACCGGGCTCTACACCCCGGCCCAGCGCATCAGCAACGAAGAGCTGGTGGCGTCTTTCAACACCTGGGTGCACCAGTACAACCATGAGCACGCCGAGGCCATCGCCCGCGGCGAGCTGCAGGCCAAGGACGAATCCAACGCCGCCTTCATCGAAAAGGCCTCCGGCATCAAGAGCCGCTACGTCATGGACAAGGCCGGCATCCTCGACCCCCAGCGCATGAAGCCGCACCTGCGGGCGCGTAGCGACGACGAGCCGTCGATCCTCTGCGAGATGGCCGTGGCCGCCGCCCACCAGGCGCTCGAGCGCGCCGGTCGCAGCGCTGCCGACATCGACGGGGTGATCGTCGCCTGCTCCAACCTGCAGCGTCCTTATCCGGCCATCGCCATCGAAGTGCAGCAGGCGCTGGGTGTCCAGGGCTTCGCCTTCGACATGAACGTGGCCTGCTCCTCGGCCACCTTCGGCATCCAGACCGCCGCCAACAGTGTGCAGCTGGGCCAGGCGCGGGCCATCCTGGTGGTCAATCCGGAGATCTGCACCGGCCACCTGAACTTCCGCGACCGCGACAGCCACTTCATCTTCGGCGATGCCGCCACCGCCCTGGTGATCGAGCGGGCCGACCAGGCCGTCTCGGATCAGGTCTTCGAGATCCTCGGGACCAAGCTGCTGACCCAGTTCTCCAACAACATCCGTAACAACTTCGGCTTCCTCAACCGCGCCGAAGCGGACGACGGCCTGACCCAGGAGAAGCTGTTCGTGCAGGAAGGCCGCAAGGTGTTCCGCGAAGTCTGCCCGATGGTCGCCGAACTGATCGGCCAGCACCTGGCCGAACACGACCTGCAGCCCCAGGACGTGCAGCGTTTCTGGCTGCACCAGGCCAACCTGAGCATGAACCAGCTGATCGTCAAGAAACTGCTGGGTCGCGAGGCGACCGAGGCCGAGGCGCCGGTGATCCTCGACCGTTATGCCAACACCAGTTCGGCCGGCTCGGTGATCGCCTTCCACCTGCACCAGGACGACCTGGCGCCGGGGGCATTGGGGGTGTTGAGTTCGTTCGGGGCGGGGTACTCGATCGGGAGCGTGGTGCTGCGCAAGCGGTAAAGGCAGGCCATGGGCTGGCCTCGTTTCTCGAAAGAGCGGGGCCGCCGCAAAGACCGTTTACAGCCACACTGCGTCCCAGTGCGGATAAGCGCCCACCCGGTCCACCAGGCCTGCCCGTAGCGGGTTGGCTACGATATAGCGCGCTGCGGTTCGTACATCGTCCCAACGACGCAGCGCCCGGTCGTGATACCCCGCCTGCCATACCTGCCCGCAAGCCAACCCTGCCTTGATCAGCGCTGCACTGCTGCAGGACTTGAAGCCATGCACCACGTGCGCGAGCCCGGCTGATTCCAGCTGGAGCAGCCAGTGCAGGTGATCGGGCATCAGGACCCAGGCCAGGGTGTCGAATTCGCCGGGGCGCGTTTGTACGTGGCGGATGACGGTTCGGGCGGCCTTGAACTGCTGAAACAGCGGCGCCCGCCGATGGGTGACGGTGGTGACGAGGTAAAGACGGCCAGGCTCTGAAAACCGGCCACGGCGCAGTCGATGGGATGCGGGGTAGAGCATGGGGGCCTCCTTGGCGGGATAGAGACCAAGAAGTTTAGAGGGGGAAAGGACCAAGGCTAAGGCAACTGTTTTACCAACCATTTTTCAAAGAGGCGATGTCTGGTTTCTGATCCTGAGCAGTTCAGCTGATAGCCGCCAATGGCTGATTTTATGGGCCTTGCAGACCCAATCGCGGCACAGGGGCCGCTCCTACACCCGTAGTGACACCGGCGTTGTATCAGCTATTGCTGGATGCCTGGGCGCGGGTCAGGGTGGCGGGTTTGTGGGCCCTACAGGCCCAATCGCGGCCGGTCCCGGCGCTACGGCAGGGACGATTCCATAGAACCGCGATAGCTGTTACTACGGTGGTGTCACTACGGGTGTAGGAGCGGCCCCTGTGCCGCGATTGGGCCCGCAGGGCCCACAAACCAGCCACCCCGGCCCATCCTCAATGCACCGCCCACATAGCCCAAAAAGGCAGACGCCCCCTAGGACGTCCGCCTCTACCCCATGCTTGTGTTCAGGTCGCGCTTAGAACTTCGCTTCCAGATCCACCTGCACCGTATCCACGTTCGCATCGTTACGCGGCAGGTTCGAGCGGTCCGACTTGGCCGCCAGGTACGCCGCGGCCACCGAGAAGTTCTTGTCGATCTCGTAACCGACCTTGATCTTGTGCCCGCGCGAACCGGTGAAGCCGTTGGCGAAGTCCGAGTCGGTGAAGGCGCTGACCACCGCGTTGCGTTGCACGTCGCGGTAGTTGTAGTCGATGCCGAAGGCGCCGAGCTTGGTCTTCACACCCGCCAGCCAGGCGGTGTCCTCGCTGTCGTCGGCCTCGGTGTTGATCACGTACTGGCCATACGCCGAAAGCGGGATGGCCAGGCCGGTGAAGTCCAGCTGGCCGAAGCCTTCCACCAGGTTGAACTGGTTGGTGGTGTTGCCGTTGACCAGCAGCGGTGCCGACGAATCGTCGTTGTCGTAACCATACACGCTACCGCCCAGGGTCAGCTTGAGCGTATCGGCCGGTGCGAAGCGAGCGCCCAATTGGCCTGCGTACAGCTGCAGGTCATGCTTGAACTGCACGCCGTCGCCATCGACGTTGTCCTTGAGCATGTAGTGACCGGCACTGCCGAACAGCTCGACCCCGCCCAGGTCGGTCTTGTAGGTGGCGGCCACGCCTTCCGGGTTGACGTCGCTGTCCCAGATCACGTCGCCCATGCTCACCCACGGCTGGGGCATCTTGCCGCCGATCAGGTGCAGGTTCGGCACGCCGGTCGGGTGCCAGTCGAGGTAGGCCAGGTCGACCCACAGCGATTTCTTCTCGAAGTAGTTGTCCAGGCTCTGGTTGGTCGAGCGCGCATCGGCGCCGCTGCCAGTGGCCACGCGGATGCCGGCATCGACCTGCGGGTTGATCTCGCTGTAGACACCCAGGCGGGCACGAACGCGCTCACGGTCCTGGTTGTTGCTGCGCGAGGTCGGGTTCTCGACGTTGACGTCTTCGTAGCGCAGGCGCACGTCGCCCTTGATCTGGGTCTTGGCCGCCCAGGCCACTTTCTGCTCGAACGAATTCAGGCGTTCCGACTGGGCCTTCTGGGTGGCCTTCTCTTGCGTTTCCTTGGCCAGGTCGCCTTGCAGTTCGTTGTATTGCGCCTGGTTGATCGAGCCGTTGGCGCGCAGCATCTCGAGCAGCTTGGCGTCGACGGCCGCACTGGCCGGAGTACTCAGAGCCAGCATCACGCTGGTGCACAGGCCCGCTCCGGTGAGTGTAGAAACAAGACGCATACGGTTCTCCCTGTTGAAAAAAGTGGGGAGGCTGGCGCCCGCCCCGAATTGGCATGTCACCGGAAAGTGCCTGGCTAGACAGGTTCTGGGCTTCCGGAAAACAGGCGCAAGTATTGCGGGGGCAAATGACAGGTTGATGTCTCTTTGATGGCGCTGTGATGAAGCGGCAGGGGTCGAGGCATTTGAGTCCGGGCGTCGTCTTCCGCGATACTGTCGGCTCACTCGCCACGAGTCCTGCCCTGTGACCAGCCTCTACAGCCTTGCCCGATTGAGCGACTTGCCACCGGCCGTGTGGGATGCACAGGTTCCCGCCGACCAGCCTTTCCTGCGGCATGCCTTCCTGTCGTCGCTGGAGGACAGCGGCAGCCTCGGCGAAGGGACCGGATGGGCCGCCGAACACCTGGTGCTGGAGCGCGACGGCCAGGTGCGTGCCTTGCTGCCGGCCTATCGCAAATGGCATTCCTATGGCGAGTACGTGTTCGATCACGGCTGGGCGGATGCCTGTGAGCGGGCCGGCATCGCCTACTACCCCAAGTTGCTCGGCGCGGTGCCGTTCAGCCCGGTCGGGGGGCCACGGTTGCTGGCCGCCGACCCGGACGATGCCCGGCTATTGCTGCAGGCCTTGCCGCAGTACCTGGCCCAGGCTGGCCTCTCCGGTGCCCACATCAACTTCACCGACACGGCCACCGACGCACCCTTGCGCGAGCTGCCGGGCTGGATGGAGCGGCTGGGTTGTCAGTTCCACTGGCGCAACCAGGGCTACCGCGATTTTCAGGACTTTCTCGACGCGCTCAGCTCGCGCAAGCGCAAGCAGATGCGCAAGGAGCGCGAGCAGGTCGCCGGGCAGGGGATGACCTTCGACTGGTACCGGGGCGACCAGCTCAGCGAGGTGCAGTGGGACTTCGTCTACACCTGCTATGCCAACACCTACCGGGTGCGCGGGCGCCCGCCGTACCTGACGCGTGCGTTCTTCAGCCTGCTGGCCGAACGCATGCCCGAGGCGATCCGCGTGGTGATCGCACGCCAGGGGCAGCAGGACGTGGCGATGGCCCTGAGCCTGGTGGGCGGCGACAGTTTCTATGGACGCTACTGGGGGTGCCTGGACGAATTCGACCGGCTGCACTTCGAGACCTGTTTCTACCAGGGCATGGAGTTCGCCATCCGCGAGGGCCTGCAGCGGTTCGATGCCGGCGCTCAAGGCGAGCATAAGCTGATTCGGGGATTCGAGCCGGTGATCACACGGTCCTGGCATTACCTGCTGCACCCGGGCCTGCGCCAGGCGGTGGAAGAGTTCCTGGTCCAGGAGCGCGAGGGTGTATTGGGCTATGCCGAGGCGGCACGCCAGGCGTTGCCGTATCGACAGGGTTGAGGCCATTTCAAGCTCGGGCATGGCTGACGCGCGATGAAGGCGGCGCATGACCTGACGCCATCGCGGGCAAGCCCGCTCCCACACAGACCGCAACACTCTGCTTCAACGCGATGTGGCTACGGGTGTAGGAGCGGCCCCTGCCGGGGCGCCGGACCGGCCGCGATTGGGCCGCCAGGCCCACGAAATCCTCAAATTATTTCCTTTTAAATCAACAAGCTATTTTCTGTTCTATAGGAGCTGGCTTGCCAGCGATGAAGGCAACACGGTATCCGCCAGAACACCCCGTCACCTTCATCCCTCATTCACTTCTTCAGCAGATCCGCCAACCCCGCAAACGGGTTATGGGTCGCGGTCGCGGTCTTGGGGCTGCTCAGCGAGCCTTCGCCGAAGTACTGCTGGTCGGTGTACCGCGAATGTTCGTTGTCATGGCAATACAGGCACAGCAGCTCCCAGTTCGAGCCATCCTGCGGGTTGTTGTCATGGTTATGGTCGCGGTGGTGCACCGTCAGCTCCGACAAACGCTTGCCGGAAAACTCGCGGGTGCAACGGCCGCAAACATGCGGATACATTTTCAGTGCCTTGTCCCGGTAGCCCATTTCCTTGTCGCGCTTGGCGTCGGCAAGGATGCGGTCGAGGCGGGCAGTGGCGGCAGCGGAGGAGGCCGTGCTCATGGTAGGTCCTTTGTTCTCGTTCAGGCAGATGACGGTTATACCTTGGATTCTAGCGGGCCACCGTCACGACGGACAGGCAAAAACGCGCGGTTGGGCGTAGGCTGGGGCCACCTTACCGACAGGAGGTGAACGATGCGTCTTCTGCTTCTCGTCATGCTGGCGTTCTTCAGCGCCACGACCGCCCAGGCAGCCGCCGAACCGCCGCGCCTGAGCGTGCCCGTACCGGGCTCGCCCGGCACCGCCACGCCGACGCCCTATCCGCAGATCACCCCGGCCACGCCGGTCAAGGCCGGTGACGCCCGGCCCGGTGCGCCCTTGCTGTTGCCCATGCCCGTGCCAGGGCCGCCTAAAGACCAGCCCTTGCCCGGCCTGCGACCCGACCCGGTGCAACCGTCGCCCACGGGGCTCGGCGCACCGAACTGGACCGATCCGGCGCCCTAGACCACACCCAGCTCGTCGAAGACGAACGCGTATTCCAGCGCCACATCGCGCAGCCCCTGGTAACGCCCGCTCATGCCGCCGTGGCCGGCGCCCATTTCGGTCTTGAGCAGCAGGCGGTTGTCGTCGGTCTTGCGCGTGCGCAGGCGCGCCACCCACTTGGCCGCTTCCCAGTACTGCACACGGCTGTCGTTGTAACCGGCGATCACCAGCATGGCCGGGTAGGCCTGGGCCTTGACGTTCTCATAGGGCGCGTAGGCCTTGATGCGCGCGAACACCTCCGGCTCCTGCGGGTTGCCCCATTCGTCGTATTCGGTGACGGTCAGCGGCAGCTCGGGGTCGAGCATGGTGTTGAGGACATCGACGAACGGCACTTCGGCGATGGCGCAGCGGAACAGCGCGGGACGCAGGTTGAGCACCGCGCCGATCAGCAGCCCGCCCGCGCTGCCGCCGCTGATCGCCAGCCGTGCCGAGGACGTCACGCCGCAGGCCACCAGGTGCTCGGCACAGGCGATGAAGTCATCGAAGGTGTTCTGCTTGTGCGCCTGCTTGCCGGCCCGGTACCAGGCCTCGCCCAGTTCGCCGCCGCCACGCACGTGGGCGATGGCAAAGCCCATGCCCCGTTGCAGCAGGCTCAGGCGCGCATGGGAGAACCACGGGTCGAGGCTGCTGCCGTAGGCGCCGTAGCCATAGAGGTACAAGGGCACTTCACGGCTCATATCCTCACGGCGGCGTACCAGGCTGATCGGGATCTGCGTGCCGTCGGGCGCGCTGGCCCACAGGCGTTCGCTGACGTAGTCGTCGGCGTCGAACTCGCCCAGCACCGGCGTCTGCTTGAGCACCTGCTGGGCACCATCGGCCAGGCTCAGCTGGCGTACCTGGGCCGGTCGGTTCAAGGCCTCGTAGCGCAGGCGCACGCTCGGGCTGTCGAACTCCAGGCTGTCCTGCACGTACAGGCTGTAGGCCGCATCGGGCAACTGCACGCGGTAGCTCGGCAGGCCCTGGGGGTGGACTTCGATGATCGGCAGGCCGCCTTCGCGCAGGCTCAGGCTCACGGCCTCGGCGTTCAGGCTCACGTCGTCGAGCATGACCGTGTCGCGGTGCGCGATCAATGGCTGCCACTGCGCGCGGCTCGGCACCGGCTCGGTGGGCGCCTGGTAGAGCGCGTAGTTGATGCCGTCCTGGTTGGTGCGGATGAACCAGCGCCAGTCGCCGTCGAGACGCCCGTGATCGGGGTAGTACTCGTGCCCTTCGCAGCGGGGCGCCAGGCAGGTGAAGTCCGCCTGGGGCGTCTCGGCGTCCAGCACCCAGGCCTCGCTGGTGGTCTTGCTGTTGAGCAGCAGCACCAGCTGGCGTTCGGAGCTGGTCCGGTAGCAATGCAGGAAGAAACGGCCATCGAGCTCTTCGAACACCGGCTGCGCGTCGTCCTCACCCAGGCGATGACGCATTAGCCTGAACGGCCGATGGGTCTCGTCCAGCTGGGTGAAGAACAGGGTCTGGTTGTCGTTGGCCCAGGTCATGCTGCCGTCGCAGTCTTCGAAGGGCAGGGGCGTGACCTGACCGCTCGACAGGTCCTTGACCTGCAGCTGGTAGATCTCGTCGCCCGAGGTGTCCAGACTGTAGGCCAGCAGACGGTGATCCGGGCTGATGCTGAAGGCGCCCAGCGACAAGAAGCCGCCCCCCGCCAGCGCATTGGGGTCGAGCAGCAACTGCTCCTGCGCCGGGTCGACCGTCAGGGTGTCGTCCGCCGGGCGAGGGCAACGGTAGTGCCGCGCGTACTCGTCACCTGCGGTGGTGCGGGTGTAGTACAGCCAGGGGCCCCAGGGGGAGGGCAGCGACAGGTCGGTTTCCAGGATGCGGCCCTTGATCTCTTCGAACAGCTGTTCGCGCAAGGGCGCCTGATCCGCCAGGCAGGCGTCGGTGTAGGCGTTTTCCGCGTTCAGGTACTCCAGCACCTCGGGGGTGTCACGCGCCTGCAGCCAGGCGTACGGGTCCGCGCCGTCGTCCTGACGGGCGATCGGGGCGCGGGGGGCGGTCTCGGTGACGGGCATGGGGCGATCTCTTGGCATGGGGGCGCCTGCGCGCCGAAAAGGGTTTATCATAGGCCTCTCTTTGCCTGGCATGCACCCATACACCATGACCGAACATGATTATCAGCTGGCCTGGGGCCTTTACGTCGTCGCGGCCTTGGGCTGTCTGCTGGTGGGCTTCGTGTTCACGGGCTGGATGTGGCGCTGGCTGCGCGAGCCCCTGCGGGTCGTGCTGGCCGTCCTGCTGCTGACCCCGACCATCGTCGACCCGGCCAAGGACAGTTTCGCGCCCGCCATCGCCATCGCCGTGCTGGACCTGGCCTTCAAGGTCGGCAACAACGTCCTGCGTGCAGCCTCTGATCTCGCCATGTACGGCATGATCGCCTTCGTGCTGTACGGGGTATTCGCGCTGATCCGCTGGCCGTGGCTCAAGCGTCGTCAGGCGCGCGCCGAAGCCCGGGCCAAGCGTGCGGAGCAGACGGCGGCCGATGAGCCTTATGCCTCCACGGCGGTCGAGCCTTCGCTGGTCGCCGATCGCCAGGACCGTTATCGCGATACCTCGCCGGCCCCTGCCGGTGGGCGTGTCGAACCCCGTCTCTGAGCGAGCGCCGGACCATGTGCGAACTGCTGGGCATGAGCGCCAACGTACCGACCGACATCGTCTTCAGCTTCACCGGCCTGATGCAGCGCGGCGGGCGCACCGGCCCGCACCGCGACGGCTGGGGCATCGCCTTCTACGAGGGCCGTGGCCTGCGTCTGTTCCAGGACCCGACCGCCAGCAGCGAGTCGGAAGTCGCCAACCTGGTGCAGCGCTACCCGATCAAGAGCGAAGTGGTCATCGGCCATATCCGCCAGGCCAACGTCGGCCGGGTCTGCCTGGCCAACACCCACCCCTTCGTGCGTGAGCTGTGGGGCCACAACTGGTGCTTCGCGCACAATGGCCAACTGGCAGCATTCCAGGGGTCGGCCAGCTTCTACCGGCCCGTGGGCGACACCGACAGCGAAGCGGCGTTCTGCGACCTGCTCAACCGTGTGCGCACGGCCTTCCCCGACCCTGTAGAGGTGGAACAGCTGCTGCCGGTGCTGGTCGAAGCCTGTGCGGAGTATCGGGGCAAGGGCGTATTCAACTGTCTGTTCAGCAACGGCGACTGGTTGTTCTGCTTCTGCTCGACCAAGCTGGTCCACATCACGCGCCGTGCGCCGTTCGGCCCGGCTCGGCTCAAGGACGTCGACGTGATCGTCGATTTCCAGTCCGAGACCACGCCCAACGACGTGGTCACCGTGATCGCCACCGAACCGCTGACCGAGAACGAGATCTGGCAGCGCTACGCGCCAGGTCAATGGGCCCTGTGGCGGCATGGCGAGTGCGTCGCCCACGGGCAAAGCTGAAGCCAGGGAAGCCGTTTGATGTTCAGAAGCTACCTTCGATTGCTGTTGTTCACCCTCGGCCTGCTGGTCGGTGTCCAGGTGCCAGGCTTCATCGACAGCTACACGCAACGGGTCGAGGCCCATCTGCTCGAATCGCGTGAAGCGCTCAAAGGCTTCCAGCAGACCGCGCAGCGTTTCTTCAATGGCGACCTGCAGGCGCTGGTCCGGCATTACCGCACCAGTGACGATCCGGTGTTCAACAGCGATGCCAACAGCATCGACAGCCTGTTGACGCGCAATCAGGTCCTGGAAGAAGAGTGGCGACAGCTGCAAGGCCCCTGGGCCAGCCGCACCTGGCACGTGCTGGTGACGCCGGACCCTCAGCTGCGCGATGAAACGCTGGACGGCTACACCTATCAGGTGCTGCTGGTCCCCGAGGCCGTCGGCTGGGGCATCGGCCTGGGCTTCGTGCTGGCGCTGGGGGTGGAGAGTGTGCTGGTACTGCTGGGCCGGTTGATCCTGGGTTTCAGGCGTGAACCGGTGAAGGAAAGCTGGCGATAGCGGAAAGGGCAGTCGTGAGCGGCTGCCCCTTCCTCTGGGGACCTCAGGCCGACGTCATGGCACGCAGGACGTCAGGCCAGGCGGTCGGCGGGTTCAGGCCTTGGGCGGGTGTACCAGGCGTTCGATCTTGTCCTTGATCAACAGCCGCTCCTTGCGCAGGCGGCTGACCTCATCGTCGGACCTACCGTTGTTTTCCGCCGCTATGACGGCTTTGTCACTGGCGTTGTACTCCTTGTGCAGTCGATGCAGGTCGGCATCCTTGTCGATGAGCGCCTGGAAGGCGTCTTCGGTCACGTGCAGGTCAGCGAGCAGATCGTGCGGGACTGGCATCTCTTCACCTCGTTCAGGGATTGGCAGGATCATGACGTTTGAGACCCACTGCCTGGCGAGGTTCCCATCCTGCGCTAGCCTTGGCAGACGTCTTCATTGCCAGGATCGTCCTTCATGCCGCACCTGAACCTCGAATACAGCGCCAGTCTGCCCGACATCAAGGTGGACCTGCTCCTGTTGCGCCTGAACCAGGCCCTGGTCGCCAGTGGGCAGTTCGCCGACGAACTGGACATCAAGAGCCGGGCGCAGGCCGTTGCTCACTTTCGGGTCGGCACCTCGCCACTGCCGCGTGGGTTCGCCCATGTCCGCCTGGCGATCATGGGCGGTCGTCACCCCTTGGTGAAGAAGCAGCTGTCCAGTGCCCTGCTGGAGGTGCTGCACGAGTCCATCGGCCCGGTCGCCGAGGTGGATGTGCAGTTCAGCGTCGAAATCCACGAGCTGGATCCGCACACCTACGTCAAGCTGCACCTGCCGCCGCAGTAGCGGTCTGCTTTGGGTGCCAGCGGTCGAGGGACGCCCGCTGGCATGGCCCGGTTTCCCGTGCATGGCCCGCGCCGTATATACTGCGCGCCACTGTTTGTGGGAGAACCTTGTGGCCATCGAAATACACTGGATACGCGACGACCAGAGTCTGGCCGAGCATTGCCGGGCCTGGCGCCGACGCCCGTTCGTGGCACTGGACACTGAATTCATGCGGGTCGATACCTTCTACCCGAAGGCCGGGCTGATCCAGGTCGGTGACGAAGGCCGCGCCTTTCTCATCGACCCGCTGTCGATCGGCGACTGGCAGCCCCTGGCCGACCTGCTCGAAGACCCGGCGGTGGTCAAGGTGCTGCATGCCTGCAGCGAAGACCTCGAAGTGCTGCTGCGCCTGACTGGCAAGCTGCCGCAGCCCTTGTTCGACACGCAACTGGCCGCCGGTTACCTGAACATCGGGTTCTCGATGGGCTACTCGCGTCTGGTACAGGAGGTCCTGGGCCTCGAGCTGCCCAAGGGCGAGACGCGCTCGGACTGGTTGCAGCGCCCCTTGTCCGACACGCAGGTCAGCTACGCCGCCGAGGATGCCGTGCACCTGGCCGAGCTGTTCAGCGCCTTGCAGCCCCGCCTGTCGGACGACAAGTTCGCCTGGGTACTGGACGATGGGGCCGAACTGGTGGCGCAGTTGCGCCGCGAGGTCGAGCCGGAGTCGCTGTACCGCGACGTCAAGCTGGGCTGGAAGCTGTCGCGCCAGCAGCTGGCCGTGCTGCGTGCCCTGTGCGCCTGGCGTGAGCGCGAGGCGCGCAGCCGCGACGTCCCGCGCAACCGTATCCTGCGCGAGCACTCGCTCTGGCCGTTGGCCAAGAACCAGCCAAGCCACCTGACGGCGCTGGCCAAGATCGAGGACATGCACCCACGCACCCTGCGCCAGGATGGGGAAACCCTGCTCGCGCTGATCCGCACGGCTGCCGCCACGCCGCCCGAGCAATGGCCGGAGCCGTTGCCCGAGCCCTTGCCGATCGAAGCCTCGAGCGTGCTCAAGCGGCTGCGCGCCATCGGCCAGGCTGAGGGCGAGCGGCTGGGCATCGCGCCCGAACTGATGCTGCGCAAGAAGGCCCTCGAGGCGCTGCTCAAGAGCGGCTACCCCAACGGCCCTTACCAATTGCCCGACGCCTTGCGCGGCTGGCGTCGCGAACGCATGGGCCAGGCCCTGCTCGACAGCCTGGCCTGCGCTGGAGAATCCTGATGAAACGTATCTGCTCGATCTACAAGAGCCCACGCAAGCGCGAGATGTACCTCTACGTGCTCAAGGCCGATGGCCTGGAGAAAGTGCCCGAAGGGTTGATCCCGTTCTTCGGCACGCCGGTGCACGCCTTCGACCTGGTGCTGTCGCCCGAGCGCAAGCTGGCCCGCGAAGACATTGCCAAGGTGCTGGAGAACCTGGACGGGCAGGGGTATCACCTGCAGATGCCACCGCCGGACGACGAGTACATCGAGCACTTGCCGGATGAGCTGTTGCGGCGTAACGATCCAGTCTGACCAGCAGCGCCTGAAGGGTCTTGCGGGCCCTGCGGGCCCGATCGCGGCACTGGGGCCGCTCCTACACCCGTAGCCACACCGCGGAGTTGCAGGCTACCGCAGTCACCTGTAGGAGCGGCCCCAGTGCCGCGATCGGGCCCGCAGGGCCCGTAAAACCAGCCCCCCAATCACTAGCCAATCCCCGCCTTATCCGCCACGATCAACCTCCCAGCCGCGGCACGACCTCTTCCCACCCCGATCCCTTGTGCCCGGCCCTCGTTTCCTTCCACAGAATGCTGCGTCATTTCGCAGCTCAACGCTGCGGCCTAGCATCGTCGGCATCGGCATCGGCATCACCGCGATGCCGCTACGGGTATAGGAGCGGCCCCTGTGCCGCGATCGGGCCCGCAGGGCCCGTAAAGTCAGCCCCACCCATCACTGGCCAATCCCCGCCTTATCCGCCACGATCAACCTCCCAACCGCGGCACGACCTCTTCCCACCCCGATCCCTTCTGCCCGGCCCTCGTGTCCTTCCACAGAGTGCTGCGTCATTTTCGCAGCACAACGCTGCGGCCTAGGGTCGTCGGCATCGGCATCGGCATCACCGCGATGCCGCTACGGGTGTAGGAGCGGCCCCTGTGCCGCGATCGGGCCCGCAGGGCCCGTAAAACCAGCCCCCCCAATCACTAGCCAATCCCCGCCTTATCCGCCACGATCAACCCCCCAGCCGCGGCATGACCTCTTTCCACCCCGACCCCCACTGCCCGGCCCCCGTTCCCTGAAAAGGCAGCCCCTCATGCGCCTCCTCATCGCCGAGCACGACCACGCCCGCTACAGCCAGCTGCTGTCCAGCACCTACCCCACCTTGAGCATCACCGCCAGCGCCGACCCAGCCCACCTCGCCCAACACGCCGCCCATTGCCCGATCTGGCTCGGCCAGCCCGACCTGTTGGCCGACCTCCTGCACAAGACGCCGCCCCCGCGCTGGATACAGTCCACCTGGGCCGGCATCACGCCGCTGCTGGCCACCGATAGGCCGCGCACCTATCGCCTGAGCCGCGCCGTCGGCATCTTCGGCCAGGTCATGGCCGAGTACATGGTGGGTCACCTGCTGGCCCATGAGCGCCGACTCCTGGCCTTGCCGTGTACTCAAGCCGAGCGACAGTGGGACACACGCCCCGGTGGCACCCTGCAAGGGCGCACCGTCCTGATCGTCGGCATTGGCGACATCGGCCAGCAGGTCGCGCGAATGCTGGAGCCTTTCGGCGTCGTGCTGCACGGGATCGCCAGCCAGGCGCGCGAGCAGCCGCCATTCGAACGGGTGGCGCCCTTGAGCGCGCTAGCCGAGTGCATTCCCCAGGCCGACTACATCCTGAACCTGCTGCCCGACACGCCTGCGACCCGTGATCTCTACGACGCCACGCTGCTGCGCCGCTGCAAACCCAGCGCCGTACTGATCAACGCCGGTCGCGGTACCTCGGTGGTCGATGCCGATCTGTGCGCGGCCCTGGTCGAGGGTCAGCTGGCTGCCGCCGTCCTGGACGTCTGCCGCCAGGAACCGCCCCCCGGCGATCACCCGTTCTGGCGCACACCCAACCTGCTGTTGACCGGCCATACGGCTGCCCCGACGTCGGCGCCGGCCATGGCGCAGCTGTTCCTGCACAACCTGCGTGCGTTCCAGCATGGCCAACCGCTTCAGGGGGAGGTCGATTTCAGTCGCGGTTACTGAAGGAGGGAGCTGCAAGTGGCAAGCTGCAAGCCGCAAGCAATCTGTAGGGCTTTCGGTGCAGCGCTTGGCGCATGAATCGTTGCCGCTAACCATCAGCCCTGAGCATCTGCTTGTGGCTTGCAGCTCGCCCCTCACCCCCACATCACAACGAAAAATCCCCCTCGGCCGCCAGCTCGCTCAGGGGCCGACGCGGGCTCGGGGTCTCGCGAGCTTGCAGGGCTTCGGCCAGGTTGACCTTGTCGCCCAGCTTGCCGATGGCGATCATCGCGTGCACTTCGTAGCCTTCCGGAATCTTCAGCTCGCGACGGGCCAGGTCCTTGTCGAAGCCGGCCATGCCGTGGGTGTGCCAGCCACTCAGGCTGGCCTGCAGCGCCAGGTGCGCCCAGGCCGCGCCGGTGTCGAAGGTGTGCCACAGGGCCGGCTTTTCCTCGGTGGCGCCGGGTGCGGTGAAGGTGGTCTTGGACACGATCACCACCAGCGCCGAGGCATGCTGGGCCCAGTCGCGGTTGAAGGGGACCAGCAGGTCCAGGTAGCGCGTCCAGTTCGGCGTGTCGCGGCGCGCGTAGAGAAAGCGCCACGGTTGCGAGTTGTACGCCGAGGGTGCCCAGCGGGCGGCTTCGAGGAAGGTGAGGACGGTCTGCTCGCTGATCGGCTCGGCGTTGAAGGCACGGGGTGACCAGCGGGTGATGAACAGTTCGTCGATGGCATGATCGGCGATACGGGTATTGGCGCTCATGAAGGCTCCTGCAACGGTGGGCAAACCCGCACGCTACTGGGTTGCCTCAACCCTGACAAGCGGTCTGGCAAAGGTCGCGATCAGGCTCTAGACTGGCGCCGCCGCGCCTGGCGGCCTTCGAGCTCACTGCAGGAACCCCGTGTGATGAATGCTGACACCGCGCCCTTCTGGCGGCGCAAGACCCTCGACCAACTCGACGCGCAGGAGTGGGAATCGCTCTGTGACGGCTGTGGGCTGTGCTGCCTGCAAAAGCTCGAGGACGAGGACGACAACAGCATCTGGTACACCCGTGTGGCCTGCAAGCTGCTGGACCTGGGCACCTGCCAGTGCAGCGACTACCCCCGACGTTTCGACCATGTCCCCGACTGCATCCAGCTCACGCCCGGCAAGGCCGATGCCTTCACCTGGCTGCCGGCGACCTGCGGCTACCGGCTGGTCAGCGAGGGCAAGGACCTGCCGGACTGGCATCACCTGGTCTGCGGCGACCGCAGCCAGGTGCACGTGCAGCGCGTTTCTCAATCGGGTCGCATGCTCAGCGAAAAGAGCGTGGCCGAAGACGATTGGGAAGACTACCTGATCTTCCGCGCCAGCTGAGCGCGTCCAACTTCCGCTTTCCGCCTCCCCTGGAGCTTCGAATGCATCGTGTCGTGATGGTGTTGCTGTGCCTGTGCGTCAGCACACCCAGTTGGGCGCGCAAGGTCGATCTGGACTACCACGTCCAGCTGCTGCCCGGCAGTGGCCAGGCCGAGGTCCAGGTCACGCTGGCAGACGGCAGCGCCGTGCGCAGCCTGGATTTCAACCTGGGGCAGCGTGGCGCCTACAGTGACTTCGCCGGCGACGGGCAGTGGACGCTTGGCCAGCAGGGCCATCGGGGCCTGTGGAGACCCGCGCCGGGCAAGAGCAGCCTGACGTACCGCGTGCGCCTGACCCAGCAAGCGGCCAACGGTGATTACGACACGCGTCTCACGCCACATTGGGCCCTGTTTCGCGGCGAGCAACTGGTGCCCCCGGCGAAGCTCGATCAGCAGGATGGCGTCGACTTGGTCGCGCGCCTGACCGTGGCGCTGCCCAAGCGCTGGACCGGCATCGAGACGGCCTGGCCGCGCATCGGCAAGCAGCGTTTTCGCATCGATGACGTATCCCGGCGGTTCGACCGGCCCACGGGCTGGATGCTGGCAGGCAACCTGGGCAGCCGACGAGCGCGCCTGGGCGAGACCGACGTGACGATCGCCGCACCGCGCGGGCAAGGGATGCGGCGCCTCGACACGCTGACCCTGATGACCTTCGTCTGGCCGCAGTTGCAGGCCGTGTTCCCACGCCCCCTGCCCAAGCTGCTGGTGGTCGGCGCCCATGATCCGATGCGTCGTACCGCAGTGGCCGCGCCCCGTTCGTTGTACCTCAACAGTGGGCGTGCGCTGGTCAGCGAGAACGGCAGCAGTCCGCTGTTGCGCGGCCTGGTCGAGACCTTCGCCCAAGTGCGGGATCGCGAGCGCAGCGACTGGCTGGGGGAGAGCCTAGTCGATTACTACGCCATGGTCGTGCTGCACCGGGCCGGTGGTCTGAGCGATGATCGTTACCGCGTCTTGCAGCGCCGCCTGCATGCCGAGGCCGAGGGCGTCACGACCCTGCGCGGCGACCAGGCGACCCCGGCGCAGGTGGCGCGTGGCGTGCTGCTGTTGCAGGCGCTGGACAAGGAAATTCGGGTGTACAGCCATGGCAAGCGTTCGCTGGATGACGTGACCCGTGCGCTGATGCGCCTGCCGAGTGTCAGTACGGAGGAGTTCGTGCAGTTGAGCGAGCAGGTGCTGGAGCGGGGTTCGAGCGTGCTGGAGGCGCCGGTGCTGCACTAGCACGGCAATGGGGATGAGCGGGTGGCTTCGAGCTCATCGCGGGCAAGCCTGCTCCTATAGCAAAAAAAATAGCTTGCTGATTTCAAAGGAAATAATTTTAGAATTTTGTGGGCCCTGCGGGCCCAATCGCGGCCGGTCCGGCGCCCCGGCAGGGGCCCCACACAGGTGACCGCGATAGCCTGCAACTCCGCGGTGGGACTACGGGTGTAGGAGCGGCCCCTGTGCCGCGATGGGCCGCAAGGCGGCCCTAAAATCGCTTAGCAATGAAGCCCCGGAACCTGCCATCTATCGCCATGATCTCTGCGAGACAGCGCCGCGCCAAGGTGGCGGGCGGACTCCCTCAGGCTGGCACCAGGTCGGTGCTTGCAATGCAAGACTTGACCCGAACCTGTGGGAGCCGGCTTGCCGGCGATGGCCTGTCAGACGCCGCCATCGCTCAGGCGACCACTTCTCGTCCTTACAACTTCGGATTCGACAGCGTCTCGTTACCGGTCACGGTGGTTTCGCTGACGGCATCGACGGCTTTGTCCTTCAGGCGGGACAGCTTGTCTGCACCTGTCTCGGCCTTCTCGCTCACGGTATCGACGGCCTTGTCTTTCAGGCGCACCAGTTTGTCCGCGCTGTCCTCGATGTCGGCACGCAGGCCATGCATCTCGTTGGTCTGGCGGTGCAGCCAGCTCTTGGCTGCGCAATGGCCGCTGAACCCGCGGGCCAGCGCCAGGCCACCGACGGCCAGTTGCAGCAGGCCAAGGAAACCACCTTGGCGCAGGCCTTTGCTGACCATCAGCGCGCCGCCTGCCAGGGAACCGGCGCGTTCCAGGCCGTGGACGTTCTTGGAATCGGAATGAAGATCGAGCATGGCAAAGTCTCCTGTTCAAGTGTAAGTAGCAGACCCATCGAGTCGCTGACGCGTTCAGTTCGGTTGCAGAAGGTGGGTATGGCAGGTACAGGCCACTGGCAAACCATCGGTACCTGGCCTGATCGCCGGCGAAAAAGACTTGCCAGTCATCCTTCTACCGAGGATCGGATCGAACAACCGCCGCTCATGCCCGGTCTCATGCATGAACCCATGGTGTCACCCTCGGAGACTTCGTCCATGACTGAATCGACAGAAAAAAAATACGATTGGGACTTGATCGAACACCTGCTCCAGAACGTTCAAAAAGGCGCCAACCAGAGCATGACGCCCAATACCGACCCGCAGGCGCTGGTCGATGCAATGGCTGCCAAAGGCCGCTCCGCCCGCGATGCCACCCAGCTCGATGCCCAGGCGCGCGACTACACGGCTCTGCTGCTCGAGCGTGGCTACCTGACATCCTCGACAGGCGATGCCCAAGGCGGCTTGATGCTCACCGAACTGGGCTCGCGGCTGCTCAGCGCCATCGACAGCAGCATTCCCGGTGACGACCGTCCACGCCGTACCCTCGACAAGCAAGGCGATGCACTGGACGTGGAAGTGTTCAAGGAAGTGACCGCCGACCCGCAGTTGTCCAACGGGGCGATTTGAAAGGCGTGGGGCATGTTCAGTCGACGGCAAGCGAACGTGCGGCCCATGTTGCAACAAGGTGAAACAGTTGGCCGACCGCCGGGACTCGCACAAGCGGCTTGATACCCGGCACACTTGGCACAATCTGCAAGAACAGAGCGGCGTGTTTATTCAGATATGCCGCTAAAATCTGTAAGAAGCATCGCAGAGCCGTTAGACCGTGAGCCTGACCCGTCAAAGGGGGCATTATGAAGAACCGTATGAACAATTGGCTCCATGACCTGGCCGTCGCGCTGGGTCTCGTCCCGCCACCGCTGCAGCCGGTGCCGATCCCGACCGATGACAAGCGCCGTCGCCCTGGGCGGCGCCGCTAGACCGTGTCGCTGCGCACCGCACGTTGCAAGAGTCAGGCAGCCTGCCTGTACCTGCTCGGCTCGCCATGAGTCTTGCAGCGCTTTAAGATGCAGCGCTTTGAGAGCGTGCAGCCAAGCGGCTGACAGCCAGCCGCCTTCGTTCGCAGCTCTCAGTTCCAGCCTCGCGTCCAGAGACCCCCATGCCAAGACCCCGCTGTGAGCGTTGCCTCAGGCCGCTCGATCGCTGCCTGTGCCCGTTGATTCCTCGATTGCCAAGCCGTACGCGCGTGCTGTTGCTGCAACACCCCAGCGAAGCCGGGCATGCGTTGAATACGGCGCGTCTGGCGAGCCTGGGATTGGTGAATGCAGTGCTTGAGGTGGGTGAAGTGTTCGATGACTTGCCCCGCTGGTTGGCTACGCCGGACTATCGGCCCGTCCTGCTGTTCCCGGGGGAAGGGGCAACGGTGGTGAAGCCTTCGACCCCAGACGACCGGCCCTGGCTGCTGGTGGTGCCGGACGGGACATGGCGCAAGGCACGCAAGCTGGTATACCTGAACCCGGCGCTGGCAGCATTGCCGCGGGTGACCCTGGAGGATGACGCCGCGCCCTCTCGCTACCGCCTGCGCAAGGCACCCGGGGAGGGCGCCTTGTCGACCATCGAGGCCGTGACACGGGCCCTGAACGTGCTGGACGCGCCGACGTGTTTCGATGAGTTGCTCAGGCCGTTCGACGCCTTGATCGAAGGGCAGATCGAGGCCATGGGGGCGGAGGTGTTTGCGCGTAATCACGGGTGAGGCGGGGTGGGGGTAGGTAAAGCCTGAATCATCGTCGTGTAGAGCTGACGGCCCCGGCAGGGGCCGCTATCGGGCCCAGCGGGCCCGTAAAACCAGCACCGCTTTACCAGCCAGTCAGCCTCTACACCCCAGCAAACCGCCCATCCAGATACGCAATGATGTCTTTGGACTCATACATCCACGTCGTCTTGTCACCCTCGTCGATCCGCAGGCACGGCACCTTCACCCGCCCACCGCCTTCGAGCAGCGCCTGGCGATGCACGGGGTCATGCTTGGCATCGCGCAGCGCCACCGGCACGTTCAGGCGGTGCAAGGCGCGTCGCGTCTTCACGCAGAACGGGCAGGCGTGGAACTGGTACAGCGACAGCTGACGGGCAGCCTGGTCGACCTGGGCCTGGGCGGCCGGGTCGCGCTTGCGCTTGGCCGGGCGGCTGATCCAGTCGCCGAACACGATCAGTTGGCCGAGTCCGACCCGGAGGGCTTTGACGATCATCGATGACTCCTGATGCAAGAGCCAGACCCTGTGGGCCTGGCGTCATGGGCCTGTCACTTGATCAGGCTGAGGAACTCGCTGCGGGTGGCGGCGTTGTGGCGGAACTCGCCGAGCATGACCGAGGTGATCATCGCCGAATTCTGCTTTTCGACGCCGCGCATCATCATGCACATGTGCTTGGCTTCGATGACCACGGCCACGCCGGCCGCACCGGTGACCTGGGCGATCGCGTCGGCGATCTGCCGGCTGAGGTTTTCCTGGATCTGCAGGCGGCGAGCGTACATGTCGACGATGCGCGCGACCTTCGACAGGCCCAGGACCTTGCCCTTGGGCAGGTAGGCCACGTGCGCCTTGCCGATGAACGGCAGCATGTGATGCTCGCACATCGAATACAGCTCAATGTCCCGAACCAGCACCATCTCGCTGTTGTCCGAGGTGAACAACGCGCCGTTGGTGACTTCTTCCAGAGTTTGCTCATAACCGCGGCAAAGGTACTGCATGGCCTTCGCTGCCCGCTTGGGCGTGTCGCGCAGGCCCTCGCGGGAGACGTCCTCGCCGATCTGGCTGAGGATCTCGGTGTAGTTCTGTTCCAGGGACATGGATCTACCTGTGGGAATTTTTGCAAAGGCGAAGGTTACGGCGGCGCGCGCGACGCTGCAAGCGTGGCGTCACTCGTCGCGGCCTTCGAGCATGGTGCGCTTGAGCATCACATACACCGCCCCCGTGCCCCCGTGGCGCGCGTTGCACGACGTGAACCCCAGCACCTGGGGATGCTGACGCAGCCAGGTATTGACGTGGCTCTTGATCATCGGACGCTTGCCATCGAGCCGTGCCGCCTTGCCGTGGGTCACACGCACGCAGCGCACTTCGAGCTTGGTCGCTTCGGCGATGAAATCCCACAGCGTTTCACGCGCTTTCTCGACACTCATGCCATGCAGGTCCAGGCTGCCCTCGAAGGGGATCTGGCCCAGCTTGAGCTTGCGCATCTGCGCTTCCTGCACGCCGTCGCGGCGCCACATCAGCTCATCCTCGGCCCCCACGTCGATCACGAACTGATCGGACAGCCCGTCGATCACCAGTGGCTGGTCGCTGCGAACGGTGGCCGCCTGACGCAGACCGGCCAGTTGCCGGCGATCGGCCTTGGGCTTGCCGACGTCCGCGCGGTCATGACGGATCTGCTTCACGCCCTGCATCTGGCCCCGGAAAAGGGAAAAATCATCGTCTTGCATGCCGGTCTCCACGCCTTGAGGCGGCGTATCTTACGCGACTGTCCAGCGCTCAACCGCGCTTTTTCGTCAGGTGGGGCGACAGGCCCAGCTCATGACGCCGACGCAGGCGCAGACGGCTGAGGCGCCAGCCACGCACGCCCAGCCAGAGCAGCAGCAGGCCGGCCACCACCAGCACGCTGGCCAGCGGACGGTTGGCATTGAGTTCGGCGAAGGCCTCGTAATTGCCCAGCAGGCCGGCGACGCCGGCCATGGCCATGAGGATGCCCAGGGTCGCGACCATGGCCGACAGGCCGGCCGCCAGCTGCGCGCCGCGACCGCCAGGGCCTTTGGCGCGCGAGGAAGGGGTGTCGAAACGGTCGGTGGGTTTCATGCCGGTTTCCTCCAGGGATATCCGTTCATGAGACTCGCCGGACCGGACGGGCGTTCCGCGCGACCGTCGGGCGGGCGGTACGGATCAGATCAGGCTGTCGGTCGGTGCGACGCAGGCGAAGTTGTCGGCCATCACCGCCATCTCGCAGCGGTGGATCTGCGCCGCCGGAATGACCTCGTCCTTGAAGGCCAGATCGCGGGTGGTGGAGGCATCCTCCACCAGCGTGCAGCGGTAGCCGTAGTCCTTGGCGCGGCGCACGGTGGTGCTGACGCTGGAATGGCTCATGAAGCCGCAGACGATGAGGTCCAGATGACCCAGTGCCTGGAGCGTCTCGTGCAAGGAGGTGTTCTTGAAGGCATTGGGCATGCGCTTTTCGATGACGGTCTCGCCGTCACGGGGCTCGAGCCCGGGAATGAACTCGCCACGGCTGCCCTGCGGGTCGAATGGACCGCCTACGGTGCCGAGGTGGCGGACATGGACGATCGGGCGCCCGGCCTTGCGCGCGGCGTCCAGCAGCCGGGCGATGTTGGCGACCGCCGCGTCCATGCCCGACAGCGCCAGCGGCCCACTCAGGTATTCCTTCTGGGCGTCGATCACGATGAGGCTGGCCTGGTTCAGCCGGGCCGGCGGGTAGTCGCGGCCGCTCAGGCGGAACATGGTGGTTGGAACGGACATCGATGGCTCCTTGGCTAGGGCTTTTGTGGCCTATTGTCCTCTGCCGCGACGCCGTTGGGAATGCTTGACAGCGCAGGCAGCGCGTTTCCTGGCCTGGAGCGGGTTCGCCGACAGCCCGGGGGAACCATTTGCACCTGGCTGCTGTTAGACTTTCGGACTGTCTGATAAGGAGTTCTTCGTGATCACATCCCGCCTGCGCACGCTGCGCGACCACATCCGCTGGGCGGTCAGCCGCTTCCACGAACACGACCTGTTCTTCGGCCACGGGGCCGACAACGCCTGGGACGAGGCGCGCCTGCTGGTGCTCGGTGCCGTGCACCTGCCGTGGGAGATCGCCGACAGCTATCTGGATTGCCAGCTCGAGGACGACGAGCGCGTGCGCCTGCTGCACCTGATCAAGCGCCGCATCGACGAGCGCGTGCCGACGGCGTACCTGCTGGGTGAGGCATGGTTCTGCGGTATGTCGTTCCTGGTCGACGAGCGCGTGCTGGTGCCGCGCTCGCCCATCGGCGAGCTGATCGAGAAGCGCTTCGAACCCTGGCTGGCCCAGGATCCTGCGCGCATCCTCGACCTGTGCACCGGCTCGGGCTGCATCGGCATCGTCGCCGCCGACGTCTTCCCCGAGGCCGAAGTGGCGCTGGCCGACCTGTCGTTCGACGCCCTGGAAGTGGCCAACCGCAACATCGAGCGCCATGGGCTGGAAGGCCGGGTCTACACCGTGCAGGGCGACGGCTTCGGCGGTCTGCCAGGCCAGCGCTTCGACCTGATCCTGTCCAACCCGCCCTACGTCGATGCCGAAGACTTCGCCGACATGCCGGCCGAATACCACCACGAGCCCGAGCTGGGCCTGGCCTGCGGGCAGGACGGCCTGGACCTGGTACGGCGCATGCTGGCCGAAGCTGCCGATCACCTGACCGAGAAAGGCTTGCTGATCGTCGAGGTCGGCAACAGCCAGGTGCACGTGGCCGAGCTGTACCCTGAAGTGGACTTCGCCTGGCTCGACTTCGAGCGCGGCGGGCATGGCGTGTTCATGTTGACCGCCCAGCAGTGCCGCGACCACCAGGCCCTGTTCCAGTCGCGGGTCTGACTCGCGCTTCGTGCGTCGAGGCCTGCTGCCATGCAGGCAGGCCTCAGCGCGACGCCATCCAGATCAGCAAGGCGGCCTGAAACACCGCGAAGGCCACCAGGCAGGCGATGGTGAAGCGCAGGCTGCCGTCTTCACGCTGGTAGCGGGCCACCCGTTCGTCCCGCTCGCGCAGCGAAGCCTCCTGGGCCTGAAGGTCGGCATCGGCCTGTTGCAGCAGGCCGGCAGCCTCGAGCGTGTCCACGCGCTGGACCCGTTCGGCGTTGAAGCCGCCCTTGAGCTGGGCGACGTCCAGTTCGGCGGTGTGGTCGGGCGTCTGGCCATCGGCGTCGATCAAGGTAATGCCGAGCCGTTCCAGAACATGGTCGCGCCGCAGCTTGGTCTCCGGCCGCAGGGCATCCCGGGGTGGCAGTACCCGACTTTCGACCCGGTAGTGCGACCAGCGCCGTTGCAGCCACGTCACGGCCTGGGCCAGCAGGAAGCGGCCCAGGCCGCGATCGAGCGGCTGAAGGTCGAGGTCGGCTCCCAGGCGGACGGACTTGCTCTGGTGATCGACCCAGACGTCCAGGCGGTTCTGGGTCTTGTGCACCCGTTGGCCGGGCAGGCGGACTTCCAGGCGCAGCAGGCTGAAGGCCAGATCATGGCGCTCGGCATGCCCGACTTCGACGAAGCGCAGGGGGCGGGTGCCGTCGTGGCTGGTGGGCAGCGGCGCCAGACGCAGCAGCTGGAAGTGCTCGGCATGCACGTCGGCCCAGGGCAGGGCGGCAGGCTCCGGCGAAGGGGGTGTTTCGGTATCGGTCATCCGTTGATCCTCGGGTCAGGCGGGGTGGCGTCCGCACGTCTCGGCTCGATCCACCCATCCTCCTGCTATCGGCATCCGGCGCAAAACCTGAACGCTTACGGCCCCACGACCTGGCGGATGAACGCCACCACGCGCTCCCCCAGTTCCCGCGCCAGCGGCAGTTCCGGGTTGTTGTAGCTCTCGCGCTGCTGGCTCATGTCCCGTGGGCTGATGCGCAGCATGTGGTTCATGCCGTCGATCAGCACCAGCTCCGCCTCGGGTCGTGCGGCCTTCAGGCGCTCGGCATCCTCCACGTCGACCTGCACGTCGTTGCGGCCCTGGATGATCAGCGCGGGCACCGTCAGCCGGGCGAAGGCCTGGGCCGGGTCCTGGCGGAACAGGCTGATCAGGTAGGGCTGCACGCTGGGACGAAACACCTGGCGCAGGGGCGCAGGCACGTCCAGGCTGGTCTGGCCGGCCTGCAGGCGATCAAGCAAGGCATTGCCCTTGGCCAGCTGACGGGGTGGCAGGCGCTGGGCCAGTTGCTCGCGCAGGACGTCCGCCACCGGCCGACCGCTGCCGGCCAGGGTGATCACGGCACTGGCACCGGCCGGTTCGGCGGCCAGGCTGGCGATCAGGGCGCCTTCGCTGTGGCCGATCAGGATCAGCGGGCCGAAGCGTGGGTCGGCCTTGAGCGTCTGCCCCCAGGCCACCACGTCCTGCACGTAGCGCTCGACGCTCAGGTCACGCTCGTCCGGCGTGGCCGGTTGGCTGGCCGCCACGCCACGCTTGTCGTAGCGCACGCTGGCGATGTGCGCGTTGGCCAGCAGCAAGGCCAGGCGCTTGAGGTTGTCGACCCGACCGCCGGCCGGGTTGTTGCCGTTGCGGTCGGTCGGGCCGGAGCCGGCGATGATCAGCGCCACCGGCGGTGGCGTGTCGCTTTCGGGCAGCAGCAGGCTGCCGTGCAGTACACCTTGCCCGGTGTCCAGGCTGATCGGACGTTGCAGGACGGTGGGGGAGGCGGCCTGGACCAGGCCAGCGAAACACAGCAGAAACACGGCGACCATGCGCGACTTCATCAAGCTACCAACGCGGCCAGGCCGCTTCCAGAGGTGGGATGGCGCTTGGACCGGACGCTGCGGCACAAGGTTCGTTCGTCAGGGATGAACTCATGGGTAGGGCTGCGTATACTGGCGGCCTTGTTCAAACCAGGCTGATTCGCGGAGCGTCCTGCATGTCCGGCAATACCTTTGGCAAGCTGTTCACTGTCACCACCGCTGGCGAAAGCCATGGCCCGGCGTTGGTCGCCATTGTCGACGGCTGCCCGCCGGGCCTGGAGATCACCCTGGCCGACCTGCAGCACGACCTTGACCGCCGCAAGCCGGGCACCAGCCGCCACACCACCCAGCGTCAGGAGGCCGACGAGGTCGAGATCCTTTCCGGGGTGTTCGAAGGCCGCACCACCGGCTGCTCGATCGGGCTGCTGATCCGCAACACCGACCAGAAGTCCAAGGACTACTCGGCCATCAAGGACCTGTTCCGCCCGGCCCATGCCGACTACACCTACCACCACAAGTACGGTACTCGCGACTACCGTGGCGGTGGCCGCAGCTCGGCGCGCGAGACCGCCATGCGCGTGGCGGCCGGGGCCATCGCCAAGAAGTACCTCGCCACCCAGGGCATCCAGGTGCGCGGCTACATGAGCCAGCTCGGCCCCATCGAGATCCCGTTCAAGACCTGGGACAGCGTCGAGCAGAACGCCTTCTTCTGCCCCGACCCGGACAAGGTCACCGAACTCGAGACCTACATGGACCAGCTGCGCCGTGACCAGGACTCGGTCGGTGCCAAGATCACCGTGGTCGCCGAAGGCGTGATGCCAGGGCTGGGCGAGCCGATCTTCGACCGGTTGGACGCCGAGCTTGCCCATGCGCTGATGAGCATCAACGCGGTCAAGGGCGTGGAGATCGGCGCAGGCTTCGCCAGCGTCGCCCAGCGCGGTACCGAACACCGCGACGAACTGACGCCGGAGGGCTTTCTCAGCAACAACGCCGGGGGCATCCTCGGTGGCATTTCCTCGGGTCAGCCGATCGTCGCGCACCTGGCGCTCAAGCCCACCTCGAGCATCACCGTGCCGGGCCGCTCGATCGACACCCAGGGCAACCCGGTGGACATGGTCACCAAGGGCCGTCACGACCCGTGCGTGGGCATCCGCGCCACGCCGATCGCCGAGGCGATGATGGCCATCGTGCTGATGGACCACCTGCTGCGTCACCGTGGGCAGAACGCCGAGGTGAAGGTGTCGACGCCGGTGCTGCGCTGATGCGCGACCGGCGCGCGGTGCACTGAACCATGGCGCCGCTGCCCTACTGGCGCCTGTCCAGTTTCTATCTGTTCTATTTCGCCCTGCTCGGCGCCACCGCGCCGTTCCTGGCGCTGTACTTCGACCACCTGGGATTCGCCCCGGCGCGCATCGGCGAGCTGGTGGCCATCCCCATGCTGATGCGCTGCGTCGCGCCGAACCTGTGGGGGTGGCTGGGCGATCGCAGCGGGCGCCGCCTGCTGATCGTGCGTCTGGGCGCGCTGTCGACCCTGGCCAGTTTCGCGCTGATCTTCTTCGGGGCCAGCTATGCCTGGCTGGCGCTGGTGATGGCCCTGCATGCGTTCTTCTGGCATGCGGTGCTGCCGCAGTTCGAGGTGATCACCCTGGCGCACCTGCAAGGGCAGACTAGCCGCTACAGCCAGGTGCGTCTGTGGGGTTCGATCGGTTTCATCCTGGCGGTGATCGGCCTGGGCGGGCTGTTCGAGCGTTTCAGCCTGAATGTCTACCCGGTCGCGGTGGTGCTCATCATGGCCGGTATCGTCGTCGCCAGCCTCTGGGTACCCAACGCACAGCCGCCTGAACCGACCGAGCGGCAGCCGACCGGCGGTTTTCTCGCGCAACTAGGGGCGCCGGGCGTGCTGGCCTTTTACGTGTGCGTGGCACTGATGCAGTTCAGCCATGGGCCTTACTACACCTTCCTCACCTTGCACCTGGAACACCTGGGCTACACGCGGGGCGCCATCGGCCTGTTGTGGGCGCTGGGCGTGGTCGCCGAAGTGCTGATGTTCCTGCTGATGGCCCGGGTGTTCCAGCGGTTTTCGGTACAGCAGGTGCTGTGCGCCAGTTTCCTGTTGGCCGCCCTGCGCTGGCTGCTGCTGGGCGAGCTGGCACAGGTGCCCGCCGTGCTGCTGTTCGCCCAGCTGTTGCATGCGGCCACCTTCGGCTGTTTCCATGCGGCGGCGATCGCGTTCGTGCAGGGCAGCTTCGGCGCGCGTCAGCAGGGCCAGGGCCAGGCGCTGTACGCGGCACTGGCCGGTACCGGCGGCGCCCTGGGTGCGCTGTATTCCGGTTACAGCTGGGCCCGGCTCGGGCCTGGCATGACGTTCGGGCTGGCCAGCGGCGCGGCGCTGCTGGCCGCTTTCATCATGATCGTTCGACTGAAACGAAGCAGGAGCAATGCATGAGCATCCTCAGTGTGTTCCAGGTATCCAGCCCGGCCGTGCCGGACAAGGTCCTGACCCATCACGAAGACATCGCGGCGACCCTCGCCGAGCATGGCCTGCGCTTCGAGCACTGGCCAAGCGACACTGCCGTGCGTCCGGGAACGGAAGAGAGCGAGGTGAGGGCGCGTTACGCAGACGTGTTCGAACGCCTGGCCCATGAGCGTGACTGCGGTGTGCTGCGGCTGCTCAATCAGGACGGCGTCGACCAGGGTTCGCTGGGCTGGCGCGAAGAGCACGTGCAGACCGGTGAGGAAGTGTTCGTGGTGCTGAGCGGGCGCGCCGCACTGAGCGTGCGCCTGGATGAGCGCGTGCTGTCGGTGGTGTGCGAGAGAGGGGATGTGCTGACGCTGCCCGCCGGGGTGCGGCGCTGGCTGGAACTGGGCGAGCGTCCGTTCTGCCTGGCCATCCGTGCGTTCAAGAACGAAGGCGAAGCGCTGACGCGGTTTACGGGCGACGGTACGGCCAGGGAATTTCCTGGCATCGAAGCGTTCTGAAAGCAGTCACATGCCGTTCGAAAGGCAGGCCAATGTTCACAGGGAAAGCCCGATGAGCGTTGGCGTGCCTTACGAAGCCCGGCCCGTCATTAGCGGTAGGTAGGCAGGGCGAAACGTTGCTGGCTTTGCAGCATGTTGATGACCGGCAGCTCGCTGGCTTGTTCGGCCAGGTCGCGGCGGATGGCGCTGATGGCCCAGGACAGCTGCTCGGCGCTGTGCAGTTGGCCGTAGGAGAGCACGCGGCGGGTGGTTTTGCCGTCGGCGCTGCGCAGGGTCAGCAGGATGCCGCCATCGGGACGCGGCTGGGTAGCGACCTGGTAGGCTGCGAATACCGAGGCGAATTTCTCTTGAATGAGGTTCATGTCCAACTCCCGAAATGGATGTGTGCAGATTCTGGGTAGAAGGATTGCAGCGAGCGTGCCAGCTTTTCGCTAAAAAAATATCCTTTAAAATCAATAAGTTATCTATGTGACAATTTCAGTGTGCCATGCAGAGTGCATGGTCATGCAAATTGCACAGTGCATTTTGCAACGCCTGGCAGACGCGTCGGCTTGGAACCATCCTCGCAGGCGTGCTGCCTAAACCATTCGACCCGATTGCCCAGGAGCACACAGATGACCGATTCGTCGCAGACCCCAGCCGGTGCTGGCCGCGCCATGACCGAAGAAGAAGCGGTGCAATTTGCCGAACAGGTCTTCGATCGGGCGCGTGTAGGGGATGCCGAGATGCTCGAGCGGTTGATCACCAGCGGCCTGCCGGTCAACCTGCGCAACGGCAAGGGCGACACCTTGCTGATGCTGGCCAGCTACCATGGGCACCACGACGCGGTTCGTGTGCTGCTCAAGCACGGTGCCGACCCTTTGATGGCCAATGACCGTGGGCAACTGCCCATTGCCGGCGCCGCTTTCAAGGGTGACCTGCAGATGATCCAGCTGCTGCTCGAAGAGGGCGTGCCGGTCGATGCCTGTGCTGCCGATGGCCGTACCGCATTGATGCTGGCCGCCATGTTCAACCGTGTGGAAATGCTCGACTACCTGCTGGAGAAGGGCGCCGATCCTGCGCGTCGTGACGTCGGTGGCGCCAATGCCCTGGCCGCGGCCATGACCATGGGCGCCAGTGAAGCGGTGGCACGACTGCAGGCCTTGACCCACTAACCGACGGCGAGCGTTTGCGGCTATCCTTGGCGACTTTTTTCGTCGCTCGCAAGGGGCCACCATGAAACACGCACTGCTCGAACTCATCCGCCTGGTCGGCGTCGGCTGCATGCCCGAGGACGACATGGCGCGGATCGCCGACGAGGCGGCCCAGGCCTACGCCGACCCGGCCGCCTTCCTCGCGGCCAACCCGGACATCAACTACGACGACAGCTTCCCGATTCCGCTGGGCGAATGGGTGGTGGTCGGCAGCCTGCCGGATACCGTGCTGTTCCAGGCCGACAGTTACCAAGAGCTGTTCGAGCAGATCGCCGCGTCGTTCGACAAGAGCGTGCCGCTGAACCTCAAGGCCAAACAGCTGGCGCGCACCGAGCCGCTGACGGCGCTGAACCGCATCCAGGTGCAACTGGGCGCCTTGAACAAGGAAGCGGGCGGCTATGTGCTGGTCAACTTCAGCCAGCCTCTCGACGATGAGCTGCAGATGGTCATGGTCGGCCAGCACGACCTGGCGCGCGTGCTGGCGTTGAGCGAAGAGGTCGGTATCGCCGCCGCCCCGGCGCTCGAGGCCCTGCGCCAGGCCTGAGGCCGCTTTCAGCCCAGGGCCGTGTCGAGGAACATCATCACCGCGAAGCCGCCCATCAACCCGAGGGTGGCCGAGGTCTGGTGACCGTGGCGGTGGGTTTCCGGGATCACCTCGTGGGAGACCACGAACAGCATCGCCCCAGCCGCCAGGCCCATGCTGACCGGGTAGGCCAGGGCGAAGCCGGTGGAGATGCCCAGGCCGATCACGGCGCCCAGGGGCTCCATCAGGCCGGAGCCGATCGCGACCATCGCCGCCTTGAAGTTCGACAGGCCCGTGGCCCGCAGCGCCAGCGCGACTGCCAGGCCTTCCGGGATGTCCTGGATGGCGATGGCGCTGGTCAACGGCAGACCGACCGCCATGTCGCCGTTGGTGAAGCTGACGCCGATGGCCATGCCTTCGGGCAGGTTGTGCAAGGTGATGGCCAGCACGAACAGCCAGACGCGGTTGATGCGGTCGGCTTCCGGGCCCAGCGGGCCGGTGCTCTCATGTTCATGGGGCGTGAAGCGCTCGAGGCCCAGCATCAGCAGCACGCCCAGGCCCAGGCCGACCACCACCGTGAACGCGGCGCCGGTGCCACTGCCGGTGATCTCCCGCGCGGCCTCGAGCCCCGGCAGGATCAGCGAGAACGAACTGGCCGCCAGCATCATGCCGGCGGCGAACCCCAGCATCACGTCCTGGCTGCGCGTACTCACATCACGCAGCACCACGGCTAGCACGGCACCGAGCGCAGTGGCGGCAAAGCCCGAGAGCCCGCCCAGTGCCGCCAGGTGCAGATTGTGCGCATGGTCACCGCTGAAGGCATTCCAGATGCTCGCCCCCAGCAGCGCCAGTACCACCAGCAGACTCACACCCAGCCCCGCGCTCAGCCAGGGCGCGGTCCTGATCTGGTCGCGCCAGGCACTGCGCAAGGTATTGACGACGACGCTGTCGGTGGTGGCTTGGGGCATGCAAACCTCGTGGCAGGTGGGTTGGGCGTGTCAGGGTAGGGCGGATTCGAAGCGCCAGGGTTCCTTCTTCATGATGAATGACGGACCATGGCGCGACGATCGAAGACAGGCACGGGAGCATCGATATGGGTTCGACGTTCAACGGGCTGGCCGGTCTGATCCTACTCGGGTTCGACCTCTGGGCGCTCGTCAACGTTCTCGGCAGCGGGGTACAGGGGTGGAAGAAAGGCCTCTGGAGTTTGTGGATCGTGGGGGCGCCGGTGATCGGCGTCATCGTCTGGGGCATTGCCGGGCCTCGCTGGCGGCGCAGGCCTGGGCCGACGCGGTGACGGGATTTGTGGGCCTTTCAGGCCCAATCGCGGCACAGGGGCCGCTCCCACACCCGTAGTCCCACCGCGGAGTTGTAGACTATCGCGGTCACCTGTAGGAGCGGCCCCTGTGCCGCGATTGGGCCCAAGGGGCCCATGAAATCAGCTACCCCATGGATCAGGTAAAACCTGCACAGACAGCGCCACCCTACGGCCTAACCCGACACGCTCCTGCCCCCCGACACAATTTTCACACTGGATTGCCCACACTCCGCGCCGCACAATACGGCCTTGGCCCAATGGCCGTCGCGCAAGGCACTGCCCACCCCCTCGGTGGCAGACGTCTGCGCCTCTTCGAAAACCGCCTGTCCAGGACCCTCGTTCATGGCTAATCCGGATGCCCTGAAGCAACCCGCGCCGTCGCGCACGTTTTCTCCCACGCTCACGTCCCACCTGGCCTACACGCTGCTCAGCGGCCTGACCATCATGCTGATGCTCAGCCTGGTGCGTCTCGGCCTGCTGATCTACAACAGCGACATGATCGGCGAGACGCCCTATTCGACCGTGGCCGAGGGCTTCCTTAACGGGTTGCGCTTCGACCTGCGCGTGGTGGTGTACATCAGCATCCCGCTGCTGCTGGCCATCCTCAGCCCCTGGGCGATGGCGCGGCGCGGCGTGTTCCGCCTGTGGCTGACCCTGGCCTCCAGCGCCGTGCTGTTCCTCGGGCTGGTGGAGATGGACTTCTACCGCGAGTTCCACCAGCGCCTCAACGGCCTGGTCTTCCAGTACATCAAGGAAGACCCCAAGACCGTGATGAGCATGCTCTGGTACGGCTTCCCGGTCGTGCGCTACCTGCTCGCCTGGGCCTTCGGCACCTGGCTGATCAGCCTGCTGTTCAAGGGCATCGACCGCCTGACCCGTGGCCCGGCGCGCGAGCCCGAGCAGGTCGCCACCCGTGCGGTCACCCCGTGGTACAACCGCCTGGCGGTGTTCATGGTCATCCTGCTGGTGGCGGTGGTCGCGGCCCGTGGCACCCTGCGCCAGGGCCCGCCCATGCGCTGGGGCGATGCCTTCACCACGGACTCGAACTTCGTCAACCAGCTGGGCCTCAATGGCACCCTGACGCTGATCGATGCCGCCAAGAGCCGCTTCGGCGAAGACCGCGCCAACATCTGGAAGGCCACCCTGGACCCTCAGCAGGCCCAGCAGACCGTACGCGACCTGCTGCTGACCCCCCATGACTCCCTGGTCGATGCCGACAGCGCCGCCGTGCGCCGGGACTTCGTGCCACCTGCCGAGCGCACCCTGCCGATCCGCAACGTGGTGGTGATCCTGATGGAAAGCTTCGCCGGGCATTCGGTGGGCGCCCTGGGCAGCCGCAACGACATCACCCCGAACTTCGACCGCCTGGCCAAGCAGGGGCTGCTGTTCGACCGCTTCTTCTCCAACGGTACCCACACCCACCAAGGCATGTTCGCCACCATGGCGTGCTTCCCCAACCTGCCCGGGTTCGAATACCTGATGCAGACACCCGAAGGCGGGCACAAGCTGTCCGGTCTGCCAGCGCTGCTCAGCGCCCGTGACTACGACGACGTGTACGTCTACAACGGCGATTTCGCCTGGGACAACCAGTCCGGGTTCTTCGGCAACCAGGGCATGACTACCTTCATCGGCCGTAACGACTTCGTCAATCCGGTGTTCTCCGACCCGACCTGGGGCGTGTCCGACCAGGACATGTTCGACCGGGCCAACGAGGAGCTGGCGCACAACTACGGCAAGAAACCGTTCTATGCCTTGCTGCAGACGCTGTCCAACCACACGCCGTACGCGCTGCCCAAGGACCTGCCGGTCAAGCCGGTCACCGGCCAGGGCCGCCTGGACGAGCACCTGACCGCCATGCGCTACTCCGACTGGGCGCTGGGCCAGTTCTTCGAGAAGGCCAGCAAGCAGCCGTACTACAAGGACACCCTGTTCGTGATCGTCGGCGACCATGGCTTCGGCAACCACCAGCAGGTCACCGAGCTGGACCTGGGGCGCTTCAACGTGCCGCTGCTGCTGATCGCCCCTGGCATCCAGGACGCCTTCGGGGCGGTCAACCACACCGTGGGCACCCAGGTCGACATCGTGCCGACCATCATGGGCCGTCTGGGCGGCGAGACCCGTCACCAGTGCTGGGGCCGTGACCTGCTCAACCTGCCGGCAGGCGATCCGGGCATCGGCATCATCAAGCCGTCGGGCAGCGAGCAGATCGTCGGCCTGGTGCAGGGCGACCGCATCCTGATCGAGTCCAAGGACATGTCGCCGCGCCTGTACCGCTACCAGTTGGGCAGCGAGTTCAAGGCCGAGCTGATCGACAGTGACGATCAGCCAGCGATGGTGAAGAAGCTCGAGTCCTACATTCAGACCGCCACCAAGAGCCTGCTGGACAATACGGCAGGCGTGGTGCACGGCATCCCGGACTGACGTAGATGGCAAGGGGGCAGGCAAACGCGTCTGCCCCCTTCGTGACGAAGCCGGGTTCATCAGGTTTTCCATCGGGTGAGCCGCTTTCCGGCTGAACAAAAACCCGACCTGCAAGGTCAAGCTAGAACGGGCGTCATTCAACGTTTTTCATGGCGAGGTCTATTTGATGAAAGAATGGGAAATCACTTTTCTGGATCAGAACGGTGTGCAGAGTTCCCTGGCCTATAGCGCCGAAGAACGCCCCAGCAAGGAAGAGGCCGCACAGTGGATCCGGGCCAAGCTGTTCCCGGTCATGGCCCAGGCCGACCTCAACGACCTGCAGGGCCGTGTGGAGTCGCCCACCGAGCGTGTGCTCAAGGAACAGAACAGCGTCATCATCCTCGGCGTCGAAGAAAAGGTCTGACAGGCCCTTGGCAAGTGCCCTTCCGGGGCGCTAACGTGTCAACAGGCGACCATCGTTTCCAGGTCGCCTTTCAACACCGCTCCACATCGAAGCAAGCAGCTCGCATTACCCGGCGCACCCGCGCCCGGCAGGTGCCTACGCACTGAAAGTCTATCCATGCACTTCAGGAGGACGTTTCATGAGCAGCCATAACGAAGATGTCAGCAGCAGTGTCCTGCGGCAGATGAAAGACGGGGGGTTCGACTTCACCCGCATTCATCCCATCGAGTTCTACGCCACCTTCCCCGACGAAGCCTGCGCCCGCGAAGCGGCAGGGCAGTTCCGGGGTGAATCCCTCAATGCGCAAGTTTCCGAACTCGACGACGGTGCCTGGCACCTGCAGTTGAGCAAGGTCATGTACGCCACCTACAAAGGCATCGGGGCGTTCGAGCAGGTGTTCGAGTCGGCGGTGTCGCCCCTGGGCGGCGAAGTCGAAGGCTGGGGCGTCAAGCACGAGCGGTTGCTGGCCTGAGCCGGCGCAGTCCTGTCGTTTTCCGGCTTACAACCCATGGCCCGTTCCCTTTGTCCGTGCAGTGGACAAGGGAAGGAGAAGGCTATGCCCTGTGTCTCTCTTTGCACCGATGTACCGGCGAGGTCGTTAGCCATTGCCCGTTCGAACGCCAGCCGCTAAGGTCGCCGCCTCGACTGCACAGAGGCAACCATGGTCTACCTATTCGTCGTCGCGCTGATCCAGGCGTTTTCCTTCAACCTCATCGGTGAATACCTCGCCGGCCAGGTGGACAGCTATTTCGCCGTGCTGGCCAGGGTGATCCTGGCTGGCCTGGTGTTTCTGCCGCTGACCCGCTGGCGTCAGGTCGAGCCGCGCTTCCTGCGCGCCATGCTGCTCATCGGCGCCTTGCAGTACGGTATCACCTACGTGTGCCTGTACTTGAGCTTCCGGGTGCTCAGCGTGCCGGAGGTGTTGCTGTTCACCATCCTCACGCCGTTGCACGTGACCCTGATCGAGGATGCCCTCAACCGGCGCTTCAATGCCTGGGCCCTGGTGGCGGCAGCCGTGGCGGTGGCAGGCGCGGCGGTGATCCGCTTCGACACCTTGAGCGGGGACTTCTTCATCGGCTTCCTGCTGCTGCAACTGGCCAACTTCACCTATGCAGCCGGTCAGGTGTTCTATCGCCATCTGGTCGCCCGTCACCCGAGCGACGAGCCGCATTACCGACGCTTCGGCTACTTCTACCTCGGCGCGTTGCTGGTGGTGTTGCCGGCGTTTCTTGCTTTCGGCAACGCCCAGCACCTGCCCAGCACCGACAGCCAATGGCTGGTGCTGCTGTTCCTGGGCCTGTGCCCGACGGCGCTGGGGCTGTACTGGTGGAACAAGGGCGCCTGCCTGGTGCCGGGCGCGACCTTGGCGGTGATGAATAACCTGCATGTGCCCATCGGGCTGGTGCTCAACCTGCTGATCTGGAATCAGGCCCAGCCATTGGGTCGGCTATTGGTAGGCGGGGGCATCATCCTGGCGTCGGTGTGGCTCAGCCGACTGGGCACACGGCGCGTGCCGCGAGCGGCGTAAAGGCGTTGCGGGAGAAGGCTGCGACGGCAGCCTTCTTCATGAGATCGAGGGTGACGGGCGCGACGCGGGTCAGCCGCGGGCCGGGCGTTTGAGCTTGCCCTGGGCGAAGGCGCCGAACTCGCTGACCAGCATGCCGACCAGGATCAGCACGGCTCCCAGGATGTTCACGTCGGTGAGCCTGTCCCCCGCCAGCCAGTAGCCGAACAGGCCGCTGAACACCGGTTCGAATAACAGGATCAAGGCCACGGCCTGCGGGTGCATGAGCGACTGGGCCTGGGTTTGCACGAAGTAGGCCAGCCCCGTGCCGAGGATGCCGAGCAGCACGAGGACGCGCCAGGTATCGCCGTCGGTTGGCACGCTGAACTCGCCCGACGCCGTGCTCCACAGGCCCGAGAGCAGCGCCACGGTCAGCATCTGCAGGCAGGCGAACGCCAGGGGCGTGCCCGAAAACGGCAGCTTGGCCAGCATGACGATGTGTCCGGCGAAGAACAGCGCACAGCAGAGGATCAGCGCATCGCCCAGGTGCAGGGCAAAATCCGCCAGGCTGAGCAGCCCCAATCCCACCAGCGCCACCGCCGCGCCCAGCCACTGCGGCCCGGTCAGCCGGTCGCGGTAGAGGAAGAACAGCAGGATGGGCGTGAACACCACCGACAGCCCGGTGATGAACCCGGCGTTGGACGGCGTCGTCAGGCCGATACCGCTGGTCTGGAAGGCGAAGGCGATGAACAGCATGACACCGGCGGCGATGCCCGACAGTACATCGCGACGGGTCAGGCGCTTCAGCGAGGCATAGGCCATCGGCGCGAGGAACAGCGTGGCGATGGTGAAGATCCACGTGTTCAGCGCAGACGCCGTCATGCCGTGCAGGCTCTGCTGCTTGGCCACGAAGCTCCAGCCCCAGACGGCGGTGATGGCGACCATGGCCAGGGACCAGAAGGGTTTCGAGTTCAAGACAGGCTCCAGAGGGGGCAGGGCGGTTGAGGTGGCTCTTTCTAGCGTCTGGCGGTGGGGTTGTCCAGTGAGCGTGAGGGTGGGCATGGCCGTTTTTCTTTGGCCTGCGCTACTGCGTTGAATGGTTTTGTGGGCCTTCCAGGCCCAATCGCGGCACTGGGGCCGCTCCTACAGGAGAAATGTGGTGCTGTTCTGAGTCACCGCGTTGGCGCTACGGGTGTAGGAGCGGCCCCAGTGCCGCGATTGGGCCCGCAGGGCCCATAAAATCAGCCCCATCGTCCCAACCCCGGGCCACACCCTCACAGCCCTACCACACACGGCGCATGAAACAACTCCCCCCGATACGCCCCCACCGCCGTACGCACCGCCACCCACCCCCACATCACCCCAACGACCACGACCAGCCCCTCACCCAACCCCTCGAACACCCCCATCCCCAGCACACCCCCCAGCTTCAAGGTCGCCGCCGCATACACCCCCAACGGAAACACGAAGGCCCACCACCCCAGATTGAACGACATCCCCAACGCCACCTGGCGCACGGTGATGAGCACCGCCAGCAACAGCCACCACACCCCCAGGCCCCACAACAGCATGCCACCAATCGCCCCCACTCCCGCCGCCGTCGCACCGATCTCGCCCAACCCGTTGGCCGCGAAGACCGTCGGCGCCGCACTGCCCAGCACCAGCATCCCCAACGCCCCCGTGCCGATCGGACCGAGCGACAGCCAGATCGACGCCGCCAGCGCCTGCGGCGGCAGCCGGTGCACCACCAAGCGCAACAGCAGCACCACCAGCAGGCTCAGCGCGACCGGCACCGAATACGCCCACAGCACGTAACACAGCACCAGCATGTGCAACTGCGCAGGCGCCTGCGTGACATGCGGCACGATGAGCCCACCCGTGACGGCCGCCACTTCGGCCGCCACCACCGGCAGCAACCAGACCGCCGTCATCTGCTCCAGGCTGTGCCGCTGGCGCGTGACCATCAGAAACGGCACCCATACCCCACACGCTATCGCCAACGCCACATCCAGCCACCAGAGGGCCTGCGCCCACGGCATGACAGCAGTCCCCCAGGCCGGCAAACCATACTGCAGCAGGCCGTTGATCAACGTCGCCAAGGCCATCGGGATCGTCCCGAGAAACATCGAGGCGGTTGGGTGCTCGACGATGCGCCTGGCTTCGTCGAAGAACAGCACCCAGCGCGCCAGGCACAGCCCGGTGAACACGACGAACAGCACCGCACTGAATTGCCAGAGCTTGTCGCCCACGTGCGACAGGGTGGACCCCGCGTCAGGCAGCTGCCCCAGCAGCGACGCCAGGATGCCCGTGCCCATGACCACCGAGAACCATTGCGGCGTGAACTGGCGCACGACCTCCAGCCAGCCCGAGAGGGCAGACAGCGGTCGTGGGAAAGGCGTACGCAAGCGTGGGCTGAAGTACTGCACGATGCCCTCCAGGGCGTCGAATCAATGAGGTAGACAGAATGGCTGGCTGAAACCAACCGGTAAAACGCGTAATCTGTGTATTGCTTACCCCTTTAGCCGGTAGATCGATGCGCCTTACCTTGCGTCAACTCGACATCTTCAGGGCCATTGCCCAGCACGGCTCGACCGTGAATGCCAGCGCGGCTCTGTCGCTCTCCCAGTCAGCCACCAGTTCAGCGCTCCAGGAACTGGAAAGCGCACTCGACGTGCGCCTGTTCGACCGTGTCGGCAAGCGTCTGGTCCTCAACGCCAATGGCCACGCCTTGCTGCCCCAGGCCGTGCGCCTGCTGGAAGCGGCCGCGCAGATCGAGGACGGCTTCGAGGGCAGCGATCAGGCCACGCGGCTCACGGTCGGCTGCAGCACCACCATCGGCAGCTACCTCATGCCGATCCTGATGGAGACGCTCGCCCGGCATCACCCCGGCCTGCGCATCGACGTGGTCATCGGCAACAGCGCCGACATCGCCCGCCAGGCCGCACAGCTGTCCATCGACATCGGCCTGATCGAAGGCCCATGCCACCTGCCTGAGCTGACCGTGCGCCCCTGGTTCGAAGACGAACTGGTGATCATCGCCGCCGCTGACGACCCCCTGGCGCAAGGTCATCCAGTCACGCGCCAGGCCTTGCGCACGGCACCCTGGCTGATGCGCGAGGCTGGTTCAGGCACCGCCGAGGAAGTCGCCCACCGGCTGATGCCTCATGTGGGTCACCTGGAAGACACCCGCCGCATCGGCAGCTCCGAAGCGATCAAGCGCATGGTCGCTGCCGGTCTCGGGATCAGTTGTCTGTCGTACTGGGTGGTGAGCGACCTGATCGCTCAAGGGCACTTGGCTGTCCTCGATCATGACCTCCCGGCGCAGACGCGCCAGTTGCATGTCGTGCATCACCGGGACAAGTTCCTGTCGCGCGCCCTGGACGACTTCCAGCACACGCTGGACGCCTTCGCCCTGGCCCAGGGGCAGCACTGACGCCTGGCGCTAGTCTGCAGAGGGCGTGTCGGACGCCACCAGCAGACGCTCCAAGGCCGTCAGGCGTGCTTCGCTGACGATGTCGTAGGTGCCGCCACTGCTCTGCCGATAGACCTCGCGCGCCTTGCGCACCCGTTCGAGCAACGGCACCACCACCCCCGAGGCCATCTCGAGAAAGTCGTTGAGGTCGGCCCGCGTCTGCGGGATCTTGTAGCCCTTGGCCGTGCTGGTGATGATCACGTTGGCGTCGCGCAGCTTGGCGATGCCGTTGGAGCGTATCTTGTGTTCGGACACATCGCCGAAGCCCCGGTCATGGAGGTGGGCCAGGATGTCGGCGGTCGGCAGGTAGTCCTGGGTGACGAATTCGCTCTGGAACCTCAGGTAATCCAGGATGGCCAACTGCAAGCGCATGTCCTCGTCCGGATGCTCGCCAGCCTGCTCGATGAAGCGGTCGGCCTGACGCAACGCTTCCTGGTGCACTTGGTAATCGGCGTATTGCGCCTCGTCCATGGGCGGTGGCAGAAGCGAGGTGAAGGCCGGCGGCCACTCCAGCAGGCCCAGGGTCCGGGCCTGCAACAGCGTCTCATAGGCATGCCGGACCCCTGGCTTGGCCTTGCCGCCATGCACCTCGCTCACGGCGTTCGCCAGCCCCTGCGCGATGTGGAGCAGGGCATCGTCCTCACGGGCGCGCACCTGGAACATCTGCTCGTCGCCGAACAGATCATCGGCGTAGCGGCCCTGTATCAGCCCTTGCAGACGCTCGCGAAGCGTCACGTCACCGTCCGCGTCCACGTTCACCTGAACGTCACGCAGGTCCCGGAACAGGTGGGCGTGCAACAGCCCGGCGACATGCTCGGTGAACGAGGTTTTCAGTTGCAGGCCGCCATCCCGGTGGATGCGCGCCCTGTCCACGACGATGACGTGCAGCTTCACCGGCCATCGCGCGACCTCGGCCAGCAGCTCGGCGTGCTGGTTTGCCTGGGCTGCGCGGCGTTTGCCAGGCGTCAGGTCGGCGAGGTGGACCTGCTGTCGGCACAGGTGCTCGGCCTGCTCGCGGACTGCGTGCAGGTGCGTGGCGCTGACGAGGAGGGTGCAGATGACCAGACGACCCGAGCCTGGTGCTGTTGCAGCGGTCGCGTTGCGGTCACCTGACTCGCTCAGATAGGCATGGGTGGTCGTCAAGTCAGCCTCCGTTGCATAGGGTGCAGGGTGTGCTATCAGCGTAGCAACATCCGGCAGCTTACAGCCTGGCGTTGGAAACGTGCGGTCGATCACACCTGGGCATGGACGTGCAGGCGATGCGGTTGTTGGTTGGGCTGGCGGGTGACAAAATGATGCGTGGAGCATCGGCAGTAGGCCTGAACAATGAAGTCGGGCCTTCAGATGCTCCAAGCACGGCAAGCCGTGTGTTCGATCATTCAAGGACTATAGGGAATTTTTAAATGAGCGTCGCCGAAGCCAGCAAGGATATTTCTCAGCACAAGCCCAAATGGCAAGAGCGGTTTGCGTTTTTCGATGCGCATGGGGCGCCCAGTTCGCCCGAGTACAAGGCCGCACTCAAACAGCAGCCGTTCAAGAAGAAGCTGCTGATCAACATGAACTTCATTGCCTTGTTCTTTGGCCCTATCTACCTGTTCGTACTGGGCTTGTGGAAAAAGAACCTGGCGTTGCTGGGTATCATCATCGGGGCCGGCTTGGCGATCGACGTGCTTTTCGCCTTGCTCGGCATGGAAACACCACGTGCCATCAACAGCGGGTTTGGTGTAGCAACCAACCTGCTGTACGGGCTGAGTACGAACTATGCCTACTACCTGAAAGAGCGTAAGGGTGAGCAGGGCTGGAACCCGTTCAAGGGCATGCGCTGGTAATGTGCTCAAGGGCTGCTCACGACGTACACGCGCCTTCGTGAGGAGCCCTTGGTTTGAATGATGAGTACGCCACAGCCAAGGTCGCTTGTCAGTGAATGGCTATTTCTTTTCAGGTTTGCTCGGCTTCAACTCGGGATTGTTCCCTTGTGTCTCCTTGTTGTCATGACGACGCTTGTCGACTTCGCCGGTTGATTTGGCGGTAGGCTTCGGGCCGGGTTTGAGAGCCATGGGATCGTCCTCGTGTTCATGTGAAGATCAGGGGATGTCCAATGAGCGTAGACTGTGGCTGGATACTTTCAAGTGGCACTGATCAGATCGCATTGATTCCCTTGTGCATAGGAGGCGGACCAGAAGAGGCAGAGGCTGTTTAACGCCGAAGTAGGCCCCTTTTGATTCCGTCGTACTTTACACGCTGGCGTTTGTGGCATTGCTCAGTAATAGGTGGGCACTTTCTATAGAATGAAAAAGGCCAACGACCATAAAGAAATAGATGCCTGCTATCAGGAGGCAGGATTCTAAGAAGGCAATCTTCTTATTTTTAAGTAGATAGGAAACTGTCATGAGCTTTTTACTTCTGACGTTTTTGCTGTCAAATGCTGCGACGTAGGCGTTAAAGTCAGCCATAGCCCATTCCTTAAAGTCCAGGAAAAATGCTTTGATATTGGCAATGGCTGCCAGTAGGAGAATGAAAAAAACAAGCGCGCAGATGATGCTCAATGAAATAATGTTATTTGTGTCTTGGTGTGCGATAAGGATGTCAAGTTTCTTAAGCAGAATTGCAACAAGGAGCATGATGAAAAATTGAGCCGATGTGTTGCGAAGGAATTCCAGGAAAGATTTTCTTCCTGCGTTTAGTACCCACATAATTGCATCCTTTTCGTTAACGTTATAGTTGATTTTAAAGTCTAGGTTTTATGCGCGAGCAAGCTTCGATGTGCTAGCCTACAGCCATTTTCTATAATGGTATTTCTGTAGTCTACGCTTATCATATCGTCGGCTTTCGCCCAGGAGCATTAAGGTGCTTACGGATGTTGGGGAGAATTTTTACCGAGTGGATTGCCGTGTGGAAAATAGAGGCTGTTTAGACTATCGATCAGTAGCGTCTTGAGCCAGCATTTCATTGTTTCGATGTCCTGTTTTTCCATTGCAAAGCATCAGGATTAGGCTTCTAGTACGAAAAAGATGTGGTCAACACCCATGTCACAGGCTAGTGAGACCATGGCAGCGTAGCTGTTTGCGAGTTTTTCGAAGCACGGGGCGATCCGAGGGTCCTCTTTCAGCCAGTCAAACATTCGCTTGAGAGTACAGCTGAGCGGGGGGAATATCACTGGCTTATCCTGATGAAAGCCTGAATACAGTGGGACGCCATTGATAGCGCAAACCATGTGAATCTTGGCGGTCAGACCGCCTCGATTGCGTCCCAAGGCATAGTCTAACGGTTCTTCAAGCCCCCTTTTTTCGCAGCGCCTGAAGAGGCTCAGGTTGCTCGTATCGCGGTGGGGTCGATCATTCAGGTGTCCAAGTCAATCAGCCCTACCCGGTTCAGTCGAATGTGCAGACGCTCCAGTACTCGCTCAAATGTGCCGTCGTCGCGTCAGGCACGAGAACGCTGATACACCGTTGACCAAGGCCCAAAGCGCTCAGGCAGATCAGGCTGGGGAGCGCCCAAGCCTAGGACTCAGAGAATTCCGGGGAGAACAAAACGATCCTTGCTGCGAGGACGGCCGTCATCTGTTGTGGAGAAACCAAATCCTTGATCAGTTCCCACGATGCATCAGAGCGTTCGTAACGCTTCGAGATGTGAGCTTCCAAGCGGTCATGGCGACCATTCTAACCACACTGATTTTTCGTACAAACCTAAACGCCGTATCGCTTGTTGCCTCCAGACGTGATGCAGTAGCGGCCCCCTCTTGGGCCGATGCAGATGCGACCTGAAGAGCAAGGGCATGATGATCCGTAGTCAGGTGTTGCAGTTCGAGCGGGTTGGGGGGCAGGGCGTTCCCTTTTTGGCTTCGAGGTCACAAAGCAGTTCAAGCCCTTACACAGATTTTTATAGGAAATCCAACGCTGAGGCTGCCCATCAAAGCTGATGCGCGCCCATTCCTCGCGCTGCTCAAAAACCTGTACCTTTTCCCCACGCTTGAGGCTTGAAATTACTTTCCCACCTGGTTGCGCTCGCAGATTCAGCTTGTCCGCATTGATGAAATGCTCTGGTGCTGAGTCTTGAGTGGGCTGGGGCTCAGGTGATGACGCTATTGTCAACGTGCTCACGGGCGTCGGGCTCGCCGGGGGCTCAATTTCAGATGGTTCTTTTTTGCCAAACGCCCAGAGAACGACAAAGAAAACTAGTAACGGCAGGAGCCAAGACTGACCTTTATTACGCATATCCTTTGCATCCTCGAAGTTAAGAATGGTTCTTTCAAATAGCTTAGATGCTCAGGCTGGAATGGCAACTGGTCTGGCAGTCTCAAAGCTGTCTTGAAAGGTTCAGGCTAGCCAGGTTGAGCCAGATAGGTATAGCTGCTGAATACGGGCCTCAACATCAAAACTCGCGATTCGGATTTCAATAAGCCCGTTTACGTGCGTCAGGATTTTCAGTGAGGTGAGCGATTACCCAAGCTCATTTTGTTACTCGCTGAGGGGCTTTGCCTGAATAGGTTCCGAGGTTTCACCTTCTACGTAAACGATGTCTTCCTGTACCGAATAGATCGCCAGCGGACCCTCACCACCCCCCGTCACATCCAGGGCAACGACATTCCCCAGCCGCAGAGCATGAGGAACCCATGTATGCCCGACACAGATACGCCAGGCGCCCGCTACGCCGTGTGCCTGATGCGTTTTGATCCGCTCGCGGCCCCACTGTGCGACAGCCTGAACCTGCGTGTCTGCAAGCCGTTGGGTGAACCCATCCCAGGCCAATCCCCTAGGCACATCAGCATGCACCACACCGACCCGACCTTGAGCAGCCTCCACCTCGATGACCAGGGGCAAGCTCTCGAGCTTGGCGATGATCATGGGCTTCGATGACTCATCGATCGTCATCCACCACCCTGCACCGTGCGCCGAATAGGGCAGGTGAGGATTGGCGCGATAGGCGTCGATGAGCATTTGCTCGTGATTACCCCTCACGCAAAAGAACCAAGGCTCACCCAGCAAGGTGAGGCCCTCCAGCATGTCTGGCCCACGGTCGATGAGATCCCCCGCGGCGATCAGCCGGTCGACAGACCGATCGAAAGCGAGCGCTTGCAGGCCTCTGTGAAGCTCACGGATCTTGAAGTGGATGTCGCCCACGATGAAGTCGCGGCCAGCGCGATTCTGGGGGAGGGTGAGCAGAAGGGACATGACGACGAGCGCTCCAGACATCCGCGTGGAAGACAGCGATATTTTACCTGAGTGGCGATACCCACGGGGCTGTAGGTGGTGATGCCTACGGTGAAGGTACCTCAAGCGAGCTGATGGCCGAGGACGCGTAAACGGCGCGCATGGCCTCGGTGCAAGATGAGGAAGGTATCGGAGCGACTAAGGGCTTCACGCCTTTCGTGGAGACCCACAGCGCCGACCCTGCGTTGTTTGCCGGGCTGGATAGCCTGTACCTGACGTTGACCCAGCGCGACGCTGCACCGGACATTCTGCAAGCTGCTGTGTTGACAGGCGCACGCATTCGCAAGTCCGAGCCCAACACCTCACTTCTCGCTCATACTCTGCCTATATTATCGGTCTAGACCCAGAGTCGCTGGCGCATGATCGGATTCTGCCGTTAGTACGTCGTATGAACATAATGATGCGCTAAACGCGCCTGGCTAATCTCAAGGGTGTGTTGGACGAACGCTTGCGCTTATCATGCGTGGCTATCCTGCTGCGTTCCAACTATCTTTCTCGCAAGGAAGTCCGAAATGCGTCTGCTCCTAGCCGTCTTGCTTGCACCTGTGTTACTTGCTGGGTGTGCCCGCATTTCCCTACGAAAAGCCCGAAGACCGTGAGGCCATTCAGAAAGACCTGGCGGTGAAACTGGAAGATGTCGTTACGATCACCCAGGTGTTGTGGTGCGCTCATCCCTACGGTGACATGACCCCCTGCCAGTTGCAGGATGCACTGGCCGTACAGACCCGCGCAAAGCTGATTCTTGCCAGCTACAGTCATAAGCACTACACACTGGTCTTACAGCCCCAGGCAAGCGAAGTCATGTGCGCCCACGCCCAGGCGTCCGTCGACACAGCGCCGAACTACTACCTGTTTACCAAAGCCTACGCCCTTCAAGTATGGCCGGTAGACGCCGACGCAAAGCCGGACTTACTGAAGAAGAAACTCATGTTGGATGCAATGACCCAAGGCAAAACAATCTTCGTTGGTCCTCAAGGTGGATCCGTGGAGGAGACCGGACGGTACGAGAATGGCGGGGGGTATATTGCGAACACTACAATGTCCTATTCGACAAGGACGAAGATACTGCAGTTGGTTAATCCTTGTAGGCAGCAGGGGTAGGGGAGAGGTGCGCGATAGTATTCATCCAAATTGGTTGGGTACCATTGTCTTGGCGCCACGGTCAGGAGGGTGAGGTGGCCAGATGCCCGCGCTCATAGGCGCTGTATATCGCTGTGCGCTTGTGGGCTGTCGGCTGTATGGCGAGGTTTCGGAGCGCGTGATGATCATTATTGAGTCGATTTTTACAAGCGCACTCAAAGAGTAAAGAGAGTTGTGCTCGCGCCCTGGCGGGCGCCAGCACCTGCCACCTCACACTTCACTCATCTCCTTGAGGCTGTGCGAAACCCGATCACGCTCCCGCCCCGCCAACCCCACCCGCCAATCCGCCCCACTGGGCTGCTGATACACCCCCAGCCCAAACTCCGGCAGCACCGCCAGCAGGTAATCGAAGATATCCCCCTGAATCCGCTCATACTCCGCCCACACCGTGGTCGAAGTGAAGCAATAGATCTCCAGCGGCACCCCTTGGGCGGTCGGTTCCATCTGCCGGACCATGCAGGTCATGTCCTGGCGAATCTCGGGGTGATGCCGCAGGTAGGCCAGCGCGAAGGCGCGGAAGGTCCCGATATTGGTCAGTTGCCGCCGGTTCGCCGTCACCTCGCCCGCCGGGCCCAGGGCCTCGTTCCAGGCATTCAATTCATGCTGCTTGCCGACCAGGTAATCACCCAGCAACCGCACCTGGACCAACCTGCGTTCTTCGGACGCGGTGAGAAAACGCACGCCGGTCGCGTCGATGAACAGGCTGCGCTTGATCCGCCGTCCGCCCGCTTGCTGCATGCCGCGGTAGTTGCGGAAGGACTCGCTCATCAACCGCCAGGTGGGAATCGAGACGATGGTCTTGTCGAAGTTCTGCACCTTGACCGTGTGCAGCGTGATGTCCACCACATCGCCATCGGCGCCGACCTGGGGCATCTCGATCCAGTCGCCGACATGGAGCATGTCGTTGCTGGTGAGCTGCACGCTGGCGACGAACGACAGCAGGGTGTCCTTGTAGACCAACAGCAGCACTGCCGACATGGCCCCCAGACCCGAGAGCAGCAGCAGCGGCGAGCGGTCGATCAGGGTGGCGACGATGACGATGGCGCTGAACACCCACAGGACCATCTTCGCCAATTGCACGTAGCCTTTGATCGAGCGGGTACGGGCGTGCTCGGTGCGCGCGTAGATGTCGAGCAGGGCGTCCAGCAGGCTGGCCAGGGCCAGGGTCATGAACAGCAGGGTGAAGGCCAGCGCCAGGTTGTCGAGAAAGTGCAGGGTGACGGCGCTCAGGCCCGGCACCAGCTTGAGGCCGAACTGGATGACCAGCGACGGCGTGGTCAGGGCCAGGCGGTGGAAGACCTTGTTGTGGCGCAGGTCGTCCAGCCAGCGCAGGGCCGGTTGGCGGGCCAGCAGGCGGCTGCCGTGCAGGACCAGGAAGCGGGCCAGGCGGCCCAGGACCAGCGAGACGCCGAAGAGCACGGCCAAGCCGAGGCTGGCGTGGAGCAGGGGGTGTTGGTCGAGGGAGCCCCAGAGGTCGAGGGTGTCGAGTCAGAGTTGTCGGATATCCATGGGAAGCGTGTGGCCATCGTTGCGAAATCAGGCGCTATTAGACCGCGTAACGGCGGTGTGTTGGATAAAAGAAACTCGGCTATGGGCACGGAAAACGTTACCCTATGCAACTGAATTTCTGCACATGCCCGAGGTTACATCCCGTGTTTTCCCAATTCGCCCTGCATGAACGCCTGCTCAAAGCCGTGGCCGAGCTGAACTTTGTCGAGCCGACCCCGGTACAGGCAGCGGCCATCCCCCCGGCCTTGCAAGGGCGAGACCTGCGGGTCACGGCGCAAACCGGCAGCGGCAAGACGGCAGCGTTCGTGCTGCCCATGCTCAACCGGCTGGTCGACCTGCGCGAGCGCCGTGTGGAGATCCGTGCGCTGATCCTGCTGCCGACCCGTGAGCTGGCGCAGCAGACCCTCAAGCAGGTGCAGCTGTTCTCGCAGTTCACCTACATCAAGTCGGGCCTGGTCACGGGCGGCGCGGACTTCAAGGAACAGGCGGCCATGCTGCGCAAGGTGCCGGACGTGCTGATCGGCACTCCAGGGCGCCTGCTCGAGCAGCTCAATGCCGGCAACCTCGACCTGTCCCACGTGCAGGTGCTGATCCTCGATGAAGCCGACCGCATGCTTGACATGGGCTTCGCCGAAGACATGGAGCGGCTGTGCCACGAATGCGCCAACCGCGAGCAGACCCTGCTGTTCTCCGCCACCACCGGCGGTGCAGCGCTGCGGGATGTGATCGGCAAGGTGCTCAAGGACCCTGAGCACCTGATGCTCAACAGCGTTTCGCAGTTGGCCGAAGGCACCCGTCAGCAGGTCATCACTGCCGATCATGATCAGCACAAGGAAAAGATCGTCCAGTGGCTGCTGCAGAATGAGACCTACCAGAAGGCGATCATCTTCACCAACACCCGCGCCTGGGCCGATCGCCTGTACGGGCACCTGGTGGCGCAGGACGTGAAGGTGTTCGTGCTGCACGGCGAGAAGGACTCCAAGGACCGCAAGCTGGCCATCGAGCGCTTCAAGCAGGGCAGCTCCAAGGTGCTGGTGGCCACCGACGTGGCGGCGCGCGGGCTGGACATCGAAGGCCTGGACCTGGTGATCAACTTCGACATGCCGCGCAGTGGCGACGAGTACGTGCACCGTGTCGGGCGTACCGGGCGGGCTGGCGCCGAAGGTCTGGCGATCTCGCTGGTGTGCCATAACGACTGGAACCTGATGTCGAGCATCGAGCGCTACCTCAAGCAGCAGTTCGAGCGTCGGGTGATCAAGGAGGTCAAGGGCACCTACAACGGGCCGAAGAAGGTCAAGGCCTCGGGCAAGGCAGCGGGCAGCAAGAAGAAAAAGGTCGAGAAGAAGACCGACAAGAAGACCGCCGCCAAGCGCAAGCCGGCTGCCCGGCCGAAGGCCAAGCCCCTGGCCAGTGCCGATGGGATGGCGCCGTTGAAGAAGCGTACGCCCGCGGCGGAGTAAGGCTAGGGTCGGCTTCGTTGGGGCGGGTGACAGGTACGTCTGCTTTTACAGGGGGGTGGATAGGCTTGGGGGCGATGGTGACTGCAGGGCCGTCATCGCGGGCAAGCCCGCTCCCACAGGGGGCTGGGCTTTGCTTTATCGCCTGTTCTGGCGGATTGGCTGGTTTTGTGGGCCCTGCGGGCCCAATCGCGGCACAGGGGCCGCTCCTACACCCGTAGCCACATCGCACTGGTGCAGGCTGTCGCAGTCCCCTGTAGAGCGGCCCCAGCCGGGGCGCCGGACCGGCCGCGATGGGGTCCGCAGGGTCCATGAAGTCTGTCGCTCGGGTGCATGGACCCTTGATCGGCCATCGATCAAGGGTCCTGCCTCCTTCTCGCCACTCCCCGCGCCATTCCCCCTCCCTATACCCTGGACTATATGGACGCCCCCGCCCACGCCCCTTAGCGTAAACGCACAAACCTAACAGCTGATCACAGCGAGGAGTGCATACCATGGGACGTCTTCAAGGCAAGGTCGCGTTGATCACCGGCGGTGCAGGCGGCTGCGGCCTGGCGGCTTCGGAGCTGTTCGCCGCGCAGGGCGCCAAGGTCGCGATGCTCGACCTGCCGACCAGCCAGGGCGAGGCCGTCGCTGCACGGATCAACGCCGCGGGCGGCGAGGCGCTGTTCCTGCCGGCCGACGTGTCGGTGGCCGATCAGGTGCAGCAGGCAGTGCGCGAGGCGCAGGCGGCCTTCGGCCCCATCACCGTGCTGATGAACCACGCCGGCATCATCGCCGCCGGGCCGTTCCTGGACACCACCGAAGCCGACTGGGACCGGTTGATGAACGTCAACGTCAAGAGCATGTTCCTGGTCACCCAGGCCGTGCTGCCCGGCATGCTCGCCGCCGGCGGTGGCAGCATCGTCTGCACCTCGTCGATCTCCGCCGTGGTCGGCACGCCCATGGAGGTGCTGTACTGCACCACCAAGGGCGCCTGCCACATGTTCGCCCGGGCGCTGGCGGTGGAGTACCGCGACCGCAACATCCGCAGCAATGCCATCTGCCCCGGCTTCATCGGCACCGCCCATGGTCGCCGCGAGCTGGACCTGTTGCGCGGCCTGGGCGTCGATGCGTCCGACGAGGCCATCAAGACGATGCAGGGCCGTCTCTGCGACCCGGCCGAGGTGGCCTCGGCGGCGTTGTTCCTGGCCAGCGACGACGCCAGCTTCGTCAGCGGCTCGCACCTGTTCGTCGACAACGCCTACACCGCCATGTGAACCCCACCCGGCAGGCTCACCCTGCCGGGCTTTGCATTTACAACGACAGCGCCCCAGGCGCGCGCCACACCCTTTCAATTCTGCCCACACCACAATAGCCAACAAGAACGAGGCAGCAGATGGAAAACATAGGCACGTACGTCATTTACCTCATCATGGTCTGCGCCGTGATCGGCGCCATCGCATCGATCGTCAACGCCGAATCGGAGCTGGCCAAGGAGTTCACCGCCGGGCTGCACAGCATCGGGCCGATCTTCATCCCCGTGGCCGGGATCATGGCCTCCATCCCGTTCATTTCCAGCTTCATCAGCCAGGTCATCGGCCCGATGTTCCTGGCGATGGGGGCCGATGCCGGGATCGCCGGGCCGATCTTCATCGCTTCCGACCTGGGCGGCTACCAGCTGGCGCAGGCCCTGTCCAACAGCCCCGAAGGCTGGATCCTCGGGCTGATCACCGGCTTTCAGTGCGGGTCGACGGTGATCTTCGTGATCCCGGTGGGCCTGGCCATGCTCGACAAGGCCGACCACAAGTACATGGCGCTGGGGATCATGGCCGGCCTGCTGAGCATCCCGGTCAGCATCGTCATGATCGCCCTGGGGATGCAGTGGCTCGACCTTGGCGTACGCCCGGACATCGCCACCAGCGGCGCACCGACCCAGATGCTGCACTTCTCCCTGGGGCAGTTGCTGCAGAACCTGTCGCCACTGATCCTGTTCTGCTGTGCGTTGGCGGCTGCGCTGCGCTTCATGCCGAACCTGATGGTCAGCCTGTTCCTGCGCCTGGGGCAGTTGATGTACGCCGCGGTGACCCTGGTGCTGGTGGCGTCGATCGTCGAGTACTTCACCGGCGTCTTCACCCACCTGTTCGGGGGCTGGGGCTTCGCGCCGATCATCGCCGACAAGGCCGACCAGTTCCGGGCGCTGGAAATCGCCGGTTACGTGGGCATCATGCTCTGCGGCGCGTTCCCGATGGTGTACCTGATCAAGCGGTTCCTGTCCCGGCCCATCGAAGCGGTGGCCGGGCGCCTGGGGCTGTCGCCGGTTGGTGCGGCGGGCATCCTGGCGGCGTCGGCGAACATTCTGGCGATGTTCCGCCTGGTCGCCGACATGCCGCCCAAGGACAAGGTGCTGGTGATCGCCTTCGCCGTGTGCGCGGCCTTCACCTTCGGCGATCACCTGGCCTACTCGGCCAACTTCCAGCCGACGCTGATCCTGCCGTTGATCCTCGGCAAGCTCAGTGGCGGGGTGCTCGGCATCTTCCTGGCGTACTGGCTGGCCGTGCCCAAGGCCGTGGAACTGGGGCGTGAAGAGCAGGCCGAGGTCGCCGTGCGGGTCGGCGCGCAGTTGCACTGAAGCCACCGGGCGTCGTTCAATGAGCGCCGCGTCGCGACCTTGCCCACCGGCAGGGTCGGCTTCGACCGGCGCATCGTCCATCGCCCCAGGGTCGCCACCCCATGAACGCCGCAGACGTCTCTCGCCTTGCCTATGTCATCGATGCCATCGGCTCTGAGCGCCTGGGTCAGGCGGTCGATGCCGCCGTGCAGGCCACGCTCGCTTTCGACATGAGCTGCGCCTACCTGTTTCGCTTCAACCAGCCGCCGGTGCTGGTGCACGACGGCTACCGCCAGCGCGTGGCCGAGCGCACGCTCAAGGCCTACCTGCGTGGCGGTTACCTGCTCGACCCGTTCTACGTGGCCTGCACCCACCAGCACCCGGCGGGCCTCTGGCGCATGAGCGACCTGGCCCCGGACAGCTTCCATGCCTCGGGGTTTTCCATCTCGCGTGACATTCACCCGTGCGTGTCCTCGCACCACGGCAGCCTGATCGAGGAAATCGGTTTCATCGTCCCGGTGCAGCCCAAGACCGCGCTGGTCTACTCGCTCATGCGTGGATTGGACCAAGGCGCCTTTAGCGAGGCCGAGTTGCAGGCGCTGGCCGCGTTGGCTCCGGTCATCGAGTCGGCGTTCGGACTGCACCTGAGCCTGCGCCACGCCGACGACCTGAGCGATCCGACCCGCGCCGATCCGGTGATGGAAGACGCCTTCGTGGAAATTCTCCAGGGGCAGTTGACCGAAACCCAACGGCACGTGGCCAAGCTGATCCTGCAAGGGCACAGCAGTCAGTCGATTTCGGCCACCCTGGGCATCTCCGAGGGCACGGTCAAGGTCCACCGCCACAACATCTGCCAACGCCTGGGCATCGCCAGCCACACCGAGCTGTTCCGGTTGTTCATCAATTACCTGGTCAAGCCTTCCTGAGCGCCGTCACAGCCAGCCGGAGCGCTTGAAGCTGACGAACAGCCCCGTGCAGCCCGTGGCGATGACCCCCAGCACCATGAAGTAGCCGTAGTGCCAGCTCAGCTCGGGCATGTTCTGGAAGTTCATGCCGTAGATCCCGGCAATGGCCGTGGGAAAAGCCAGGATCGCCGCCCAGGCGGCGAACTTGCGTTGCACCGCGCTCTGGCGCGCCGAATCCAGCAGCAGGCCGACTTCGATGGTCTGGCTGGCGATCTCGTGGACGGTGGAGAGGTCTTCCATCTGCCGTTTGACGTGGATCTGCACGTCGCGAAAGTAGGGGCGCATGTTCTTGTCGATGAAGGGGAATTTCAGCCGCTGCAGTTCTTCGCTGATCTCCACCATCGGTGCCACGTAGCGCTTCATGCGCAGGACGTCGCGGCGCAGGCGGTGCAGATGCTTGATGTCCTCTTCCACCAGGGTGCCGGCCAGCACCCGTTGCTCCAGGGACTGGATCTCTTCGTGGATCGCCTCGCTGACCGGCTGGTAGTTCTCGGTGACGAAGTCCAGCAGCGCGTACAGCACGAAGTCCTCGCCATGCTCGAGCAGCAGCGGACGCGCCTCGCAGCGCTGGCGCACCTGGGCATAGGAGGTGGAGTGGCCGTTGCGGCAGGTGATGACATAACCCTTGCCGGCGAAGATGTGCGTTTCGATGAACTGCAGCTGCCCGTTCTGCCGCACCGGCGAGTAGGTCACGATGAACAGCGCGTCGCCGAAGGTTTCGAGCTTGGAGCGGCTGTGCTTTTCCAGGGCGTCCTCGATGGACAGCTCGTGCAGGTCGAACTGCTGCTGCAAGGTCTCCAGTTCCTGGGCGCAGGGCTCCTCCAGGCCTATCCAGACGAAGTGCCCTGGCTTGGTCGCCCACTCACGGCCTTGATCGATACCGATGTTGGTGACCTTGCGCCCATCGCTGTATACCGCTGCCGCCACGACACGTCCCATGATGACCTGCTCTCTCGCCCGATTGCGGCCTAGCTTGGGGCCGGCCGCGCTGGCGAGCAAGGGGCATGTCAGCGATAGCGGGCGTCGCTCAGGCGCTCCTGGTCCAGGCGGTCGATGCACTGCTGCATCTGGCCACGGCACTGTTCGATCAAGGCCGGGATGTCCTGCTTGCCCAGGCCGATGGTCGGAATCGGCGGCAGTGAGCGCACCACCACCGTGCGCCGACGCCAGCCGTTGAGCGTCAGGTCGGCGGCATAGCGACTGACGCATACCGGCACGATCGGCACACCGGCCTCGATCGCCATGTGGAAGGCGCCTTTCTTGAAGTCGAGCAGCTGATCGCTGCGGTTGCGCGTGCCTTCGGGGAAGATGAAGATCGACGCGCCATTCTGCAGCTTGCGCGTGGTCAGGTGCATGGCCTTGCGCGCCTGGTAGGCATTGCCCCGGTCCACCAGTACGTTGCCGCCCAGCCACAGCAGCTGGCCGAACAGCGGGATCAGTCCGAGGCTCTTCTTGCCCACGGCCACCGTGCAGCGCGGGATGACCTGGCCAAGGATGAACAGATCGTAGTTGGACTGGTGGTTGGCGATGATCACACAGCCTGGCGGCTGATCGGCCAGAGGGCCGGTTTCATCCTTCAGGCGCAGGCCCATGATGCGCGTCGCGGGAATGCCGTAAAGACGCGCGAAGAGGCGGCTGTTGTCCGGATTGAAGGGGCGGCACAGGCCGATCACCAGGCCCACCAGGCTGGCAAGGACGACGTGCAGGCCGAGAAGCATCATGCGCAGGAGATAAAGCATGGAAAGGCTCGCAACCAAAGGTTCGCGGGGCAGTGTACGACTGTGCACTGAAAGGCTGCAAGGGGGGGACGGCAAGCGGCCCTTGGCTAGCGGTGGTCCTGCTTCAGCACTGCGGTTGCGGTGTAGGAGCAACTGTCTTTTTATAACCGGTACGTGTCCGACTGCATGGGCACTGCGGGCCCAATCGCAGCACAGGGGGCCACAGGAATCGCGATGGCCTGCAACGCTGCGGTGTGGCTACGGGTGTAGATACCGTCTTGATCCTCACTTCGCAAGCGCGATATGAGGGTCGAACGGCCTATCGGATTTCACCACGCCATATACCAGGTGCAGCAGCTTGCGCATGGCCGCACAGACGATCT
>Ga0308168_1000356_pt1 | contig 60890 bp, 54 predicted proteins | sample PhyCR2_FD_202133 | JGI IMG/M metagenome (GOLD analysis project Ga0308168, IMG submission 202133) | Phyllosphere microbial communities from UC Gill Tract Community Farm, Albany, California, United States - DLSLRC.R2 | ecosystem: Host-associated > Plants > Phyllosphere > Unclassified | place: USA...
GGCGCAAGCATTCTCACCGCGAAGAACCTCAGCAAAGTGGTCCCTAGCGCGGAAGGTGAACTGACTATCCTGCACGAACTCAGCCTGGAACTGAACAAGGGCGACAGCCTGGCCATCGTCGGCGCGTCCGGTTCCGGCAAATCCACCCTCCTCGGCCTGCTCGCCGGCCTCGACCTGCCGAGCAGCGGCGAAGTCACCCTCGCCGGCCAGGGCCTGAGCAATCTCGACGAAGACCAGCGCGCACGAATCCGTGCCGAGCACGTCGGGTTTGTCTTCCAGTCGTTCCAGTTGCTCGACAGCCTCAATGCGCTGGAAAACGTCATGCTGCCGCTTGAGCTCGACGGCCGCAAAGATGCCCGCGAGCGCGCCACGCAATTGCTCCAGCGCGTCGGGCTCGGGCAGCGCCTGACCCACTCGCCGCGCCAGCTCTCCGGTGGTGAACAGCAGCGCGTGGCCATCGCCCGCGCCTTCGCTGCCGAACCGGACGTGCTGTTCGCCGACGAGCCGACCGGCAACCTCGACAGCCACACCGGCGAGCGCATCAGCGACTTGCTGTTCGAATTGAACAAGGAACGCGGCACCACCCTGGTGCTGGTGACCCACGACGAACGCCTGGCCCATCGTTGCCGGCGCCTGATCCGTCTTGAAGCCGGGCTGCTGGTCGCCCCTCTGGAGCCTTGATGGCACGTCTGCCGCTGTTGCGTCTGTTCAGCCTTGCCCTGCGCCAACTCATGCGCGATGCCCGCGCCGGTGAGTTGCGCGTGTTGTTCTTTGCGCTGGTGGTGGCCGTCGCGGCGAGCACCGCGATCGGCTATTTCGGCGCCCGCCTGAATGGCGCGATGATGCTGCGCGCTACCGAGTTTCTCGGTGCCGATCTGGTCCTTGAAGGCAGCTCGCCGGCCCGCGAGGAGCAAATCCGCAGCGGCACCGAACTGCGCCTGAATCATGCGCAAGTGGTGGAGTTCTCCAGCGTCATTGCCACCGACAACGGCATTCAGCTGTCGAGCATCAAAGCCGTCGACCATGCCTATCCATTGCGTGGCGAGCTGAAGAGCGCGCCCGCACCCTTTGCCCAAGAAGAAGTCGGCGGCGAACCGCAACCCGGTGAAGCCTGGGTCGAGGCGCGTCTGCTGACCGCGCTGGATCTGAAGATCGGCGACAGCATTGACGTCGGCATGAAGACCTTGAAGCTGACCCGCGTGCTGACCTACGAGCCGGATCGCGCTGGCAACTTCTACAGCCTGACGCCACGGGTACTGATCAATCTTGACGACCTCGCCGCCACCGGCGTGGTGCAACCGGGCAGCCGGGTGAGTTATCGCGAACTGTGGCGCGGCGAACCGCAGACGCTGGAAACCTATCGTGAATTGATCAAACCAGGCCTCGCTGCCAATCAGCGAATCCAGGATGCCCGTGACGGCAACCGACAGATTGGCGGCGCGCTGGGCAAGGCCGAGCGCTACCTGAACATGGCCAGTCTGGTTGCGGTATTGCTGGCCGGCGTAGCCGTGGCGTTGTCGGCGAACCGTTTCGCCAGTCGGCGTTTCGACGCCAGTGCCTTGCTGCGCTGCCTCGGCTTGTCGCGCCGAGAAACCATGGTGCTGTTCAGCCTGCAACTGACCGTGCTCGGCCTGATTGCCGCCATCAGTGGCGCCCTGCTCGGCTGGCTGGCGCAACTGGGGCTGTTCGCCCTGCTGCATGATTTGCTGCCAAGTGACGTGCCACCGGGTGGCCTGTTTCCGGCGATGGCCGGGATTGGCACCGGGCTGGTGGCGCTGGCCGGTTTTGCCTTGCCGCCTTTGGCTGCACTGGGTCGCGTGCCGCCGCTACGGGTGTTGCGCCGCGACATGCTGCCGATCCCCTCAAGCACATGGATGGTCTACGGCGCGGCGCTGGGTGCGCTGGGCCTGATCATGTGGCGTCTGAGCCTCGACCTGCTGCTGACCTTCGCCCTGCTCGGCGGTGGCGTGGTCGCCGCGCTGGTGCTGGGCGGCCTGCTGTTGTTGCTGCTGCAAAGCCTGCGCCGCATGCTCGCCCGCGCTTCGTTGCCATGGCGTCTGGGCCTTGGCCAGTTGTTGCGGCATCCATTGGCGGCGGCCGGGCAGTCGCTGGCGTTCGGTCTGATCCTGTTGTCGATGGCGCTGATCGCACTGCTGCGCGGCGAACTGCTCGACACCTGGCAAAACCAGCTACCGAAAAACGCACCGAACTATTTCGCGCTGAATATCCTCCCGGCGGACAAACAGGCTTTCGCCGATCACCTGATCAAGGTGTCCGCGCAAGCGGCGCCGTTGTATCCGGTAGTGCCAGGACGACTGATCAGCATCAATGGCGAGCCGGTGCAGCAAATCGTCAGCAAGGACTCGGCCGGTGACCGCGCCATTCAGCGTGACTTGAGCCTGACCTGGGCGGCGGATCTACCGGCCGGCAACAAGCTCACCGCCGGCTCGTGGTGGAGCGGCCAGCCGTCTGATGATGTGCCGGGGGTTTCGGTGGAAGGCAAGGTGGCCGAAAGCCTGAAACTCAAACTCGGCGATCACATGGTGTTCAGCGTCGGCGGGGTCAATCGGGAGGCGAAGGTCACCAGCCTGCGCGAGATCAACTGGGACAATTTCCAGCCGAACTTCTTCATGATCTTCCAGCCCGGCACCTTGAAGGATCTGCCGGCGACCTACCTGACCAGTTTCTATCTGGCTTCGGGGCATGATCAGCAGATTGTCGAGTTGTCGCGGACCTTCCCGGCGGTGACCATCCTGCAGGTCGAAGCGTTGCTCGAACAGCTGCGCAGCATCCTCGCTCAGGTCACCCTGGCGGTGGAATATGTGTTGTTGTTTGTTCTGGCTGCGGGGATGGCGGTGCTGTTCTCCGGCCTGCAAGCGACGCTGGATGAACGCATTCGCCAAGGGGCGCTGTTGCGTGCGCTGGGCGCCGAGCGGCAGTTGCTGATCAAGGCGCGGCGTATCGAGTTCGGTTTGTTGGGTGCGGTCAGCGGCTTGCTCGCGGCGATCGGTTCGGAGGTGGTCAGCCTGGTGCTGTATCGCTTCGCCTTCGATTTGCCGTGGCATCCGCATCCATGGCTGCTGGTGCTACCGCTGATTGGCGCCGCGCTGATTGGTGGTGCCGGTGTGTTCGGCACGCGTCGGGCACTGAACGCCAGCCCGCTGACAGTGTTGCGCGAGGGTTGATAGACTCACGCGGTCTTAATCACAAGAAGTCGCCATGAGCCGTTATCGCCCTCCCCGCACCGCTGGCACCGCGCTGATCACCCCCGAGGGTGAAGCGCGGATGCGCGCCGAATTCCATGAGTTGTGGCATGTGCGTCGCCCGCAGGTCACCCAGGCGGTGAGTGAAGCGGCGGCGCAGGGCGATCGTTCGGAAAACGCCGAGTACACCTACGGCAAAAAGATGCTGCGGGAAATCGACAGTCGCGTGCGCTTTCTCACCAAACGCCTGGAAGCGCTCAAAGTGGTCAGCGAAAAACCCAGCGACCCGAACAAGGTCTACTTCGGCGCCTGGGTAACCATCGAAGACGAGGACGGCAAGCAGTCGCGCTACCGCATCGTCGGCCCCGATGAACTGGACCTCAAACAGGGTTTGATCAGCATCGACTCGCCGCTCGCCCGCGCGCTGATCGGCAAGGCACTCGACGCGGAAGTGCGGGTGCAGACGCCGACCGGCGAGCAGTTCGTTTACATCGTTGCGATTGAATACCCGTAAGACTGATCAGCGCCGAGTGATCAGGCCCTGCCGCGCAACGCGGGTGAGTTGCTTGATCATCTCCGGCGCGTCGTCTGCGCTCGGCGCCTGAATCACCGCCAGATCAAAGCTGTCCGTCGCGAAACGCGCCAGCGACTCGCCGTCATCGACAAACTGGATCAGGAACGCGGCAGGACCGCCGCTGCGACGTGGCCAGCCATCGAGATAACGCAACAGCGTCGGCTGGTGTTTGCCGCCAAGAAGGATTTTCGGGTTGCGCTGGGTGACATGTGCCGTGATCGGCGCGGGACGTGCTGGAGGGCGTAGTGCGTTCATCGTGTCGTGTCTCTGCCTCAAAAGTCTGCATGGCAGGTGAGAGGCAACACCGAACCAGCGCTTTAGCGGTATTTCGAAGCCCTGTTCCGGCTTCTGACGGTAACTGTAGAAGTCACCTGGCGCCCCGCAAGTAGCTGTTTAAATCGGCGCATGGGCAACATCCTAGAGAACGTGACCGACCAGTGTCAAGAATCCCCCGCAACAAAAAAAGGCCCGCACAATGCGGGCCTTTGCCTTGCGCCAGAGCCTTCAACCGGCGATGGCGCGATCCGCCGAGAGCTTGCCCGCGCCTTCGATCAGGACCGCAATGCTGCCGGCCAACAAAGCCAGGGCGAACTCGTAACCGTTGTTGGCCATGAACAGACCGTTACCGATGTGCACCGAGAAGATCGCCACCAGCGAGAGGAACGCCAGACCCAGTGCCGCCGGGCGTGCCAGCAGGCCGATGATCAGCGCCAGACCGGCGAAGAACTCGGTACCGCCGGCCAGCGAGGCCATCAGATAGCCGGGGGTCAGGCCGATGCTTTCCATCCATTGCGCGGTGCCGGCCAGGCCGTAACCACCGAACAGACCAAAGAGTTTCTGCGAACCGTGGGCGGCGAAGATCACGCCGACAGCAATGCGCAGGACAGTCAGGCCGTAACCGGCGCGGGTGAACAGAACCTTGTTGATCAGAGAGCTCATGGTGCATTCCTTGTTGTGCAGAAGTGTTTGTGTGTTTGGGTTGGTCGCTATATTAATCAGTTTATTTCATGTTTAAAGCGCAAAAATTTCGCCATAACAATCGAATTGTTAGATTATTTCCGTGTGACCACTTTCTGCTGCCGGGGCTCGAGCGACTCACGCTCCCGGTCGAATGCCAGGTAATACTTGTTCACGCTATTAACATAGCTGACGGCGCCCATCCCCACCTGCTCCATGGCAATGCGCTCGACCTGGAAGAACCACTGGTTGGGATTGAGACCACGGCGGCGGGCTTCGGCGCGCATGCCCTGGACGCGCTCGGGGCCGATGTTGTAAGCGGCGAGGGTGAACGCCATGCGCTCACGCTCGTTGAGTTTCGGGCTGCTGAAGAACTTGCGGCGGATCATCGCCAGGTACTTGGCGCCGGCCTGCACATTCGCATCGAGATTCTGGATATTGCTCACGCCGACCCGCTGCGCGGCGGACGGGGTGATCTGCATCAGCCCGGTCGGACCGCTGCCGCTGCGGGCGTTGGGCTGCAGACGCGACTCCTTGAACGCCAGCGCCGCCAGATTGAGCCAGTCCATGTTCTGCGCGTCGGCATGCTTCTGCAGGGTCGGACGGAGTTTTTCCAGACGCTGGCGATCGGCCTTGGCCAGCGGATTGTGTACTTGATACAGGCGTCGATAGATGCGCAGAAACGCCGCGTCTTCGTCCGACGGTTTCTTGTAACCGGTGAGGAAGCGATCGATGCTCGCGCGCAACATCGATGCATCGCGGCGCACGAACCAGTGCTCTTCGCCCGGCTCGCCGAGGCTCAGTTGCCGATCAAGGCGCAGCTTCGGCAGGATCTTGCCCCAGCGTTCGGCGATTGGCTGCTCGACAATGGTCAGGTGGAAGATCCCGCCTTGAACCATCTCCAGCACATCTTCGACCGCCAGCGTCGGATCGACCCATTCGATATTGATCGGCGCGAGTTTGTGCAGCGCCAGTTTCTGGTTGAGCTGGCTGACCACTTCCCCCGCCGCACTGCCGGTGGGCAAGGCCAGGGTTTTGCCGGACAGTTGCTCGACCTTGGTGTAACGGCGCTGGCCCTTGATGCCGACCAGCACCAGCGGCACGTTGCTGGCAATCGGCTCACTGCTGGCCACTGCATAGCCCGATGGCAGGTCGAGCAATTCACCGGGCGCGACCATGTCGCCTTCGCCGCGCTGCAAGGCGCCGAGCAATTGATCCTTGGCTTTGGGAATGATTTTGAGGGTGACTTCCTGGCCGTCGCGAGCATGGCCATTGAGGTACTGCTCGAACGCGCGCAATCGGTGGTACTCGACACCGATGGCCTGGCCCTGGACCTCGCCGGAGCTGTTGCGGCTCTGATTGACCAGCACCCGTAACACGCGGCTGCTGCGAATGTCCGAGAGGTCGCGAACCTTGCTCGCCGGCACGGCTTGCAGCGGCCCGGGCAGGCGCGCGACCGCCGTCATCGGCAGCAGCAGCGCAGCACACAACAGCAGCAGAACCGAGGGACGATGCATCCACTCTCCGAAAAGAATACGGGGCGATTCGTCGCAAAAAAGACGACATCACCGACGAAAACAGAGCGCTTTGAGCGCTGATAAAGTGCGAGAGACTGGCACAGTGATGGCATCGTCGCCACCCCGGAGTTCTTCGCGGCCTCAACAGACAGCCATAAGTCTTTGTAGTTCTTGGCTTTTCTTATAAATCTACAGCTCTGATATGCTTTCCGGCCTTCGGCCCGAGGTAGCACCATGCAACTCATCGATATCGGCGTCAACCTGACCAACCCCAGTTTCGCCGACAAACACCAGGCCGTGCTCGACCGCGCCTATGCCGCAGGCGTCTGCCAACTGGTGCTGACTGGCACCAGCGTCGAGGGCAGCGAGCAGGCGCTGGAACTGTGCCAGCAACTGGATGAAAGCGGCCAACGGCTGTTCGCCACCGCCGGTATTCACCCGCATTCGGCCAGCGACTGGAACGCTGACAGTGCTCGTCGCCTGCGCAGTCTGTTGAACGAATCCAACGTCGTCGCGGTGGGCGAATGCGGGCTGGATTTCAACCGCGACTTCTCCCCGCGCCCGCAACAGGAAAAGGTTCTCGAAGAGCACCTGGCGCTGGCCGTCGAGCTGCAATTGCCGGTGTTCCTGCACGAGCGCGATGCCAGCCAGCGGCTGCTGGAGATCCTCAAGGACTTCCGCGATCAACTGCCGGCGGCGGTGGTGCACTGCTTCACTGGCGAGCAAAAGGCCTTGTTCAGCTACCTCGATCTGGATCTGCACATCGGCATCACCGGCTGGATCTGCGACGAACGCCGGGGCACGCATCTGCATCCACTGGTCAAAGAGATCAAAGCGGGACGGCTGATGCTGGAAAGCGACGCGCCATATCTGCTGCCGCGCACGTTGCGGCCGAAGCCGAAAAACGGCCGCAACGAACCGGCGTATCTGACCGACGTGTTGCGCGAGGTGGCGTTGCATCGCGGCGAGACCGAGTCAGCGCTGGCCGCGCATACCACCGCGTGTGCCCGGGCGTTCTACAACCTCCCCGCCCTCCCTGACACACCATAATTCTCTTGTGGGAGCGAGCCTGCTCGCGAAAGCAGTGGTTCAGATGGCAATGATGTTGACTGACACGCCCTCTTCGCGAGCAGGCTCGCTCCCACAAGGGGGGAACAATGCGCCCTGTTGATTCATATCAAAACTCCCGAATCTGCATAGCGGCACAATAATGGCACCTTGCCAAAACTGTTTCCGCTATCAGAGAAGACCTCCATGGGTGCCTGGCTTAGCAACATCTCGCTGAAATACAAATTCTGGGCGGTCAACGCGGTCGCCTTTGTCACCACCCTGCTGCTCGTACTGTACGCCGTGCATCTCGAACAACAGGCCCGCAGCCACGCCGCGCAGGTGTCCGCACAGGCGCAGGCGCAGTTGCTCAAGGCCTGGCCGACCGGGCAACCGTTGCCCAAGTCCGCTCAGGTGCTGACCTTCAAGCGCGGTGAAGCGCCGCGTCTCAATGATCAACCGCTGCTGGAAATCAGCGGCAGCAACGGCTGGAACGCCATCAATGAAATGCCGCTGTTCGGCGACAACCCATTGATCGGCGCCGAAGTGTTCAGCCGTGCCGACGGTGAGCAAGTGGCGGTCATCGCCTATGCCCCGAGCCTGAGCCAGGTGTTCAGCGAGCGTTTCGCCAACTATGCGCTGGCGGTCTTCGTCCTGATGCTGGCGATGCTCGGCGCTTCGCAACTGCTGATCCGCTTTCTGCTCAGCCAGCTCAACACGTTGAAAGACGTGATGCTGCACGTTGAAAAAACCGGCGATCTTTCTGCTCGTGTGCCGCTGGTGGGCAAGGACGAAGTCGGGCAGATGGCCAATGCCTTCAACGCCATGCAGGCCGGTTATCAACGCGTCGTAACCACCGTTGCCAGCACCGCGCGACAACTGGATGACGGCGCTGCGCGGCTGGCCTCGAGCATGAATGATGTGCGCCACGGCATGCTCGGCCAGCAAAGCGAAACCGATCAGGCTGCCACCGCGATCAACGAAATGACCGCCACCGTTTATCACATCGCGCAACACGCCGGCGCCACCCGCGATCTGTCGAAAACCGCCGATGGCCTCGCCGGCAGCGGTCAGCAGGTGGTGGCGCGGGTGCAGCAGTCGATTGCCGGACTGTCCAGCGGCGTGCAGCAGACGGCAGAAATGATTCAACGCCTGGCCGAGGACAGTCAGAAGATCAACGGCGTGGTCAGCGTGATTCACAGCATTGCCGAACAGACCAATCTGCTCGCGCTGAATGCGGCGATCGAAGCGGCCCGCGCCGGGGAGATGGGTCGCGGCTTTGCCGTGGTCGCCGATGAAGTGCGCAATCTCGCCAAGCGCGTGCAGGCGTCCACCGACGAGATCACCGGCATGATCGCCGCGTTGCAGGCCGGCACCCGCGATGCGGTGGATTTCATGCAGGAGAGTTCATACAAGGCCGACGACTGCGTGCAGCAGGCGCAGGAGGCTGGCGCGGCGCTAGCGGAAATCACCGGAGCGGTGGCGCAGATGCGCGAAAGCAACACGCAGATTGCCGTGGCGGCGGAACAGCAGAGTCAGGTTGCCGAGGAGATGAACCGGGCGGTGGTGAGTATTCGTGACGTGACTGAAAATACCGTGCAGCAGACGGTGGATTCGGCGACGACCAGTAATGAGCTGGCGACACTGGCCGGGGAGTTGAACAAGGCGATAGGTCAGTTGAAATTGTGAGTCCGCTTTCGCGAGCAGGCTCGCTCCCACATGCACCATTGAATCAATGTGGGAGCGAGCCTGCTCGCGAAGGCGTCAGAGGCATCTACATCGAATCCTGCGATGACGGCTATCACTTCAATAGCCAACCTTGATTCGCCGCCCTCCGCGCCCGGGCCTATTCTTCAAGCATGTGTTCAACATGGATCGAGGAGTAGCAAACATGGGCAAACGTCACCCCAACCTTCCCGCGTGGCAATGGCGCGCTTACCCGGGCAACCATCAGCATCCGACCAATCTGGTCCTGCACCTGATTGCCGTGCCGCTGTTTATCGTGGCGTTTCTGCTGATCGTGTCGGGGGTGTTCAGCCTGAGCCTGGCCAGCGTCGCCATCGGGGTGATCGGTATCGTCGCGGCGCTGGGTCTGCAGCGCCACGGCCACGGTCTGGAGGCGCAAGCCTCCGAGCCGTTCAGTGATCGCAAAGATGCCGTGTCACGTTTGCTGGTCGAGCAGTTTCTGACCTTTCCGCGGTTCTTTCTCAGCGGTGGCTGGTGGCGCGCCTGGCGTGAGCGCCACCGTCGGCATTGAGTCAGGCGAAGATCGTCACGGTCTGCCGACTCATGGCAATCAACTCCCCTTTCGCACTCCACAACTTCGCGGCGACATGGCCGTAGCCGTCGGCTGCGTACTCGATGTCGGCCAGGTATTGGCACCAATCCAGCGTGCTCAAGTCGTGTAACGGCTGCACGAATTCGATGGTCCAGGTCAGCGTACTACCCGGTGCCGGTTTCTTCAGATACGGCAACAGCGCCGGAGGCCAGGCATCCACCAGCGCCAGCAGATGCGCCTCGTTGACCGACTCCTCTTTGACATCCCCACGCAACCGCACCCAGCCGCCCATCAAGCGCGATGCCGTGCCGGAGAACGGAATACCGCCGACGCTCCAGCGCATCGCCAGATGGCGCATGAATTCCGGGGTCACGCCTTTGATGTACGGCAGCTCCTGGCACTCGTCCCAGTGCTTCATCGTTGGCGCCGGGTAGGCTTCGACGGCGACTTCCGAAGGCCGCGCGGCACCGAAGCTGCCCTGAATGATCGTCACCACTTGGCCATTCTGCATGGCGCGACCCAACACCTGGCTGACCGCTTTGCCTTCACGCAGCACATCGACTTCGAAACTCACCGGCACCTCCGGCTCGACCGGGCCGACAAAGGTAATCGCCAGCGAACGCACGGGGCGCTCCGTCGGCACCTTGGCGCGCATGGCTTCAAATTGCAGCGCGGCCACCAGTCCGCCAAAACTGGCGCGGCCCTGCCCCCATTCGGCGGGGATGGTCACTTCAGGTTGTTGGCGGACAGCATCGAGCAGATCGCAAAAGCGCATGGCAACCTCGGAAAACGAGAAAGGAATGCGCGGATCTTACCCAGCCCCGGGCGGCGGCGCAGCGTCTATTCCGGTCAAATGGGCTGACAGATAGGCCTTGGCCCGATTCCTTCAAGCGACAAATCACCTTGTGGGAGCGAGCCTGCTCGCGAAAGCGGTCGATCAGTCGACAACGATTGCGACTGACACGGCCCCTTCGCGAGCAGGCTCGCTCCCACAGGGGAACAGAGCCATCTTCAGGAGTGTTTGAAACACGTAGCGCTGAGCTTTTCCAGCACTTGATCGGCCTTCAGCTCTGCCTTGATCAACCCCGCCTGCCAGGTGGCCACACACGGTTGCAGATCGGCTTCCTGCTCGGCGCGGGCCAGCCATTGCCAGCAATCGTGCCAGTCGCCCAGTGCGCCTTGCGCCGATTTCAGGCGTTTGTAAGCCGGTTTCGGCAAGCGATCCAGCTCGGGATAGGCTTCGATGCCATAGCGCACGCGCTTGATCAGCAGGCGCAGACGATGGCGGTCATGGGCGGGATCGTGCAGCGCCGCGTCGAGCTTCTGCCATTGTTTGCCCAAGCGTTTTTCGATGCGTTTATCCAGATCCTTGAGCAGCCCCTGACGCTGCGACGCGCGCAAAAATCGTGGAAACGCGTCGAGAATCATCAGCAGCGAAGCCAGTTCCGCACTCGCCGCCAGCGCCGGATACGCCTCGGCCATTTGCGCCAGACGATGCTGTGCAGCCTCCGGTTGATCATGCTTGAGCAGATACGCCGCGAGCACTTCACGATCACGCCACGGCGTGGTCAGATCACCCACTGCCGAAGCCGCCGCCTCCAGTTGCTCGACACCCGGCAAGCCGCGCAACGGCCGCAACAGACTGCGCAAGCGTCGCACCGTAGTGCGCAAATCATGCAACGCCTCGGGATCAGTGCGCGCAGTCAAGCGCGCCTGACATGCCAGCAGCCGCACATCCAGGCTCAACACATGAGCCACCAAGCGATCGATCATGGGGGTCTACTCCGTAGACGGCTGCAAGTTTCTAGCTACAAGCTTCAAGCTGAATGCGTTTGCTTCAAAGCTTGCCGCTTGCAGCTAGAAACTTGCAGCTGCTTTTTTAACGTCCTGCGCGGGACTCGCGAATGTAGAAGCGGGCTTTTTCGGCTTTTTTGCTGCAGCCTTCGAAGCCTTCGAATTGTTGCTGGGTCTTGGCGGCGGTCAGCAGCGACAGCGCTTTGGAATAGCTGACGGTGCCGGCGAAACCTTCGGCCTTGGCCAGGTCCAGTTCGTGCCAGGCCGCGTCGAGTTGGCTGCCGCAGCTGTCGCGGTACGCGGTTTTGCCGGCGCAACCGGCCAGAACCAGAGCCATCAACGGTACACAGATCCAGGCTTTCATCACTCACACCTCAAGGTAGGTCAACAGTCGTGCAGGTAAGACGGTCAAGCGGCGAAAAAGTGCCTCGCTGACCGGTCAAACCACGTGGCGCAGAGCATAGCGCGCAAGCGTGCGCCGCGAACGAAAAACGACGTCACCGCTTCGCGCAACGACCTTGGCGATTGAGCCGCTTGGCCGATGCGTGCATTGTGCAGGCTTGTCGGGAGGAAGTTTGATGAAAAAGCGTGTCGCACTGGTGCTGGGCTCCGGTGGCGCCCGGGGCTATGCCCATATCGGCGTTATCGAAGAAATTGAAAAACGCGGCTACGACATTGCCTGCATTGCCGGTTGTTCGATGGGCGCGGTGGTCGGCGGCATCTATGCCGCCGGCAAACTGGATGAGTACCGGCGCTGGATCGAAAGCCTTGATTACCTCGACGTGCTGCGCCTGGTCGATGTGAGTTTCCGTCTCGGCGCGATTCGCGGTGAAAAGGTCTTCGGGCAGATTCGCAAGATCGTCGGCGAGATCAACATCGAAGACCTGCGCATCCCCTACACCGCCGTCGCCGCCGATCTGACCAACCAGCAGGAAATCTGGTTTCAGGAAGGCTGCCTGCATCAGGCCATGCGCGCCTCTGCGGCGATTCCCAGCCTGTTTACCCCGGTGATGCAGGGCAACCGCATGCTGGTCGACGGCGGCATTCTCAATCCGTTGCCGATCGTTCCGGTGGTATCGAGCCACTGCGATCTGATCATCGCGGTCAACCTCAACGCCACCAATCAGCGCCAGTACAAGTTGCCGGTGATCGAGCGGCCAGCAGCGTTCCGTTCGCGCTTCGACAGTCTGATCAAATCCATGGGTTCGAAGTTGCCATTCCGGCGTAAACAGGCCGAGCAATTGTTGAAGCTGGAACAGGAAGCGTTGCGCGCCGAGGCGGCGGAGATCAATCCGTGGCTTGAAGGCGTCGAGCCGGAAAGCCAGCAACCGGCCGCCGCTCCGGAACGCGAAGGTGCACCGAAATCCGCCACCGGCTCGTTCATCATCGATAACGTCGGGCCGGCGTCGTTGCTGGATCTGATCAACCAGAGTTTCGAGGTGATGCAGACTTCACTGGCGCAGTACAAGATTGCCGGGTATCCGCCGGATATCCTGATCAACGTGCCGAAGCGGGTGTGCCGGTTTTTCGAGTTCTACAAGGCGCCGGAGTTGATCGCCCTGGGGCGGGAGATTGCCAGTGATACGCTGGATCGGTATGAGCAGGAGCAGGGTTGAACTGATGCGGATTTCTCTGAATGATTGATGGCCTCTTCGCGAGCAGGCTCGCTCCCACATTTGAAATGCATTCCCCTGTGGGAGCGAGCCTGCTCGCGAAAGCGTCAGCTCAACCAGCTTCACTCAACAACCGATACCCAACCCCCGCCTCAGTCACGATAAACCGTGGCCGGGTCGGGTCATCCGCCAGTTTCTGCCGCAGGTGCCCGACCACGATGCGCAGGTAATGACTGTCCTCGGTGTGTGTCGGTCCCCAGATATCCTTGAGCAACTGCTGCTGGGTGATCACCCGCCCCGGATGCCGCGCCAGTTGCGCGAGCACCGCATACTCCTTGCGGGTCAGGGCGACTTCGGCGCCGTCGAGCAGCACCCGCCGATAGGCCAGATCCACGGTCAACGGGCCGAAACTCAGCGCCGCCGGCTGCGCCTCCCCCGCCGGGGCCTGACGCAACAACGCGCGGACCCGGGCGAGGAATTCCTGGATGCCGAACGGCTTGGTCACGTAGTCATTCGCGCCGCCATCCAGCGCTTCGACCTTCTGCCCTTCACTGGCGCGCACCGACAGCACCAGCACTGGCGTGGTCGCCCACTCGCGCAACTCGCGCAGCACCTGCTGACCGTCCATGTCCGGCAGGCCGAGATCGAGCACCACCAGGTCCGGTTTGCTCAGCGCGGCTTGTGCCAGGCCTTCAGCGCCGGTGCCGGCTTCGAGCACTTTGTAGCCTTGTGAAGCGAGGCTGATGCGCAGGAATTTGCGGATCTGCGGTTCGTCGTCGATGACCAAAATGGTCGCGGTCTGGCTCATGAATTCACATCAACACAATAGATTGGCAAGAGAGTAGCGCAGTCGACTTCAAGCTTCACCGTCCATCCCCGGTTGTGCCTGCAACGGCAGGTGCAAGGTGATGCAGGTGCCGCGCCCGTCGATGCCGTCAGCCACGGAAATACGCCCGCCGTGGGCGCCGACCATGCCCTGACAGATCGCCAGCCCCAACCCCGTGCCCTGCCCGCCGCGATCACCGCGCGCGGCGGTGTAGAACATGTCGAAAATCTTCGCTCGGTCCTCTTCGGGAATCCCCGGGCCTTCATCGCTGACCGCAAAGAAAATCTCCTGCTCATTGGCGCCGGCGCGCAGTTGCAGGCGGCCGTGGCTGGGGGAAAATCGCGCGGCGTTCTCCAGCACGTTAACCAGCGCCTGCTCGATCAGCGCCGCGTGCACATAGAGCAACGGCAACTCGGCCGGCACGTCGGTGCTGACCTGCAGCGGCGCCAGCACGGCGCGCAGGCGATTGAGTGAACTGCCGACGATATCGGCTGGCGACACCCAGTCGCGCGCCAGCTTCAGGGCGCCGTGGCCGAGGCGGGTCATGTCGAGCAGGTTTTGAATGTAGCGGTCGAGGCGTTCGGCCTCATCGCGGGTGCCTTCGAGCAGCTCGCGGCGATCCTCCAGCGGGATCGCTTCGCCGAGGGCCAACAGGCTGTCGATGCTGCCGCGCATGGCCGTCAGCGGCGTGCGCAAATCGTGGGACACCGAGGCCAGCAAGGCGCTGCGCAATTGTTCGGTTTCGCCGTGCAGACGCGCCGCTTCGAGGTCATCGGCCAATTGCGCGCGGGCCAGGGCTTGCGCCAGCGGCTGGCTCAGCGCAGTGAGCAAACGTCGGCGCTGACCGCTCAAGCTCTGGCCTTCCTTGGCGCAAACACCAAGCAACGCCAGCGGCCCGTCCTCAACCGACAACGGCCACCACCACCAACGCCCCAGCGGCAAGGTACCGGTGCCCTTGCCTGCCGGTTGATCGTGTTGCCAGGCCCAATCGGCGGCGGCGCGTTCGGCCTCGGTGAATTGCAGGGGCCCGCCGGTTTCGACTTTCCAGCCGCCCTGCCCGTCGCGGTTGAGCAGGCACAATTGCACATCACTCCAGCCTTCGAGGTGCTGCGCGGCGGCGCTGACCACGGCTTGGCGATCGGTCGCGGCGGTGAGTTTGCGCGACAGATCGAGCAATTCGCTGGTCTCTTCCTGGGTATCGCGCAAAGCCTGCAATTGCCGCCGCTGACGCGCCGCGAGGTTGCCGGTGAGGGCCGCCATCAACAGGAAGAACAGCAGCGTCAGCACGTCTTCTTCGCGCTGAATGCTGAACGAGAAATTCGGTGGGATGAACAGGAAATCGTAGGTGAGAAACGACAGCGCCGCACAGGCCAGCGCCGGGCCGAGGCTGCTGCGCACCGCCACCAGCAACACCGCCGCGAGAAACACCAAAGAGATGTTCGGCAACGGCAACACACTCGACACCGCCCAGGCCAAGGCCGTGGCCAACAAGGTCGCGACCAGCGCCAGCGCATAGTCGAACCACACCAGCGTGACTGAATTACGCGGGCGCGGTTGGTGCTGCTCGTGATCACCGTCGAGCACGTTGATTTCCAGACCGTGCGCCTGACGCAGCAGGCGCGCCGCCAGACCACCGCCGAACAGTCTACGGCGCAACCGTGGCCGCGACTGGCCGACCAGCAACAGACTGGCGCGGCGCTCGGCAGCGTGTTGGATCAGGGTTTTCGCCACCTCGCCGGCACGCAACAGCACCACTTCGCCACCGAGGCGTTCGGCCAGTTGCTGGGCGCTTTGCAGGCGCAACCGCGATTGCTCGTCACGGGCACTGCCGTTGTCGACATGCACCAGGCTCCACGGCAGATGTCGGCGCTGGGCGACGCGGCTGGCGTGACGCACCAGCTGTTCGGCCTGCGCATCGCCATCGATGCCGACCAACAAACGCCCGCGCACCGCCGGCGCCGCCTGCCCGAGCTGGCGATAGCCTTGGGCGAGATCGTTATCGACCTGCGCGGCGGCGGTCTGCATCGCCAGTTCGCGCAGGGCGGTGAGATTGGTCTGGGTGAAAAATGCATCGATGGCCGCGCGGGCCTGTTCCGGCACGTAGACCTTGCCTTCGCGCAGACGCTCGAGCAATTCACGCGGCGGCAGGTCGATCAGCAGCAGCTCATAAGCCTCCTGCAAGACCCAGTCCGGCAGGGTTTCGCGCACCTGCACGCCAGTGATGCCGCGCACCTGATCATTCAGGCTTTCCAGGTGCTGGACGTTGACCGTGGTGTACACGTCGATGCCGGCGGCGAGCAGTTCCTGAATGTCTTGCCAGCGCTTGGCGTGACGACTGCCGGGAGCGTTGCTGTGGGCCAGTTCATCCACCAGCACCAGTTTCGGCTTGGCCGCGAGCAAGCCATCGAGGTCCATTTCTTCGAGCTGCACGCCGCGGTATTCGCTGCGCACCAGCGGTTGCTGCGGCAAGCCGCCGAGCAAGGCTTCGGTTTCGGCACGGCCATGGGTTTCGACCACGCCGGCGAGGACTTTCACGCCTTGGCGCAGCTGCGTGTGCGCGGCCTGAAGCATGGCGTAGGTCTTGCCGACCCCGGGGGCGGCGCCGAGGAAAACCTTGAGCCGGCCACGGCCATCGCGGGGCAGGTCTGCTAACAATGCGTCGGCGCGGCCGGAGTCGCTCATGCTGGGGATGCTCTCTTTCTTCTGATGTTTATGCGGTGATTGTCAGGGCGCCTTCGCGAGCAGGCTCGCTCCCACATGGATATGCATTCCAAAGGTGGGAGCGAGCCTGCTCGCGAATGGCCGCGCCGCCGATTACAGGTTTTGCAGTGCCAGATTCAGCTCCAGCACATTCACCACCGGCGGCCCCACCAACGGTTGTTCGATGTGCTTATCGAGCAATTGCTGCAAGGTCGACACCGGCAGATTGCGCGCCGCCGCGACACGCGCCAGTTGATAGGCAATTGCCGCCGGTGGCAAGTGCGGATCGAGGCCGCTGGCGGAGGTGGTCAGCAAGGCCAAGGGCACCGGCCCCTGCCCAGCGACTTGTTGTTTTTGCGCGTCTTCGATTACGCGGGTCGCCAGGGCCGGATTGCTCGGCGCGAGGTTGCTGGCGCCGCTGGCGACGGTGGCATAAGCCCCGGCGGACGGCCGTGGGTGGAACCAGTTGTCGCCGCTGAAAACCTGGGCGATCAGCGCCGAGCCGCGGACTTTGCCGTCGGCGTCGTGGATCAGGCTGCCGTTGGCCTGAGCCGGGAAAGCGACTTGGGCGATGCCGGTGACCGCGAGTGGATAGGCGACGCCGGTGATCAGGGTCATCAGCGCTAACAGGGTCAGGGCCGGGCGTATCATTGTGGACATTGCAGAATCCTCGATTCAGAAACCAGTACTGTGTTGAGTCAGATAAGCAGTGGCGCATTCTTCGCGAGCAGGCTCGCTCCCACAGGGGAATGCAGTTTCAGGTGGGAGCGAGCCTGCTCGCGAAAGCGTTACACCAGATGCAACGCCGTAAGCAGCATGTCGATCACCTTGATCCCCACGAACGGCACGACAATCCCGCCGACGCCATAGATCAGCAGATTGCGCCGCAGCAACGCCGCCGCACTCGCCGCCTGCACGCGCACGCCGCGCAATGCCAGTGGAATCAGCACAACGATGATCAGCGCGTTGAACACAATGGCTGAAAGAATCGCGCTCTGCGGACTGCTCAGATGCATGATGTTCAGCACGCCCAGCTGCGGGTAAATCGAAGCGAACAGCGCCGGCAGAATCGCGAAGTATTTGGCGATGTCGTTGGCGATGGAAAAGGTCGTCAGCGCGCCACGGGTCACCAGCAACTCCTTGCCGATCTGCACCACGTCGAGCAGCTTGGTAGGGTCGCTGTCGAGGTCGACCATGTTCGCCGCTTCGCGCGCCGCTTGCGTGCCGTCGTTCATGGCCATGCCGACGTCAGCCTGAGCCAGCGCCGGGGCATCGTTGGCGCCGTCGCCGCACATGGCGACCAGGCGACCATCGTTCTGCTCGTGACGAATGCGCGCGAGTTTCTTCTCCGGTGTGGCTTCGGCGAGCACATCGTCGACGCCTGCTTCAGCGGCGATCGCAGCAGCGGTCAGCGGGTTGTCGCCGGTGACCATCACCGTGCGAATCCCCAGTTTGCGCAACTCGGCAAAACGCTCACGGATGCCTGGCTTGACCACGTCCTTGAGATGGATCGCACCAAGCAATTTGCCGTCAGCGCAGACCAGCAACGGTGTGCCACCGCTCTGGGCAATCTTGTCGATTTCCCGCGCCAGCGCCGGGGCCAGATCGCTACGTTGCTGACCGAGAAACGCCAGCAGCGAATCCACCGCGCCTTTGCGATACACGCGGCCCTGATAATCGACGCCGGACAAGCGGGTTTCGGCGCTGAACGGCACGGCGGTCAGGGTTTCCGGTGCCGGCTCCGGTTGTGGATGCAGACCACGGAGGAACTCGACGATCGACTTGCCTTCAGCGGTTTCATCCGCCAGCGAGGCGAACAGCGCGCCTTCGGCCAGCTCACGGCCGGTCACACCCGGCGCGGCATACACCGCGCTGCAACGACGGTTGCCGAAGGTGATGGTGCCGGTCTTGTCGAGCAGCAGCACATGCACGTCACCGGCCGCTTCCACTGCGCGACCGGACTTGGCGATCACATTCAGGCGCACGAGGCGATCCATCCCGGCGATGCCGATGGCCGACAGCAGACCGCCGATGGTGGTCGGAATCAGCGTGACCAATAACGCCACGAGGAACACCAGCGGCAGGCTGCCATTGGCAAAATGCGCGAACGGTTGCAGGGTGACGACCACCAACAGGAAGATCAGGGTCAGGCCGATCAGCAGGATATCCAGCGCCACTTCGTTCGGAGTCTTCTGGCGTTTCGCGCCTTCGACCAGGGCGATCATGCGGTCGAGGGTCGACTCACCGGGGTTGGCGGTGATCTTCACCAGCAGCCAGTCGGAGACCAGCCGCGTATTGCCGGTGACCGCCGAACGATCGCCGCCGGACTCGCGGATCACCGGCGCGGATTCGCCAGTGATCGCCGCTTCGTTGACCGCCGCAATACCTTCGATGACTTCACCGTCACCGGGGATCATTTCCCCGGCTTCGACACGCACCACATCGCCCTTGCGCAGATTGGCGGCGGGAACAATCCTGAAGCTGCCATCAGCCTGACGGCAGCGTGCGCTGAGGCCCTCGCTGCCGGCCTTGAGGCTGTCGGCGCGGGCCTTGCCACGACCTTCGGCCAGGGCCTCGGCGAAGTTGGCGAACAGCACGGTGAACCACAGCCAAAGAGCGATTTGCGCGGCGACGAAGGTCGGCACGTCGGCATCCGGAATGAAGCACAGCACGGTGGTGAAAATCGCCGTCAGTTCGACCACCAGCATCACTGGCGAACGTGCCAGTTGCCGTGGGTCGAGCTTGACGAAGGCTTGCACCAGCGCCGGGCGCCACAGGGCCGAGATCGCGGTTTTGGCTTGTTCCGGCGCTTTGACGGCGGCGGGTTTGATTGCAGGCATATTCATGATGGATTCCTTAGAAGCCCATACTTAAATGTTCGGCGACAGGACCGAGCGCCAGCGTCGGCAAGAACGTCAGGCCGCCCACCAGCAAAATGGTCACGGTCAACAGGGTCACGAACAGCGGGCCGTGAGTCGGGAAGCTGTTCTGGCCGACCGGTGCGCTTTTCTTCATCGCCAGGCTACCGGCCAGTGCCAGCACCGGCAGGATGTAGCCGAAGCGGCCGATCAACATGCCCAGGCCGAGCATCAGGTTGTGGAACGGTGTGTTCGCGCCCAGGCCACCGAACGCCGAGCCGTTGTTGGCGCTCGCCGAGGTGTAGGCATAGAGCAACTGACTGAAACCGTGCGCGCCGGGGTTGCTGATGGTTGCCGCAGCGCTGGGAACCGTGGCGGCGATCGCACCAAGCACCAGCACGCCGACGGGCATCACCAACAAGGTTACGACCAGCAATTGCACCTCACGCGCTTGAAGCTTCTTGCCGAGGTATTCCGGCGTACGACCGATCATCAGACCGGCGAGAAACACCGCGATCAGCACGTTGAGCAACATGCCGTAGAGCCCGGCGCCGACACCGCCGAAGATCACTTCGCCGACCATCATGTTGACCAGCGCGACCATGCCGCTCAGCGGGTTGAGGCTGTCATGCATGCCGTTGACCGAACCGTTCGAAGCCGCCGTGGTAGTCACCGACCACAGCACCGTCGCGGTGGTACCGAAGCGCGCTTCCTTGCCTTCCAGCGGCGCAGTCTGCTCGACAGCGGCGTTGTTCAGGGTCGGATTCGGCTGATACTCAGCCCACAACGACGTCGCACCGCCGATCAGGAACAGCGCCAGCATGCAGGCGATGATCGCGCGGCTCTGACGCAGATCCTTGACGTAATGGCCGAAGGTGAACACCAGCGCCACCGGGATCAGGATGATCGAAGCGACTTCGAACAGGTTGCTCCACGCGGTCGGGTTCTCGAACGGATGCGCCGAGTTGACCCCGAAGAAACCGCCACCGTTGGTGCCCAGCTGCTTGATCGCAATCTGGCTGGCGGCCGGGCCGAGCGGGATCACCTGATCGACGCCTTGCAGGGTCACGGCATTTACATACTGCGCGAAGGTTTGTGGCACGCCCTGCCAGACCAAGTACAGCGCCAGCAACAGGCACAGCGGCAGCAGGCCATAGAGGGTGGCGCGGGTCATGTCGACCCAGAAGTTGCCCAGGGTCTGCGTCGATTTGCGGCCGATGCCACGGCACAGCGCAACCAGCACGGCGAGGCCGGTGGCGGCGCTGACGAAGTTCTGCACGGTGAGACCGACCATCTGGCTCAGATAGCTGAGGGTCGCTTCGCCGCTGTAGGACTGCCAGTTGGTGTTGGTCATGAAACTGACCGCGGTGTTGAATGCCTGCGTCCATTCCTGGCCCGGCAGATTCTGCGGGTTCAGCGGCAGGTGATCCTGGAACAACAGGATGGCGAACAGCAGCAGGAAGCCGGCGAGGTTGAACGCCAGCAGCGCCAGCGTGTACTTCTGCCAGCTCTGCTCCGCCTGCGCATCGACCCCGGCAAGACGATAGCAACCGCGCTCGACCGGGCCGAGAATCGGCGTCAGCCAGGTGCGCTGGCCCTCCATCACCTTGTAATAGAAGCGCCCAAGGAACGGCGCCGGCAGCAGGACCAGCACAAAAAACCCGAGGATCAGCCAATAGTCATAACTGTGCATAGCCGCTCCTAGTTCCGGTCCGCGCGCAACAGCGCAACCAACAGATAAATGAACAGCCCCACTGCCAACAGCAGTGACACCCCGTCCAGAACGCTCATGGAAGATCTCCGTGTAACGGCGTATTGCCGTGTGTGCAGCGATTGTCGGGAAGGAGGCTGTAAAGGAACGAGAGCGAGGCGCGGTGTGGGTCATAAAGAAAGCGTAAAGAGTGGGTTTATGCGGGCTTTACGGCTGAGTTTCGTGGTGTCTGGGCTGGCCCCTTCGCGAGCAGGCTCGCTCCCACAGGGGCAACGCATTTCAAAATGTGGGAGCGAGCCTGCTCGCGAAGACGGCATCACCGACAACATCGCACCCAACTGGCGCACAAAAAGCAGCTATCCCCACTCGAACATCCCCGATGCGACAGCTTTCAACTTATTACGACTTGTTTCACGGTGATGGCACGCCCACTGCACACGCCCTCTCCCGAGCTTTCCAACCATTGCGGGAGCAAGCGCATGAACACACAACTCAAACCCACGCTGGGCACGTTGCACCTGTGGGGCATTGCCGTGGGGCTGGTGATTTCCGGGGAATATTTCGGCTGGAGTTACGGCTGGGGCGTGGCCGGTACGCTGGGTTTTCTCGTGACCTCGTTCATGGTCGCGACCATGTACACCTGCTTCATCTTCAGTTTCACCGAACTGACCACCGCGATTCCCCATGCCGGCGGGCCGTTTGCCTACAGCCGCCGCGCGTTTGGCGAAAAAGGCGGATTGATCGCCGGACTGGCCACGCTGATCGAATTCGTCTTCGCCCCGCCAGCGATTGCTTTGGCGATTGGCGCTTACTTGAATGTGCAATTTCCGGCACTGGACCCGAAACACGCGGCGGTCGGGGCGTACATCGTGTTCATGGGCCTGAACATTCTCGGGGTGAAACTGGCCGCGACGTTCGAGCTGATCGTCTGCGTGCTGGCGGTGGCTGAGTTGCTGGTGTTCATGGGCGTGGTCGCGCCGGCGTTCAGCTTCAGCAACTTCGCACTGAATGGCTGGGCCGGTTCCGACGTCTTCGGCGCGCCGGCGATTGCCGGGATGTTCGCAGCGATTCCATTTGCGATCTGGTTCTTTCTCGCCATCGAAGGCGCCGCCATGGCCGCCGAAGAAGCCAAGGACCCGAAACGCACGATTCCCAAGGCCTACATCAGCGGCATCCTGACCTTGGTGCTGCTGGCAATGGGCGTGATGTTCTTCGCGGGCGGCGTCGGCGACTGGCGCACCTTGTCCAACATCAACGACCCACTGCCGCAAGCGATGAAAACCGTGGTCGGTGACAACTCCGGCTGGCTGCACATGCTGGTGTGGATTGGCCTGTTCGGCCTGGTCGCCAGTTTCCACGGCATCATCCTCGGCTACTCACGCCAATTCTTCGCCCTCGCCCGCGCCGGTTACCTGCCTGCCTCATTGGCAAAACTGTCGCGCTTCCAGACCCCGCACCGCGCAATCATCGCTGGCGGCCTTATCGGCATCGCGGCGATCTACAGCGACGGCCTGATAAACCTCGGCGGCATGACACTCACCGCAGCGATGATCACCATGGCCGTGTTCGGCGCGATCGTGATGTACATCATGAGCATGCTCAGCCTGTTCAAACTGCGTAAATCGGAACCGAATCTGGAGCGTACTTTCCGCGCGCCGTGCTATCCGCTGGTTCCGCTGATCGCGCTGGTACTGGCGGTGGTTTGCCTGGTGGCGATGGCGTGGTTCAACACGCTGATCGGGCTGATTTTCCTCGGCTTCATGGCGGTCGGGTTCTGCTACTTCATGCTCACCGGACAACTGCGCGCCGATGCGCCGGCGGATGCGATGCTCACCGGCCTGTAACGACCCGTCTCCTGTAGGAGCTGACTAGTGAAACGAGGCTGCGATCTTTGCTTTTCAAGATCAAAAGATCGCAGCCTTCGGCAGCTCCTACAGGAATTTCGGATGCACCGGGAGCAAGCGGCCTAGAATGGAACCACCGCGAAGTCGTTTCGCTCAAAGGTGGTATGCAGCATCGCACGGCGAAGTCCTCGCCCGTCGAGCTGCCATTAAGGAGAGCCGTTATGCCCTGGTATGCCTGGTTGATTCTGGTCGTTGCGATCGGCTCGATTGTCGGCGGATTGATGATGTTGCGCGACACCGCCAACAAGGTCGAACTGACCGATGAAGAACGCAAGCGCGTCGCACAGCGCAATGCCGAAGCGGATGCCAAGGATGCACAAGACCGCTGATACGAGCCCCGCCGCAATGGCGGGGTTTGTTTTTTCAGAACAATCGGACTTACCCGCAGGCTGTTTAGATTTTAGAAGTACAGTCACCATTTAATCTTCCGTGGTTAAGATGGCAGCATCGTCGCGGAGAGCTCCACATGCGTTACTCGCCAGATCACAAAGCCCAGACCCATCAACGCATCATCAAGGAAGCTTCCGCCCGATTTCGCAAGGACGGTATCGGCGCCACCGGCCTGCAGCCTTTGATGAAAGCCCTGGGCTTGACCCATGGCGGCTTCTACTCGCACTTCAGATCCAAGGAAGAACTGGTCGAAAAAGCCCTGCAAGAGGCCGGCGAGCAAGTCGCGGGCCTGTGCGAAGAAATCTTCGCGCAGGAAAACCCGCTGCAAGTCTTTATCGATACCTACCTGTCGGAGTGGCATCAGACCTCGCCCCACGAAGGCTGCCCGCTGCTGACCATTTCCTCGGAACTGGGCCTGCGCGGCCAGCCAAGCCCCACCAGTGACGAAGTCCTCAATGCTCGCCTCGAACAAATTCAGGCCACGCTCGATGGCGAGAACAGCGCCGATCGCAGCATTGTCATCATGGCGACCCTGGCCGGTGCTCTTCTGCTGTCACGCAGCGTCGCGGATGCCGACTTCGCCCAGCGCATCCTCGCCGTCACCCGTGAGCATCTCAAGCAATCGAGCGATTAACCTTCCCAGCGCTTGAACAACACGCTCGCATTGACCCCGCCAAAACCGAAGCCGTTGGACAATGCATATTCGATCGCCATCGACCGCGCCTCGCCATGGACAATGTCCACCCCTTGGCTCGCTGGATCCGGGTTTTCAAAGTTGAGCGTTGGTGGCACCACCTGATCACGAATCGCCAGCAGCGTGAAAATCGCCTCCAGCCCACCGGCCGCACCGAGCAAATGACCGGTGGCGGATTTGGTCGAAGTCACGGCGATCTTGTTCTGCGTGCCAAACAACGCCTTGATCGCCGCCAACTCGCCCAAATCACCGACCGGTGTTGAAGTGGCATGAGCGTTGAGATGCTGCACCTGCTCCGGCGTCACACCGCCCTGAGCCAGTGCCAATTGCATCGCCCGGCGTGCGCCGCTGCCGTCTTCCGGACCGGCGGTCAGGTGATAGGCGTCGGCGGTGGTGCCGTAACCGACCAGTTCGGCCAGCGGCTTCGCACCGCGTGCAAGCGCATGCTCCAGCGACTCGATGACCAATAGACCGGCGCCCTCGCCCATCACGAAACCATCGCGCCCACTGTCGAAGGGACGCGAAGCTTTTTCAGGGGTGTCGTTATAGCCGCTGGACAGCGCCCGCGCGGCAGCGAAACCGGCCAGGCTGACGCGATCGATCGACGCCTCCGCACCGCCACATACAGCGATGTCCGCCTCTCCCGCCCTGATCAACCGCGCGGCATCACCGATCGCCTGCACCCCGGCGGCACAGGCGGTAACCGGTGCGCCCAACGGTCCTTTGAGGCCATGCTGGATCGACACATGACCCGCCGCGAGATTTACCAGAAACGATGGAATGGTGAACGGCGACAACCGCCGAGGGCCACGGCTGTCGGTGGTACGCACCGCATCGGCAATCGCACCGAAACCACCGACGCCCGAGCCGATGATTGTCGCAGTGCGCTCCTGGCTTTCGGCGTCGGCTGGATGCCAACCGGCCTGCTCCAGCGCCTGCCGAGCCGCTTCCATGGCGAACATGATGAAGCGATCCATCTTCTTCTGTTCCTTGGGCGGCGTCGCACGATCCGGATCAAACCCGGCCTCGGCATCCTCCTCCACCGTCGGCACACTCCCGCCGACCCGCGTCGGCAGATCAGCCACAACCGCATCGGGCAAATTGCGCAATCCGGAACGACCGGCCAGCAAACGCTGCCAGACAATTTCAACATCACTGCCCAAGGGTGAAACCAGGCCCATGCCCGTGACGACGACTCGACGTTGGTTCATACCGTGGTTACCCCTTATCAATTCAAGATTCGACGTGTATCGGTGTGCTGCGATTCGACTGCTGAATAAGTCACGAGCGAAATTATTATAGGCATAATCAAGGCGTAATATGATACCCGTAATTTTCAGCGTTCAGGCATCCACCCGATCAGCGCTCAATAAAAAGGCCGGTCAATGACCGGCCTCTCGGCGTTGAACTGTCAGCTTAGTTCACTTCCAGCTTTTCACGATTGCGATCCAGAATCGCCTTGCCAATCCCCTTCACTTCCAACAGCTCATCCACCGACGCGAACGGCCCGTTTGTATCGCGATACGCAACAATCGCCTGCGCCTTCGCCTCCCCCACACCCGCCAACTCCTTTTGCAACGTCGCCGCATCAGCGCCGTTGAGATCGACCTTCGCGCTTGCCGAGGGCGCAGCCGCATCCATCAGCAAAAGCGCCTTTGTTGTCTCGGCGGGCGCTACAGGGGCAGCAATCGCAGCAATCGAGGCGCTGGTGAGGAAAGCAAAAATCAGCGAGTAGAAATAACCGGTACGCATAAGTGACGCTCCATCATCGTTTTAGAAAGCAGCTTTTCCCAAGCTGCTCTCCAAACGTAGGTCATGATGGAGCTAAGTCAAAAATGCGAGCGTTACAGGATGTGAAACAATCACGGCTCGAGACGACGTTGCTGGTAGATCCAGTCGACTATTTCACCGTCGGGGGAGTAGCCGCTGACCGTTTCACGCAATAACTGGCGAACGCGAGAGTAATCATCCTCATCAACCGCCGCCAACAAACTGGCCAACCTAACCTTTAACACTTCCCAAGGTAGATGATCCTCATTGGCCATCATGATCATCGGATGCGGTGTTGCGGCAACGTTGTCGCCGATCAACAGCTCTTCGTAGAGCTTTTCGCCGGGACGCAATCCGGTGAATTCGATGGAAATGTCGCCTTGCGGGTTGCGGTCGGAGCGGATACTCAGACCCGAGAGGTGAATCATTTTCTCGGCGAGCTCGACGATCTTCACCGGCTCGCCCATGTCCAGCACGAACACATCGCCGCCTTGTCCCATCGAGCCGGCCTGAATCACCAATTGGGCCGCCTCGGGGATGGTCATGAAATAGCGGGTGATTTTCGGATGGGTCACCGTCAGAGGACCGCCAGATTTGATTTGACTGTGGAACAACGGGATCACTGAACCGGAAGACCCCAGCACATTGCCGAACCGCACCATGGTGAAGCGGGTTTTGTTGACCCGTGAAACGTTGGACTTATCACCAAACAGGACCGGAGCGATCTCGTGGCTCAACGCTTGCAGAACCAGCTCGGCCAGGCGCTTGGTACTGCCCATCACATTGGTCGGGCGAACGGCCTTGTCGGTAGAAATCAACACGAAATTGGCCACACCTGACTGCAGGGCTGCCTGCGCGGTATTCAAGGTGCCGATCACGTTATTCAGTACACCTTCGGCAATGTTGTGCTCGACCATCGGTACGTGTTTGTAAGCCGCTGCGTGATAAACCGTGTCGACCTGCCAGGTTTTCATCACATCCAGCAACTTGTCCGGATGGCGAATGGAACCGAGGATGGGCAACAGACGCACCTTGACCGACTCCCTGCACCCACGCTGCTCCAGTTCGGACAAAATGCTATAGAGATTGAATTCACTGTGATCGAACAGCAGTAGTGTGGTCGGGCCCAGGGCAAAAATCTGCCGGCACAGCTCTGAGCCGATCGAGCCACCGGCACCGGTCACCATGACGACTTTGCCCCTGATGCAGCGTTGGAGCAGGTCCGGTTGCGCTGGCACTGCGTCGCGCCCCAGCAAGTCAGCGATGTCGACTTCCTGAATGTCCTCGACTTTCACCCTTCCGCTGGCCAGATCGGTGAAATTCGGCACGCTGCGGATATGCAGAGGAAAACCCTCGAGCAGGTTGAGAATCTCCCGCCGTCTGGCCCGGGTGGAGGATGGCAGGGCCAGCAGGATTTCCTGGGCGCCGGTAACGTCGATCATTTCCTGAATGTGCTTGGGTTTGTAGACATGCAGACCCGAGATCGATCGGTCAGCGATACTGGCGTCATCGTCAATGAAAGCCACCGGGCGCATGACCTTGCCCATGCGCAACGCGGCAACCAGCTGATTGCCTGCGACGCCCGCGCCGTAAATGGCAACCTTGGTCAAGCCGTTATCACGATTGGTAAAGGGCACATGTTGCGCTGCAGTAAACCAGTCACCCATGAAGTATTGGCGCATACACAAGCGCAGTCCGCCAATGATGACCAGACTCAACCACCAATAATTGAAAATGATCGAACGCGGTACCACGGCCTCGTGGTTGCTGTACCAGTACACGACAACGGCCAGGATCAGCGAAGAAAGACTTACCGCCTTGATAATGGCAATCAGCGCGTCATTGCCGAAATACCGCATGACAGCCCGGTACATGCCGAAGCGAATGAAAAGGGGGATAGCGACGACGGGGGCGCAGACAAACAGCCAGACATGCACTCTGAACGGGTTATACATGTCATCGATGCCCAGGCGGACGATGAACGCCAGCCACAGGGCTGCCCAGACCAGGACGATGTCCGTTGCCACCTGAATCAGGCGTTTGCGTCGCCTCGGCAATGCGACGAGCCGCTCCCGAACCTTGTCCATCAACTCTTCAAACACTCAGTTTTCTCCCTTCAACTGCTGTAATCCTCTGCTGAACTGCTGGCACGCACTGTAAACCCAAATGACAGAGCCGTGACGGGGTGGCCTTTCAGTTCTTTTCCAGTTCGCCGGCACGATATGCGATTGCAAGCCACAGCAGAGGAGCATAGGCGACAAAAACGCCCAGGCTCCCGTCCAGTCCGAAATGCGTAACGGCCACGGCAATCGGCAACAACCAGAACATATTGATCACGGCAACGGTAATAGTGACGGGCAGATGACTGCCAAACCGACGAGAGGCATATTGATAGGCATGACTGCGATGCGCCTCATAAACTTTATCGCCGCGCAGCAAGCGCCGGAACAGCGTGAATGTCGCATCGACAATAAACACGCCGAGCAGAATCAGCCAGCCCCATAGCAGCTCGGCACTCTGCCATGCCGCCTGCAGCGACAAGCCTCCCAGCACGATACCGAGAAATCCGCTGCCGGCATCGCCCATGAAGATCCGAGCGGGCGGAAAATTCCAGAATAGAAAACCGCCGACGCACACTGCCAGCAGCAGCGGCGCCCAGACCACTTGCGGCCAACCACCCAGCCAGCCAAGCAGACAGGCGCCGAGGCATACGCAAATGGCCTCGACACTGGCGATACCGTCAATACCGTCCATGAAGTTGTACAGATTGAGCAGCCAGACAAGATAAAACACCGCCAGCACATGACCGACAACACCCAGGTCAACCACCACGCCCCAGAACTGCAGGGCAGGGAGTCCGTCTAACCACCAGAGCAACCAGGTCGCCGCAGCAAAATGCCCCAGCAAGCGCCAGCGTGCAGCGATGTGTCCATGGTCATCCATGAACCCAACCACGGCGACCAGCGCCCCCGCCCCGGCGATAGCGATAAACGGCGCGAACGCGATCAAATCCCGCCACAGCAGATACACCATTGCCAACAAGAACGTCAGAACAATCGCCACCCCGCCACCACGCGGGGTTGGCACCGAATGCGAGCTTCGCGCATTGGGAATATCCATAAGGCTTCTTGCCAGAGCGTAGTGACGCAAAGCCCAGGTCAGCGTCAGGGAGAGAAGTGCAATGATCGCGATGAACCATCCGTAATTCATTGTTGGCGAGTATCCAGAAAATGCTGCGCCGTCAGGTTCAAGGCGCGATCAAGGGCCACTGGAGGCACCCAGTTCAATAGTTGGCGGTTCTTGCTGATATCGACCTGCAAAGAACCGAAGAGTCTTTGCGACAGCGCTTCACGGCCCAGCAATCTGGCCACACCGCTCATGAAGCCGACGGAGACCGGCAATAGCCGGGCCGGTCTGCCAAGCGCGGTGCCGAGCCTGCGCAACAGCTGAGTGGTCGAGACATCTTCACCATCACTGGCCAGAAACACCTGATTTGCAGCTGCCGGGTGCTCGGCGCACGTCAGCACCAGATCGATCAGATTATCGAGCGCCACCAGGCTGCGCCGATTGTCGACGGCACCGAACGGCAGTGGCACGCCGCGATATAGCCAGCGCATCATGCTGAGGAAATTGGCTTTGACGCTCGGGCCGTAGACCAGCACCGGGCGAATGATGACCACGTCCATGCCGGTGCCGGCCGCCAAAGACAGCAACGCCTGTTCGGCTTCGTGCTTGGAGATGCCGTAAGGATCGACCGGCGCAGGTATGTCATCGGCCGTGTACACGCGCCCGGGCGCAGTGCCCTCCCCGTTGACCTTGATAGAACTGACGAAGATGAAACGCCGCACTCCGGCCGTCGCGGCTTGCCGTGCGAGGTCCAGAGTGCCTTGCACATTGGCTAGACGGAACGCTGCCAGCGGATCGGCGACCACCTCGTTCATGATATGAACCCGAGCCGCAGTATGGATGACGCAATCGACGCCCTGCATTGCCTCCGATAGATCCTGCCCGCGGCCAAGACCGGACCACTGGACCGAATGGATGCGAGGATCCGTAGCCGTTTCGGCGCGGCGCAGAGGGGCCACGACATGGCAGTCCGCTGACGCAAGCAATCGGCCGATCAATGCCCGGCCCACGAAACCGCTGCCACCCGTTACCAGAAATGTCTTGGTGCTCATGGGCGACCCTTGGAAGAAATGGATACTGCAAACACACTGCAGCGACGCTGTTGCAAGTGGCGGAACCGCGCTTCTGGCGCGATGCCAGGAAATCGATCGGCTACCGCACGAGGCGGGCAGTTTATTGAATCGACAACGTCATAGCCACTTCTGTGGCGATAGCAATCGTGCAAGTCGCATCTACCGCAAAGCCAAACACTGGCGCTAATTGCACTTTGCTGTTGGAGCGGACTCAGGGTACGGATAGAATCCGTGCGGAAAAGTGATCGGAGCGCTCGCAGTTACAGGATTTCAGCTCCGTCATCACGTCAAATCTCGGCTAACACCGGCCAAAATCAAGATAGCAGACGCCTTTTGCTTCGAAATGGAGAGCACCCATGCAACAGATCAACAACCTCGCAGCGAAGATCGACAAGTTCAAGTCGCAGATAAACGCTTCGGTGCAGCGCGTGGTCGACAGCGGCTGGGTGGTATTAGGGCCGGAAGTCAAACGCTTTGAAACAGCATTCGCAGAATATCTGCAGGCTGGACACTGCATCAGCGTCGCCAATGGAACCGACGCCATCGAGCTGGCGCTCAAGGCACTCGGTGTCGCTGAAGGCGATCAGGTCGCTACAGTGGCCAATGCCGGCATGTACACCACCACATCGGTACTGGCCATCGGCGCAACTCCGCTGTTCATGGACGTCGACCTGGACACTCATGTGGTCACATTGGCGAGCGTCAAGCAAGCGATCGAAACCGGGGCCAAAGCCGTTGTCGTTACCCACCTGTACGGTCTCGCAGTGCCGGACATCAAGGCCATCGCCGCGTACTGCGCGGCGCACAAGGTTGCTCTGCTGGAAGATTGCGCCCAGGCTCATGGCGCCGAGCGCGATGGTCAGCGGGTGGGTACCTTCGGGGACGCTTCCAGTTTCAGCTTCTATCCCACGAAGAATCTCGGAGCCCTGGGCGACGGCGGCGCTGTCGTGACCAATTCGGCTGCAATTGCCCAGCGTGTTGCGCAATTGCGCCAATACGGGTGGTCATCCAAGTATTGCGTGGAGCTCGCAGGCGCCCGCAATAGTCGCCTCGATGAAATGCAGGCGGCCATCCTGTCCGAATTTCTGCCGCACCTTGATGAGGGCAATGCGCGCCGCCGCGAAATCGCCCAGCGTTACCGCACCGAGATTCGCCACGGTGACATCAACCACGCGCCAGACATGGGCCTGGCCTCGGTTGCCCACCTGTACGTGATCAAGTCGCCGAAACGTGACGCTCTGCAAAAACACCTGCGTGAAGCGCAGATCGCCTCCGACGTGCACTACCCGATCCCCGACTACAAGCAGCCGGTATTCGGCCAACAGTTCGCCGGTCTCAACCTGGTCAACACCGAGCAACTGGCTTCGGTCATCCTCACGCTGCCTTGCTACCCGGAAATGACCGACGCCGAAGTCAGCAACGTGATTGCAGCCGTCAATGGATGGGCTGCATGAGATATTCCGTCATCGTTCCAGTCTATAAAAACGCTGATTCGATTCCCCGGCTGATCCAGGCTCTGACCGACATGAACACCACACTCGAGAATCAGCTCGAGGTGGTGTTTGTGGTGGATGGCAGCCCTGATGACTCGTTCCTGTTGCTCAAACAGGCTTTGGGTAGCATGAAGTTTTCTGCACAATTGCTCGCGCACTCGCGCAACTTCGGGTCGTTCCCTGCCATTCGCACCGGCCTGATGGCTGCCAAGGGTGATTATTTCGGAGTGATGGCCGCCGACCTGCAAGAGCCGCCAGAACTCTTGATCAGTTTTTTCAAGTCGCTGTCCAACGATGAATGCGACGTTGCCATCGGTACGCGCAATGCCCGCCAGGATCCGTTCTCCAGCCGGATGGCGTCGTCGATCTTCTGGGGCCTGTATCGCCGCCTGGTGGTGCACGACATGCCTGCAGGAGGGGTCGACATCTTCGGCTGCAACAAGGCGTTTCGCGAGCAGTTGCTGCAGCTGAACGAGTCGCGCTCGTCGCTGATTGCGCTTATTTTCTGGCTCGGCTTCCGGCGCAAGTTCATCGAATACGAACGGCAGACACGCCTGGAAGGCAAATCGGCGTGGACCTTCAAGAAGAAACTCGAGTACATGATGGACAGTGTGTTCGCGTTTACCGATTACCCGATCAGACTGCTCACACGCATGGGCGCCATGGGTTCGCTCATTTCGCTGTTCATCGGCTTCATGGTGGTCATTGCGAAGTTGTCTGGAGCTATCGAAGTGCCAGGGTATGCCGCCACCATGCTGGTGGTGCTCTTGTTGGGCACACTCAATCTGCTCGGCCTGGGGCTCGTGGGCACCTATGCCTGGCGCGCCTACGAAAACAGCAAGCAGCGACCGCTTGCCATCGTCTGCATGAAACTCGACAACAAGGAACATTCCAATGACTGAGCCGTTCATCCACGCCAGCGCCGATGTAAAGAGTTCGAAGATCGGCAAGAACACTCGCATCTGGCAATACGTTGTGGTCTTCCCGGACGCGGTGATCGGTGACGACGTCAACGTCTGCTCGCACTCACTGATTGAAAATGACGTGGTGATCGGTGATCGCACCACCATCAAGTCCGGTGTTTACGTGTGGGACGGCTTGCGGATCGGCTCCGACGTATTTATCGGCCCGAACGCCACGTTCACCAACGACAAGTTCCCACGCTCCAAGGTATATCCGGAGTCGTTTTCGCAGACGGTCATCCAGGACGGCGCCTCGATTGGCGGCGGCGCGGTCATTCTGCCTGGCATCACCATCGGTACCGGCGCAATGGTGGGTGCAGGTGCGGTCGTTACCAAATCCGTACCGCCGTACGCCATCGTGACCGGCTCTCCGGCGCGTATAACCGGCTACGTGGAAAACTCCGCATCCAGTGATGCCACCAAGACTCCTGCTGTCAAAACCCAGGAGCAGGATGATGCGGTAGTGCGTATCGGCGTCGGCGATGTCACCACCCACCGCTTCAAATACATTACGGACATGCGCGGCGACCTCTCCGTAGGTGAATTCCACAAGGAAATCCCGTTTACCCCCAAGCGTTACTTTCTCGTGTTCAATGTTCCGAGCCAGAAAACCCGCGGCGAGCATGCCCACCACAAGTGCCACCAGTTCCTGATTTGCGTCAAAGGCAGCTGTGCAGTGGTGGTAGATGACGGCACCAACCGTGCCGAAGTGTTGCTCGACGCTCCGAACAAAGGCATCTATCTGCCACCACTGACCTGGGGTATCCAGTACAAATATTCCGAAGATGCGGTACTGCTGGTGTTCACCTCGGACTATTACGAAGCTGACGATTACATCCGTGATTATTCAGAGTTTACCAAGCTGACTGCCAAAAAAAGCGCGCCGTGACCACACTGAAAAACAACCCGCAAGTTAGCCGCTGGATCAGCTTCCTGATCGGCGGCGGGCTCAATACCGGAATAACCTACTGCCTCTATCTGTTGCTCAGCTATGTGATCAACTACCAGATAGCCTATGCGATCGCCTATGTTGCCGGAATAGTCTTTGCCTACTTCTTCAACTCGAAAGTCGTGTTCAAGGTCGAGCACTCGGTGATCGGCATGCTTGTTTATCCGACCATTTATCTCGTGCAGTACGTACTCGGCGCAGTTTTACTCAATGTGCTGGTCGAGCACTTGAATATGCACAAGGCTGTCGCACCGATTCTGGTCATATTGCTTCTCCTACCCTCAAGTTACCTTCTAAACAAAGTCGTTCTTAAGGCAACTCATAAAACCAAGCCCGCGAAGGATTAACAGGCGCCCCATGACATCAACTAATCTGGCGTTCACGCCGACGTCGTCGTTGCAGCGCAGAACGGCGCTGACTTTGCTGGCGCATTTCGGCCCGGCTTTACTGACAGTCTTTTTCATGTGGCTGCCGTTTGGCTTCGCGCTGACAGGCCTGCTCGAAGAATGGGGTGTCATCGGTCTGTTCAGCAGAATCGGCGTGTTTTTCGTGACCGATGTGACCAGTGCGATGCCGGCACATGCACTGCGCCCATTGACCATTTTCCCACACGCTCTTGGCTACTTTCTGGACCCGGACACGTTCAATTACTGGCATGTGCTGTTGATCATCGCTCTGGTCATCAAGGGATGGGCGCTGAGCGTCATCGCCACGCGCATCACGGGCGCATTGAAATGGGGCATGGTGGCAAGCATTCTGGTCATCGTTTTTCCTGCCGACACCATGCAGCTGTCGTTCAGATCGATTCACATCAACTGGGCATTGAGTCTGGTTCTGCTCGCCAGCGTCACCTTCTTGCATGCGCTTGACCAGGGCAGTCGCGCGCGCGCTTTTACATTCAGCATTCTCTCCAGCCTCCTGCTCGCTGCAGGCTGCGCAATGTATGAAGTCGCCTTGCTGCTGGCCGCTATTCCGGCACTGGTCGTCTTCGTTCAAGTCGGCTTCAGCGGGCTGATACCCCATCTCAAGCGATTTTTCGCCCACTACCTGGTCTGGGCCGCCGGAGCGGTCGCCTACATCGCCTACGTCATCCATACCGCTCCGCTGGTCCAGACCTATCAAGGCGCAGTCGTCGGCGATAGCGCCCTGGCCTCGCTGAAGAGCCACTACAGCAAGATTTTCACTCTGGGCCTGGGACACAGCATCATCGGTGGCTGGATAGACGCTGTACGCATCACGCTCCGCGAAATCAGCAGCTACTGGTATCTGGCCCTCGCCACTCTGGTGCTGCTGGTTCTGATCCAGGTCGTCGCCCGTAAGTCGACCGCCCTGACTTCCGCAAACGAAAACGGCCGTAGCTGGTCCATGCTGGGTCGCATGATCGTCGTTGGCCTGTTGCTGATTTGCATGGGCTACCTGCCCTTCATCTTCAACCTCGCTCACATGTCGGTCAGCCAGCGGACCTTCCTCTACGCAGCGCCTGGCGCAACCCTGTTCTTCCTCGCCCTGTTTGTCGCTGTGGACCGCTATTCGAAGATCGCCAGCACGGCTGTGGCGGCACTGCTTGTTTGCACAGGTCTGGCGGCCCAGCTGTTCCAGTTTCAGCACTACATCGACATTTCGCAAAGACAACAACGCGTGCTGAAAGACATCGTCGAAAATTTCGATGGCAATGCTGTCAATAAAACATTGGTGATCCTTGATTATTCCAATGAGCTGAACCATGACTGGATGTTCTTGAACCCCAATCTTTCAGCGGCTCTTTTCCACATCTACGGCAAGCCTGTCGACACTCTCGAGGTTTGCTATATGCCGAGTCATGAATGGCAGCAAACCGACTCGCTGGCACGCAAGGGTAGCTGTGAACAAACCGCAGAGGGCTGGACATTTCACTATCCAACCCCCGCTGGCGGCCCGGGAGTTGCGACTACGCAGCAACTACCTGACAGGAAACTGGCAAAAGCCGACGTCGTGACGGTCGCCGTTGGCAAACCAGATCCGGCACCGACTACACCGGAACTGGAGGTCTACCGTCGCAACCTTGCCTCCAATGTATTGCCGATTTCAGCGCGACTGCATGGCATTACTGAAAGTGCACCGTGGTTCAATTTCTTCACGTTCCGCACTCAGGAACACCGAGACGAATACTTCTGGGGCTTCGGCAAATACTGGAGCCTGGACGCGCCTATTGCAGGATCTGGCTGGCGCAACACGGAATGGGAGGCAAGCCGAGTCGGGCATACCTCGTCCGCCTGGAAAAACGCTCCCCATGCCACACTGAATTTTGACTTGGCGCCGACCCCGGGCCCTTACGCAATCAGTGGTCTGTTCAACGCATTTGCCAATGAAAAAATTCGTGCCGAAATGCAGGTTTTGGTCAACGGTACCGTCATACCGGTGCAGTGGAGCGCGGACGGCAGCTTCGGAGGTGATTTGAATCCGCAATTGCTCAAGACCGGGCGCAATGTCATCGAGTTCGTGTCGGCAGTGGATAACAACTACTACGGACTTTCAGCCAGATTGGACTGGGTAAAAATAGCCAAGCAGCGCTGACCCGTAGCTCCGACAAGCCGTTTGATCCTGGATGCTTCTTCGCAGGTATCCGGGATACCGGCAACTTTAAATTATTCCCGCCGAGGACTGGCCTACCTGGATCCCGGCGTATCGCGCAAAGGCATTTGCAATGATTACGAAGTCTTCGGTAAAGACTAGCGAGCCAGGCACGCTTTCCCGGCACACATTTACGAGCCGCTGTCTCGCCGATATCCTGCCTGCCATAGTTGTGGTACTGATACTTTGGCTGCCCTTCGGATTCGCCCTGACAGGCTTGCTGGAGGAATGGGGAATTCTGGGCCTGTTCGTCAATAACGGTGTGTTCTTTTTCACCGGAACCACCAGCCCTCTTGCACCCCACGCGCTCCGACCGCTGACGATTTTCCCTCAGGCTGTTGCCTACTGGCTGGACAGCAACTCGTTCGATTACTGGCATGTATTGCTGATGATTGCCTTGGTCATCAAAGGCTCTGCGGTCAGCTACCTCCTGAGAAATCTGACAGGCAGTATGAAGTTAGGGATGATTGCCAGTGTTCTGGTGATCATCTATCCCGCGGATACCATGCAGCTGTCGTTTCGCGCGATTCATATCAATTGGGCACTCAGCCTGGCTCTGCTGGGCAGCGCCTTGTTCCTTTTTGCTCTGAACCTGCAACGCAAGCTTCATGCGGGACTGGTCAGCACTCTTGGCGCCACTCTTTTCTCTGCCGCCTGCTTCATGTACGAAGCGTCGTTGTTGCTCGCTTGTATTCCGGCACTGGTCATTTATTCAAAAGTAGGCATGAAGCGCGCACTGCAACAAGTGCTGCACAAGGCAACTAACCACGGAATCTGGCTGCTCGGCGTGGGCGTTTATCTGGCTTACGTCATACATACCGCGCCCCTGGTGAAAAGCTATCAAAGCAGTCTGGCCGGGAAGGATCTCGTATCTACCCTGACCGCCAACTTTCCCAAGCTGTTCAGCGTTGGACTGATGCGCAGTAGCCTTGGTGGCTGGTTTGATGCCGCCAGAATCACCGTTCTGGAATTTGTTAACTACGGTTATCTGATCACCAGCAGCCTGCTGTTGACTCTCCTCATCATCCTTCTCGCCAAGCGTTACGCTCAACCGGCTGGACCAGCGCGCTTTGCCGATCTGTCAATGAATGCGCGGCTCGCGCTATCGGGATTGGCGCTACTGCTGCTAGGTTATGCTCCGTTTTTACTTTCCGGCGCGCACCTCGTCATAAATCAGCGGACGTTTCTGTTCGCCACGCCGGGCGCAGTTCTGCTGTGGCTCGCGGTCATCAACACCGGCTTAAGTCTCTCCAGACCGCTTACCAATGCCTGCATAGGTTTTCTGTTTGTCACTGGCATTTCATTTCAGCTTTATCAGTTTCACCACTACGTTGAAATCTCAAAAAAACAGATGGGTATCCTGAAAGACATTGCCAATCACTTCGACGGGCAACTCAACAACAGGACAATGCTGATTCTTGATTACGGCAATCAGCTCAACCATACATGGATGTTTATCGCCGACGGCCTTAACGGTTCGCTTTCATACCTTTACGGCAAACCCGTCTCAAACATTCAGGTCTGTCACATGCCCAGCGGCGAATGGCAGCAGACCGACGCCGTACAAAGAAAAGGTCGATGCATCCAGGGCGATAACGGTTGGACGTTCGAATATCCAACGTCGGTTAGTGGCCCTGGCTTTCCGACTACAACCCAGCCGAAGAGCCTTATCATTGCAAAATCGGATATCGTCACTGTAGAGATCGGCAGGCAAACGCAGGCTGAGTCCTCCACAGATGCATCCAACATCACTAAGCCAGTAATGCCTGCGAACGTGCTGCCCGACCGCTATCAAAGCATCGTTGATGTAATGAATAAAAAGACTCACTTCATCCGCTTCAAGGACATGGTCGTCAACGATGACTATCGGTGGTCATTCGGGAAATGGTGGAGCATGGAACTTCCAACTCAAGGGTCAGGCTGGCGCGAAACGAGTTGGGATGTGAAATACTTTCATCACCAGCCATCAGCCTGGAAGAGCGAAAAGCAGTCCAGCCTGATATTCAGGTTCGCTCCGAAAGATGGTCGGCAATACGTTCTCGAGGGCAGATTCAGTCTGCTACTAAACAATGCGATCATGAACAGCATGGCGATATCGATCAATGGTTCACCCGTTATTCTTTCGTGGGGCGAAATGGGCAAATTCAAGGCAGTGATTGATCAAGGCGTACTGCACCACGGCCCCAACGTCATCGAGTTCAGCTCATTGACCGATGACAACTATTTCGGATTGTCCGCAATTCTGGAAGGAATCCACATCTCCAGACAACATTGAGCTGAAGCCAATAGCGGAAACAGGCGTTAGAAAATCCTGGACGCCTGTGATGCTGCTATCTGACAGACAGTCAGCGCTCAATCACGCGGGGCGCGGAAGCACTAGCCTTGATGACTTTGCGGTAGACAGCGGCGTAGGCCTTCACCATGTTTTCAGCTGCAAACACGCTTTCATATCGCTGCATTGCTTGACGCCCCATCTGCAGAGCCAACGGGGTGTCATGCCAAAGCCGATTCATTGCCTCAGCCAATCCGTCAGAGCTGCGCGGAGCGACCACGAGACCGGTTTCACCAGCGATATTGATAAAGGTTGTACCCGAGCCGATTTCACAGGAAATGAGCGGTTTGCCGTACATCGCCGCCTCAAGCAGCGAGATGCCAAATGACTCCGAACGCAAGTGTGATGGAAATACAAAGGCATAACACAGCGTCAACAGCGCAGCCTTGTCCTCATCACCCAAGCCTCCCAGAAAATGCACATTGGCAAGGCCGAGCCGCGCAGCCTGCTCTTTTAGTTCGGACTCCTGATGCCCGCCCCCGAGGATCACCACTGGCAAACCGCTGATCTTTGCCGCATCCAGCAAGTAATCGAGCCCCTTGTAATATCGCAAGGCACCGACGAACAGGAAGAACTTAGAACCCACCCTGCTCCGCCAGAAATCAAGCCTGGTTTCGGGGACGACCGGATAGGTAGCCCTGTCCAACCCATAAGGAATGATTTCGACCTTGTCGCGGAACCGTGACAGCACCGGACTGCTTTGCGCGTAGTTAGGTGAAGACGCCACGATACAATCCACGCTGGAGAGAAAGCGGTTCATCAGTGGCTGATACAACTTGAGCAGTGTCTTTTGCTTGACGATATCGGAGTGATAACTGAGTACCGAGGGTTTGCCATGCCGAGTCGCAAAATGGACCAGGTCCATATAAGGCCAGGGGAAGTGGTAATGCACCACATCAGCCTCTTTGGCCAATTGCGAAAAATCCTTGAACGCGGACAGAGAGAATCCCGTCGAGGCAACATGCATATCCAGCCTCGAGCGATGGGTCAGGTGATTACCCACTGTTTCATTACGAGCAGCGCCCCGTTCACTGAGGTACAGCACTTCGGAGCAAAACCCGTGTTCCGCGCCGCCTTGGGCTATCTGGAAAATGACCTGCTCGATCCCGCCCATCGTTTCCGGGTAATAGGTTTTGAAGAAGTGCAGAACCTTGATCATTTGACGTCGATAACCTTTTGGTAGACCTGCAGGGTTTCTCGAGCACAACGCTCCCAGGAAAAGCCTTGCGCGTGCTTCATTCCCTTGATGACGGCGGCATCGCGCCAACACTGATCGGTCAGCCCGCGCTCGATAAGACCGGTCAGCGCTTCAACGTCCAGCGCGGCGCACATCAGCGCAGCATCACCCGCCACCTCAGGCAGCGAGGAACTATTGGAGCAGACCACCGGCACCCCGGAGCTCATGGCTTCCAGAACCGGTAGACCGAAACCTTCATAAAGCGACGGAAACGCGAACAGACGTGCACCGGCAAACAGCAGGGGCAAGTCTGCACTGGGAACGAATCCGAGATAATGCGCCCAGCCTTCACGCCTGGCGCTTTCGAGCTTCTCGTGAATCGCGTCGTTGCGCCAACCGTGATACCCAGTAAGGATCAACGGCCAACGGGTTCGCGATGCAAGGGGCAATCGACCATAGGCGGCGAGCAACGTCTCGATGTTCTTGCGCGGCTCGATCGTACCGACGAAAAGCGTGTAGCCATCGGGCTTCAAGCCATGGCGTGCAAGCACATCGCGAAGCTCATGCGGCGCGCGAGGAAAGAACTCCGGAGAGCTGGCCAGCGGCACAGTATGGATTCGTTCGATGGGCCAGGAAAAATAGCTGGCCAGTTCCTGTCGCGTGAATTCCGAATCAGTGATCAAAGCATCGGCCCTGACCAGTGTGGTTTTCAGCTCTTTTTGCAGGTAACGGACTAACTGCGGCGCGTGACAATGCGCCCAGGTGAAGGGCGACAGATCGTGAAACGTTGCCACGCTGCGCCCGGCAAAAGGCGGCAGATAATAATTGGGGCTGTGGTAAAGAAAATCCCCATGCCCTTTCAGGGCAGCCTTGCGCAACATCGGCATTAACAACCGATAAGCTTCCACCGCCAGAAAGTTCTTCTGCACCGCGCGCTTCAAGCCGTAACCGCTGCCCGACTCATTGGAAGCGGTGGGAAGTTCAGGCAGAAAACGTCGACCGGCAAAAAATTGCAGGTCGGTAATTTCAGGACTTTGCTGAAGTCTCAGCGCAAGTTCATAGGTATAGCGACCGATGCCAGTCAGCGGAAAGCGGATCGGCTCAACTGAAAGAACTAGCTTCATTTATTCCGCCGCAAGCATCCAGCTCAGAGTTTCTTCCAGCCTTGGCGTGTCCCAGCCCTGAACCAGCCCACAAAGACGGGTATTGTCGCCGCACAGAATTTTGACTTCGTTGGCTCGGACAAACGCCGGGTTCACTTCGACTGCAAGCTGATGCCCCGTGATAGCCGAACACATGTCGATCACTTCACGCAGGGAATGACTTTTGCCCGAACTCACATTGACCGTCTGGCCAACAGGCCGCGCCTCGATCAAACCGCGATAAGCCTTGACCACAGCACGCACATCGCTGAAGTCGCGAGATACATCAAGGTTGCCCAGCTCGATCTTGTCCGCACGCTGCCGGAAATGAGCGACGATCTTCGGCAGCAGAAAGCTCTCGGCCTGGCCGACACCGGTGTAATTGAAAGGACGTGTCACCACTATCGGCAAGCGGTTATGCCAAAGACTGGCCATGTATTCCATGGCCAGTTTGCTGACTGCGTAATCGTTGGCCGGCGCTGGCGGTGTGGATTCACTGAGCAACCCCGCCGAAGCATTGCCATAGACATTGGCACTGCTTGCCAGCAGCACGCAGTCCGGCACCTTGCCACAAGCTGCGACGGCTTCCAGCAGGTGACGGGTGCCGATGAGATTGACACGGTAGAACGTATCGGCCGCACCGTGAGCCACAAAGGCGAGTGCGGCCAGATGAATTACCACGTCGGGTTGAATAGTTGCCAGTAACTCGCGCAAGGCAGAACCGTCAGCCAGATCAACCTGATAATAGCCAGGTTCATCCGACGGTTGTGTACCCATCCCTATCACTTCATAACCACCGGCTTTGAGCTCGGCAGCCATGTACCGCCCGGTGAAACCTTGAATACCTGTGATCAACGCGCGTTTACCGGCAATACTCATCAGAACGAAAACCCTTTCTCATTTCGACGCAGATCCGCCTCGACCATCATGCGGCACAGCTCTTCAAGCGTGGTTTTTGGCTCCCAGCCCAGCGCCGCTTTGGCTTTGGCAGGGTTGCCGATCAACAGCTCGACTTCGGTAGGACGATAGAATTTCGGGTTGATCGTGACCAACACCTTGCCAGTCGCCAGGTCTGTGCCCTTCTCGTCTTCAGCCGCACCGCTCCAGGCCAGATCGATCCCGACAGCTTTGAAGGCCATGGTCACGAAATCGCGCACGGTTTCGGTACGGTTGGTCGCGAGTACAAAAGTATCCGGTTCGTCTGCCTGCAGCATGCGCCACATGCCTTCGACGTACTCTTTGGCAAAGCCCCAGTCACGCTTGGCGTCCAGATTGCCGAGTTCCATCTTGTCGAGCAGGCCCAGCTTGATCTTCGCCACGGAGTCGGTGATCTTGCGGGTAACGAACTCGCGTCCGCGCAGTGGCGACTCGTGGTTGAACAAAATGCCGCTGGTGGCAAAGATGTTGTAGGACTCGCGGTAGTTGATGGTCATCCAGTGCGCGTACAGTTTGGCAACGCCGTAAGGACTGCGCGGGTAGAAAGGTGTGCTTTCGATCTGTGGAATCGCCTGCACCTTGCCGAACATCTCGGAAGTCGACGCCTGGTAGAAACGCACTTTCGGATTGACGATCCGGATCGCTTCCAGAAGGTTCACACACCCCATGCCGGTAATGTCACCGGTAGTCAGAGGCTGATCGAATGACACGCCAACGAAACTCTGGGCTGCAAGGTTGTAAACCTCAGTCGCTTCAGTGGTCTGAAGCAGACGGATGCTGGCCGACAGATCGGTCAGGTCGTACTCGACCAGATGCAGATTGGGATGCTTTTCAATACCCAGCTCCTCAATGCGCCAGAAGTTGACAGAACTGGTTCGACGGTAGGTGCCGTACACCGTATAACCTTTTTCCAGCAGCAGTTCCGCCAGATAGGCGCCGTCTTGCCCAGTAATGCCGGTAACGATAGCTTTCATGCGAATCCTCTAAACTCCATTAGAGAGCCTTTGCCAGGCTCCGTTGTGTCATGTGCGCCCATTGAGCTCTAAGTCGAAGAGCCATGAAATCTTGCAGATCATACAGAATGCGGCTCGGAACGACGATACCAAAGCTGTTCGCCAGGCGTAACAGGATCATTATGCCAGCAGCCCATGACATTCCTCCGCACGTCGAGGATTGCATTCTGCCCGATCCATGCCACGCCTACACGGATATATAAATCAAGAAGTTGCTGCTACCGATCGAAATCCCCCAGCTCGTGCGACAGGCAATAAAGAAATAACTCAGAAAGAGTGACACTCCCCGCACCCAAGCCTAAAATGGCGTGTTTTTTTGATCAACAATCTGGTGCTATTAATGCGCAATGGTTCAGTAAGTATCGCCGTGTCGGACATCATCGCCGCGACGAGACGGTACGCTTTAGTAGGGATGCTAGGCTGGCAGGACGTTCGACAGCGCTATAGAAGGTCGGCACTCGGACCGTTCTGGCTGACTATCAGCATGGGCGTCATGATCGCCACCATCGGTGTGGTTTTCGGTCAGATTTTCAATTCTCCGATTCAGGAATTCCTGCCCTTTCTCGCTATCGGCATGATTCTCTGGAGCTTCATGTCGACGGTGATCACCGAAGGCTGCACCGGCTTCATTGCCGCCGAAGGCATCATCAAGCAATTACCGATCCCCCTGTTTGCCCACATCATGCGCATGATCTGGCGCAACATCCTGATTCTGGGTCACAACATCGTGATCTTTCCACTGGTACTGCTGGCCGTCGGCAAACCGCTGACCTGGTTGGCCCTGATCAGCATTCCGGGTTTTTTCCTGGCACTGCTCAACTTGACCTGGATCGCCCTTCTGCTGGGCATTCTGTGTGCGCGCTACCGTGATCTGCCCCAGATTGTCGGAAGTTTGTTGCAAGTCGTGTTTTACCTCACGCCAATCATGTGGATGCCAAGCTTGCTGCCGCAACGGGCAGGTCTGTACCTGCTTGATCTGAACCCGGCCTACCATGTCATGTCGGTGGTTCGATCCCCGCTGATCGGGCAGTTGCCCACCGCCACCAACTGGTGGGTTTCCCTGGGCATGGCCGTCGTCGGCTGGGCTTTCGCGCTCGTGGTTTACGGCCGTTACAAGCGCCGCATCGCATACTGGCTCTGAGAAGAACGACTAATGTCCTTGATCGAATTCAAAAATGTCTGTGTAGATTTTCCGATCTATAACGCGAACGGGCGCTCGCTGAAAAAGCGTCTGATGCAAGTGGCTACCGGCGGTCAGTTAGGTGCGGATCAACAGGGCCGAGTGATTGTCAGAGCTCTGGAAGACCTGACGTTCACCCTCCGCGACGGGGATCGGGTCGGCCTCCTTGGACACAACGGCGCAGGCAAGAGCACCCTGCTGCGCTTGCTCAGCAGCGTGTACGAACCTTCCTCCGGCACCGCCGTGATCAAGGGAGAAATCGGCTCGTTGATCGACATATCACTGGGTACGGATCCGGAAGCGACCGGCCGCGAAAACATTTTCCTGCGCGGCGGCATTCTTGGCATGACCAAGTCGGAGATCGCCGAAAAGCTCGACGAGATCATCGAATTCTCCGAGCTTGGTGATTTCGTCGACATGCCGATCCGCACTTATTCGTCAGGGATGCACTTGCGTCTGGCGTTTGCGGTTTCGACGACGATAAAACCGGAAATCCTGTTGATGGACGAATGGCTTTCGGTGGGTGATGAAGGCTTCAAGCACAAAGCCGAAATCCGCATGAACGAGCTGGTGAAATCGACCAATATCCTGGTGATTGCCAGCCACTCACGCGAACTTGTCATGCACACCTGCAATCGAGTGCTGTGGCTTGAGCACGGGAAAATAAAAATGGATGGCGACCCGGCGACGGTCACCGCGGCTTATTTCGGAGCTTGAGGCAGATGAACAGCATTAAGCGCAACGGCGTGGATATACAAGTGGCTTTCACGCTGGCCTCCAGCCGCCTGCACGCCAAGAACCTCATTGAAACGGGGGCTGATGTCCCGGCGGAGGTCGTAGCGACCAAGCCAGGCATGAAACTGATCGTACGCCACTATACGAAACAGGCGCTTGTGCGTATTGCGCATCGCCTTGTCAGAGCGGCCCGACCGGTCACGCGCCCACTATTGTTCCGCCTGCGCAACTACTTCACCTCCACCCTCCGCCAGGAAATGCTGGAAGAGTTCACCAAGCTGCAGAAAATTCAGTACCAGCAGCACCAGCAGATCGTTCTCGAATTTCAGCGCCTGGCGAACTCGGCGAAGATACAGACCCGACTGTCGCAAAAAATCTTTTCCGGCCAGCACTCGCTGGAAAGCCTGCAACAACAACTGGACCGTATCGAACAGAAATGTGCGGGCGTCGACCGTCAACCGGCTGTCGATTCGCTTCAGGGCGAGGCCACGGCCGCTCCTCGACAAGCCAGAGGTGAAGGTGCATGAAAAGTGAAGTGATCGTCGTCGGTGCCGGCGGGCACGCCAAGGTGTGTATCGAATTGCTGCGAGCCCAAGGCGATAGCGTCGCTTACTGCGTAGGTAATCCGGACAGTCCGGATACCTGCCTGGGAGTTCCCGTACTTAAAAATGACGAACACCTTGCGGCGCTTCGCAAGGATGGCTACGAAAAGGCGTTCATCGCGATCGGGTCCAATTCAGTGCGAAACAAGCTGGCCGCGAAGGCGGCCCAGTTAGGGTTTGGCCTGATCAATGCGATCAGTCCGGCAGCAGTGGTTTCACCTTCAGCTAATTTGGGAAGGGGAATCGCCGTCATGGCTGGCGCCGTTATCAACGCCGAGGCGAAAATTTCGGACCTGTGCATCGTCAATACCGGCGCCACTATCGATCACGATTGCGTGATTGGCGAGGCGGTCCATATTGCTCCGCAATGCGCGCTGGCGGGCAATGTGCATGTGGGCAATTTCAGCTTTATCGGTGTCGGCAGCAAAATCATTCCCGAGGTTCATATTGGTGAGTCGGTGATGGTAGGTGCTGGCAGCGTCGTCATTTCGAACATCGGGTCGGCAACCACAGTCGTAGGCGTGCCAGCCAAAGCTCTACACAAAATTTGAAGGAACAAGCATGAATCGTATTTCTGTTGCACAACCGAAGCTTGCCGGAAACGAACGTAAGTATGTGCTGGATTGCCTGGATACCAACTGGATTTCCTCGAACGGCAAATACATCGGCGCCTTCGAAGAAAGCTTCGCAGCATTCTGCGGCGTCAAGCATGCGATCGCGACCAACAACGGCACCACTGCACTGCACCTCGCATTGGTCGTGCTCGACCTGCAACCGGGCGATGAAGTCATCATTCCGACAGTGACCTACATTGCCACTGCCAATGCCGTGCGCTACTGCGGAGCGACGCCAGTATTGGTGGACGTGTGCGCCGATACGATGAACATCGATCCGCAGACAATCGAAAGCAAGATCACCGCGAAGACCAAAGGCATCATCCCGGTGCACCTGTACGGTCACCCTGCGCAGATGGATGTCGTCAACGACATCGCCCGCAAACACAACCTGTGGGTAGTGGAAGACGCGGCCGAAGCACATGGCGCCGAGGTCAAGGGCAGCAAGGTTGGCAGCCTCGGCACGTGCGCAACCTTCAGTTTTTTTGGCAACAAGATCGTCACCACCGGTGAAGGCGGCATGATTACCACCAACGATGATGAACTGGCAGCGAAACTGCGCCTGTTCCGTGGTCAGGGTATGGATCCGAAGCGTCGTTACTGGTTTCCAGTGGTCGGCTACAACTACCGCATGACCAACATTCAGGCAGCGATCGGTCTGGCGCAAATGGAAAACATTGATACTGCCCTGGCTGATCGTGATCGGCTCGCTGGCTGGTACAACGAAGCGCTGGCCGAGCTTGCTGGCAAAATCGTGTTGCCGACCGAGGCCTCCTGGGCCAAACAGGTTTTCTGGATGTACAACATCTTCCTGAGCGATGGCGACGAGCACAAACGTGACGAAGTCATGCAAAAGCTTGATGCCATGGGTATCGAAACCCGCCCGGTCTTCTACCCGATGCACGTGCTGCCACCGTACAAGGAAGACAGTACCTACCCTGTTGCAGACTTGTGGTCGGGACGGGGCATCAATTTGCCGACGCATCAGGACCTGACTCAGGATGACATCATCAGAATTGCAGCCAGCCTGCGTGAGGTCCTGGCCGACTGATGAAAATCGCCCTTTGCTCCACATTCGTGCCCTTCATCAGAGGGGGCGGAAGGAATATTGTCGACTGGCTGGCCTCCACGCTGACGGCAGCCGGCCATCAGGTCGAAGTCGTCTACTTGCCCGAACTGGATGCGCCGGATCTGTTGTTTCAACAGATGATGGCGTTGCGTTGGGTCGATCTGCAGAGCGCTGACCGGGTGATATGTTTCCGGCCACAGTCGCACCTGATTCCCCATCCGCACAAGATCCTCTGGTTCATCCATCATATTCGTGCGTTCTACGATATGTGGGACAGCCCGTACCGCGATTTCCCGGACAATGCCAAGCATCGCGCAATTCGCGATGCGCTGGTGGATGCCGATACCCGAGCCCTGGGCGAAGCAAAGGCAATCTTCACCAATTCGAAGGTCGTATCCAAGCGCCTCAAGACGTACAACGACTTCGATAGCGAGGTGCTTTACCCTCCGGTCTTCGAGTCGGAGCGTTTTTTTTGCGCTGGCTACAACGATGAAATCGCTTACATCTGCCGCCTCGAACATCACAAGCGCCAACACCTGCTGATCGACGCACTGAACTATACGACGACGCCGGTCCGCCTGCGGTTGCTGGGTACGGGCGCGGGTCCTGACTACGGTATCGCCCTGCGCGAAAAAATCGAAGAGTACGGCCTTTCGGACCGAGTGACCCTGGATGATCGCTGGATCACCGAAGAAGAAAAGGTTGCGCAGCTGTCGGTTTGCCTGGCTGCCGCCTACCTTCCGGTCGATGAAGACTCCTACGGCTATCCCAGCCTCGAAGCCAGTCACGCGGAAAAACCGATTCTCACCACTACCGACTCGGGTGGCGTTCTGGAATTGGTTCAGGATGGCTATAACGGCTATATCGCCGAGCCGACTCCAGAGTCTCTGGCCGCTGCGATGGACAAACTTTACAGGGATCGAAGTCTGACCGAAGCCATGGGCAAGAATGCCCGGCAGCGCCTGGTTGACTTGAAAATTTCCTGGTCACATGTGCTGGAGCGTCTGTTGGCATGAAAGTCCTGATTGTGAACAACATGGCTCCGTTCATCTGGGGCGGCGCCGAAGAACTGGCGGTCAATCTGCAAAGAAACCTGCTCATGGCCGGTCACGACGCCGAAGTCATGCGCATCCCGGCTCAGTGGGAACCGGCATCGCGCATCCCCTCCCAGATGCTGCTGACCCGCACGCTGGAAATCTTCAATACCGATCACGTCATCGCCTTGAAATTCCCGGCGTACCTGGTTCGCCACCACCGCAAATCACTGTGGCTGCTGCACCAGTATCGTCAGGCCTATGACCTTTACGACGTCGGCCAGACCAACCTGCCGGCAGACAAAAGCGGCACCGACATTCGCAACGCCATTATCAACGCGGACAACGAAACATTCGCGGAGAGCCGCAACATCTACACCAACTCCGAAGTGACCAGACAGCGGTTGTTCAAGTACAACGGCTTCGACTCGCAGGTGTTATTGCCGCCTGTAAACGATCCTGAAGCATTCACCGGCGGTGAATATGACGATTACATATTTGCCGGCGGACGCGTCAACGGCATGAAGCGTCAGCACTTGCTGCTGCGAGCACTTGCCAAAGCCGACAAACGGGTCAAGCTGGTCATTGCCGGGCCTCCCGAGTCGCACGCCGACACGCTGCAATTGCATTCGATCATCAATGAATTCGGCCTTCATGATCGCGTCAAACTTGACCTTGGATTCCTGCCGCGCTCCACCTACGTCAATTATGTCAATCGTGCACTCGCCGTTGCTTACATTCCGTTCGATGAAGACTCCCTGGGTTACGTCGCGATGGAAGCCGCCACTGCGCGCAAAGCACTGATCACGACCACGGACAGCGGTGGCATCCTGGGCCTGGTCAATCCGCAGGAATCCGGATGGCGAGCAGAACCCACTGCAGAAAGTCTGGCAGAAGCGATGAATGCAGCATTCGAAAGCAAAACCCGAACCATCGAGTACGGCGAAGGCGCGGAGGCGCTGTGGAATACCCTGGGCATCAACTGGCCCGAGACCATAGAGGCGCTACTTAAATGAAACTGGTCATTTTTACCCCCGGCGTCAAATCCTCCGCCATCGGAAGGATGACTCGTCTCGTGGTTCGCGCCCTGCTCAGTCAGCAGCACCACATTGTGCTGGTGCGCACTGAAAGCCCGCATGTTCTCGACAAAGAGGCTCATGACTTCGGTTGCACCGTCATTGCCTGGACGGATGAAGAGCGGGTTGGCACCGAAGTGGCGGACGCTGACTGCCTCGTCTACCAGATCGGCGACAACTACGAGTTTCACGAAGGTGGCGTGGCCTGGCTTCACAAAGCCCCGGGCATTGTCTGCCTGCATGACTTCTTCCTCGGCCATCTTTTCTGGGGTTGGGCGCAGCAACGGCGCGATGAAGCCCATCACATCCTGACGCAGTGGTATGGACGCAGAATCGCCACCGACTACTTCAACGTCAGCGACAGTGCGACCTTCATCAATTCGACGCAAGAAACCGCACCGCTGACCGAATGGATCAGTTCGATGGCCACCGGCGTGATTACCCATAGCAACTGTGGATGCAAGCGGGTAATGGCCGCGTGCGCGGGCCCGGTTTTTGTGACGCCGCTGGCCTACGATGCTCCTGGGGCTGTCGACGGGCAACCGGTACAAAATGACAATCGCAAGTTGCGGTTGCTGACCATCGGCCACGTCAACCCCAACAAACGCGTGGAAAGTTGCATCAAGGCCATTGCCAGCAACGCCTCACTTCGAAAGAACGTGAGTTACCGTCTGGTGGGGGCGATCCTTCCGGATGTCGAACGGAAATTGACCGAAATGGCCGCCAAAGCCGGGGTCGAGCTGATTATTTCCAACGAAGTCGATGACGCCGCTTTGTCAGAGGCCATTCGCGAAGCTGACGTTATCAGTTGCCTGCGCTGGCCCAGCCTCGAAGCGGCTTCAGCCTCTGCGATCGAAGCGATGCTGTACGGTAAAGCCACCATCGTTACCGACACCGGCTTTTACAGCGAACTGCCCGATCAGTACGTATTGAAGGTATCGCCTGAAAGGGAAATAGAAGATCTGAAGAAGATCCTTCTATCACTGCGCAGCAGCCCCTCCTCGGCGATCGATATCGGCAAGCAGGCGCAAACGTGGGCACAGGAGACATTCACGGCCGAGAACTACGCCCATAAACTTGTGCAGGCGGTGCCTGTCGCGCTTCGGGCGAAGGTGGTCATTTCAGCGGTCGACCATTTTGCGACCATCATCGAGAAATGGTCAGCAAGCCCCGAATTGCTCGGTACGCCCGAGATTCTCAAGTCGCTGAATCTGTTCAACACCAATACGATTGCCTAAATACCAGCATGCGGTGGATCGACCCTGATCCACCGCATGCTGTAATCGTTACTTCAGGCTATCGAAAACAAACTGCGCCGTCTCTTTCCAGGCAACGGGTTTGTAATCACGCTTTATCGCCGCTTCCTTGGCCGCCAGCGCCAGCGGATCGAACGCATACTTATGCAGTTCAGCCACCCAAGCCGACACATCCCATGGCTCCAGGTAGTCCAGCAGCTGCCCGCCTACTTCTGGAATCGAAGCCGCACTGGAGGCCAGGCAGTACTTGCCGGCAGCCAGACTTTCGGCAACAGGCAATCCCCATCCTTCATACAATGAAGGGAACGCAGTCATCATGCAGTTGCGGTACAAGTGCATGAGGTCTGAGTCCGAAACGTTATTGAGAATGCGTATGTAATCCTGAGTTCTCGGATCAAGCGAGATGTCCGATAACAAGTCACCCACGCCCCAACCCGGCATTCCGACGAAGACCAGTTTAGGCAGATCCTGAACACCGCTATCGATCAGGCGGGTATAGGCGCGGTAAAGCACTTCATGGTTCTTGCGGCGCTCGATCGTGGAAACGAACAGGACGAAACGCTCTTTCAATAATGTTTCGACGTCAGGGCTGACGGCGTCGCTCAACTCGTGAGACAGCTGACAGCCCAACTTGACCACCGCCGTTTCAGGAACCGGTGCACCCAATTCGTCGAGCAACGCGATCAGATCCTTGCGCGTGCATTCGGAAATGCACAGGATCTTGTCCGCGCACCAGGCGACGTCAGCAAAGTAATTGGCAAACTTGGCCGCAACATCACCCACGCACAAGTGTGGCAGCCTCACCGGAATCACGTCGTAGCAGAAGAGAATGACGCGCAAACCGACCTGTTTCTTCAACTCATAGAGATGTACAAGGTCTTTATTGTCCCAGTCCAGCCCCACCGATATATAGCTGTCACCTTTGGCAAAGGGATGGCCGCCACTGTGCACTTTGCGTGATGCAGGATTGAATACATGGCTGCGCTGGGCCGGTTTGAAAAAAGCCCGTGCGGCCGAAATCAAATGGCGGACGCCGATCACCGCTTCCACGATGGAGGTACGGCGCAGCTGGAAAAACTGATAGATACGCCCGCTCAACTTGGGAGGCAGGCGGTTCAGTACCTTGGTCGCCTTTTCTTTCAGGCGCGCCTCTATCGAACGTTTATTGGTAGTGCCGGCAACTGTCCGGCCTGGCGCTGCCGCGTGAACCCCGGAAATTCTCTTCAGGGTTTTTGCCACATCGGCCGCATCGATCGCGCTGTATCCGGTGGCATGACTGAAGAAGCAGAACTTCACCTCTTCCCCCGCCGCGATCAGTTCGAGCGCATGGGCCGCAGCCTCTGCCTCGGTACGAATAATGCCTACGGCTGGCCGACGCCAGCCAAGAATGGTTGTTACATCAAACCAAGTGGTCATGCTTGCGCCTTCTGAACGATAACGTCTGCCGCTGTACGCGGAATTGATTCCAGACTCCGAGCCCACGTCAATGGCTCACGCGATGCTCTGTCCGGGCCGTCACCACTGATCGTCGCAGGCCCGGTGAGACGCGCGCGGATTGCCGCATGAAACTCGTGTGGCGTACGCGCAACGCTGATCTCGGGAAGCAGAAGATGCTGTTCAAAACCACGAAATGCCGCTTCGGTTCCGATGACGTACTTGCCAGAGTAAATGGCTTCGGCGGTTTTGATATTCGAGCCGCCGCCGTGGGGGATCGGTAACAGAAATGCGTGCGCAAGTGTCTTGACGGCGTCCAGATCTTCGTCCGGCAGCATGTACAGCAGTTGCAGGCGCGACAGGTTCAGTTGCCCCCAGCGACTGTCGCGAAGTGTGGTTTCGAGGTGCTCACATACACTCCCGACCACCACCAGTTTGCTGTCCGGAGGAATGCACGCCAGAGAACTGCCGAGGCATTCATTGAAACCCTTGAAGTTGGGCGGATGAGCACTGGCAACATAGAGAATCCAGGGCGACTGCGGCAGCCGCTCTTTCCAACTGACGAGCAACTCCGCCCTGGCCGACCACGGCGCGATACCGTTGGACGCCAGCAGCGGTCTTTTCGCGCCCCAGACCTTGAGAATATCGAAATCGGCCTGGGTTACCGCCACGGCAATATCTGCTTCCAGCGTTGCCTTGCGCTCGAGCGTCTCGATGTCGGCGATCACCGATTCGGCGCCCTTGATGCCATAGCTGTCGAGAATCTCCTGCTTCAGCGGAGCCTCGATGTTCTGCGAACCGTAAATGAGGCACGCATTGGCGTATTGCGGCATCTGGCGGATCTTCAGCACCAGCGGCCATAGCCATGGCTGCTCGACATGAATGACGTCGATCACTGGCGGCAGTTTCTTGAGAATGTCAGCAAACCCGCCCTGCTCCGACGCTGCGAATTCCCCGGACAGCAAATCGTTGATCAGTGGCACATACGTGCCCTTGTATTTCCTGAAATCGCTGCCAGCCGGAAAGCTGACATCGTTGGCACCCAGGGTAGATGGCGGATAACCTTCCGGCTCATATACCGCCAGATGAGTTACATCCCAACCATTTTCGCGAAAGGTCTTGGCGATGTTGGCGACCCGGACCTGTCCGCCGTGGCGGGGACTGGCAATCGGGTACGTGCTTAGCAATAAAACCGTTTTCAAAATGGCAACCTATAGAAATGATATTTCGCAACCCGCGCCCGCATCGCTGTGCTTCGCTCACCAAAGCACGGGCGCTGCTGAATACCAGACGGGCGAAGCTTCAAGCCCTTTTGATCAACAACTCGATCTCTTTCAGACGCGCCCACATCAATGCCTGATCGCCACGGGTTTCGACGTTGAGGCGCAACAGCGGCTCGGTGTTGGAGCCACGCAGGTTGAAGCGCCAGTCGGCAAACGACACGCTGATGCCGTCAGTCCTGTCGAGCGCGGGATTGAGCGGCAGGAAATGCTCCAGGACTTTGTGCAGCATCGCCGGCACATCTTCAACGCGATAATTGATCTCGCCGGTGCATGGATAAGCGGCAATACGCTCATCGACCAGTTGCGCCAGGCTCTTGCCAGTGCTGGACATCAGGGCCGTGACCAACAACCAGGGGATCATCCCGCTGTCACAATAGGCGAAATCACGGAAATAGTGGTGGGCGCTCATTTCGCCGCCATAAATGGCGTCCTCGATACGCATGCGCTCTTTGATAAAGGCATGTCCGGTCTTGCACAGCACCGGTACCCCGCCCGCTTGCTCGACCTGCTCGATGGTGTTCCAGGTCAGCCGCGGGTCATGAATGATCTTGCTGCCCGGGTGTTGCTTGAGGAGCATTTCCGCCAGCAGACCGACCAGGTAATAACCTTCGATAAACCGGCCTGTTTCATCGAAAAAGAAACAGCGGTCGAAATCCCCATCCCAGGCCAACCCGACATCGCAGCCATTTTCAAGCAATGCCTGGCGCGTCAGCTCGCGATTTTCCGGCAACAGAGGGTTGGGCACGCCATTGGGGAAGTGACCGTCCGGCTCGGCATTGATCAGCGTCCATTCGAATGGCAACTTGCCCATCAACTCCTGCAGGACCGGCCCGGCAGCACCGTTGCCAGGGTCTGCGAGGATCTTCAGCGGCTTGAGGTTCGCCACGTTGATGTAAGTCAGCAAGTGGTCGATGTAACGGCTTTTAACGAACGCCTCACGCACATTACCTAAGGCATCCGCCAACGCGCCAAGGTCACCACTCTCTACCCGATCACGGATGGCGTTCAGCCCGGTGTCACCGCTGATGGGACGTGACTGCGACTTGACGAGTTTCATCCCGTTATAGCCTTTGGGATTGTGACTCGCCGTGATCATTACGCCACCATCGGCATTGAAGGCACTGGTGGCGAAATAGACTTCTTCAGTTCCGCACAGGCCAATGTCGATGACATCGGCACCTGCCTCTCTCAGTCCACGGGCCATCGCCTCGGCCAGCATCGGACTTTCCAGTCGCATATCGCGCCCCAGCACGATGCTTTTGGCTTGCAACTCAACGACCATGGCCCGGCCGATCCGGTAAGCGACATCCTCATTCAGATCGACCGGTACTTCACCACGGATGTCATAAGCCTTGAAGCAGCGGGTCTTGATAGGGGTATGCATTTCGATCTCTTGCCTGGGAATCCGAGACAGCCGCCGGTAAATGCCGCAGCTGTGAATCATCGATAGGGAGTGAAGTCGCGCAATGTCACATGCAAATAAGCCCGACCGGTAAAAAATCGCCGGTCAGGCCTATGGCTGCCACCGCGCTGTTATTTGTCGACGCGGCCGTAATTGTCTTCAAAGCGGACGATATCGTCTTCACCCAGATAATCGCCGCTCTGCACCTCGATCAGCACCAGGTCAATGACGCCCGGGTTCATGAGGCGATGCTGGTGACCGGCACGGATGAACGTCGACTCGTTGGTGTTGAGCATCAGTTCCTGCTGGTCGTTGACCACGACCGCCATCCCGCTGACGACGATCCAGTGCTCACTGCGGTGATGATGCATCTGCAGCGACAGCGACGCCTTGGGCTTTACGACAATCCGCTTGATCTTGAAGCGTTCGCCGTTTTCCAGGGTGGTGTAGGTCCCCCATGGACGGTGGACCGTACGGTGCAGCAAATGCACGGTATGGCTGCACGCCTTGAGCTGATTGACGATGTGTTTCACGTCTTGAGCGTGATCTTTATGAGCAATCATCACCGCATCAGGCGTGTCGATGACCAACAGGTCTTCCACACCGACCAGCGCGGTCAGACGCCCTTCGCTGTTCACATAATTATTGCGCGAGCCATGGGACAGCACTTCGCCTTCGAAGCGGTTGCCATTCTCGTCCGGGGCCGTCAGTTCGCTCACCGCGTTCCATGAACCGATGTCACTCCAGCCGATGTCGCACGGAATGGTTGCGACTTTCTGGGAACGCTCCATCAAGGCATAGTCGATGGAAATATCCGGCACCTGCGCAAAGCTTTCGCTGTCCAGCGCCAGGCAACGATATTTGTTGGAGGAGGTCAGGCGAGACACCTCGATGGTCTTCGCGACCGCCTCGACAACGTCTGGAGCGTGCAGCCGAAGCTCTTCCAGGACGGTGCCTACACGGAAACAGAACATGCCCGAGTTCCAGAAATAGTTGCCAGCACTGACGTAGTTCTGTGCAGTCTGCAGATCAGGCTTCTCGACAAACCGGGCGACCCTCAGCCCGCCTTTGAGCGGCGCCTCTTTCTGCGCTTCGATGTAACCGAAACCGGTTTCCGGATAGGTCGGCTGAATGCCAAACGTAACCAGCCAGCCTTCAGTGGCCAGCGCCACGGCATTGGACACCGCCGCGGCAAAGGCTTTTTCGTCCTGAATCAAATGATCGGCTGCGAGCACCAGCATGTGCGCATCAGGGCCATGGGTGGCCTCCAGTTGCAAGGCTGCCGCCGCGACTGCGGCCGCAGTATTGCGCCCGAACGGCTCGAGAATGAAGCCCTGCGCGTGCCTGGCCGTGTTGACGAGGCCGTATTCATCTTCAGTCTTGAACAGCAGCTCACGATTGGTCACGGTGAGGACTTCCACCACACCGTCCAGCCGTGAGGCGCGCAGGAACGTCTTCTGGATCAGATTCTGACCATCCGGCAACTCCATGAAGGGCTTGGGATGGGCTTCACGGGATACAGGCCACAACCGGCTGCCCACTCCGCCAGACAAAATTACGGGAATCAGTTCCATGCTCAAAGTCCTTAACCCTCTCTCCCGTCAATGATTGTCAGGAAAGCAGTCTCAATTATGTTTGCAATCCAACTGCACCAAACCCAGTGCAGAATCCTTGCCCCGCCTCTCGATCTCAAGACAACGGGACCGATGACACATGCGCCCTCGCGAGCGCGGAATACGTTGCGTAATTGCCTGCCATTCTACAGCGCCAATCGCAATTGATACCTCGACAGAATGCTACAAACAGCGCTCGATAAACCGCGCCCGTCAACGTACTGGCTGATCGAGCAGCTTCTGCAGATATTGCCCGTAACCGGTTTTCTTCAGGCGCAGCGCCTGAGCTTCGACTTGCTCTGCGCTGATCCAGCCGTTGTGGTAGGCAATTTCTTCAAGGCAAGCGACTTTGAGCCCCTGACGGTGCTCAATGGTGTGGACGAAATGCCCGGCTTCCAGGAGCGAGTCATGCGTACCGGTATCCAGCCAGGCAAAACCGCGCCCCAACATTTCTACGTTAAGGGTTTTCTGCTCCAGATATGCCCGATTGATATCGGTGATTTCCAGCTCGCCCCGCTCCGACGGTTTGATGTTCTTGGCGATTTCGACGACCTGGTTATCGTAGAAGTACAACCCGGTCACGGCGTAGTTGGATTTCGGCTTCAGTGGCTTTTCTTCGATGCTCAGCGCGCAGCCATTGGCATCGAATTCCACCACTCCGAAACGCTCCGGGTCGGACACGTGATAGCCGAACACTGTCGCGCCCGAGGCTTGAGCATTGGCGGAGCGCAGGTTTTCAGTGAAGTACTGACCGTAAAAGATATTGTCGCCGAGAATCAGGCAGCAAGCGTCGCTACCGATAAACGACTCGCCGATGATGAACGCCTGCGCAAGGCCGTCCGGGCTCGGCTGTTCGGCATAACTCAACTCGATGCCATACAGACTGCCGTCGCCCAGCAACTTGCGGAAATTGGGCAAGTCTTCAGGGGTCGAAATGATCAGGATTTCTCGTATGCCCGCGAGCATGAGCACAGACAACGGATAGAAAATCATCGGTTTGTCGTAGATAGGCAACAGCTGCTTGGACACCCCCAGCGTGACCGGATGCAAACGTGTCCCGGAGCCACCAGCGAGAATGATGCCTTTACGATTGGTCTTGATCATTTATTCAGAATTTCCCTGAGCATTCGGGTTACACCACTTTGCCAATCCGGCAAGTGTAGAGAAAAAGTCGCGCGCAGCTTTTGAGTATCCAGACGCGAGTTCAGCGGTCGATGTGCGGGCGTCGGATAGGCAGCGCTTTCGACTGGCTCGATAGCCTTCACGGCGAGTAATTCACCATTGGCTTGAGCGAAAGCGATCACGTGGCTTGCGTAGCCATGCCAGGACACTTCACCAGCGGCTGCCAGGTGGTACAACCCCGCCAGCTCCGGCTGTTGCAGCGCTTGGCGAAGAGCCTGAGCCGTTACGTCGGCTATCAGATCTGCACCGGTAGGCGCTCCGATCTGATCTGCGATCACTCTCAACGTTTCCCGATCCTTGGCCAACCGCAGCATCGTTTTCGCGAAGTTGTTACCGCGAGCACCATAAACCCAACTGGTACGGAAGATCAGGTGCCTGCAGCCCGATGCAGTGATTGCCTGCTCGCCAGCGACTTTACTGAAGCCATAATGATTCACCGGCGCAACGGCATCCGTTTCCCGCCACGCAGTAGTGCCTTGGCCATCGAAAACGTATTCGGTTGAGTAATGAACCAGCCAGGCACCGGAGGCGACGGCTTCTTCAGCCATAACACCTGTTGCAATGCCGTTTACACGGCCAGCCAGCTCGGTTTCCGATTCGGCTTTATCAACCTCAGTGTAAGCAGCAGCGTTAACGATAACGTCGGGCTGCACCTGCCGAATCGTCGCGCGAAGAGCCTCGGGATTCGACAGATCGCCATTCAATCCACCGGCCTGATGGCGATCAAGTGCAATCAACTCTCCAAGCGGAGCCAGAGAGCGTTGCAGCTCCCAGCCCACCTGACCGTTCTTGCCCAGCAGCAGAATTTTCATGCGTTGTTCGAGCGATCCGTATAGTTCTGATCGATCCACTGCTGATAGCTGCCGCTCTTCACGTGCTCAACCCAATCAGCGTTGTTCAAATACCACTCGACAGTCTTGCGAATTCCGGTCTCGAAGGTCTCTTCAGGCGCCCAACCCAATTCCCGCTGGATCTTGCTGGCATCGATTGCATAACGCTGATCATGCCCGGGGCGGTCCTGCACATAGGTAATCAGTGTGGCATGGGGACGATGGGCCGAATCAGGTCGCAACTCATCGAGCAACGAACACAGGGTATGCACCACTTCGATGTTCTGTTTTTCGTTGTGTCCACCGATATTGTAGGTCTCACCGATGATGCCTTCGGTCACGACCTTGTACAATGCACGAGCATGATCTTCGACATACAACCAATCGCGAACCTGATCGCCTTTGCCGTACACCGGCAGCGGCTTGCCTTCCAGTGCATTGAGAATGATTAGCGGGATCAGCTTCTCAGGGAAGTGACATGGCCCATAGTTGTTCGAGCAGTTGGTCACCAGCGTAGGCAAGCCATAAGTGCGTGCCCAGGCCCGAACCAGATGATCGGAGCTGGCCTTGCTCGCCGAGTATGGTGAGCTTGGCTGATAAGGCGTGGTTTCGGTGAAGAGGTCTTCCGGACCTTCGAGATCTCCGTAAACCTCGTCGGTCGAAATGTGATGGAAGCGGAAATTCGCTTTGCGCTCACCATCCAACGCAGCCCAGTAATGGCGCGCTGCTTCGAGCAGCGTGTAAGTACCGATGATATTGGTCTGGATGAACTCAGACGGACCGGAGATGGAGCGGTCTACGTGGGACTCTGCGGCCAAATGCATGATGGCATCGGGTTGATGCTCACGCAGCACACGATCGATTTCATCACGATCACAGATATCGACGCGCTCGAAGGCGTAACGCGAATTCCGACTAACGTCTTTCAGGGACTCTAGATTGCCGGCGTAAGTCAGCTTATCGACATTAACGACTGCATCACGTGTGCTGGAGATGATATGACGAATAACTGCCGAGCCAATGAAGCCGGCACCGCCGGTAACTAGAATTTTCACGCGAAGCGATACCCTTGAGCTGCGGACAGCGCTGCCAGAGAGCGCGGTCTAATCCATGAATGCAGAAGCCACTAATTGGCATCCGTCAGAGTCAGTCTGAATCGACATGCAATACGGCACGATCGAACAAGGGACGCATTTTACAGCTTAATGATGCTTTTACTAATGGATAAAGACAGGCTGAGGCGCAATTTCGACAGATGCCGTGCGCCTGTCGCTCTCAGACGAGTCGCTTGCGTGCAGCTCTGGACGAACGTCCAAGAAACCAGCCCAACACAGGACCAATCAACATACCAATCAGCAACGCCAACACCGCAACAACCGACACCGGCAACTGCGGGCCGGTAAAACCCAGAAACAAAAGCGAAACCGATTGCTGGTTTTCCAGCACAAACGCCAGAACAATCAGAACCATCAGCAGAAGAAAAACGCCAAGCAGTATGCGTTTGAGGTTACGCATCCACGCCCCCTTGAATTTGAATAGCGAAGATCAAGCGCCCTCCTCCTCTTCTTCGTTCACGCGGTCACGCAATTCCTTGCCCGGCTTGAAATGCGGCACGAATTTACCGTCCAGACTTACCGACTGGCCGGTCTTTGGATTGCGGCCGACGCGCGGTGCGCGGTAGTGCAGGGAGAAGCTGCCGAAACCACGGATCTCGATACGATCACCGGTGGCGAGGCACTGAGACATTTGTTCAAGCATGGTCTTGATGGCCAGCTCCACATCCTTGGATGAGAGTAGCCCTTGATGGGTGACAATTCGTTCGATCAACTCCGACTTCGTCATATTTTTCCCTTCTTTTTCAAGCAGCTAGATCAGCGCTTGAAAGGTTTTAGCATGCCCGGAAGAATTTGAACAGCCCAGGGATTGACATATCTTTCCCGGGGTCAAAACGCCCATTTTCAGGGCACTCCAGTGGCGAGTCGGATCGCCGCTGCCCTAACGACACATCACCAGCATGGTCCGGGTCACGAAGCCCGCCGGATTAAAGCCAAACGGGTATTCGTCTTCATCTTTGGCATCGTCAGAACGGGTGATGACCTTATAGCCCTTGCCTTTACACTCCTTCGCTGCACGCTTCTGGCACTTTTCCCAACCGGAACCCAGGCCGGAACAGTCGACCTCGATACCACTGACGCCGCGCACCGCATGGGTTTTCGCACTGGTGGTGCAACCTGCCAGCGCCAAGACCATTGCAACAACAAGTACCTTGTTCATCCACTTCCTTATGCCAGGCAAGCCTGACGACTAATGCTCAAGATCAAGCTTAGTCGCGAATAGGCGATTGATCCGATTAAAGAAACAGACCCGCAGCCTACGGCATTGGTTTCATGCACGAACGTACAAAGAGCAAATCGCAGGCACAAAAAAAAGGGCGACCGAAGTCGCCCTTTTTTACGATCAAACAGAACTTAGTTCTGTTTGGCAGCCATCAAGGCTTCACGCATTTTTGCAGCCATAGTGGTATCGGCAGCAGCTTCCGGAGTCTCTTTCAGGCTCTGGATGGCTTCTTTCTCTTCAGCGTCGTCTTTCGACTTGATCGAGAGCTGGATTACGCGGCTCTTGCGGTCAACACTGATGATCTTGGCTTCAACTTCCTGGCCTTCTTTCAGAACGTTGCGCGCGTCTTCAACGCGGTCACGGCTGATTTCGGAGGCTTTCAGGGTAGCTTCGATGTCGTCGGCCAGAACGATGATGGCGCCTTTGGCGTCAACTTCTTTCACGGTACCGGTCACGATAGCGCCCTTGTCGTTAACCGAGACGTACTCGGAGAACGGATCGCTTTCCAGTTGCTTGATGCCCAGGGAGATGCGCTCGCGCTCTGGGTCAACCGACAGGATAACGGTGTCCAGCTCGTCGCCCTTCTTGAAACGA
>Ga0308168_1000360_pt1 | contig 60337 bp, 63 predicted proteins | sample PhyCR2_FD_202133 | JGI IMG/M metagenome (GOLD analysis project Ga0308168, IMG submission 202133) | Phyllosphere microbial communities from UC Gill Tract Community Farm, Albany, California, United States - DLSLRC.R2 | ecosystem: Host-associated > Plants > Phyllosphere > Unclassified | place: USA...
TTTCGTACTCTACGTGTGAAGTGTTGATGGTGATACCACGTGCTTTTTCTTCTGGCGCGTTATCGATTTGATCGAATGCACGCGCAGCACCGCCGTAAGTTTTTGCTAAAACGGTAGTGATTGCAGCAGTTAAAGTGGTTTTACCGTGGTCAACGTGACCGATGGTGCCCACGTTTACGTGTGGTTTATTACGTTGAAATTGCTCTTTAGCCATGGCTATATTCCTTACTGTTATGCCCTCATTCTCGATGAGGGCATGGGATCAAATTTAAACCGTAGTTTTATTTGCTACGTGCTTCAATAACAGCCTGCGCAACGTTGTTCGGCGCATCGTCATACTTCAAGAACTCCATGGAGTAAGAAGCACGACCTTTAGTCAGAGAACGCAACTGAGTCGCATACCCAAACATTTCGGACAATGGTACTTCGGCATGAATCTCAACGCCAGTTGCGTTTGATTCTTGACCTTTCAACATACCACGACGTCTGCTCAGGTCACCGATAACATCACCAGTGTGCTCTTCAGGAGTCTCAACTTCAACTTTCATGATTGGCTCAAGCAGAACTGGGTTCGCTTGTTTAAAGCCTTGTTTGAAAGCTAATGATGCAGCCAGTTTAAACGCTAGTTCTGATGAGTCAACATCATGGTAAGAACCGAAGTGCAGACGAACACCTAAGTCAACTACCGGGTAACCCGCTAATGGACCAGATTTCAACTGCTCTTGCAGACCTTTATCAACCGCAGGGATGTATTCTGTTGGAATTACACCACCTTTGATATCGTTGATGAACTCGTAACCTTTAGGGTTAGAGCCTGGCTCAAGTGGGTACATATCGATCACAACGTGACCATATTGTCCACGACCACCAGACTGCTTAGCATGTTTACCTTCAACATCGGTAATTTTGCTACGAATTGCTTCACGGTAAGCAACCTGTGGTTTACCCACGTTCGCTTCAACGTTGAACTCACGCTTCATACGGTCAACGATGATATCTAAGTGAAGTTCACCCATACCAGCGATGATTGTCTGGTTAGATTCTTCATCAGTCCATACGCGGAATGATGGATCTTCTTTCGCCAGACGGCCCAGAGCTAGACCCATTTTTTCTTGGTCAGCTTTGGTTTTTGGTTCAACCGCGATTGAGATTACTGGCTCTGGGAATTCCATACGCTCTAAAATAATTGGCGCGTTAGGATCACACAGGGTGTCACCAGTAATAACGTCTTTCAGACCGATTGCTGCGGCGATGTCACCAGCACGAACTTCGCTGATTTCTTCACGCTTGTTAGCGTGCATCTGAACGATACGGCCTAAACGCTCACGTTGTGATTTCACTGAGTTCAGTACGGTGTCACCAGAGTTAACGATACCTGAGTAAACACGGAAGAACGTCAAGTTACCCACAAACGGGTCGTTCGCAATTTTAAATGCTAATGCTGCGAATGGCTCGCTATCGTCTGAACGACGTTCAGCCGGAGTATCTTTACCATCGTCTAACATTCCTTTAATTGCAGGAACTTCAGTTGGAGATGGCAGATATTCGATAACGGCATCAAGCATCGCTTGAACACCTTTGTTCTTAAATGCAGAACCACAGGTAACCAAGATGATTTCGTTGTTCAGAACACGTTGACGCAGAGCATTTTTGATTTCTGCTTCAGTCAGTTCCTCACCACCCAGGTATTTTTCCATCAGCTCTTCAGAAGCTTCCGCTGCAGACTCGATCAGGTTTTGACGCCATTCTTCTGCTAGCTCTTGCATCTCTGCTGGGATTTCTTCGTAATCGAAGGTAGTACCTTGGTCAGCATCGTTCCAGTTGATCGCCTTCATTTTCACCAGGTCAACAACACCGGTGAAACCTTCCTCTGCACCAATTGCTAATTGCAATGGAACAGGGTTAGCACCTAAACGTGCTTTGATTTGGCTGACAACTTTCAGGAAGTTCGCACCCATACGGTCCATTTTGTTAACGAACGCGATACGTGGAACTTTATACTTATTAGCCTGACGCCATACGGTTTCAGACTGTGGCTGAACACCACCAACTGCACAGTAAACCATTACTGCACCGTCAAGAACACGCATTGAACGCTCTACTTCGATAGTAAAGTCAACGTGTCCCGGGGTATCAATGATGTTGATACGGTGTGGTTCAAATTGTTTAGCCATACCAGACCAGAATGCAGTCGTCGCAGCTGAGGTGATAGTAATACCACGCTCCTGCTCCTGTGCCATCCAGTCCATTGTCGCTGCACCATCGTGTACTTCACCGATTTTATGACTTACACCGGTATAGAACAGGATACGCTCGGTAGTAGTAGTTTTACCGGCATCGATGTGTGCACTGATACCGATATTACGGTAACGTGAAATGGGTGTTTTACGAGCCATTTGATTCCTCTGAATTCTAGGACGTTCTATTTAAGTTAACCACAGCGGGTTAGCTTTTAGAGCGCCCGCTGGGTTAACAACTACACCGAAGGGATTACCAACGGTAGTGAGCGAACGCCTTGTTGGCTTCTGCCATACGGTGAACGTCTTCACGTTTCTTCACTGCAGTACCTTTGTTCTCTGCAGCATCAGAAAGTTCGTTCGCCAGGCGAAGAGCCATAGATTTATCACCGCGTTTACGAGCAGCTTCAACGATCCAACGCATTGCCAGAGCATTACGACGAACCGGACGTACTTCAACTGGAACCTGATAAGTTGAACCACCAACACGGCGTGATTTAACTTCGACTGTCGGACGAACGTTGTCTAAAGCAACTTCGAACGCTTCCAGTTCAGATTTACCAGAGCGCTGAGCCAGGGTCTCAAGCGCGTTATATACGATAGATTCTGCAGTAGATTTTTTACCGTCTACCATCAGAATGTTTACAAATTTTGCCAGTAGTTCTGATCCGAACTTAGGATCCGGCAGAATTTTACGTTGACCAATTACACGACGACGTGGCATGGAATATCTCCGTTGATAATTCAGGATTGTCCAAAACTCTACGAGTTTATTTTGACATTTATGTTAAAACGTTTGGCCTTACTTAACGGAGAACCATTAAGCCTTTGGCTTCTTCACACCGTACTTAGAACGAGCCTGTTTACGGTCTTTAACACCGGAACAGTCAAGTGCGCCGCGAACGGTATGGTAACGCACACCTGGTAAGTCTTTAACACGACCACCACGGATCAGGATCACGGAGTGCTCCTGCAGGTTATGACCTTCACCACCAATGTAGGAGGTAACTTCAAAACCGTTGGTTAAACGAACACGACAAACTTTACGTAATGCTGAGTTCGGTTTTTTTGGAGTAGTAGTATATACACGAGTACATACACCACGTTTTTGCGGGCAAGCTTCCAGCGCAGGTACGTTGCTTTTTGCAACTTTACGTACGCGTGGTTTGCGAACCAGCTGGTTAACTGTTGCCATTAAATAGCTCCTGGTTTTGCTTTTGCTTCGTAAACACGTATTAAATCTACCTCATATTTCTATGAGGACGCAGAATTTTAGGGCTGAGTATAGAGGGTGTCAAGAAATAACCAACATATCGTCTCACCAAGTGATCTGTTTCGAATGCTTTACAGTCAACTCAACGAACTGTTGATAGCTGATTAGCTGAAATTTCGGCCCCAATAATGCTGTGATTCCGCGGGCTTGGGCATCTTCCTTAAGCACGTAAAATCCTGACTGCTTTTTTGCTATCAGCTTAGAAAAATAATGACTATTAGCCACCCCAGCATATACTGCATCTTGTAAGAGTAAAATATCGTCTGTCTGACCAATAAATGTCTCGAGATAGTCCATATCGAGCGTTACTGGAGAGGACATGATGAGATGAAGCATATGCCCCCCTAAAAATTAATAGTTTTGTCGTAATGACTGAGTTGCTGGTGAAGTTCACCCATTGATAAGCTCGTTACGGCTATGGCGCCCATATCTTGCTCACTGATACCCCGCATCCTCAAGGATTGCTGGCAAACATAAACGTTCTCAATATCGTAAAGTTCAAGCAACTTAAAAGTGGTAATGTAGTCTCGCTGATAGATTATATTGGGCTGTTGGCCGCCAATAAGTTGAAAAATCCCATCACCGATAAAAAAGACCCCAATTTCTTCACTCAACGCTGCCGTTGCAAGCAACGCATCAAGTCCTTCTCTACCCGTACTTGAACCATGGGGAGCCGTCTTAAAAATAAAAGCTATCGAGTTCATTAAAATTGTATTACTCGTTCACAGGTTAACAAGGATGTAGCAAGTTCCCCTAGCCCTGAAAAATTAAATTGCGGGTGAAAGTTATACTGACCGGCTTGCGCATGGTCTTGGTCAACGACCCCACGCCGTAAAGCGGCTGATACACAAATATTCAGTGGAATATTTTCATCACGGCTTAACTTTACCCATTCTTCAATCAAGTCATGCTCGTCACTAGCAGGGGATGTGAGCTTATTTGCGTTACTTACTGCCTCTTGGTAGAAAAAAATCGACGTTATACTGTGTTTCGCTTTCAATAATGCTTTAGCGAACATCCAAGCGCTCGTGGCATTTTGTGTGCCATACGCTGGGCCAGTGATGACCAATGCGTAACGCATTATTCCTCTCCTTCGGGAAAGTCTTCATGCCTGAATTGACGGATATAAAGATAAACAGTGTGTTTGGAAATATTCAAACGATCTGCCACCTGATTGATAGCATCTTTGATATCAAATATTCCCTTAGCATATAAATTCAACACTACTTGCCTATTCTTAATATTATTGGCCACCGAACGGTCATTACTGACCTCTTCTATCGTATGATCCAATGTTTGCAAAACGAGATCGTCAACTGAACTGGCGAAATGAACGTTATTGTCATGCTGCGTTTCCGATGGGCAAAAGGTCGCGAGCACCTGAGAAAATGGCACATCTAGGTTCATATTTATGCACAGAAGGCCGATAACACGTTGCGAACTATTCTTGATCGCAATCGTCGTCGATTTCATTAATGCGCCACTTTTTGAGCGTGTAAAGCTGGTTCGAGACGGTGAGCCTTCTCTCCCGTCCAATTCATGTAGCGTCTGTAAGGCAAGATTGGTGATGGGTGAGCCGACTTGGCGTCCCGTTAATTCACCATTGGCAATACAGACTGCAGAGTTCTCAAGGTTGTCCAAAGTATGCAGAACGACCTCGCAATGATTACCCAGCATCAGGGCTAAGCCCTCTACCATCGACTCATAGGACCGCACTATTTCATAGTCGAGAGCGTTAAATGCGTATTTAGGGCTCATTATGTTCCTTGAGCCATCTGTTGTACTTAGTGGTTTTGACATAGCTTACATCATCCTAATATGACAAAGGATAATTCCCAATCGCTCAATATCGGAAAGATAAAGATATAGAAGTAAAATAGTTATGGGTTTTAAGACTATTGTTTACGCCAATCAAGAATTGATGGCAAGGGGTAAACACCACTGCAGTGTGCAGTGGTGTTGATAATGCGAGAGAGCTTTACTTTTTAGCTGCTGAGCTGGCGTCAGCCGCTGGCGCTTGTGGCGCTGAGTCGCCTTTCGCGGCAGGTTTGATGTCTAATAACTCAACGTCAAACACTAGTGTTGAATTCGGTGGGATACCTGGTACGCCATTCTGGCCATATGCGAGTGCCGGTGGAATCACTAGCTGGATTTTTCCACCCTTTTTAATGTGTTTTAACCCTTCGGTCCAGCCGGGGATAACACCATCAAGGCGGAAAGAGAGCGGCTCATGACGATCGTAAGAGCTGTCAAACTGCGTTCCGTCGGTCAGTGTCCCTTTATAGTTAACAACGACGGTATCGCTATCAGTAGGCGCTGCGCCTGTACCCGGCTTCTCGACCTTATAAAGTAAGCCTGAAGAAGTTTTCTTCACGCCCTTTTCTTTAGCAAATTTTGCAGCGAAAGCGTTACCTTTATCGGTATTCTCTTTAGCATCTTTTGCCATTTTCGCTTGTGCGGCAGCTTTTACATTGCCTTCAAACGCTTTAAGTGTTTGCTCAACTTCGCTATCTGAAAGCTTGCTTTTCCCTGCGAACGCATCCTGCACACCTGCGATCAATTGCTTATTATCCAGCTTGATACCTAATTTCTCTTGTTCCTTAAGAGAGTTCTCCATGTAACGACCTAATGAGGCACCGAGGGCGTAAGCCGATTGTTGGCTCTGATCTTTAAATGCAGAATTTAATGCAACTTGTCCTGATGGCTGAGCAGCGGTTTCCGCAGCCATAGTTAGAGGGGCGTTAAGGCCAACCGCTAAAGTTGCAGCCAACAGTGAGACTTTAAACAATGATTTCATCCATATCTCCTAACCAAAGTCAGGTACTTTGGCGCTTTAAAAGTGTAGAGACTACACAATGACTTTTTAATGGCTAACATCAGTACCATTACGAGTTAAACGGCCCCTCTACGACAATACGCTCATCATAAAGTTTCGAGGTTAACTCATCATATTGGGGCAGAATATTGTTTTTCAAGTGTGAATAAAATATCGCGAATTTCACAGGATTTCTTCGAGGGGGGAACGGTATACTGTCAAAAATGATCGGCAATACCACGATGGAGACTGAATTATGAATGTTGAGGAGTTAACTCAACGACTGGACAACCTTGAAACAAAAGTCGCTTATCAGGAACACACTCTTGAAGAGTTAAATCAGACACTGATTAGCCACGAACTTGAGATGGCAAAAATGAGGGAACACCTACGCTTGCTGATCAGTAAATTGCAGACCGTTTCGCCTTCTATGGTGGCCTCTCAATCTGAAGAAACTCCCCCACCACATTATTAATAAAAAAGGCTGCATTAGGCAGCCTTTTTTACTTAATGGTGACAGCCGCAGCCGCCAGTGCCACAACCTTCTTCGTCCTGGCCGTGATCATGGTCGTGATGATGACCATCAGCACCATGTACGTGACCATGTGCTAATTCTTCTTCGGTCGCTTCACGAATTGCCACAACTTCAACATTGAAGCTTAGGTTTTGACCCGCCAGCATATGGTTACCGTCAACCACGACGTGGTCATCGCCAACTTCAGTGATTTCTACGGGTACTGGCCCCTGATCGGTTTCGGCTAAGAAACGCATACCTGGTTGCAGCTCATCAACGCCTACAAATACATCTTTAGGAACGCGTTGAACTAAATTCTCGTCATATTGACCATAAGCGTCGTTAGCAGGCACATTGATATCGAACTTATCACCAGCTTCGCGGTTGTCTAGCGCGTTTTCTAAGCCAGAAATTAAAGAGCCGTGGCCATGTAAGTAGTCCAGCGGTGCTGTAACGGGTGCTTCATCAACCAGCACACCATCTTCAGTACGTACTTGATAAGCAATGCTAACTACCAAGTCTTTTGCAATTTTCATGATAACTCCTAACCGTTGAGCGCTGTGTTCCCGTCTCATTGGTCTATTTTTGCCTGCAATAATACCAACCAGAAAGGTCCTGACTATGTTGAAAAACTATATCAGTTCTTCCGTAAACAATTATAGTGGGAATGATTGACGCGAAATTCAATGCTTCAACTGGAATTTAGCGAAAAAAAACTTATTCAGGTGTAAAGACACCGATAATTTGCTCATCTTTTCGTACCGCTGATTGCACTTGTTTATCTGCCTCGCGCATTTGGTCACCACATTTAACACATTCAACGACCTCCACGCCTGATTCTTTCCACAGCGCTAAAGTATCTTTTGCCTGGCAGTGCCGACAGACTGCACCGGCAATAAAACGTTTACGCATGCTATACCCTTAATAGTGAAGGAGAGAATGCGCATTAATCTGCGGCATCCCAGCGTCCCAATGTTTGTTTATCCTGTTGCATTTCCCTACGGAAAACATCTTCAAGTTCTCGGCGAGCTTCCTTCACTCGAGAGATATGCCCGGTTTCATCGTGGTGTGGCATTAAGTCTTTCAGCATTTGTTCATCAAGCTGAGTAAAATATTGCTGAGCGCGTTCCGCTTGGTAAGGGTGAATGCCAAGTGATACTAAGGCTTTACCCGCTAATTGGACCGCACTTAAAAAGGTTTCACGTGTGATATCTGTAATGCCCGCTTGCAACAGCTCATGCGCCTCTACCCGGCCTCTTGCCCGTGCAAGAATGTTCAAATGAGGAAAATGTTGCTGGCATAGCGCGACGGTTGCCATGGTATCGGAAGGATCATCACAGGTTACAATGATTGATTGCGCTCGCTCTGCTCCTGCTGCACGTAACAACTCGAGATCGTTCGAATCTCCGTAATACACTTTATAGCCATAACTACGCGTCAAACTTACAACACTGATATCTTTCTCCAACACAGTCACGCGCATGTTATTGGCCATCAGTAAGCGTCCTACCACCTGCCCAAAGCGACCAAAACCGACCAAAATAACTTGGGGCTCATCGTCTTCAACATAATGCTTTTCCGCATTTTCATCATCTTGATTATTAAAACGACGTACTAAGATAAGATCAATCAGCTTCATTAATAAAGGGGTTGTAATCATCGATAGCGTCACTATCACCAGCAGTAATGACAGTTGCTCTTGATGGAACAGTCCCGCACTGGACGCTGCAGAGAACAGGACAAAGGCAAACTCGCCCCCCTGGCTCAGGACGCCCGAGAACTGTAAACGTTCCGAGCTTCTCATTCCGTATAGGCGCGCCAGTATATAGAGCACCAATGCTTTAATTGCGACGAGGGTAACGACCGCAACCAATACCTCCACCACATGGGTAAATAATACGCCAATATTCAGCGCCATACCGACAGAGATAAAAAATAGCCCGAGCAGCAATGCTTTGAAGGGATCAATCGCGACTTCTAACTCGTGACGATATTCACTTTCTGCTAACAAGATACCGGCAATAAACGTTCCTAACGCCATCGATAAACCTAGTGCATCCATAAATAGCGCAGAGCCGATAACCAACAATAACGCGGAAGCAGTAAAAATCTCTTTCACACCCGAGGCGGCGATATAGCGGAAGATAGGCCGCAATAAGAAGCGCCCACCTACTAACATTCCGGCGAAGGCGAGGACCTTCATCCCAATTTTCATCCAATCCGTAGGATGCCCTGAATCGTTGCCTGCTAACAAGGGTACGAGCGCTAAGGCAGGTATCACGGCTAAATCTTGAAAAAGTAATACCGAAAAACCGAGTTGTCCGGCTTCACTTCGGTTCATGCCTTTTTCCTGCATCAATTGCAGAGCCATGGCCGTTGAGGACATCGCCAGACCGATGCCGCCAATAACCGCGGCTTGCCAAGAAAATTGGGTGGCCCATAGCAGCCCGGCGAGTAACACACTCGAGAAAATAACTTGTCCGGCACCCACACCAAAAATCGAGCGCCTTAACTGCCACAGCTTTCCAGGGTTAAGCTCGAGCCCGATGATAAACATTAGAAACACTACCCCTAACTCGGAGAAGTGGAGAATTTCCTCAACATCGCTGATAAACCCTGCGCCCCAAGGACCAATAGCGATCCCGGCTAATAGATACCCGAGAACCGCCCCAATTCCCAGTCTTGCGGCGATCGGCACCGCAACCACCGCCGCCGCTAAGTAAATAACGCCCGCGGTTAATAAATCAGATCCGCCCATCCATGATCTCCTCTGGTAAAGGCTGGGTCAGCCAGTCTGAATACGCTGCAGCAAGAGACTTCAAGACATCTAACGGCTGCCGTCTTGCATGGTAAATAACCATTGGCGACATCCACTGCATATGGCAAGTCTGTGCGACCAATTCGAACGGGCGCATAATCTCGCCGAGAGGATAACGATTCAAGCCCTGCGATTGGTACGCGCTTTCCGGTTCGCCGGTGGTGACAACACAGCGTAAGGTTTTGCCTTCTAAGGCCGACTCTCCCATTCCTGAAGCGAATCCACGAGATAGCACTCGATCCAGCCATTCCTTAAGTAGCGAAGGACAACTGTAAGTATAAAGGGGGTATTGAAACACAATAATATCGTGCTCCCGTAACAATTGTTGTTCACGATAGATATCGATAAAAAAATGGGGATACGTTGCATAAAGGTCATGCACCGTAACATGCTCCACTCGGCGAGCGGCTTTAAGTAACTTACTGTTTACCACTGATTCCTGTGCCTCAGGGTGCGCATAAAGCAAAAGTATTTTAGGTGAAGATGACATTGTCGTCCTCCAAGTTATCGTCTTAGTCATGGTTTTCCGTTACCATGCTGCGATACAAAGATGTGTGGTGAGCGATTTTAGTTATGCCACTAATTTACCATATTCCATAAATTACGGCGCTTATGATTGTCTTCTCTTCCTTACAATTACGACGCGGTACTCGCGTACTCCTAGACAATGCCTCAGCAACCATTAATCCGGGCCAAAAAGTTGGCTTAGTCGGTAAGAATGGCTGTGGGAAATCGACCCTATTGTCGTTACTCAAACAAGAGATCAGCGCAGAAAGCGGTAGCGTTAATTTCCCAGCCAATTGGTCTTTAGCCTGGGTGAATCAAGAAACCCCGGCACTCGCGACGTCGGCAATTGATTATGTGATTGATGGCGATAGAGAATTCAGAGAGTTAGAGACTCAACTTTCAGCGGCTAACCAAGCCAACGAGGGCAATCAGATTGCGCTTCTTCACGGTAAATTAGACGCAATCCAAGCGTGGAGTATTAATGCGCGAGCGGCTAGCCTGCTCTATGGGTTAGGCTTTTCCCACACTCAACTTCAATCGCCAGTGAAAGACTTCTCCGGAGGATGGCGAATGCGCCTAAACCTGGCGCAGGCGCTAATTTGCCGTTCAGACCTTTTGCTATTGGATGAACCCACAAACCACTTAGATCTTGATGCCGTCATTTGGCTAGAGAAATGGCTGAAAAGTTATACTGGAACCTTAATCCTCATCTCTCACGACCGGGACTTCCTCGACCCTACCGTAGGCAAGATCTTGCATATTGAGCAAGAGAAGCTTATGGATTACACCGGCAACTATAGTGATTTTGAGCGGCAGCGCGCAACTAAATTAGCGCAACAACAGTCACTATACCAAAGCCAGCAGACTAAAGTTGCACATCTTCAGCACTATATTGACCGTTTCCGCGCCAAAGCGACCAAAGCCAAACAAGCACAAAGTCGCCTAAAAATGTTAGAGCGGATGGAAATGATTGCCCCCGCGCATGTCGATAATCCTTTTACCTTCCAGTTCCGTGCGCCTGAATCGCTACCTTCCCCACTATTAACGATGGAAAAAGTGACTGCAGGCTATGACGATAGAGTCATTTTAGATTCAATTAAACTGAATCTGGTTCCCGGCTCACGTATAGGTTTACTCGGTAAAAATGGCGCAGGTAAATCTACCCTAATTAAATTACTCTCTGGTGAGCTTATACCGCGATCGGGAACGGTGACGCTCGCTAAAGGTGTGAAGCTCGGCTATTTCGCTCAACATCAACTTGAATACTTACGAGCAGAAGAGTCACCGTTGCAGCATCTGCAACGCCAAGCCCCGAAAGAGCTAGAACAACACCTGCGCGACTACTTGGGCGGATTTGGCTTTCAAGGCGATCAAGTGAAAGCACCTACCGCGCAGTTTTCAGGCGGAGAAAAAGCGCGTTTGGTATTAGCGCTGATCGTCTGGGAGCGCCCGAACTTACTATTACTCGATGAACCGACTAACCACCTTGATCTCGACATGCGTCAAGCACTGACGGAAGCGTTGATTGACTTCGAGGGCGCCTTAGTCGTGGTATCACACGACCGTCACCTACTCCGTGCGACAACCGATGACCTTTACCTCGTTCACGGCGGTAGTGTCGAGATGTTTGCGGGTGACCTCGACGATTACCAGCAATGGCTTGCCGACCAGCAAAAAGACAGCATCGCTACACAAAAAAGCGATACTTCTCGCGATAATAGCCAAAGCGCGCAAGCGCGTAAGGATCAAAAAAGGCGTGATGCTGAACTGCGTACTAAAACGCAACCCTTACGCAAGCAAATCGAGAAACTCGAAAAACAGATGAGCGAGTGCCAGCGGAAATTAGCGGAAGATGAAGAGAAGTTAGCTGACCCCGTCATTTATGAGGCGGCGCGTAAGAACGAGCTGACCGATACCTTACAGCATCGGACAACAGTTCAGTCACAACTTAATGATATAGAGCTTGCTTGGCTCGAGGCGCAAGAAGAACTTGAGACATTGCTTGCGAGCGAAAGCTAGCTTAGGGTAAGTCCTATTTTTGTATCGTTACAACCAGATAAGGACCACGCTCAGGGCGGTCAATAATCCCATAATAATATTGAACTGCCGCCATGCGCGTGGGCTGTGCAACCACCGACCAATCACGGTGCCAAAGGCTAGCCAAATACATCCCGCAATCAGGTTGACTAAAAACATGGCTAAACTAATGCCAGCAATCGAGGTAATATAGGCCTTACCGCTTAGACTGAAACTGGCAACCGCTCCCAGCGACATCAACCAAGCTTTAGGGTTGACGAGTTGTAGTACCGCACCTTGCCACAAAGGCAATGTCTTTTCTGGATGGTCTTTCACCTCAAGAGATTCATAAGCAGCCGTCGTGATTTTCCAAGCCAACCACAGTAAATAAGCACTTCCTGCGATTTTTAAGAACAGATGTAACGCGGGATAAAGGATAATAAGATTACCGACACCGAAGGCGATGAGTAACAGCATGATTTGCATGCCAAACATAATGCCTAGCATCAATGGTATAGTGCGAACGAAACCAAAATTGGCGCCAGAGGTCGTAAGTAGCATATTATTGGGGCCTGGTGTAATCGCCGCGACCCACAAAAAACCAAATAATGAGAGAAAAAGACTGAGTTCCATAAAGTTACCATTATCCAGATTAACCTTTGAAACTATACAGTGAGTTATGGATCAGACAAGCCCTGAGAACCTGAATAATTATCATAATGACGAGCATGATTTTACTCCTATTCGTTGTTTGAGAAATGCACATATTCAGACTCTATTACCCAGAATCTTACGCCGTATGGTCCGTATCAAACCTGTTTGGCAGCGATTAGAGCTACCCGACGGGGACTTCGTCGATCTCGCGTGGAGCGAAGATCCGATGTTGGCCAAGCATAAACCTCGCGCTGTCATTTTTCACGGTTTAGAGGGCAGTGTAAAAAGCCCTTATGCTCATGGCCTACTCGCCTCTTTTCAGCAGAAAGGATGGTTAGGGGTCGTTATGCACTACCGCGGGTGCAGCGGTGAACCGAATCGATTAAAACAGAGCTACCACTCGGCGGATATTGAGGATGCCAGCTATTTCCTTCGTTGGATGAAAGAGAAGCTAGGTCCAGGCTGGACCTCCGCAACCGGATTTTCTCTCGGGGGTAACATGCTTGCTTGTCTAATGGGGAGCCAAGGTGACGAATGCTTACTCGATGCGGGCGTTATTGTCTCAGCACCTCTGATGCTCGAACCTTGCAGTGTGAAAATTGAAGACGGCTTCTCGCGCTTTTATCAGCATTACTTACTCACGCGCCTGAAAAAAAGCCTCCGCCGCAAGCTGAAAGCGCATCCACATCTCTTCTCTATTGCGCCGGGTGAGCTTAAGAAAATCAAGAAACTCCGCGAATTCGACGATAAGATTACCTCTCGCATTTATCATTTTTCTGACGCGCTAGACTACTATCGACAAGCAAGTGGTATGCCGTGGCTTGCCAGTATAACTAAACCCCTCTTGATTATTCATGCGGCAGACGATCCCTTTATGACCGATGATGTGATACCTCTACCGGAACAGCTATCGCCGACGATTGACTATCAATTAAGTGAATACGGTGGACATGTCGGTTTCGTTACAGGCAGCCTATTTAAGCCAGTAATGTGGCTTGAACAGCGCATTCCTCAGTGGCTTTCTACACAATTGGATACGACTTCATGATTATTCCTTGGCAAGAGCTGCCGACTGAGACGTTACAAAGCGTCATCGAGTCCTTTGTGCTACAAGAAGGAACCGATTATGGTGAGCAAGAGAAAACCTTATCCGAGAAAGTTGCTGATATTACTCGGCAACTTAAAGCAGGTGATATCGTTATGGTTTGGTCAGAATTACATGAGTCCGTCAGCCTTCGTGCTGCACGAGATATCCGCTAAAGGATAACTGTACGCTCTAATTGTCGCCCCTAACCCGCTAAGGAGACCATCATGTCAGCCAAACATCCTATTATCGCCGTAACAGGTTCAAGCGGTGCAGGGACGACGACAACCAGTCTCGCCTTTCGTAAAATATTTCAACAACTGGGTATACGAGCTGCGGAGGTGGAGGGCGATAGTTACCATCGCTACACCCGTCCGGAAATGGACGTTGCCATCCGTAAAGCGAGGGATCTCGGTAAACATATAAGTTATTTCGGTCCAGACGCTAACGATTTTCTACTTTTAGAACAGACATTTAAGCAATATTCTGAAACCGGAACTGGCCGTTCTCGTAAATATCTTCATACCTATGACGAAGCGGTACCTTGGAAACAAGTCCCAGGGACGTTTACACCTTGGCAGCCTCTTCCTGAACAGACTGATGTTTTATTCTATGAAGGATTACATGGCGCGGTGGTGACTGATGAGCACAATGTGGCTGATTTGGTCGATTTATTGGTCGGTGTAGTCCCCATTGTAAACTTAGAATGGATTCAAAAACTGATACGTGACATGCAAGAGCGGAGCCATTCTCGCGAAGCGGTGATGGATTCAGTGATTCGTTCTATGGAAGACTACGTAAACTACATCACGCCGCAATTCTCTCGCACCCATATTAACTTTCAACGCGTGCCAATGGTCGATACGTCGAATCCTTTTGCGGCGCACGCAATTCCGTCGATGGATGAAAGTCTGGTGGTGATCCACCTTCGTGGTGTCGAAGAAATTAATTATCCCTATCTCTTAGCCATGATCCAAGGATCCTTCATTTCCGCCATGAACACGTTAGTGGTACCCGGCGGAAAAATGGGTTTAGCGATGGAGCTTATCTTGACGCCTGTCATTAAAAAGCTCGCGGAAAAACGACAACAAACCTTATTAACGACCTAAGACTATGCAATGACGAGCTCGTGGCTATGGGTAATTTCTACCGCTTGCCCCAACATAAGTGCTACTGAGCAGTATTTCTCCGCTGAGAGGGAGACTGCACGCTCAACCGCTTTATCGGTTAAGGTCTTCCCTGTCACAATAAAATGCAGGTTAATGTGAGTAAAAAGTCGTGGCGCTTCCTCACGACGAGTGGAGGTTAATTTAACCTCGCAGCCTTGAACCTGATAACGACCTTTTTCTAAGATTGATACCACATCGATTGCACTACAGGTGCCCGCTGACATCAGGACCATTTCCATTGGACTAGGTCCCTTTTCGCCACGGTTGCCATCCATCACCACTTGGTGACCGGAGGCCGATTCTGCGACAAAACATAGCCCATCAACCCACTTTACCTTCGCTTCCATCAACACGTCCCCAGTTTCAGAATTTATTAGTTAAGATACTCTGAGGTGTATTAACTCGCAAACCGCTCATTTGGACTCATACAATACAAGACAGTGGCGCTAACCTGTGCTAAAAACAGGGAAAGGATTATTTATTTCGTTAATCCCAAGATAAAATGCCTTGGAATACGCTAAGGTAATTTTATCGTCCAATAAAAAAAGAAATGGCACTTGATGCTTTCATAGAGTCGCAAAGGCGGCTCACCCTGGTTTTATCCAGGTTCGATTACAATAGAGGATAGAAGAGAATGGTTCTCGGTAAACCACAAACAGACCCTACATTAGAATGGTTCCTCTCCCATTGCCATATTCATAAGTATCCGTCAAAAAGCACCTTGATCCATCAGGGTGAAAAAGCAGAAACGCTTTATTACATTGTTAAAGGTTCTGTCGCGGTACTGATTAAAGATGAAGAAGGCAAAGAGATGATCCTTTCTTACCTTAATCAGGGCGATTTTATTGGTGAGCTTGGCTTATTTGAAGAAGGACAAGAGCGTAGTGCTTGGGTCAGAGCTAAGTCAGCTTGCGAAGTCGCTGAAATTTCCTACAAAAAATTCCGCCAATTGATTCAGGTTAATCCGGAAATCCTTATCCGTCTTTCAGCACAGATGGCTCGGCGACTACAGGTCACCTCAGAGAAAGTCGGTAACCTCGCCTTTCTAGACGTGACCGGACGTATCGCCCAAACGCTGCTGCATCTTGCTCATCAACCTGATGCCATGACGCACCCTGATGGGATGCAAATCAAAATCACTCGTCAGGAAATTGGGCAAATCGTTGGCTGTTCGCGCGAAACGGTTGGACGCATTCTCAAGATGTTAGAAGACCAAAACTTAATCTCCGCACATGGTAAAACCATCGTAGTGTACGGCACACGCTAATCGGCGTAGAAGGCAAGGGAATTACCCTTGCCTCACTCCGATCGCGATCACTCATACAACAAGCTGCAGCGGTAATGCTACGTCGACTTATTTATCACCCTGAAGTAAATTATGCTTTTCGCCAAACTCTGGTGCTCTGCCTGCCAATCGCCTTGGGCTGGCTGTTGGGGGATCTCCACTCAGGTTTACTTTTTTCTTTGGTCCCATCCTGCTGTAACCTAGCGGGTTTGGATACTCCGCATAAACGTTTTTTTAAACGGCTTGTCGTAGGCGGCTTACTTTTCGCCTGCAGTAGTTTTCTGCTCCTTTGGTGTTTGCAGCAGCACTATCCCTTACCGCTCTTTCTATTCGCTCTACCGTTGATTATCGGTGTTACCGGCGAAATCAGTCCATTACACGGCCGGCTATTGCCCGCATCACTGGTGGCCGCCGTTCTCTCTATCAGCTTAGCTGGCCGTATGCCGATATGGGGGCCTCCACTACTCTACTTGGGCGGAACGGTTTGGTATGGCGTGTTTAATTGGGCTTGGTTCAAGTTTTCGCAGGCGCAGCAGCTTCGTGAAACGCTTAGTCTGCTCTATCGCGAACTGGGTAATTACTGTGAGCATAAATATCACCGTATTTTCAGCACTGACGACTCCCCGGAGAGTTTGCAGGATCTTCTTAAGCGTCAGCAGAAAGTGATTGATCTCATTACCCAATGCTACCAACAGTTGCATATGTTACCGGCGGCGAGAAACCGTAATGACCGGTTTTTGATTCGCTATTTCTTGATGGCGCAAGATATCCAAGAACATATTACGATTAGCTTAAATCAACCGGATGAAATCAAAAAACTGTGTCACGATAGTTTTGGTAGAGAAATTTTAAATTGGAATGCCAATACGGTTGCCTCACAGCTCCACCGTTTGGCTGACGATATTTTATATCACCAGTTCGTAAAGCCTTTTTCGATGAGTAAGCAAATTTCAGCATTGGAAAAGCTGGCTCAACAATTTCCTCATAATCCGGTCCCCCAATTTTGCTTTTATCATTTCACGCGAATTGCTCGGGTCTTACAAAATGAAAAACCTCTTTATCAGCGTGACTTGATGCGCGATAGGCAGCGCCGTTTACCCTTATTGCCTGCCTTAAAAAGTTATTTATCGCTAAAATCGACCGCCTTACGTTCTGCTGCACGTTTTTCAATCATGTTGATGTGTGGCGGAATTGTCGGCTTGGCACTGAATATGCCCAAACCTTACTGGATTTTGATGACAATAGTGTTTGTCAGTCAAAATAACTACAACGCAACGCGGGTACGTATTCAGCACCGGGCATTAGGGACCTTTGCAGGATTAATCATTGCGGCAGTCACCCTGAATCTGCATGTACCCGAATCTTGGATCCTAATCATCATGTTACTGATTACCTTTTTTAGTAACCTGTTTAATCGCCAATACTATGGCTGGGCGACGATTGGCTTTACGGTAACTGCGGTCTATTCGCTGCAACTGCTTTCCCTAAATGGACACCAATTTCTTGTCCCACGTTTATTAGATACGCTACTCGGCTGCTTAATCGCCTTCGGCGGAACGCTTTGGTTATGGCCACAGTGGCAGAGTGCGCTACTCCGCGATAACACCCTGGATGTTCTCAACGCTTACCAACACGCGCTCAAAGTCTTATTAGGTCCAGAACAAAAGGACGAAGTTTTCGAAGCCGCACGAGTAGAGGCCAACCAAAAACATAACGCCCTATTCAATGCCCTGAATCAAGCTATGCAGGAACCGGGGTTTGATGATGAGTATCTTGAGGAGATGCATTTATGGGTTAGCCATAGCCAATATATTGTCGAGCATATTAATGAGCTGACCGCATTAGCCCGTGAGCACACCATGCTGACCCCAACGCTGGCCGAACGCTATTTACAAGCTTGTGAGATAGCGCTACAGCAATGCCAACAGCGGTTACTGTATGCCAACGATCAGGAGAACTATCACTCCACACATGTGATGGACGAAGCCGCGAATTTCGATAAAGGGCCGAGTACTATCGTCGAGCGGCATATCGAGCGCATTCTTGTGCATGTGAAATCCATGCGGACCATTTCAGCGATTATCTGGACCCAGCGACCAAAACACGGCGCATGGTTTTCCCGTGTGACTAAAAACCCTGAGCAGTAAACAACTCAGGGCAAGCAAGCTAACCGATAATTTGGGCAATGGCTCGGTGTAACTTAGCCATCCCTTGCTGCACATCCTGTTCAGAAATAATCAGTGACGGGGTAAAACGCAATACATCACTCCCCGCGGATAATACCAGCAAGCCATGCTCTGCAGCGGCCTGAATGATATCGCGTAGACGCCCTGCATACTCCGGTGTTAATTGTGCACCGATAAGCAGTCCTTGGCCGCGAATGGCTGTAAAGAGGTGGTAGTGTTGATTAATCTCTTCCAATCCATCGATAAACCATTGATGACGCTGCTCCACACCTTCAAGCAACTGGGTGTCATTAATAATATCCAACGACGCCTCGGCCACCGCACAAGCCATTGGGTTGCCGCCAAAGGTAGTACCATGAGTGCCCGCAGTCATGGCCTGAGCAATCGCTTCTCTCGTCAACATCGCACTGACGGGAAAGCCTCCCCCTAATGCTTTGGCTGTCGTGAGGATATCGGGAATCACCCCTGTGTGCTCATAAGCAAATAATTTACCTGTACGTCCCATGCCTGTTTGCACTTCATCAAACACTAATAACGCTTGGTGTTGATCACAAAGCTGACGTAAACCAGTCAGAAATTCCGGTGTAGCGGGGGTGACTCCCCCTTCACCTTGAATCGGTTCTACGACAATCGCACAAGTGTGGTCATCAATAACGGCTTTAACTGCCTCAAGGTCATTGAAAGGCACATGTACGATATCGGCGGGCTTAGGACCGAACCCATCGGAATATTTAGGTTGCCCCCCCACAGTGACGGTAAAGAAGGTACGCCCGTGGAAAGCATGATGAAAAGCGATGATTTTCGTTTTATAGGGACTTATTTTTTGGGTGGCATAATACCGTGCTAACTTAAACGCAGCTTCGTTCGCTTCAGCACCGGAATTGGCAAAAAAGACGCGATCAGCAAATGTCGCTGCGGTGAGTTTTTGCGCCAAACGTAGCGCGGGCTCATTCGTATAAATATTACTCAGATGCCATAACTGTTCGCTCTGCTTTTTAAGGGCTTCGACCAAGGCAGGATGGCAGTGGCCTAATGCGGTGACCGCAATCCCACCGGCAAAGTCGATATACTCTTTTCCTTGCTGATCCCAGACTCGACTGCCTTGCCCTTTCACTGGAACAAATTGCGCAGGCGCATAAATAGGTAAAATTACTTCGTTAAACAGCTCACGAGTAATGGAGGTCTGTGTTACCGACATCTGAGATCCTTAGTAGGCGAGAGTGAGATAGAATAAATATACATTTATATTGCATATTAAATCAATCAATCATCGACTGATGAAATTATTCAGTAACGATAAGCCTTGTTCACTCAAAATACTTTCTGGATGGAATTGCACACTCTCTATATCAAGGTGTCGATGACGAAGCCCCATAATCGTTGTTTTCCCTCCCTCCTCTTCCACCCACGCAGTGACTTCCAACTCATCAGGTAGCGAGGAGCTATCAACCATTAGAGAGTGATAGCGGGTAACGGTAAGAGGGTTTGGGAGCTGTGAAAATAGCCCTTGCCCATTATGACGAATCACTGAGGTTTTACCGTGCATGGCTTGATACGCACGGATTACTTTACCGCCAAATGCTTGGGCTATCGCTTGATGACCCAAGCAAACCCCTAAGATAGGCAACTTACCCGCAAAATGTTGAATAGCCGCCAGCGAAATTCCTGCTTCGTTAGGCGTACAAGGTCCGGGCGAGATCACTAGGTGACTCATTCCCAGCGCTTCCATCTCTTGGAGTGTAATCGCATCGTTACGGATAACCTTTACCTCTATACCGCATTGGCAGAAGTATTGATAAAGATTCCAAGTAAAAGAGTCATAGTTATCTATGATTAACAGCATATGATTTCTTAGTTTGAGAAGGTAATCGTATTATCTGACGCTAAAGGTTCCAAGCACGCCCTAAGCAGTGCTTGGATATCTATTAAGGTAAAACTTTTACAGAAAGGATTGTGACAGGCTTAGCAGGCACATTTTGATAAGGCCCTTTATTAGTCGTTTCGACATGGGATATTTTCTCTGCCACATCCAGCCCTTTAGTCACTTTACCAAAGACGGCATAGCCGAAATCACGTTGGCCATGATCAAGAAACGCATTATCAGCAACGTTGATAAAGAATTGGCTGGTGGCACTATCCTTATCCGCCGTTCTCGCCATAGAAATGGTGCCACGGGTGTTGCGTAAACCGTTATCCGCTTCATTCTTAATTGGCGCTTGGGTCGATTTCTGCTGCATATCGGCCGTAAACCCACCGCCTTGAATCATAAAGCTTGGGATTACACGGTGGAAAATCGTGTTGTTATAGAAACCACTGTTGACGTATTGAAGAAAGTTTTTAACGGAGACTGGTGCCTTGTCATCGTTCAAGGTTAATTCAATATTCCCTTCAGAGGTGGTCATTAACACATGCGTGTCAGCCAACGCATGCTGAGCCGTGGCGGCTAACGAAAGCAGTGTTAATGCTGTAGCCAGTGTTTTTTTTAACATAGGTGCGCGTGTCCTTAGCTTAGATGGAATAAATACTGTGGGTGATTGTAAGGAGTATCAGCGCCCTACCGCTAGCGATTTCCTGACTTATATCTCGCTAACCACAGCATAAAATATGGCTAAGCGTGTTTTTTCTTTAGCGGCGGCAATAATTGATTAAATATTCTCGTCAATGTGAGCATCATTATTTATAAAACGACGCGATGGCATTACAATCGTGTGCTTCACTCTTCGGACTATTCCTTTAACGGATATTAATGATGATGCAAATAAAAAGAACCGGGCTCACCTGGATAAGCTTTCTTTCCTACGCACTGACAGGGGCGCTAGTGATTGTAACGGGAATGGTGATGGATAATATCGCTCACTATTTCAACGTCCCAGTGACAAGCATGAGCAATACCTTCACATTTTTAAATGCAGGGATTTTGATCGCAATTTTCCTTAATGCTTGGCTGATGGAATTAGTCCCGCTAAAAAAACAGCTGATATTTGGTTTTGTTTTGATGCTGATTGCAATCGCCGGACTCGTGACCGCCCACTCTATCGCCATCTTCTCTGCCTGTATGTTTATACTGGGTGTCGTCAGCGGGATCACCATGTCGATAGGGACGTTTTTGATTACCCACCTCTATGAAGGTCGTCAACGTGGCGCGAGATTACTGTTTACTGACTCTTTTTTCAGTATGGCCGGAACGCTCTTCCCAATTATTGCTGCAGCGGTCTTATCTCGTCAGTTACCTTGGTATTTAGTCTACTGTGCAATAGGCCTTATTTACGTCGCGATTTTTATCATTACCCTCTGCACCGAATTTCCAATTCTCTCCAAAAATGCACAACAAAAAAACGAACCAAAGGAGAAATGGGGGGTGGGTGTCTTCCTACTTGCACTCGCGGCCTTATGTTACATTCTTGGCCAGTTAGGGTTTATCGCTTGGGTACCTGATTATGCGACGAAAACATTAGGCTTTGAATTAGGGCGCGCAGGTCAGTTGGTCGGTAATTTCTGGACGGCATATATGGTCGGTATGTGGGTATTCAGCGTGGTATTACGTTTTATCGATTCACAGAAATTACTGGTGATACTCACGGCATTAGCGTCCGTACTGATGTATTGGTTTAACCATGCACAGGACCCTAATATGCTGCATATCATCATCGCTGCATTAGGTTTCTTCTCTAGCGCGATTTATACCACCATCATTACCCTTGGCTCGCAACAGACTAAAGTCGCCTCGCCTAAATTGGTTAACTTCATCCTAACCTGCGGCACGGTTGGCACCATGTTAACGTTTGTCGTCACGGCCCCTATTGTGAGTCATGATGGACCACTCGCCGCGCTAATGACCTCTAATGGTCTCTACCTCACGGTATTTGTCTGCTGCTTATTACTCGGATTTGTTACTAAGCATCGCGCAAATCATTGATACAAAAAAGGCGGTAGATTCTCTCTACCGCCTTTTTTATATTGACTGTACGTTGATATTAGGGACGCGCAACAAATCCAATCGCCTCATACACTTTATCAAGCGTTTGTTTAGCCTGCGCGCTCGCCTTTTCCGCACCTTCTTTCATGATTTTATTAAGCAGAACTTCATCATTACGGAAATGGTGGTAGCGTGCTTGTAAATCAGTCAGCATCCCCGAGACAGCTTCCGCTACCGCGCCTTTCAAATGCCCATACATCTGGCCTTCGAATGCGCTCTCGAGTTCAGTGACCGATTGACCGGTAACTCCGGATAGGATATCCAACAGGTTGGATACACCAGGCTTATTTTTTACATCATAACGCACAACAGGCGGCTCATCCGAGTCAGTGACGGCGCGTTTAATTTTCTTAACGACGGCTTTCGGCTCTTCAAGTAATCCAATAACATTATTGCGGTTATCGTCAGACTTCGACATCTTCTTGGTGGGTTCGAGCAGCGACATCACTCGAGCGCCCGATTTGGGAATGAACGGCTCAGGAACTTTAAAGATATCGCCATAAATTGCATTAAAGCGTTGGGCAATATCACGGCTCAGCTCAAGGTGCTGTTTCTGATCTTCGCCGACCGGAACCTGCTGAGTTTGATAAAGCAGAATATCAGCGGCCATTAAGACAGGGTAATCAAATAGCCCAGCATTAATATTTTCTGCGTAGCGAGACGATTTATCCTTAAACTGAGTCATTCGGCTTAACTCACCGAAATAGGTATAGCAGTTTAGTACCCATGAGAGTTGCGCATGCTCTGGCACATGGGATTGGACAAAAATGGTTGATTTTTCAGGGTCGATACCGCAGGCAAGATAAAGCGCTAAGGTGTCGAGGGTAGCCTTACGTAAGGCTGCCGCATCTTGACGTACTGTGATCGCGTGTTGGTCAACAATACAGTAGATACAATGATAGTCATCCTGCATCTGCACCCATTGACGCAATGCGCCCATGTAGTTACCGATGGAAAGTTCGCCGGAGGGTTGCGCCCCACTGAAGACGATTGGTCTTGTCATTAGTTCTTGTCCTGGAAATTACTTCCCTAAAAGGGAGATAAGCTGATCAAATTGGTGAATAACGTGGTCTGGGTGGCTATCTTCGATCGGTTCGCCATAGTTGTAGCCATAGGATAACCCGACCGATTGCACGCCCGCCGCTTTCGCCGCCTGAATATCGTTGCGCGAATCCCCGACAAACAATAATTGCTCGGTCAGTAATCCAAATTGCCCCAGTACCATAAAGAGTGCGGCAGGATGCGGTTTTTTAACAGGCACATCATCGCCACCAATAATTAAACTGAAATAGTGGTCAATTCCTAAGATCTCTAATAACGGACGAACAAAAGGCGTTGGCTTATTGGTGACAATCGCGAGGGGGATATCTTCTGCCTGTAAGGCCGTTAAGACGTCCGTGACATGGTCAAACAACTGACTCCCCGTCTCTGCGGTCTGAAGATAGTGGTGGTCGAAACAGCTGCGTGCTTGAGCAAGCTGCGTGTCATCTGGGGCTTCACCAAGCGCCCAAGTGAGCGCCCGTGTGACCATAATATCGGCACCATTACCGATCCAACAGATAACGTTTTCAACGCCTGCAGCAGGAAGTTGCAGATCGGCAAGCATTAAATCGATCGCGCTGGCCAAGCCTGGCGCACTATCGATGAGTGTGCCATCTAAATCGAAAGCGATACCGCGAATATCAGTGGAATGAACCATGGGCTTTCTCCACTTCGCGACGCATTTCGGCAATGACCGTTCTGTAGTCTGGTTGATTAAAAATAGCGGAACCCGCCACAAACATATCCGCGCCGGCCGCAGCAATTTCAGCGATATTGTCGACTTTCACCCCACCATCGATCTCCAGATGGACATCGTAACCACTTTGGTCAATACGCTTACGCACTTCGCGAAGCTTGTTTAACGTTGAAGGGATGAAACTTTGCCCCCCGAATCCAGGGTTGACTGACATTAATAAAACGATATCAATCTTATCCAACATGTAATCCAAGTAGGTAAGGGGTGTAGCAGGATTGAAAACCAGACCGGCTTTACAGCCATGTTCTTTAATCAATTGCACTGTACGATCAACATGTTCGCTGGCTTCAGGATGGAAAGTAATAAAACTTGCACCAGCCTTAGCAAATTCTGGAATCAGGGCGTCGACAGGCTTCACCATCAAATGTACATCGATGGGCGCGGTAATCCCGTAATCGCGGAGCGCTTTTAACACCATTGGCCCCATCGTAAGGTTGGGCACATAGTGATTATCCATGACATCGAAGTGGACAACATCACCCCCGGCCGCAATAGCCTTGGCCGTATCTTCCCCTAATCGAGCAAAGTCGGCGGATAATATGGATGGCGCAATTAAATAATTTTTCATGCAATTCTCCGAGAGTATGATTTCCAGTTTCAGCATTGCTGAGTGACCGCGACGATATTAGGTGTAAAGTGCTAGCAATTCATCAATCTTAGTTCTGCCCTTTGCACTACGGCTAATAGAACGTCTAGCGGTAACAATATGAAGTGTAGCCTCTTCATACCATTTTCGAGTCAATTCCGTATCGTGGTTAGAGATTAACACAGGCACCGATTTCTTTTGTGCCAGCTTATGGGCTAATTCTGCAAGTAGCGCTTGCTCCTTAGCAGAAAAGCTATTGGTATGATAAGCCGTGAAGTTTGCCGTCGGTGAAAGCGGCGCGTAAGGAGGATCGCAATAAACCACTGATCCTCGTTTAACCTGAGAGAGTGTTTGAACATATGATTCGCACACAAACGTCGCTTGCTGCGCACGCAACGCAAACCACTCAAGTTCGGCTTGCGGAAAATAAGGCCTAACATATCGACCAAAAGGCACGTTAAATTGCCCGCGTAAATTATAGCGGCAGAGCCCGTTATAGCCGTGTCGATTCAGGTAAAGAAAGAGTAGCGCTCGATAATAAGGATCACTGCTCTGGTTGAACAAACTACGATGCGCGTAATAGGTCTCGGCATTGTTTGTTTCGGACGTAAAAAAGCCGCGAGCGTCTGCAATGAATTGACTACTGCTGTGCTTGATTATGTTGTAGAGGTTAATCAAGTCGCTATTAATGTCAGCAAGATAGTACTTTTTGAAGTCTGTGTTGAGGAAGACTGACCCCGCGCCCACAAAAGGCTCTACTAAGCAGTCACCCTCTGGTAGATGGCGTTGGATATCGTCTAAAAGGAGATATTTGCCTCCCGCCCATTTTAAAAAAGCGCGATGTTTCTTCATGTTGTCGTATCAAAGATTAATTATGAGATGTTGCGGTTATCCGGACAACAGATTGGCGCTTAAATCGAGGGCTGCGGTGAGCAGCCCTATTGAGATTACTGAGCTGATTCTTTACGAACTTGGCTCATTGGTTTAACCCATGGACTCTTAGCTTTTACCGCTTCTGGTAGAGATGAGATAGCACTTTTGGCTTCTGCAGGCGTATTGTAATTACCTGTCGTCAAGACATACCAAGCTTGTCCATTACGCGTCGTTTTATAAACTTGGTAGCTAGCAAGCTTCTGCTGTTTAGCCCAAGCATTTAGCGTATCTTCACGACTTGCGCCACTCAGCTGAAGGGTGTATCCCTTACCAGATACGACTTCCCGAGTCGATGCAGCAGGGGCTGACGGCGCTTTCACTGGCTGAGACGTAGTCGTCGTTACAGGAGCCTGCTTCTCGGCTGTCTTAACAGGTGCCTTAGGCGCCACCGCTTTTTTCGCTTGATTGTGTTCAGGCTGACGATGGCTAACTGACTCACGATGTTCCGGTACGACATGACGGACTTCAGAACGATGACTCGGCTGGCGAGGCTCTGTATGCGTGACAGGTGCCTTAGCCCGTACAGGGTGTTCGCTCGGAGCAGAACGATGCGCTGGCATAGACGCTGGCGCGTCACTAGACGTCGGTTGCTGAGCCGTCTGCGTCGTATTGCTAAGTTTTGCATTACGATCCAATGTTGCCGCATCGGTCGGTAGGGACGCCGCTGCCGGTTGCTCTGCTGACGGTTGAGTATCTTGTGAGACGCCGTTCGTGGGTTCCATCGCCCCATTAGCGGTGGTGTCACTTGGTGCTACGGGTGTTTGCGCCGCAGGTTGCGTATCAGTCTGTTGTGATGACTGATCGTTCGCTGGAGCTGTTGAGTTATCTGCTGACGCATTACCAGAAAGGTCGATGTTCCTTTCGTTACCTTGCCCTGAAGCCGCCTCGTTAGGCTTAGACGAGCTATTCATTGCTGATCCAATGCCTAAAACCAGTAGCAATAGTACCAAGATTCCTACAGCGATCATCAGATGCTGCTTGGAAATAGGTAGCTTAGAGGACGGCGCAGGTTTTTTACCACGAGGAGCAGGACGATCACTCGTGTCAGGTTTTAATTCATCTTCGGGTTGAAAGTCATCCATTGATCCACCTCATACGTATTCGGCTAAGTACCACTCGCGTGGCCCCGCTGACATTATTAGTTATTGTCTTACCTTAGCTAACACTTAGTTATGGCAGCTAAAACAGTATCATGTCCCACTCCAGAACGCACCTCGGCCTTACCTAAACCGGTCGGTAAGACTAAACGTAGCTCTCCTGATAACACTTTCTTATCCCGCATCATATGCGGTAAGTAGTCTTCGGCCAACATCTGCTGTGGACCGTTAACCGGCAGTCCGGCACGCGTTAATAGCGTGATGAGCCGTTCTGTTAATGAGGCACTGAATGTCCCAAGTTGTTCGGCTGTACGTGCAGCCATGACCATACCTGCTGCGACCGCTTCACCGTGTAACCAATTGCCATAACCCATATGCGCTTCAATAGCATGACCAAAAGTATGTCCGAGGTTTAACAGCGCGCGATTACCCTGTTCCCGTTCATCTGCTGCAACAATCTCAGCCTTAAGTTCACAACAACGTCTAATACAATAAGCCAGTGCTTTTTGATCTAAGCGTCGAAGCGCATCGATATTCTCTTCGAGCCATTCAAAAAAGGCATAGTCGAGGATTACACCATACTTGATGACTTCCGCTAATCCAGAGGATAACTCCCGTGCCGGTAGCGTTGTTAAGCAATCAAGATCAATGACAACCGAGGTAGGTTGATAGAACGCGCCAATCATGTTTTTCCCTAAGGGATGATTGACGGCAGTCTTGCCACCTACCGATGAATCAACTTGAGATAACAGCGTGGTAGGCATTTGAATAAAACGCACACCACGCTGGTAGCTAGCTGCAGCAAAGCCGGTCATGTCACCAATCACGCCACCGCCTAATGCAATGAGTGTGGTGTCACGGCCATGTGGCTTTTCTAATAATGCAGTAAATACGGTATCGAGTACTGATAAGGACTTATATTGCTCACCATCGGGTAAAACCACGGAGTCAGCATTAATCCCTAACGCGGCAAGTTGTGCTAAAACGGGCTGTAGATAGAGCGGTGCAATCGTTTCATTTGTCACAACCATGACCGATTGATGAGCAGTTAGTGGCCAGTAAGATGCAGAGTCACTGAATAAGCCCGCGGCAATCGTTATGGGATAGCTGCGTTCGCCAAGTGAAACCATCATCTTCTGCATCATGTTACTGACCCTCAACTGATTTAACTGCGGTATATCAACTTAATTGTTTTCTAACATATGGATGATCTGATTGGCGACGACTTTTGCGCTCTGCTCATCAGTACGGATGGTCACATCAGCAATCTCTTCGTACAGAGGATTACGCTCACCCGCCAGATCTTCTAGAACATCACGCGGAGGAGAATCAACTTGCAGGAGAGGACGACGTTTATCACGTTGTGTCCGAGCCAATTGTTTCTCAATAGTCGTCTCAAGATACACAACGACGCCACGAGCCGATAAGCGGTTACGTGTCTCACGAGATTTAACTGAACCGCCGCCTGTCGCTAAGACAATGCCTTGCTTTTCAGTCAACTCATTGATGATTTTTTCCTCACGATCCCGGAAGCCCTCTTCGCCTTCAACATCGAAGACCCAACCCACATCAGCCCCGGTACGGCGCTCAATTTCTTGATCGGAATCATAAAATTCCATATTAAGTTGTTGAGCTAACTGACGACCAATAGTGCTTTTGCCGGCACCCATAGGCCCAACCAGAAAGATATTACGTTTCTCTGCCATTTTTATCGGTACTACTAAGAATTCGTTGATGATACCCCATAGTCACTATAGACAACGGGACAGAAACTGAGACCTCATAAGCATGTAACAAGAGTCAGGTGAAAAATTATCTCAACACTCCAGACCATTTGGCAACCAATTAAATGATTTATCAGTAACTCTTCACCAGCATAGACCGGGAAGCGTTCCTGTCAGTCGCTCTTATAGTACTATATCCAGCTTCTTTGAGTGATGATTTATTAAACTCAGTGCTTAAGGTTCTTAAAAATTGATAACCTTTTATGCTAATTAGCGCTTTACGTCAACGGTGAACCTCAATCTATCCTGAATTTACGGGATATTACCCATAGGTAACAGACGCGGTGTAATGAAAATCACCAGCTCTCTTTTTTGATGTTGCCGCGCCTGCTTTCGAAATAGAATACCTAATAGCGGTATCTTCCCTAACCAAGGTACAGCTGCTATCCCTTGTTGATGCTGTTGTTGAAACACTCCCCCTAACGCAAGGGTTGTACCATTGGCGACTACTACTTCGGTCGTAATCTCCTGTTTTTCGATGGAGGGGGGGCCTTTACCATCACCTTGCAATACTTTGCCAGGGACATCTTGGTTAAGCCTTAGCCGTAAACGAATTGACTCTTGCCCAACTCGCTCAGGTGTTACCTCCATCCCGAGCACTGCCTCTTTGAAATTAATGACTGGGTTTTCATTCTTACCGCTTACCGTTTGATAAGGAATTTCTGTTCCCTGTTTAATTGATGCGGTCCGGCCTTGAGAAGTCACCAAATGGGGGCTGGCAATAATCTCTAGCTGGTTTTCTTGTTCTAACGCGGAGAGTTCGAGAAATAATAGTCGGCTATCGATGCGCGTAATAGCCGTCTTAACCTGTAACGTTGGTGCTGCAACGCCTAATGACGTTGTAAACTCGTGCCTAGCTAACTTTCCAGGCTCAATATTTGATGGCTCGTTGAACCAGGACACGCCAAGCTCACGCAAATTATCTTGGCTTATCGAAATCATCTGCGCAGTGATCTCGATTTGTGGCTGAGGGCGATCATGCAAGGCAATCCACTGCTCTATTTTACGGAGAGTCTCTGCGTCGTCCCACACAATCAGCTGTTGTCGATCATGGTCGACAAAACGGCGGCCTTTCCCACCCGATCGTATGAACGGTAGCGCTGTTAACTGTTTTTCGAGTTTAGCTGCCTCAATAAACTGTAAACTAAACACTTTTTGTTCCCATTCCGCTTGCCCGGATGAGAAAGGAAACCCCGCTTGATCGTTATCGACGTCTTGAGATGCCTTCTCACGCACCACTAAAATATTAGCGTGATGAGAAACCTCTACGTTGGTTAACTCCTGAATGATCGTTAACGCGTCCTGCCATTCAACATCGACCAGATGCAGCGTTAACGATTGTTCAATTCCAGGATCGACGACGATATTGAGATCTTTGGCAGAGGCCAGTAAGGAGAATATTTGTGCAACTGGCGTATTCTCCGCATTAATCGATATTCTGCTACTCGCTGGCGCCTTGCCGGCAATAACAATCAGAAATATAAAAAATAAGACTTTCGTTAAAGGCATTATGAAACTCCTGTAAAAGACAGGGTTACCCGATTCGGCGGACAAGGTGGTAATACGCTAAATTCAATATGCGTTAACTCGATCTGAGTGACCTGCCCATAAACAGAAAAAGGCTGAGAGGCTAATTCCACCTTTTTTATCCCCAATACTTTATGTGATATCAGTGCATGGCGCTGGGAAGCGCTGATAAGCACAGCAGTGAGTTGCCAACCATTGAGTTGCGTTGTCAATACCGCACATTGCGAGGAGTCGAAAGCCTGGAAAGGATCTTTCGCGACTGCGTGATCCGCTATTATCAGTAACATAAGACTGAGGCAGTAAAGCGTCATATTATTTTTTGTCATACGTTAGCTTTACCAAAATAGGGCCATGCTGCGTCGAGAGTTGTAGTTGTTCAGGCTTCGTCTTACGATTTAACTGAGTTAAGTGTTGCCAAAACTGTAAAAAGTCCTGCCACCTGAGCACCAGCGTAGCTTTTTGCTGGGAATCACTTTCCTGCCAATTCGCAACAGCCTTGCCATACGACAAAATAAACAGTGGAAATAGCTCCCCTTGGTCACCCTCAAGACGAGCCAGTTGTTTCGATAGCAGGTAAGTAGGTTTTACTTGGCGATAGAGTATTAGGCGTTGGTTCACGTCATCGCGTGCGCTGTGAAATAACGCTAACTGTCTGTTGTAGGAGTGGTACGTGGGTAACACACCATAAAAGAGTAGAAAAACACCTGACAACATCACGGCAACGAAGGTAACACCCCATTGTGTAGGTCTTGATGAGTGAATAATTTTTATCCAGATTTTATTTTCCATTTCTCGTGTTGTCCCCCCTCTCTGCTGACAGGGTGAAACTAATTCTAAATTCGTAATACCACGCTTCTTTTTTAAGGTCGTTGAGATGAAGTGCCTTAACCTGCTCCATGCTGAGTAGCTGGTGAATAAACTGTTCAATCTCTTCCAACAGTAAGCTTTGCCCAGTAATCATCCACCCTGTACGCCCTACAGTCAAAGCGGTTAGCCACGAATATTCAGGTAAACGGTCAGTTAGCCACTGGAAAAAAAATCGGTAGGTATTCATTTCATCGCGTACGTCCTCGGACTGCTGACGTTGCCGATCGGCTTGCTCCAATTGCTGTAGCCCCTGCTGCTGCTGTGCGAGCTGATCAGATAACTGAGTCATCAGCGGTTGATAAAGCTGATATAGCGTGTCGAGTTCGTGGAGGTTTTTCTGGAGGGTATCAAGGCTGATAAAGGTGCTTATCATTAAGAGAATAAAGATTAAAACACCGGTAGCAATAATGTTGACGCTGCGTTGGGACAACTTTTTGCGCCGCCACTCAAGTAAGTTAACACCGCTCATAATTGGTCTGCCTCACGTAAAGCAAGTCCTAAGGCCACGACTAAATCAGGTCGAGAACTGATTACTGGCGGAAATTGACCGATGGAACCAAGCAAGCTAAAGGCGTCGATATTTTTCGGCTGATTAGCATTTTGCATCCCCGCATAGAAATAGGATTCACTCTTGATAGCAAGCGAGCTGGTCACTACTCCAATGGTAGGGAAGTCGACGTTCAAACATTGCCCGTGGTGATAGCATTGCTGATGACAGGTTGCCCATAACCAGGTTTCATCCTCTTCGACGATTAACGTACTGCTACTCTGGGGATCAAGTAACGAATACAACGCTGTTGAGGCTAGCTCAACAACGTCTAAGGTTAAGCCAGCGTCGTCGAATAAAGCACAATAGTCCTTCAGTACTTTATTTCTAGTCACAGTGATACTAATTTCCGCTGAGGTATCTGGCCCTAAACGGTAATCCCACGTCAACTCATGAAGGTGGGAGAATAAGCGCTCCACAGAAAGTTGAACAAAACGCTCCAAGGGTAAGCCTTGTAAAGTCGTGCTGGGTAACGCAATGGTCCGTAGTAGAACACATTGCACTGGGTAGCTTACGCGTAAGGAATAGCGGTAAGGGAAGTGATTACGAAGCGTTATGAGAATTGATCGAAATTCTGGGGTAACGACTAACAATCCTGTTGGAGTGAAGACTGGCTCGTCTAACGGAAAGACCCACCAGCCCTGTAAACACCATTTATGATGCTTCCATTTCACTGCCACGACACTGACTTGCGCCGTATTAATATGCAGACCTATTTGCCATCCTTGGCTAAACATTTTCCAACCTCCCAAGGTCGATAAGATATTTTGACGTATCAAAGCAACGTTGATGCCTTTATACTACGAGGTAATTGTTTATAAACTACCCAATACCGTTCGAGTGAGAGAGTTTAGGTGAAGTTCTTAAAGTATTTATTCATATTATTTATTTGCTGCATTTTTCTGGGAGTAGGCTCTATATATGGCTTATATAAATATATTGAACCTCAATTACCCGACGTAAATACCCTTAAAGATGTCAAAATGCAGACACCGATGCAGGTCTATAGCGCAGACGGTGAGCTAATCGCGCAATTTGGTGAAAAGCGTCGCATCCCTTTGACCTTGCAACAAATGCCCCCAGACCTTATCCATGCGTTTATTGCGACTGAGGACAGCCGTTTTTATGAACATCATGGTGTTGATCCCATCGGGATTTTTCGTGCAGCATCGATAGCGCTATTCTCGGGCAGGGCGTCGCAAGGGGCGAGTACAATCACTCAGCAGCTTGCGCGTAACTTTTTCCTCTCTCCCGAGAAAACACTGTTACGTAAAATCAGAGAAGCCTTTCTCGCCATTCGTATCGAACAACTTTTTAGCAAAGATCAGATTCTCGACCTTTACTTAAATAAAATTTATCTCGGCTCACGTGCTTACGGTGTTGGTGCCGCCGCACATGTCTATTTCGGCAAAGATATTAATGAGTTGAGCTTGAGCCAAATGGCAATGATTGCCGGGTTGCCGAAAGCCCCTTCTACGTTCAATCCGCTCTATTCTCATACCCGCGCACTCGCACGACGCAATGTCGTATTAGGGAGAATGTTAGATCAGAAATATATCAGTCAGCAGCAATATGAGCAGGCAGTTAACGAACCACTCATTTCACAATACCATGGACCACAAGTTGCCTTTACCGCACCTTATGTCAGTGAGATGGTACGCCAAGAGATGGTGAAACGTTATGGGGAAGATGCCTATAACGACGGTTACCAAGTCACCACCACCATCACACGAACGCTACAAGAAGGTGCTCAGCAAGCCGTCGTCGCAAATGTCTTGAACTACGATATTCGCCATGGCTACCGTGGACCGACTAAGGTCCTATGGCATGAAGGGCAATCTGTTTGGGACAACAAGAAGATTGACCAAACGCTGGCAAACTACCCCACTTACGGACCACTGATTCCCGCGGTTGTCCAGCAGGTTGACGGTAGTGCCGCGCAGGTAAGACTAAAAAACGGTACGGAGCAGACGCTATCTCTCGCAGGGGTACGTTGGGCAAGACCGTTTAAAAACGATAATTTACAGGGTGCAACCCCTCGTTCTGTCAGTCAAGTTCTCGCAACAGGGCAGCTGATCTGGGTGAGAGCTGTAGGTCAAGAGTGGTGGTTAGCACAAGTGCCTCAGGTTAACTCAGCACTGGTATCGTTGGATTCACACAACGGGGCAATTAAAGCCCTAGTCGGGGGTTTTGATTTCTCTCAGAGCATGTTTAACCGTGCCACGCAGGCATTACGTCAGGTAGGCTCTAACATCAAACCTTTCCTCTACACCGCTGCGATGGATAAAGGCCTTACCTTAGCCACTATCTTGAACGATTTACCTATCTCACGATGGGATGCTGGCGCAGGTTCAGATTGGCGTCCTCATAATTCACCGAACGTCTATGCAGGTCCCATGCGCCTTCGTCAAGGACTTGGACTGTCTAAAAACGTCGTGATGGTACGTGCCATGCGGGCAATGGGTGTCGATTACGCAGCCAAGTATCTCTTACGCTTCGGTTTTCCTGAGCAGAATATTATCCACACAGAATCATTAGCCTTAGGTGCTGCCTCCTTTACACCCATCCAGGTTGCGAGAGGCTATGCAATACTCACCAATGGTGGTTTCCAAGTGGAGCCTTGGTTGATCAGTAAGATTAGTGATCAACAAGGCACGGTATTGTTTCAAGAAAATCCTAAAGTCGCCTGTCCAGAGTGTAATTCCCCTACCCTCTATGCCAATACGCCGGATGTTGCGCGATTGGACGATTCACAAACCGAGAATGTGGCCCATGCTGAGCAGCCCGTTCCGAATGGCGCACCACAAACAGATTTACAAACTGTCAATAAGGATTCAAATACCGATCCCTATGCACCTCATGTAATCAGTACGCCGCTCTCTTTCTTAATTAAGAGTGCAATGAACTCTAATATCTTCGGCGAACCCGGCTGGCAAGGTACTGGATGGCGTGCGGGGCGTGATTTACAACGTAATGACATTGGCGGTAAAACCGGAACCACGAATAGTTCCAGAGATGCATGGTTTTCTGGTTATGGTCCTGGTATTGCGACATCGGTATGGATTGGTTTTGACAACCCTAGCCATGCCTTAGGCCGTACCACCGCTTCGGGAGCCATAGCCGATCAAGTCTCGGGTTACGAAGGGGGGGCTAAAAGCGCCCAACCGGCGTGGGACGATTATATGAAAGTCGCGCTACAGGGTGTGCCTTTACAGCCGTTAACACCGCCAGAAGGGATCACGACGGTCACAATTGATAGAACGACGGGTAAATTATCACACGGTGGCGGGAACAGCCGTCCTGAATACTTTATCACTGGCACTGAGCCGAAAGAGTATTCGGTGCAGGAAACTAGCACAACGATAGGAACTGGCGCAGAGAGCCAAGACTTATTTTAATCCTGACAGTGGGCTAATGGATTAGCCCACCTCTTCGCTTAATATTGAAGCCTGAGACGGCTTCGCTAACCATTCCCTTAATAAAAACATCGCACTGATGTTCCGCGCTTCTTGGAATTGAGGGTGACTGAGCAGATCGATTAGCCTAGACACTGGCCAGCGATGAATCACTAAGGGTTCGGGTTCATCGCCCGTTAGCCATTCAGGATAGAGATTCTCCGCGACCAAGATATGCATTCTGCTAGAGAAATACGAGGGTGCCATCGTAACCTGCCCTAACGACGTCAGTTTTTCAGCCCCCATTCCGACCTCTTCTTTCAATTCTCGCACGGCCGCTTGCTCAGGCGTTTCGCCTGGGTCGATCAATCCTTTGGGGAAGCCCAACTCATAGCCCTCAATTCCGACCGCGTACTCCTCAATCATCAAGACATTATCACCTTCCAGCGCGAGGATCATAACCGCTTCACGCCCAGCAGGCTTCATGCGCTCATAAACACGTTCAACACCATTACTAAAACGAAGCTGGACAGATTGAATAGTAAACAGCCTTGAGCTCGCGACTTCTGCAATACGCAAAATTTGCGGTTTTTTTAGCGCGGACATGGTTTACCTCGTAATGATGATCAGTATGCCGCTATTGAATCATAGCCAGCGAGAGGCAACCAGCCCAAATTTCGGGTCTTTACGGGTATGATTGCTTTTAAGAGGATAATAATAAGATTATCCTGATTTATTATTAGACTGCGCGAGACTAGATTGACACAGGATTATGCCAATTATTTAATTTATTGTTCCGCCGATATAGGTATCATTGAACTGGATCTCTTTTACTGGCCATGAGGCCCATCACTTCTTTGCTCTGGGTAACGCATGAGTGTTTTTATTTTCTTACTGCTGGTAATTTTGTTCTGCATACTCTTTGTTTGGACGAAAATACTGCTACCCAAAAAACAGCTCCGCGCCCAACACCAAGAATTGAATACCCTCGACCAGCGTCAGCTGACTGAAGAAGAAATTAGACTTTGTCATGCCTACCTAAAACAGCGGCAACCTAAACCGATTGGACTACTTGAACGCTTATTAGACAAAGTTAATCTACCTCGCAACGCCTGTACGCTGCATGGCAAATCGGTCTATAAGCTCAATCACTCCATTACACATTACAGTCTGTCAGCCAGTGTGCCAGAACGTAACCGCTACTATCTTGATGCGTACGAAGTACATTTACCGCCCAATGGCCAACCTTTTATCACCGCTGATAATACTATCGAACTGGTCTACACCAATCAGTTACCTTTGATTGTGAGCCTTAATGGTCACCCATTATTGCACGACCTTGAACATACTGGCCCGCAAACAAACCTTTCTGCTGTCACAGATACCTCGATTCGTAAAGAGACCCGTGAACGCGTAGCCATTCTTAATGTTCGCCGTCAAACTCACGAGGAATACATCTTAACCCACGCAAATAATATCAGTGAAGCACTGATACTTTGCTGCGCATTATTGCTGATTTTTTGCAGCCTATTGACGCCATTAAAAGTCATGCCGTGGATCTTACTCGCCAGCTTACTCATTATTTTACCCTGCTTGTGGATTATGTATCGCCGCCCGCCGCGAAGCCACTTACAAGAAATTAGAACAATGCGGGGCCTACTTAAGCCTTGGGATCTTTTTGGCGAAGCCAATCCCAAACAGCAGAGCCTCTCCTTAGGGATCCTTGATCTCCATTATCCAGAACATTGGTATCCCTATATCCAACAAGATATTGGTAAAGAGGCGGTGATTGAAGTTGATAGTCAAAACCGCGTTGTACAACACGGTCCTTTGCTCTCCCTCACACAAGAGGTCAAAAAGTTTCCCCTACAAAATTGGCGTCATAATCTGACATTAGCCGCCGGGTCACTGCTCATACTGATTATGACCACCAGCTGGTTACCCACTGGCGTCTCTTTCAATATTGCCTTAGCGCGGCTACAAGGTGAACAGCGCGTCACCGTCACGGATGTCAAACAACTTACGCAGCATAAATTGCACGTGGGTGATGTTATCAATATCAAAGGAACGGGGAGGTGTGTTGTCCCGCAGACTTATCAGAGTAATCGAACCTATGACTTCTTACCTTTCGATTGTTCTGCCATCTATTGGAATAAACAGTTACCCAATACCTTACCCTCCTCACCCATCATTGAGCAGACGCAGGCATTACTGGCGACCACTTCACAGCAGCTTGCTCCCGAGAACGATCTGAAAGGGATCAACCCACAGCTTGCTTCCGCGATACAGAAGTCAGGGATGATCTTACTGAATAATTTCTCCGATATTGTTTTAAAAACTGCACAGCTTTGCTCTGCCGAAGATGATTGCCTGCGCTTGAAAAGTGCCTTGGTGAACCTTGAGAATGCGAAAGACTGGCCTCTCCTCGTTGACCAAGCAAAATCCGGAAAACTTGATGGCTTAAATGTTCTGCTTCGGCCAAATAGTGCTCAAAACTTAACGAATCTTGTCGATGCAGCCACAACAACGTTTATGAGTAACGAGACACGTAAAACAATCGAATCCCTTAGTCACCTACCTAAGAATGGCTACCTCTTTGTTAACGGCCAAGGTCAGCTCTTGGTCGATCAAGAACAGCCAGATACCTCACTCTTCGATTTAGCGCCGGCGGCGCAATGGAGAGAGCTACAGCGTATTTCCGGACAATTATTAAATACACCTTTTGCTTTATCCGGCATCATCACGTCTCTACAACACGATAACCAAGGGACGATTCACGTTGTCGTCCACCAAGAACCCAACACCCATGCTTTATGGCGTTATGTCGTCACAACACTGTTCTTGGCCTGCTTAGTTATCTTGGTGGTAGTCAATACCGTCTTGGGGATTCACCGCCTGCGCGCACATTTCTCACGTAATGCACGAATTCAAGAAGACTACAATTCCTCGATAGCAAATGCCTCGCCGCTTCTCTTACGTCACTTTAAAGAATGATGGTTAAGGTTAAGTCTTACTGCTAAGCTTATGCTAGTTTGTCTCTAGGAGGCACACATGCAAACGATCCAGACACATTCTGCTCCCGATAAAGTTAGGCTCGATAAATGGCTTTGGGCTGCGCGTTTTTATAAGACGCGGGCCGTTGCCAGACAGATGATCGAGGGTGGGAAGGTTCAGTATAATGGCCAACGGAGTAAACCCAGTAAATGGGTGGAACCTGGCGCTCAGGTACAAGTCAGACAAGGTAATGATCTGCGTACCGTCATCGTCGTCTCTCTTAGTGAACATCGCCGTAGCGCACCCGAAGCTCAGCAACTCTATCAGGAAACTGCAGAGAGTATCGCTAAGCGCGAATCGATCGCACAGGCACGCAAGATGAACGCATTAACGATGCCACATCCCGACCGTCGCCCCGATAAAAAAGAGCGCCGTGATTTAATTAAATTTAAGATAACGGGCGAATAACTACGCCCTAAAGAGAAAATAATGTCCGTCCAAGATCAACTTCACCGTTACTTATTTGCTGATGCCGCCGTTCGTGGAGAATTGGTTAATGTCAGCCATACACTACACGCTATCCTCGAAGGTCATGACTACCCTGCTGCGGTTAAGAAACTGATGGCAGAAATGTTGGTGACCACGAGTTTGATGACGGCTACGTTAAAATTTGAGGGCGATATCACCGTGCAATTACAAGGTGAAGGCCCCCTAGCCATGGCAGTGATCAACGGTAATGATAAACAAGAGTTACGCGGCGTTGCACGGGTTCGTGGCGAGATAGACGATGACGCTACCCTCGCGCAAATGCTGGGTCAAGGTTACCTGGTGATTACTATTACTCCAGCCAAGGGTGAGCGTTATCAAGGTATTGTCGCACTAGAAAAACCGACGTTTGCAGAGTGTATTGAAGAGTATTTCCTACGTTCAGAACAGCTTCCAACGCGGTTAATCATCAGAAATAATACCCAAGGTGCAGCCGGCATCTTGCTGCAAGTTTTACCCAGCGAAGATAAAGACAATGAAGCCCTCACCCACTTAGCGACGCTTGCCACAACGGTAACGGAAGAAGAGCTTATTGGTTTACCGGCCAACGATGTTTTATGGCGTCTGTTCCACCAAGAAGAGGTAACCGTCTACGATCCTCAACCAGTACAATTTAAATGCAGCTGTTCTCGACAACGCTGCGGCGAAGTTCTAAAGACCGTTTCGGTAGAAGAAATCGACGCCATTTTAGCCGAAGATGGAAAAATCGATATGCACTGCGATTATTGCGGTAGCCACTATCTCTATGATGCGGTAGATGTTGCCAATATCCGTAACGACGTGCCGTTAAGTAACTCCTCAATCCATTAATGAGGCAAAAAGCGGGGTATCGCCCCGCTTACTTCTCTGCGCTTCCTTTGAATAATTCCCTTTTTTCAGTAGTAATTTAACGCCGCTCACACTTTACTGCCTCCCTGCTTTTCCCCCCGACGATTCAGGGTACACTTTTCTGACATTGACGTATTTTTGCTAAGCCACTTTTTTATCGAAGGAGTTGCGACTCATGTCAGCCACACCCCCGCTTCCCGATCTGAGTACTATTGGGATCACTGGTTCTATCGAGATTGTCCATAACCCCTCATATGAACAACTTTTTAAAGAAGAAACATCACCCGATCTTGAAGGTTTTGAGAAAGGTATAGTCACCCAATCTGGTGCTGTCGCGGTCGATACAGGAATTTTTACAGGCCGGTCCCCGAAAGATAAATATATCGTCCGTGATGCTACCACCGAGAAAACCGTATGGTGGAACGACACCAGTGCTGCCAAAAACGCAAACCAACCGCTCTCACCCCAAATATGGGATCACTTGAAGGGGCTGTTATGTGAACAGCTTTCAGGAAAGCGATTATTTGTTGTGGATGCCTTTTGCGGGGCTAACCCTGAAACACGCTTGAGTGTGAGATTCGTGACCGAAGTCGCTTGGCAGGCCCATTTCGTCACCAATATGTTTATTATCCCAAGCCCAGAAGAATTAGCGGTCTTCGAGCCAAACTTCCTCGTCTTGAATGGTTCAAAGTGCCATAACCCATCGTGGCGTGAGCAGGGGCTTAACTCGGAAAACTTTGTGGCCTTCAACCTCACCGAGCGTATGCAACTTATCGGCGGAACTTGGTACGGCGGCGAGATGAAGAAAGGTATGTTTTCGGTCATGAACTACCTGTTACCTCTGCAGAATATTGCGTCCATGCACTGCTCTGCCAATGTCGGTAAAGAGGGGGATGTGGCGGTATTCTTCGGTCTCTCCGGTACGGGGAAAACGACGCTCTCTACGGATCCGCTACGCCAGTTAATTGGTGATGATGAACACGGGTGGGATGATGATGGAGTATTCAACTTCGAGGGAGGGTGCTACGCCAAGACAATCAATCTCTCGCAAGCTGCTGAACCTGAAATCTATAAAGCAATCCGTCGCAACGCTTTACTTGAAAATGTCGTCGTTAATCAAGATGGGAGTGTTGATTTCAACGATGACAGTAAGACCGAAAATACCCGAGTTTCTTATCCGATAAATCATATCGATAATATTGTCCGCCCCATCTCGAAAGCTGGCCATGCAAAAAAAGTCATCTTTTTAACGGCTGATGCCTTTGGTATTTTCCCACCGGTATCAAGATTGACCCCAGAGCAGACGCAGTATCATTTCCTATCAGGCTTTACAGCAAAATTAGCGGGCACAGAGCGCGGTGTAAAACAACCCACACCAACGTTCTCTGCCTGTTTTGGCGCGGTATTTTTAACGCTACACCCTACACGCTATGCGGAAGTATTAGTCAAACGGATGCAGGCAAGTGGGGCGAAGGCATACTTAGTCAATACCGGATGGAACGGACAAGGGAAACGTCTATCGTTAAAAGATACTCGTCGATTAATTAATGCCATTTTACATGACGAATTAGATCATGCTGAATGCCATACTCTGCCGCTCTTTAACTTACAATTTCCCAAACATATCCAAGGCATTGATCCTTCAATTCTTGATCCCCGATCGAGTTGGAACAATGCTCTGGAGTGGGAATCGAAGGCAGAAGCGTTGGCGAAGCAATTTATCGATCACTTCGCGCCTTATACGGATACTGAAGCCGGTAAAGCGTTGGTCAGCGCGGGGCCGCAACTTCACGCATAATCTTTCACTCGCTCCCGTTTTAACGGGAGTGAGTGTTGTGTTATACGTTTTCAGATACCGCAGGCTGTTTACTGGAAGGTAAAGGTAGCCATGCTCTAATCTTAAGACCACCCTTTTCACTGGTATCGAAACTTAGCTCCCCCTGATGTGCATCGATAATTCTCTGCACTATCGCGAGTCCTAATCCCGTACCACTAGTGGTTCTCGCACTATCGCCCCTCACAAAGGGCTGAAGAAGATGGGCGATTTGCTCTTTATCAATCCCTGGGCCATCATCTTCGACTTGGAACCAAGCACGGTCTAGTTCGCGCCCACTGCTTACTCGGATCCAGCCATTCCCATAACGCGCAGCATTTACCACCATATTCGCTACGGCCCGTTTAATGCCCAGAGGGTTAATATCAAGTAATAGTTCGTTACTCATCACATGATTATCGATTTCACGTTCGTATCCACTTTCCGCGGCCACGACTTCGCCTAAGACGGTATTCAGGTCAACGCGTTCCTTCTGAATCTCTTGCCCTGTACGCAGATAGTCAATGAACTGTTCGATAATAGCATTACACTCTTCAATATCTTTATTAATAGAATCGGCAAGATATTGTTCATCAGCACCTATCATCTCTGTCGCTAAGCGAATGCGTGTTAAGGGGGTACGCAGGTCGTGGCTAACACCGGCCATCAACAAGGTTCGGTCATCGGCTAGCTGCTTTACACCCGAGGCCATTTGGTTAAAAGCGCGTGTTACTGAGCGGACTTCCGATGCGCCATACTCTCTCAGCGGCGGCGGAATCTGTCCTCTACCAACCTGTAATGCGGCATGCTCAAGCGCAACCAGTGGTCGATTTTGCATACGAATAAATAACCACGCCCCGACGATAGCCAATAACATTATCATCAAGGTATAGCGGAATAATGGGGAGAAATCGCCTTGATGAATTTCGGTCAAGGGTACCCTGACCCAGATATTCGGGGATAACCAGGTTTTTAACCACACTACCGGGGTTTTTTTATTCACTTCAACACGAACATCTGTCGGGCCACCCAGTTGGTGTGCCATCTGTTCGCTTAAGAATTTATAATGCTGTGCCCAACGTAGCCCGCTCTCTTCCGCGGCAGAGTTGGTATAGAGTGAAATGCCTAGCTCACGATAAATTTCCCGTCTAAAAGCCGGGGGAACTTCGAGTTGCGTACCGTCTTCAAGCTGCAGCTTATCCGTCATGAGCATTCTCACTTCATAGGCGAGAACCTTATTAAACTGCTGTAAGCTCGGTAAAATAGCGAAGTTAAGGACGACTAGATAGGTCGTCACCAAACTGACAAAGAGAAGTGAAACGATGAGGAGCAACATCCGCGCAAAAGAGCTGCGCGGAGAGAAGCGAAATTTCTTCATGCTTTACTGCCATCGGGAACAAAGACGTAGCCCAGACCCCAAACCGTTTGAATATAACGGGGATGAGCGGGATCTTCTTCAACCATTCTTCTCAGTCGTGAAATCTGGACATCGATAGAACGTTCCATTGCGCTGTACTCACGCCCACGCGCTAAATTCATGAGCTTATCTCGAGAAAGCGGTTCACGGGGGTGGCTCACCAGTGCCTTAAGCACCGCAAACTCCCCACTGGTCAATGGCATAGGCTCGTCTTCACGGAACATCTCGCGCGTGCCTAAGTTAAGTTTAAACTTACCGAAAGTAATAACCGCCTCTTCCTGAGAAGGCGCACCAGGTAGTTCATTCGCTTGACGGCGTAAAACAGCACGGATACGAGCCAATAATTCGCGTGGATTAAACGGCTTAGGAATATAATCGTCGGCACCGATTTCTAACCCAACAATCCTATCGACCTCTTCACCCTTCGCCGTAACCATAATAATCGGCATTGGATTACTCTGGCTACGTAAGCGGCGGCAGATGGATAGCCCATCCTCACCCGGTAACATTAAATCGAGTACCATCAGGTGGAAAGATTCACGGGTTAACAAACGGTCCATTTGTTCAGCATTCGCTACGCTGCGCACTTGGAATCCTTGCTCTGTGAGGTACCTTTCAAGCAATGCCCGTAAACGCATGTCGTCATCGACAACTAAAACTTTGTAATTTTCCTGCATTCTAATGACTCCCAAAGGCATTATCGCCAGCTATGCTATTTTTAAAAATAATGCTTACAGTGACAAATTTTATTGGTTTATATTCTTACTGAAATTGTTACAAAGCATATTTAACAGTATGTTAAGTAAAGATCTAACTATAGGTGATAGAGGACAATAGTGTGAAAACCCAACTTATCACTCGTGAAGGCTACAATAAGTTAAAACAAGAACTCGACCAACTGTGGCGAGAAGAACGTCCGGAAGTCACAAAAAAAGTCACTTGGGCCGCAAGCTTGGGCGATCGCAGTGAGAATGCTGACTACCAATATAATAAAAAGCGTTTAAGAGAGATTGATCGTCGAGTCCGCTATCTCCGTAAGAGCCTCGAATCACTCCGTATTGTTGACTACTCCCCACAACAAGAGGGGAAAGTTTTCTTCGGTGCACAAGTGGAAATTGAAAATGATGCCGGGGAAATTCTCGCCTTTCGCATTGTAGGGTATGACGAAATTTTTGGTCGTAATGACTATATCTCGATCGACTCGCCAATGGCTAGAGCCTTACTGAAAAAAGAGATCGGCGACAGTGCTACCGTTCAGACACCGTCAGGCCCCGCCGTATGGTACGTCAATCATATCACTTATAGCCGTACGCCTCAGGAAAATCCTTAATCTGAACGTCCAGACTGGAAATTCACAGAGCATCGCCGTATAACTGTCAGAAAATTTACCTCCTATAAGCTACGAGTCACAATGAAAAAGCCGCTAAGTCAGATCATTGCCAACGAATTGCAGGTCCGCATCGAACAAGTTGATGCCACGATACAACTCTATGACGAAGGTAACACTGTCCCTTTTATCGCCCGCTACCGCAAGGAAGTCACTGGTGGCTTGGACGATACCCAACTACGTCAATTAGAAACACGTTTAACCTACCTGCGAGAACTTGATGAGCGTCGGCAAACCATCCTTAACTCCATTTCCGAGCAAGGTAAATTAACTGACGAGCTGGCTCAGTCCATTGACACCGTTTTAAGTAAGACTGAACTCGAAGATCTTTATCTACCTTATAAGCCTAAGCGCCGTACGCGTGGACAGATCGCGATTGAGGCAGGTCTTGAGCCGTTAGCTGATAAATTATGGACCTCTGCTCAGCTCGATCCGGAAGCGACCGCTGCAGAGTTCATTAATGCTGATAAGGGCATCGCTGATACACGCGGCGCTTTAGATGGCGCTCGCTATATTCTGATGGAAAGGTTTGCAGAAGATGCCTCACTGCTAGCAAAAGTCCGGCAGTATCTGTGGAAAAACGCGCACCTTGTTTCGAAAGTGGCCTCAGGAAAAGAGTCTGAAGGCGCGAAGTTCCGCGATTATTTTGATCATCACGAACTCTTGGCAACAACGCCTTCCCACCGAGCACTCGCCATGCTACGCGGTCGCAACGAAGGTATCTTACAACTGTCTCTTAACCCAGACCCTCATAGTGAAGAGACGCCCAAAGAGAGCTTCGGTGAAACGTTAATTAGCGAACACCTTAACGTTCGTATCGCCAATGCACCGAGCGATAGTTGGCGTAAGTCAGTGATTAGTTGGACGTGGAAAATTAAAGTCCTGCTGCACTTAGAAACGGAACTGATGGGCTCGCTACGTGAACAAGCGGAACTTGAAGCCATCGATGTGTTCGCGCGTAATCTTAATGCACTATTGATGGCCGCCCCCGCCGGTATGAGGGCCACGATGGGGCTTGACCCAGGATTACGTACCGGCGTAAAAGTGGCGGTCGTAGACGCCACCGGTAAGTTAGTCGCCACCGATACAGTTTATCCTCATACCGGTCAAGCGGCTAAAGCCGCTACAGCCGTCGCGACACTTTGCCAGCGACATAACGTTGAGTTGGTGGCGATTGGTAACGGTACGGCTTCTCGGGAAACTGAGCGCTTTTTTGTTGAGCTCAAAAAACACTACCCTGGCGTGACGGCTGAAAAGGTGATAGTAAGCGAAGCTGGCGCGTCCGTCTATTCCGCTTCTGAACTTGCAGCCTTAGAGTTTCCAAATCTTGATGTCTCCTTACGAGGCGCCGTCTCGATCGCCCGGAGACTGCAGGATCCTCTGGCGGAATTAGTGAAAATCGACCCTAAATCGATTGGGGTGGGCCAATATCAACATGATGTGAGCCAGACGCAACTCGCCAAGAAACTCGATACGGTGGTGGAAGACTGTGTGAACGCCGTAGGGGTTGATTTGAATACCGCCTCTGTACCGCTATTGACCCGTGTTGCGGGATTAAGCCGAATGATTGCACAGAATATTGTGCAATGGCGCGACGATAATGGTCGCTTTATGAACCGTCAACAACTACTCAAAGTGACTCGGCTTGGTCCCAAAGCTTTTGAGCAGTGTGCTGGGTTTTTACGTATCAACCAAGGAGATAACCCGCTCGATGCATCAACGGTGCACCCTGAAGCTTATCCGGTGGTTGAACGGATCATCGCACAGACTCATGAGCAGCTCACTTCGTTAATGGGTAACAGCACGGCCATTCGTGCACTGTCTGCTTCTCAGTTCACTGATGAGCGATTTGGGCTGCCGACTGTTACTGATATTCTGAAAGAGCTTGAGAAGCCAGGCCGCGATCCCCGCCCAGAGTTTAAGACGGCTACCTTCGCCGAAGGCATCGAAACGATGGATGATCTGACTCCGGGCTTAATTCTGGAAGGTACCGTCACTAATGTGACCAATTTCGGCGCCTTTGTTGATATTGGTGTTCATCAAGATGGCTTAGTCCATATTTCTTCATTAGCCAACCGTTTCGTTAGCGATCCTCATGAAGTGATCAAGACGGGTGAAATTGTCAAAGTGAAGGTGCTCGAAGTCGACCTTGGGAGAAAACGTATCGCGTTAACCATGCGTCTAGATGAACAGCCCGGCGAGACGCAATCGCGCCGTAACTCAGCCCCTGAAAAGGCTAGCCCCAAACAAGCTCGCCAGCCGTCACGCCAAGCCTCGACGCAAGGCAATAGCGCGATGGGCGATGCGCTCGCGGCGGCATTCAAGAAAAAGTAGTCCGCTATCAATCCTGCCCTCGGGCAGGATTGATACGGTTATCACTCTGCAAGCGTTTTCGTTACCACAACTTCCAGTTCTGCTAATCCATCGATCTCAGCAAGAAGCGTTTTGAATGGGGGTTGCTGCATGTGTGTATCCAGCGCATCCTGACTGCTCCAGCACTCCAGCATGACATAACGACGGGGTTGCTGAATATCCTGAGTCAAGACGTAAGATTGACAACCTGCTTCGGCTTGCACTGCTTGCTCTGCTACCTTAAGCGCACGCTCTACAATGGTTTCATGCCCAGGCTTTGCGGTAATGTAAGCAATTACGTTAATCAGGGGGTGCATCATTTTCTCCTCATTAGGACTTAATCATCTCACCACTATAGAATAATCATCGCCCATACTCATGGGCGATAATGCTAATGCGTAAATTTTATAATCGCTTCACAAAACTGTTCCGGATGTGAAATAAAGGGGGCATGTGCAGCGTGTTCAATCACTATCGATTGACTGGTTGGCCATAACTTATCCGTTAGCGGAATACTTTTACGCGGGACTAAGCTATCTAAGGCACCGTAAATGCGTAGGGTCGGCGCAGTTATCGATGGGAGTTTTTGACGTAAATCGTCGTTCTGTAAAATAGTCAGCCCCTGATTTAATACTGCTAATGAGGCTTGAGGTTGGTCGACGATCGCCTGCTTTAACGTTCTAGTGTTTAACGAAGCATTTTCAGTCCCCAAACTTTGTAAGGCAATAAACCGCTCAATCGTTCGGCGAAAATCCGTCGCTAATTGCGTTTGAAAGTTACCTAGAACCTCTGGGCTAATTCCTGGCCATTGTTCCCTTTGACTAAAACAAGGTGAAGAGGCTACAAAGATAAGCTGCTTAACTTTCTCTTTGAAGTCGATGGCTAATTGTGCTGCCACGAGTCCTCCGAGGGACCAACCGAGTACGACGCTTTGTGGAGAGATGTGCGGCGCAATATGGCTCGCCATCTCGTTGAGACTCAAGGTATCAAAGGGTTGACTGCGGCCGTAGCCCGGGAGATCGATCAGGGTAATCGAAAAATGAGGACTGAGTGGCGATAAAATGAAATCCCACACTCGAGAATTCAATCCCCACCCGTGGAGTAGCACAAGTGGCTGATTACCTTGTCCGAAGTGTTGTGTAAATAAGGTCATAATCTCTGTTCTCTTGGAGGTATAGCCTATGTTAACAATCAAAAGCAGGTGTTGGATATGTATGCTACCCGTTTGGCATGCATCAGTGGGAATTTGTTCTTGGTGCGAACGAAAACTATTGCTCGACCAACCGCGTTGTTTACGTTGCGCTTTACCGGCTGAGACCGTTTGTAGTACCTGTCACGCGTGCCAACAAATCCCTTTTTCATGGCAAGGTACGATTGCGGCGGCCAATTACCTTCCTCCTCTTAGTAAGCTGCTTCACCAGTTCAAATTTTCATCACAGACCGCACTTGCCGCCATGCTTTCGAGGCTCATTTTGCTAAACTATTTGCGGTATCGACGGCATTACTTGTGGCAGAAACCCGATATTGTTGTCGCCGTTCCCTTACATCCTAAGCGTTATCAACAACGGGGCTTTAACCAAAGCGATCTGCTCGCTAGACCTCTAGCTCGTTGGCTCGCTTGTCAATATGAGTCCAATGTCATACGTTGTACAAAATTAACGACAACGCAACACACTCTCGATAGAGCGAGCCGTCAACGCAATCTTGGCCAAGTGTATGACGTGACTGCCTCACTGAGTGGTAAACATGTTGCGCTCGTTGATGATGTCGTAACGACAGGTGCCACAGCTCGAGAAATCGTAAGGCTTCTGCAGCAGCAACAGGTTGCTAGCGTGCAGGTGTGGTGCCTGTGCCGTACCTTGTAGAGTGGCAGTGATGCGCGTAAGATGACTTTTAACATAGATAACATTGAGCGATGTCTTATGATTCATATAACCGATACAGCCCAACAACATTTTGCGAAATTGCTCACTAAACAAGAGCCCGGAACACAGATCCGTGTCTTCGTCATTAATCCCGGTACGCCTACCGCAGAATGTGGCGTGTCGTACTGCCCGCCAGATGCAGTTGAAAGCACCGACACGGAATTAAAATATGAGTTTCTCACCGCTTACGTCGACGAGTTAAGCGCGCCCTATTTGGATGAAGCAGAGATTGATTTCGTCACCGACAATCTCGGTTCGCAACTGACCTTAAAAGCGCCTAACGCTAAAATGCGTAAAGTGTCTGACGATGCACCATTGATTGAGCGTGTAGAGTACCAGTTACAAGCTCAAATCAATCCACAACTTGCCAGTCATGGCGGAAAGGTTTCTCTTATGGAGATCACGCCGGAAGGTTACGCCATTTTACAATTTGGCGGCGGATGTAACGGCTGTTCAATGGTCGATGTCACGTTGAAAGAAGGGATTGAGAAGGAGCTTCTTGCTACCTTCCCTGAGCTTAAAGGTGTTCGAGACTTGACCGAGCACCAGCGTGGCGAGCACTCTTATTATTGAGTGAAAATTCTGCCCGATATTCGGGCAGAATGATTAACATATTTCAAGCTTGACCGCATGTTGAGACAGCAGATGTAAAATAGGCTCTGGTGGTAACTTATCTGTAAAGAGTGAATCCAACATCTCCATCCCCCCTAGACTTACCATCGCTTTACGCCCAAATTTTGATCCGTCGGTGACCAATATCACGCATCGCGAGTTTTCAATAATCGCACGTTTAGTCCGCACTTCGTGATAATCGAATTCTAACATTGTACCGGCTTCATCAATTCCACTAATACCAATTACGCCAAAATCGAGTCGAAATTGCGAAATAAAATCCATCGTCGCTTCACCAATAATTCCCCCATCACTGGCTCGCAAGGTTCCCCCGGCAATGATGACGCGAAAATCTGTCTTCGCCATCATCAGTTGGGCGACATTAAGGTTATTCGTCACGATCTGTAGATTATGGTGGCCCATTAAGGCATGAGCCACAGCTTCTGGCGTGGTACCGATATCGATAAAAAGGGTTGAACCGTCCGGTATTTGCTGGGCGACTTTCGCTGCAATACGCGTTTTCGCGCTGGAGTGCATCATCTTACGATCATGCCAATCCGTATTCTCTGCGCTTGATGGTAGCGCAGCACCACCGTGATGGCGCTGAATAAGGTTTTGCTCCGCTAAATCGTTGAGATCGCGACGAATCGTCTGGGGAGTGACTGAAAAAAATTCCACCAGCTCTTCAGTGCTGACGTAACCTTGGCGTTTCACAAGCTCAACAATAGCATCATGTCTCTGCGTCTGTTTCATTAAACGTCCTTCACTTACGCTTTTTCAGCGCCGCTTGGCTATCAACGAAAGCCATCGCCAGCCCAATGACGAGTCCAACAATATAGGCCATATTACTCATTGGGTTACCAAAGACACCATAATAACCCGCCGCTAACCACAGCAGAGCAAACACGATTAGACCACGTTCTAGATAGATACCACTGTCAGGGTCACGTTCACCCCGTAACCAGCTATATCCCATTAACGCGTAGACGACGCCAGAAAGGCCACCGAACCAAATACCGCTAAACTTAGCTTGCATCCAGCCGGATAACAACGCTGAGATGACCGTAATCACAAATAACTTACCGCTACCCAGGCGCTTCTCAATCACGCCACCGAGGTACCACCACCACATCAAATTGAAGACAATTTGCAGCAGACTAAAGTGGATAAAGATATGGCTTACCCAGCGCCAAACCTGAAGCCCTTGCTCACTGTTAGCAGGCCAGCTCAGCCAATAGAAAATCGGCTGTTCACCAACAAACATGAGTAACAAGTAGGCAATAACAACTAATGCCATAACAGTTAGCGTCAGCGGCCCTGCACGATCTTTAATATTTCGCCACAACTCTGCTTTAGGATAGCCTAGCCGAGTTCCTGCACGGCCACTCTGCCAACTAGCGGCAAGATAGCGCGGGTTGGAGGGATCGCGAATAAATTGCTGCAAGGCGGCGTTAACATCGTCCACTTTTTGCTCATCTTCGAGGAATAAGACGTAGTTCTGCTGCTGTTCAATCGTTAGTTTAATCCCTTGTGTCGCCATATAATCAACAAATGCATAGGCCATTCGCGGGTTTGTAAATTCGGTGATTCGAATCATATCATCCTCAATACCAGGTTTAAGGGGACTCGATCTCTTTGATCACTTGATCGGGAAAACGTGCATACCATGCATCAAACCCGCCATCCACACTATAAACTTGGTCAAATCCTTGGTTAATCAAATATTGTGCCGCACCTTTGCTGCTATTACCGTGATAACAAAGGACTAGCACCGGTTGGTCATAATCACTGTCTTCTACAAATTGATTCAATGAGGCGTTTGTTAAATGAAACGATCCGCGAATATGCGCTTTTTCAAAACTTTGAGGATCACGAATATCAACCAGACGCGCCCCTTCTTGTAAGACCTTTTCTGCGGCCAGTACATCAATACATTCGTAAGTGTCCATAACTGTTCTCAAAAATTGTTGCAGGTCTTTCATATTGTACCTGTAATTTCGTCTCGATTAACCCTTTCCACTGCGCAATTCAGTTTGCGTTCAAGTTAAATGTTATTTCTATCACGCTAATATGTTTTTTTACGGTTAAATATTGGCAAATATGTTTGGTTTCGATTACTATATTTTCGAAAACGAACATTATTGACAGCCAATAAGCGAGGAGTGCACGTGGAAACCAAAGACCTGATTGTGATCGGAGGCGGTATTAATGGGGCTGGCATCGCGGTCGATGCGGCGGGCCGCGGACTATCTGTATTGCTGCTCGAAGCAAAAGACTTTGCCTGCGCGACCTCCTCTGCCAGTTCGAAACTCATTCATGGTGGCTTACGTTATTTGGAGCATTACGAGTTCCGTTTAGTAAGCGAAGCGTTAGCGGAACGCGAAGTGTTATTAAAAATGGCTCCACAACTCGCCTTCCCTATGCGCTTTCGCTTACCCCACCAGCCTCATCTTCGTCCCGCATGGATGATCCGTGTCGGACTATTTATGTATGACCACTTGGGTAAACGCACAAGCTTACCCGCCAGTAAAAGTCTCAAGTTTGGTACACAGTCCGCGCTGAAGCCCGATATTACAAAAGGCTTTGAATACTCTGATTGCTGGGTTGATGATGCGCGGATGGTCGTCGTTAACGCCCAAGAGGTGGTTGAAAAAGGGGGTGAAGTCCGCACCCGTACAAAAGTCACCCGTGCATGGCGTGAAAACGGTTTATGGCAGGTTGAAGCTGAAAATGTCGATACTGGCGAAGTACTGCGTTGGCAAGCAAAAGGCGTAGTCAATGCGGCAGGCCCATGGGTTAAGGATATTTTCGATAACCAATTAGCCATCAAATCGCCTTACGGTATCCGCCTGATCAAAGGAAGCCATATCGTTGTCCCGAAAGCCCACGATGAGAAACAAGCTTATATTCTTCAAAACGAAGATAATCGTATCGTTTTTGTTATCCCGTGGATGGATGAATTCTCAATCATCGGTACGACCGATGTGGAATATCAAGGCGACCCGCTGGCCGTTAAGATCGACGAGAAAGAGACCGCATATCTACTCAAAGTCTATAACCAATACTTTAAACGCCAATTAGGTACCGAAGATATTGTCTGGAGCTATTCCGGCGTACGTCCATTATGCGATGATGAATCAGATTCTCCTCAAGCGATTACGCGTGACTACACTCTGGATGTACACGACGAGCAAGGTCATGCACCGTTACTTTCTGTATTTGGTGGAAAGCTAACCACTTATCGTAAATTGGCGGAGCATGCTTTAGATAAGTTAGCAAAATACTATCCTAATATTGGGCCAGCCTGGACCAAAGAGTGCGTATTACCGGGCGGTCACTTTACGGGGACTCGTGAGGCGTTTACGCAAAACCTTCGCAAGCGCTATCCTTTTATCAGTGCAGAGATGTCTCGTCATTATGCTCGCACCTACGGCAGCGATACGGATAAGCTACTTGAGGGCGTGACGAGTATCGAACAATTGGGCCACCACTTCGGTCACGATTTTTACGAAAAAGAGCTTCGTTATCTAGTCGATAACGAGTGGGTGCGCACGGCTGAAGATGCACTATGGCGTAGAACAAAACAAGGTATGTGGCTCTCACCGGAGCAACAAGAAGAGGTGTCCCGTTGGCTAGAACAGCATCTTTCTTCATCTGCCGTATAACCGACTCGTTAGTATAAAAAAACCGGACGAGTGAAATGCCCCCCGATAGTTGGATAACCTACTATCGGGGGTTTTTTATTAGCCGACCAATTGGCGTAACATTCTTCTTAGCGGCTCTGCCGCGCCCCACAGCAGCTGATCTCCTACGGTAAAGGCGGAGAGATATTCAGGCCCCATATTTAATTTACGAAGGCGTCCAACCGGCGTCGTGAGAGTACCAGTCACTGCTGCTGGTGTCAGTTCGCGCATCGTCAGCTCACGGTCATTAGGGATAACTTTAACCCAAGGGTTATGTGCCCCAAGCATCTGCTCGATATCCGCCAATGGAATATCTTGCTTCAATTTTAGAGTAAAGGCTTGGCTATGGCAGCGTAAGGCCCCCACTCGCACACACAGTCCATCAACCGGGATAATCTGCTGGGTTGCCAAAATTTTGTTAGTTTCGGCTTGTCCTTTCCACTCTTCTTTACTTTGACCACTCGGTAGTTGCTTATCGATCCACGGAATAAGGCTTCCCGCCAAGGGTACGCCAAAATTATCCGTAGGTAAGGTTCCCGAGCGGGTAAAGTCGGTGACACTGCGTTCAATATCGAGGATAGCCGAAGCAGGATCCTGTAATGAGGTTGCCACGTGATCATGGAGCATACCCATCTGCGTCAGCAACTCGCGCATATGACGTGCACCACCACCCGATGCCGCCTGATAAGTCGCCACAGAAGCCCATTCAACAAGACCTTGTGAGAACAGCCCACCTAGCGACATCAACATTAAGCTGACGGTACAGTTACCCCCAACGAAGGTTTTGACGCCACGATTAATCCCATCGGTAATGACTTTTTGGTTTACCGGATCGAGGATAATGATCGCTTCGTCGGCCATCCGAAGCGTTGAAGCCGCATCAATCCAATAGCCTTGCCACCCAGCTTGACGCAAACGTGGATAAACATCACTGGTATAATCGCCACCTTGGCAGGTAACAATAATATCGAGGCTCGCTAAGGCATCAATATCATACGCGTCCTGTAAGGTCCCTTGGCTGTGTCCGCCAAAAATAGGCGCTAGCTGGCCATGCTGTGAAGTCGAAAAAAAGACTGGATTAATGACAGAGAAGTCATTTTCCTCATTCATACGCGACATCAGCACGGAACCCACCATGCCACGCCACCCGATAAACCCTACATTTTTCATGTTGTGCCTGCTGTAATAATAAATATGCTGCATACCGGTAAACGGATATGTCTGCACTCCCGCCAATGGGAATGATACTATCAAACTCTACAAAAACTGGACGTACTAGCAAGTGAAAAAAATCGATATTGCTCGATTAATTTATCATCTGGCTAATATTAGCCGCCTAGAAGGACGACAATAAGTCATGACTGAACTTTTTTCTGCCGCAGTATTGCTGGTTTTGATTATGGACCCGTTGGGTAACCTACCGATCTTTATGTCGGTGTTAAAGCATATTGATCCCAAGCGTCGACGAGTCATCATTATTCGTGAGTTGCTAATTGCCCTCGTGATTATGCTGCTGTTTTTATTTACTGGCGAAAAAATGTTGGCCTTCCTAAATTTACGGGCGGAAACGGTCTCCATCTCTGGTGGCATTATTTTATTTTTGATCGCGATAAAAATGATTTTTCCTTCACCAGAATCCACGACTTCCGGTTTGCCCGCGGGCGAAGAACCTTTCTTAGTTCCCTTAGCCATTCCCCTGTTAGCAGGTCCTTCGCTGCTTGCGACCTTAATGCTGATGTCACATCAGTACCCTGGGGATATGGGTATGCTGATTATCGCACTCTCCATCGCATGGGGGATCACTGCAGCCATCCTGATGATGTCGGGGCTATTTCTAAGGCTATTGGGATCGAAGGGCGTGAATGCGCTTGAGCGACTGATGGGACTTATTTTAATAATGATTGCCACACAGATGTTTTTAGATGGGATTCGAGCCTATTTAAAACTCTAGTAAAAAAAGGGTCGATATCTCGACCCTTTTTTTATTAGGACAGTAATTCGAAGGCGATCATACCAATAATCCCCCCCGTCACCCCGAGGATGGTTTCCATCATTGTCCACGTCTTGAGGGTTTCCACTTCAGTCGCCCCCGTAAAACGTCCAAATAACCAAAATCCTGCATCATTGACGTGACTCACAATAATTGAACCACCACCGATGCAGATCGAAAGAGCCGCCAGCTGAGCGCCGCTATAATGTAACGGTTCAATCACTGGCATGATCAGTCCTACTGCGGTCAAGCACGCTACCGTTGCCGAGCCTTGAATAATACGAACCACCCCAGCCAAGATAAAACACGAGAGGGCGACAGGTAAGCCTAAGCCTGTTAAGGAGTGACCAAGCGCTGGACCGACACCTGAATCGACGAGGACTTGTTTGAAAACGCCTCCCGCCCCAATAACCAGTAAGATAATCCCTGCGGGTTGTAACGCTTCACCACAAATCGCCATCACTCGAGACTTGTCCATACCTTGGCGATAAGCTAAACCGTAAATTGTGATTAATACGGCAATGAGGATCGCAATAAAAGGGTGGCCAATAAATTCGAAACATTCATAAAGACGGCTTCCCTTATCGATAAAGTTAGCCGCTATCGTTTTTAAACCGACCAAAATTAACGGGAAAAGGATCAGCGATAAACTGAAACCAAAAGAGGGTAGCTTATCTTTCGCCACTTCAGGAAAACTATCTGCTGCTGGGGAGGCAAATTGTACACGCTTTGCAATGAAGTTACCGAAGAGTGGACCCGCGATAAGCATTCCAGGTATTGCCGCGCAGAGACCGAGTAAAATCATCCAGCCAAAATCCGCATGCATTTGCGAAGCCAGTAGCATCGGTGCAGGCCCTGGTAACACAAATGCCGCCGCTGCCGCAACGCCTGCGAATAACGGGATGACCAGTTTCACCATATTGTCGTTAGTGCGACGCGCGACCGCAAAGGCAATGCTGATCAATAATACAATCGCAACTTCAAAAAACAGTGGCAGTGCACAGATGAAGCCTGCGGCCCCCATCGCAAAGTGGGAACGCTTTTCACCAAAGGTTTTCAACATCCGTATCGCTATTTGGTCAACAGCGCCAGTTTCATGCAAAATTTTACCGAACATCGCACCGAGTGCGACCACTACGGCCAAGAAGCCTAAAGTGCCCCCCATCCCTTTTTGCATGGTGTCAGTAATTTTATCCAGTGGCATCCCTGAAAAAATACCGGCACCGACAGAAACGAGCATTAGTGCGACAAAAGCATGCATCCGCGCTTTCATGACTAAAAATAGAAGCAGTATGACAGAACCTGCTGCCGTTAAAACGAGTGTTGCCGTGCTCATGACTTAACCTTATTGGATATTATTTTTAATCGTTGCAACTGTCTCAGCAATGACATCATCGAGTGAGTGGCTAATATCAACGACTAACACATCAGATTCTGAACCGTTAGGTTCTTCCAAGGTATCGAATTGAGTCACTAACATGTTTGTTTTAAAGAAGTGGCCTTTACGAGCTTTGAGGCGCTGTTCGATGGTCTCGAAATCACCTTTCAAATAGATAAACTTAAGATTCTTGTTACCGTTACGCAAAATATCTCGATAACTTTTCTTTAAGGATGAACATACGATGATAGAGACTTTTTGCGTACGCTGCATAGCAAACGCAGCGTCGTTAATGGCTTGAAGCCAAGGGGCTCGGTCTTGATCGTTCAGTGGCTCGCCTTCAGCCATTTTTAAAATATTAGCGCGAGGATGTAAGAAGTCACCATCAAGAAAAGCCGTCTGCAGCTTTTGTGAGACTTGATTAGCAACAACTGATTTTCCGCTACCTGAGACACCCATCAGGACAAATACGTAATGTTGAGAAGAGGCTTCTGTCATAACTGCTCCAACCTTAGTCATTCACAATGTTACCGATAACAATTTAATAACTATTGTTATAGCTTGTCGGTTGAAGCGCAATCTATTCGTTAATAAAAGGCTTAAAATGTGAACTCAATCATAAAAATGATTAAATACTACCGCCCATTCTAAGTGAAAATCCTAAATCAATGCAGGGAGACTCACATGTCTTGCCCGCCAAACGGGTGAGCAACATTTCTGCGGCAATTTTGCCCATTTTTTTCCTAGGCGTCACAACCGTAGCTAAGGTGGGTGAGACGTTCTCTGTAATGTCATGGCCATGAAAACCCGCAATCGCCATTTGAGTAGGCACAGCGATACCTTGTCGTTGACACTCGAACATTGCACCGATTGCAAGGTCATCATTAGTACAAAATATCCCGTCAACGTCTGGATAACGCTGCTGAGACAATTTTAATAGTTCGCCTCCCGTACTAAATGAAGAAGGCTGTTCGCTCATTACCGTGCGTGGAACTAACCCTGACTGCTCCATCGCCTCAATATATCCAGCTTTTTTCTGCAACGTTCGTTCGTCTAGCCGAGCGCCAAGATAGACAAGATGCCGATGGCCTTGAGCGATCATGCTTGCGGTCATTTGACGAGCTGCCGCGATATTATCAAACCCCACCGCCATGTCTAAATAAGGCGAGGACGAGTCCATAATTTCGACAACAGGGATCCCGGCTACCTCTAGCATACGTAATGTACCAGGGGTATGTTGGCGCTCCGTTAAGATTACCCCGTCAACATTCCAGCCCAGTAACGAGCGGAGTTGACGTTCCTCTTTCTCAGCATGATAGCCAAAGTGAGCAACTAACGTTTGATAACCGGCTTGGTCAGTGATGGACTCGATGCCTTGAAGTACATCGGCAAAAACGTGGTTTGTTAAGGAAGGCAGTAATATCCCAATGGCTCGGCTTGTCGCATTTGACAGCATATCAGGTACACGGTTAGGAATATAACCGAGCTCATCGAGCGCAATGGCAATCCTTTCGCCAAGCGGGGCAGACACTTGTTGTGGATTGCGTAGGTAACGGCTGACCGTCATTTTAGTCACACCAACGCGATCGGCAACGTCTTGTAATATTGGCCTTTTTTTCTTCATTGCGCTTAATTAAGTAGGGAGTGAGGGTAATTTAATAGTAACACTATTTTACACTACCTAAAAAAAAGAGACGGCTAACTGGAAGCCGTCTCACATTACCCATCACTTTTTACACTGGCGGTAGGTCGAAAATTAAGAGTTCCGTGGGTTGATTGGCAGAGAAAGCAAGACGCTTTTCATCCCAAACGGCTGCCGCATCGCTGGTCTCGAGGGATTGATCGTTAACTGATACCTCACCTTTGACCACTTGGACCCAAATTTTACGAGAGGGATCGATATCAATATTCCCTACCTCTCCAGCAGAAAGTACCCAGCGTGATAAGGTCATATCCTGATGTACTTTTAACGAGTTTTCTCTCGCATCCGGTGTCAGAATAAATTGTCGTCCGGATTGCTCAGCAAATTTCCGCTGTTCATAACGAGGAGTAATATTTTGCTGATCAGGCATGATCCAAATTTGATAGAGGTGCAGAGCCTGTTGAGGATCGGGATTATATTCTGAGTGACGAACGCCAGTTCCCGCACTCATAATCTGGAACTCCCCTGCCGGAATTTGTTCTTTATTGCCCATGCTATCTTGGTGTTCGACAACACCGGAGAGAACATACGTCAGAATTTCCATATTTTGATGAGGGTGGGTGCCAAATCCTTTGCTCGGCGCAATAGTATCTTCGTTAATCACGCGCAGTGCAGAAAATCCCATGAAATTCGGATCGTAGTAGTCAGCAAACGAAAATGTATGCCAGCTATCCAACCAGCCATGGTGAGCATGACCACGTTCTTGCGCTTTACGGATATAAATCATGGAAACCTCCTCAATTTTTTCTATAGTTTGAAGAGATATTGAAAAAAAGAATAGCTGAAAAACTTCACCGCTCTATTCAAAATTTATGAATAACAGTGAAAAAAAAAGCCAGCACGCGGCTGGCTAAATACTGGAAGCAATGTGAGCAATGTCGTGTTCCGTTGAATGTCAGTCTCACCGGAACAATTGAATTGTTAATCGAAATCATTATCATTTGCAATAGCATTGCAAAAATAATTGAGGGTTTTTTTATGAAAAGATTATGTGTCCTGATGGTGCTACTCAATTCTGCAGCGGCTTTTGCTAACAATCTCTCAACGCCATCGCCGCTGTCGCCTTCAGCAACCCAGCAGCGTTTGCAAAACCAGATGTCCACGCAGCAGCAGCTTCACTCCCAACAACTTCATCTAGAACAACAAAATAGTGCTCAACGACTCCAGCAAGGCAATGAGCTCCATCAACAGAAAATGTTACGTAAAGTCCAAAGAGACCAACCCTAATTGAGGAAATGTGGACCGATCTGATCGATACAATCTGTACAAATCGCATCCACCCCAAGGTCTAACAATGCGCGAGCCTTCTGCGGGTCGTTGACGGTATAGGCAAGAATACGCAACCCCGCCTGCTTAATTTGCGCAATTCGTTCTGGAGTTAACAGACGATAATTGAGATGCAGTGAGACGCAGGCTAATTGCTGAGTAGTATTCAGCCAATCGTCCTGCCATTCATGCATTAGATAACCGCGGGGAAGATCTGGCTGTTCCTGCATAGCGGCAAATAGCGCAGTAAAAGAGAATGAAGACAGTAGCGGCGTCGTCATCTCTCGCCAATAGTCGGCCGCGGCGCGGGCAACCAAGGTACCGGTAGCGGCTTCTAAGCCCGTTGTAGGTTTAATTTCGATATTGGCGAAGAGTCCATATTGCTGACAACGTTTCGCGACATCAGCAAGATGTGCCAGTCCCTCTCCTACAAACTGCTCAGAAAACCATGAGCCGGCATCCACCTGTTGCAAGGTCTCCCAGGTCATCTCCCCTGCTACCCCTTGGGAATGACTAGTACGAGTAAGGGTATCATCGTGAAGTAAAAAGACTTGATGATCAGCTGAGAGTTTAGCGTCAAATTCAATCATGGTATGACCATAACGATATCCACAGTCTATGGCCGCTAGGGTATTCTCTGGTGCTAAGTTTCCTCCGCCCCGATGAGCGACAATTCTTGGGTAGGGCCAATCTTCATTAATCATCTAAACGCTGTCCTGAGGTCGTATCAAAATAATGTAAGGCATCGGCGGGTAACGTCACTCTTATCAGTTCGCCGACTTTTGGGCAGATCGATTGCGCAGCACGAATCACTAAAGGTTGCGTTCCAATTTTACCATGAATGATATTATCAGCACCGAGCATTTCTACCGCATCGACTTCAATAATCATGCCCTCCCCGTCTTCGGTAACCGACTCAACCTTAATATGTTCTGGACGTATACCGAGCGTTACTGCCGACTTGTTCGGTTTGATTGCCAAGGAACCTAAGGGAAGAGAAAAACGGTTCTCTACTCTCCAAGTTTTACCGTCCCCGCAGAGTTCAGCAGAGAGTAAGTTCATCGCGGGCGCACCTAAAAAGCCGGCGACAAAGGTAGACTGTGGTCGCTGGTAAACGTCACTGGGCGAACCAAATTGTTCCACAACGCCTTTGTTCATAACCAGTACACGATCTGCCAAGGTCATGGCCTCAACTTGGTCATGCGTGACGTACAAACTGGTTATATTCAAGCGTTGATGCAGTCGCTGGAGTTCGAGACGCATCTGCCCACGTAATCGAGCATCCAAATTGGACAGCGGCTCATCGAATAAAAAGACTGAGGGTTCGCGTATGATGGCTCTTCCCATGGCGACACGTTGGCGTTGCCCTCCCGATA